>Ga0326728_10007405_pt1 | contig 28195 bp, 23 predicted proteins | sample MB3enrmetagenome_FD_207602 | JGI IMG/M metagenome (GOLD analysis project Ga0326728, IMG submission 207602) | Lab enriched peat soil microbial communities from McLean, Ithaca, NY, United States - MB31MN | ecosystem: Environmental > Terrestrial > Soil > Wetlands > Peat | place: USA: New York... | reverse complement strand
TCAGGGTCTTGGCTAAGCTCGAGAACATCCAATACCACGCCCGGCACGCTGGGGAGCGTACGGCAGGATTGAAGTTTTTGCAGCAGGTTGGATGGAATTTTCATTTCACCTAAAGTGCCCATGAAAAAAGTTTGCCTTTCTCATAACTCAATTCTTGTCGAAATTCAAAACGACGGGTTTTGCTTTTTCAGATTTGAGACCCAATAAGTCATTGCATACATCACCTTTAAGCAAAAGCACAACATACGGCATACCTGACAGCATTAATAAAAATTAATGTTAACAAAAGCAGTTTAAGCGCCAGTTTCGCATCCTTTGGGCATTCGGCGACTTTAGCCCCGAAGGATGGCCCGAGTGTCCCGACGTTTTTCGTGCCCTTTGTCCATAAAGGTTTGCCTGGTCGTGTCGGTGTTGTTGAAGATTTTTTCCCCTCAGCCAGTGGTGAATCTTGGCTGATTCCCGTCCGGCCACCGAACCCAAAGCAATGAGCATCCGTTCCGCCGTGTTGCCTTTGTGCCACTCGAGGACTTCGCGGTCGAGAATATAAACTTGGTCCTGACTGGTGGGCGAATCAGGAAATACGTCGAATTTTGCTCCATTTTCTAATTTGATTTCCTCGATTGCTTCGGTTTGCAATTGATTCATTTCGTAAAGGAACTTCACATCTGAAGCGAGAGTAAAGGCATGAACCGGGAGCGCCGGCTTGACTTGCGCGCGCCCTACTCTAAGCCCGAAGGAAACCATCAAAATGACCAGGTTCAGTCGCTTAAAGATGTTGTTATCTCCTTTTGAAATTCTCAGTTTCTCTCCGAAGCCAGGACGGTCGTCGAAGCCGTTGCCGTCGAAGCACTTCGGCTTCAGCTTATTCGGGTAATCCAACCAATGCAGCCCACAAGGAGGAACACAGCCCAAAAGAAGCCAGGTTTTTCATCCGACTCCTTAACTACCGGACCTTACGTGATCCCGGGGCCTTCAACCAAGTCTGCGAAGAAAGATGAGAAAATGACTCAATTTTTCTTCCAGAATTGATACCTGCGAAAAAGGTAGTTGGACCAACACGGAAGTGATAGGATCATCGGGAGCCTAAATTCAAGTTCCCGTGCGCATGGAGCGATTCTTGGAGCCAGCCCAGGGAGAAGTCACGTTACTGTTAGCAAAATGGAGAGATGGTGATTCGTCTGCCCTTGAGCAGCTGATACCTCTCGTTTACCCCCACCTGCACAAAGTGGCTGTTGCATATATCAATCGGGAGAGAAATTCCGGGGACCTCCAAGCCACCGTGTTGGTGGATGATGTCTGTGTGCGCCTTATCAACCAGAAGAAGGCGGACTGGGCAGACCGTGCTCACTTTTACACCTTCGCGGCCATGGTCATGCGTATGATTCTGACCGATCACGCCCGATCCAATTATGCACAGAAGCGAGGTAGTGGCGTCCGGCATGTGCCGCTCAATGAACAGATTCCGTGGGTCAAGATCGGGAGTGAGTCGCTGATCGATCTCAACCGTGCGTTGGACGAGTTGAGCGCCATTGATCCCTACAAGGTCCAGCTGATTGAACTGCGTTACTTCCTTGGCTGTACCTCCGAGGAAACGGCGACCATTATGCAGGTATCCAAGGCCACCGTAGATCGTGACTTGAAATTTATCAAGAGCTGGCTTTACCGGCGTTTACATCCCGATTCGATTCCCAATACAAGCGAACACTCAGCTAAAACCTGAGTCACTCCGGGGACAATTTCCGCAATCTTTAGCGGGTTGTTTGGGAGTCCAGGCGAGAGGTCTTTATCGCGATGATTGATTCTTCTGAATTCTTCCATCAGGTCGAAAGCATATTTCAGGAGGTCATGGAAACATCAGGGTCACTGAGATCGGCGATGTTGGAGACGGCTTGCCATGGAGATGTGGAGCTGCTTGAAGAAGTCCAGTCTTTGCTCAAAGCTTGCGAGCAGGAGGAGCTTGCGACGGCATCCCTCCAAGCCGATGCAGGCAGAGAATTGGAGGCTGGGTCAAACAAGAAACGATTCGGGCCGTATGAGCTGGATCGCTTGATTGGTCAGGGTGGAATGGGCGCCGTGTATCTCGCCCACCGGGCAGACGGGCAGTTCGACCAGCAAGTCGCCATCAAACTGATTGACTTGCCCTTTGTAACCAGCCTTTTCCAGGAACGCTTCCGCCAGGAGCGCCAGATTCTTGCACGGCTCAGTCATCCCAATATAGCGCGGATGCTGGATGGCGGGGTCAGTGATAATGGTGAACTGTATCTGGTTCTCGAATACGTCAATGGTTTGCCGATTCAGCAGTATTGCAAAAATCACTCGCTCTCGATTCGAGACCGCATCGTGCTCTTCAGGTCGGTCTGCGCGGCTGTTCACTTTGCGCACCAGAATCTTGTCGTTCACAGGGATCTGAAGCCCGACAACATCATTGTTCTAGAAGACGGCACGCCGAAACTGCTCGACTTCGGCACGGCGAAACTGCTCACCCCGATGGATCCCGCGGCAGAGACTGAATTCACGCGGCACGGTCTGCACTCTTTTACACCGCACTACGCCAGCCCGGAACAAGTACTGGGACATCCGATCTCGACCGCGACAGACATCTACTCTCTTGGTGTCCTCTTTTTTCTTCTACTCACCGGCGCACCTCCTTACGAATTGAGGAGCTCCACGACCGACGAGATGATACGGGTCATATGCGAAGAGCAACCGCCCAAACCAAGCGCGAAGACAGCTCACGGTGTCCTGGATTCCGATATTGATGCAATCGTTCTAAAAGCGCTACGCAAAGAACCGCAAGAACGTTATGGCAGCGTCGATCAGCTGATTACCGATCTGGAGGCGTACCTCGATGGCCGTCCAGTAACGGCCCATCATGGCAGCTTTCGCTATCTCGCCGGCAAGTTCATCAGGCGAAATAAGCTTGCACTCGCTGGCGCTGCTCTGCTATGGGCAAGCGTGATGGCGGGAATGGGCGGTGTGATGTGGCAGGCGCGCATTGCTAATGCCCAACGCCACACGGCTGAGGCTCGCGCGGAGGATTTGCGCAATTTGAGTAACCGGCTGCTTTCGGACATTGACGAAGCCATCCAAAGGCTTCCCGGATCGACTTCAGCCCAGAGACTGCTTGTGAGTACTGTTGTGGAGCATCTAGACCGGGCGGCTAAAGATGCCTCCGGTGATCTGCAGATGGGACTGGACCTCGTGGATGCGTACATCCGTTTGGGCAATGTGCAGGGTAACCCCTATGATCAAAACATTGGAGACACGCAGGGTGCATTGAGCAGTCTAGAGAAGGCCGTTTCCGTGGCGACAACCCTCGTCCGGGGCGAACCGAAGAGTGTGGCTGCGGCACATGCCCTGGGATGGGCGCAGCAATCGAGCAGTGAAGTGCTATTTGGGATAGCCAAAACGAAGGAAGCGGTGGCCATGATGCGCTTAGCCGCATCTACTTATGAGGAGTTGGCTTCCCGGCCAGGAGCAACTGTCGATGACCTATTTGAGGCGGCTACTGCTTACGGAGGGCTGGGCGATGAACTGGGGCAGGGCGGAACTGCCAGCTTGAGCGATCCAAAGGCGGCGATGGCAGCATTTCACCAGTCGCTCGAAATTGATGAGCGTATTGTCCGGAGCGACGCCAATTTCACGCGTGCCTGGCGCGGAATTGCTGTAAACCGCATGAAGATCGCCAACATTGAAGCCGAGAGTGACCCTGGGGCCGCTCTGCAGGATTATTACAAAGCAATTAAGGGAATGGACGACCTTCCCGAAGACGTCAGGAAAGCCCTTCCCAACCGCCGCACCGAAGCCGCGCTTCTTCGCAAGACTGGTATGGCGCTGAAAGAAATAGGAAAATATCAGGAAGCGCTGTCTTACATGACACAGGCCAGAGCCATTGTCTGGCCCCTAGTCGCCATGGATCCTAACGATACTCGCGCCGGGAACGATTTCTTGGCGGTCGTGGAAAATGAAGCGGAGTGTTTTGAGGACCTTGCGGAAGGAATCTTTAAAGAAAAGAAGATGGATCCAACGGGCGCGGCCGCCGACGCAATCCGGATTTTGTCCGAGGCGCGTTCCCTCAGCGAACGTCTTCTGCAAACACAGCCGGGCAACGCCAACTGGAGATCCACTCTGGGGCTAGTCTTGATCCGAATAAGTCTGCAGCAGGAAAGACTCCGCCAAACTGGCACAGCGTTTGATATGGCGGCCCGTGGAGTTGCCATTCTGAAAGCGGTGGCAAAACAGCAAGCTGCCCAGGGCTTCGACCTGGATGCAGTTGCCACGGGTTTGACCATCGTGTCTCCCAGGCAGTTTCGGGATCCCAAGCTGGCGGTGGAGTGCGCTGAACGCATGGTCGAGAGTAGCCATCATCAAAAGCCGGGATTCCTTCTCACTCTTGCTCATGCTTACCGTACTGCTGGCCAACCTGAAAAGGCGCGCGCGGCGGCAACGGAAGGGCTCGGTCTCCTTCCCCGCCTGACTCCAGGCACCATTCCTTCCCGCATCCGGAAGAAACTGCAAGCGGAACTATCCGAATAGTCGCTAACACCGTCTCTGGTTTTATTTGTTTATCTTTTTCCGCTATTCCATCCGCCTTTAACCTCGGGTCTAAACCACTTTTTGGAAGAAAACTGAGGCAGTCTTCCGTGATTCTCCACAGACTAAGTTGAGAACCCTAATGCGCAAAAGGAAGGCGCCCATGAAGAAGCTAATCTGCTTAACTTGGGATTTCAGCCTCCTCGCCGCGGTGGCGCGGGGGTAGGCGTAGCCCACGCAATGCCGTCATCTCCGTCGGCGACCAGTCAAGGGAATCCGGAAGAGGGTACCCGGATCGCGGTCGAAACTCACGTGCGAAGGCGGCATCGTCCTGAAGCTCGAGGGCAACACCGTTACGTGGCGCAAACCCAGTGTCTACCAAAGCATGGGAGGATCCATGCATGCGGTGGGCGGGGGTTACAAGGTGGTCGGTGGCCGGGTGTGTGTATGCGACTGGAACCACCTTCTTGATAGACTTCCCGACGAAGCCGGGCAGCCAGCCTGCCGGGTTGTTTGCTTCTGCCTTTGTAACCCAATTCAGTCCGGACGGCAGTTGGCTGGGTTATTTCACTTATTGGGGAGGCAACGGCGCTGACAAAGCTTACGCCTTAGCGGTGGACTCCAGTGTCGATGCCTACGTGACCGGTTTGACAACCTCACCCAATTCCTCCATCACTGCTGGAGCGTACCAGACAATCTGCGCACCAATTCCCAACCAGACAGGGGAGTTCTCCGCGTCGTCATACTGCAACTCTTCGGACTACTATTTGTCACCAAGCTGAACCCCTCTGGAACGGGCATTGTCTCCTCGACATTTCTTGGCGGCTACGCAAACCGGTCATACGCAACTATCATTGCCGTGGATAAAACCAGCCGCTCCTTTACTGCGGGCAAGATGGTCGCGATCATGCGCTCTCCCAGGAACCCAATGCCGGCATCCCCCCATGGGAACGAGCCACACCTATTGGCGCCTAGAATTCCCTCTTCAGCCACTCCTATATTTCATGATCTCATCCTGCAGGCGCAACGGAGAGGGCGGAGCGCAAGCTATCTCGGTCCACTCGGTCGTGGCCGGGTGAGGGAAACCCAGTAACGCGCTGTGCAAATGGTAACCCAGGTCGCCCGGCACAGCCTGGCTGTTCTCTGCGGGAACGCCTCCAGAGATGTAAAGCGGGTCGCCGACGAGTGGATGCCCGGATGCAGCAAGGTGGATGCGTATCTGGTGCGGCCGGCCCGTCGTAATCCGGATCTGAACTAGGGAACAGTCATCACGCCTTTCAAGGACATTGATATGGCTGTGTGCTGGTTTCCCAGTAGCGCATGCGGCATGGACGGTCTTCAGGATCTGGTGCGGAACCGGACCGATCGGAACATCGACTTCAAATTCGTCGGTGGCAGGACGCCCGGAAGCTAGAGCTCGATAGACTTTTAGAACCTGGCCGCAATACCATGCTTGGGAGATTTTGGAGGCAGCCTCCGGCGTAAGTGAGAACAGCACGATTCCGGACGTTCCTCGTCCCAATCGATGCAAAGGGCTGGCTGCCGGGAAGTGGCGTCGAACGAGCGATAGAAGAGTGTTTTCCATAAAAGCGCCGCCGCCGGGAACTGTGGGGAGCCCTTCGGGCTTGGCAACCCCGAGCAGATATTGGTCCCGATACAGGATCGCAAAAGACCGAGGGACTTCTGGTTCTATCCAGGGTTGACGAACCCAAATCAAAATCTGGCCTGACCGCAGAATGGTGTCCCTATTTGAAGGGATTCCATCCAAAAGGACACGGCCGGATTCGATGCGATCCAGCCATTCTTCTTGTGTGAATCGCGAGTAATATCGTGTCAGGTAATCAATCGTTGTCAGGCCGTCAGCATCGGCCCTCAGACGCTTTCGGTATTCGAAACCGCCGTTCACAGGAACCAAGATAATTCACCAGTGCCCCTGACGATAATGTGTGGTCCACAGGGGCAAGACCGATTTCAACTGCCCTCCCTCCCGGACTGCCGAAAACCACGGGCATCGGAGATCGAGAAGATATTCGTCCAGACGATCTTTGATCTCAAGCGTATTCTCACTCTCGACGGAATCAACCTCCGGAGGTAAATTATCGCGCTCGATCCCTTGAACTCTAGCACCTCCTCCCGGAGACCGTGAGCAACAACTCTCTTGGTTTTTCAAATGCGCACTACGCGTGAGCCTTCGCTAAATGAATTCAAAAGAATGGATTAGTAAACGATAGATTTGACAAAAAGCACTTGCCGCTGCAAATATGTCCATCCAGTTGCAAAGGAGCCCACGATGAAACATTCCCTTGCATTACTGATCCTTGCCGTATCGGTCTTTCCCTCGATTTTGCTGCATGGAGACGCCAGTGTTTACCCATTGGGCGTAACGATCTATGCCCCGGAGAAATGCTGGAATGGATTTACGATTCTCTCATCGGATGAAGGCCGCCTGGTGGATATGAACGGGAATTTGGTCCATCTCTGGAAAGGATTGCTCCATCACCCGAACAAAGTGTACCCCGGCGGATATCTGCTGACTTCGACCGCAGCGTGGAAACACGGCCGGCAGGACGCCATCGAGATTCAATTGCGGGATTTCAGTGATAAGGTTCTCTGGAGATTTGATCGCTGGCAGGAAGGGAAAGCGAATGAAGGCAACGGAAAGATGTGGTTGTCCCGGCAGCATCACGATCTGCAAATAAAGGGTAATCCGGTCGGCTATTACATCCCGAATTCCAACAGCCCGGACCCAAACCAAGGAACCATACTGGCCCTGGCTCATTACAATACGCAGAACGACAGCATCAATAAAAAGATGCGGCTGATTGATGATGTAGTTTACGAAGTGGATATGGCCTCCGGGAAGATCATCTGGACGTGGAAAGCTTCGGAACACCTGAAGGAAATGGGATTTGACGACGCGGCTTTGAAAGCGATGCAGAATTACGAAGGCAAGTTGAACGGAGAAGGGGACGGGTTCGACTGGTTTCATCAGAACTGCATTTCCTATCTGGGGCCCAACCGCTGGTTTGATCAGGGGGATCAACGCTTCCATCCGGACAACATCATCCTGGATAGCCGTGAGGCAGGGCTTCTGGCAATCGTGGACCACGGCAGCGGAAAAATCGTATGGAGGGCAGGTCCTTATTACCGAGACGGCGAGGACAAAAATCTGGGATGGATCATAGGTCCACACCATGCCCACCTGATCCCCAAAGGGTTGCCGGGTGAGGGAAATATCATGGTCTTCGACAATGGCGGCCAGTCGGGATATGGTCCGCCCAATGATAATGCGCCCAACGGCATAGCGGTCATGCGGCGCCCATATTCCCGGGTGATCGAATTCAATCCGATCAACAAGGATATCGTGTGGGAATATGCTCCCAATGTTGCGAATGCTGCGAATCAGAGGTCGGGTTTTGATTTGTATAGCACCAATGTTTCTTCCGCCCAGCGCCTCCCCAATGGCAATACCCTGATCACCGAAGGCACCAGAGGGCGTGTGATCGAAGTCACTCGCGAGCGCGAAATAGTTTGGGAATATATTTCGCCGTACCTGTGGGATTCCACGACCCCATCTGTTCGAAATCTTGTTTATCGTGCTTATCGCGTCCCCTATGACTGGGTGCCCCAATTGCCGAAACCGAAGGAGTCCGCGGTCGACCCCGGCCCCAATTACCGGTTCGTGATTCCGGCTAAGGACGGATCCAAGCCCGATTTCGGTGTAGGCCGGACGCCGATCTGGAAACAGGGATCGGAAAAGCAGTGAGTCCGCGAAGGGTTTCGGGTGGACAATAGGAATGGAGACAACCATGATCACGCGCGATGATCTCATGAGCCTCAAGGCCATAGTCGGTGAGCAGTGCGTTTCTACGGGTGAATCGGTCCTCAATCTCCATTCCCACGATGAGTCGTACCACAACCCCGTCCTTCCCGACGTCGTTCTCTGGCCGCACAGCACGGACGAAGTCAGCCGCATCGCCCGCTATTCTCACGAACGGAAGATCCCCGTGACTTGCTGGGGAGTGGGGACAAGCCTGGAGGGGAATCCCATTCCTATAGAACATGGCATCGTGATCGATTTTCACCAGATGCAAAAAGTGCTGGCGGTTCGTCCGGAAGACTTCCAGGTCGACGTGGAGGCAGGCGTGGTATACAAAGAACTGAACAAGACGCTGAGCCGCTACGGTCTCTTTTTCCCGCCTGATCCAGGGGCAGCGGCTACCATCGGCGGCATGATCGGGAATAACGCCAGCGGCATCAGAACCGTGAAATACGGAGCTACCAAGGATCACATCATGCGGCTCGTTGTTGTCCTTCCAGGTGGAGAGGTGATCAGGATCGGGAACAGGGCTCGGAAGAGTTCGTCAGGTTATGACCTTATTCACCTGTTCGTCGGCTCCGAGGGCACCCTCGGCCTCATCACGGAGGCGACATTAAGACTCGTCGGCCTTCCCGCAAATTTCATGGCACTCCGCGTCACGTTCCCGGAGATCAAGAACGCTACGGACACGGTGTTCAAGGTGATGAGTTCGGGGTTTTCTCCGTCGGCGATGGAATTTCTCGACAGCAATGTCATCACGGTGCTCAATCGAGACCGGAGCCTGGCCATGGAAGAACGGCCCACGCTCCTCATGGAATCCAATGGTTTCAGTGAGGAGGGTCTGAAGGCCGAGATGGCCTACATAGAAGAGATCTGCAGCGAAAACGGCAGTACTTTCATTGATAAAGGTATCGGTCAAACGGAACGGGACCGCCTATGGGAAATGCGCCACCTCACCTTCGAGTCCCTCAAGCGGCAGCACCCCGGGCTCCTGCCGCTCATCATGGATGTTGCGATCCCGCTTTCCCGCTACAGCGATATGGTGGCATTCATCAAGCAGGAGGTGAGCGGTCTTCTCGCGTATGTCTTCGGTCATGCCGGGGATGGCAACGTCCACGTCATCGTTATGGATGTGCCCGCGAACAGCTCCCGGTGGGCGAAGGTGGAGCAGGCACACCAGCGCATCGTGGAGAAAGCCCTCGCGTTCGAAGGCACTTGTACTGGCGAGCACGGGGTGGGGATAGGCAAGCGCGGTTTCCTTTCTGACGAGCACGGAGACAGTTTGGAGCTGATGAAGCGGATCAAGCGGCTCATCGATCCGGAAGGACTCTTCAATCCCGGGAAAATCTTCTCTTGAGGAACCACGAAACCCAGGGAAAGCACGAAGATCGGAGGTCCTATGAGAACGGCAGCGATACTGGTTGTTATCTCAGCCGCACTATCTTGGCTTTCGTGCCATACGTCTACAAAGACTGATAGTGTCGTGATCGTGAACAAACAGAAGACTGCTTCGGTAAAGCTAACGTATCTTGGAACAGCAGGTTGGGAAATCACCGATGGCAAACTGGTGGTTTTGTTGGACCCGTATTACACCAGGCTGAGAAATTCCAATAGCACCGCGCACAATGACAGCAGACCCTTATACGGCGAAGACGATTTCATTGATTCCGACCACAAAGTGATAGACCAACATGTTCCGGGGCAGGTCAATTATATTCTGGTTTCGCATACACACTGGGACCATGCACTGGATGTGCCTTACATAGCAGCCAAAACCGGCGCCCAGATAATCGGCAGTGAAAGCACGGCAAACCTCGCAATTATATCCGGGATCAAAGAGGACAAAATCATTCCGGTCAGAGGGGGAGAGGATTATGACTTTAAGACATTCTCTGTGCGCGTAATTCCGTCTTTGCACACCCCTTTGAACAATAGGCATCTTCTGGATATGCGAGTCCTGCCTAGGGACGCAAAAATGCCGCTGCGTCGAAGTGATTACGTCGAAGGCGGAACGTTCTCATTTCTGGTTCGGATTGGTGGGCATCAGATCCTAACCATGAGTTCCTTCAACTACATCGAACGCGAGTTTGACGGGTTGCGGCCGGATATACTGCTAATGACTCCCGGAGGAGACGGACCAATATACAGATATGTGGATCGCCTGATGCAGGCGCTCGGAGAACCGCGGATCGTTCTTTTCACTCATTGGGACAAGTTCGGATTGCCTTATGGAGATCCGCAGGATGAAGGTATCAAAGCCTTGACGAGCTATGGTGAAAAGCTGAAAAAGGTTTATCCAAAATCGACATTCAGGGTGCTGAAGCACTTCGAGACACTTCGCCTTGATTTTTTGCCGGGCGCCAGCGACGGTTCAAAAAAGCGTTAATTAACCGCGGACTTCTGCGGAGGCTCGCGGATTTATTCGTGCCGATCCGCGAAAATCTACGTTTAATTGGCGCCAGACGTGAGTCTTACGAGCCGAACGGGTCCTAAAAGTCCCGACGGGAGCAGCGGCGAATCGGCGCTGTAGAACGGCTGAGTCGTGTACGTATACTTCTTTGCTACCTCAGGCTGAGCATCTCCGATTAACCGGTTCACCCACAAATTTGTAACCCTCACCTCGAGCGTGTTGGCGCCGGACTTTATTGCACCGGTCACATCGACTCGGAACGGCGCTTTCCAAAATGTCCCCAGCTCTTTCCCATTCAGTTTCACTTCCGCAATGTTCTTTACGATGCCGAGATCGAGCCACAATCGGCCTCCGCCAGAGAACCAAGCCGCAGGCGCTTGGACCGTTTTGGAATAAACGGCCGTCCCCGAAAAATATTTCACGCCGGCGTCGCCGCTGTCCGCGAAGGAAATCAGATCCGAAAACCTCATTTTAGCCGGCGCGCCCCGTTCCGGCTGGAAACCCACATCCCATGCGCCTTCAAGGGCAGCGACCGGTGTTTCAACTGGTACGGCTATTGTAACGGACTGCCCGGTGGCGGGTTTTCGGAACACAACAAAAACAGCATCGATAGGATCAAGGCGCAGCGACACGGTCGTGCGTCCTCCCGAAATCGTGTAAGAGGCCTGCTCGATTTTTCCCGTATCCGCGTGCCAGATTTCGGCCGCCATGCCCTGAACACGGAAGGTTGCGTCGACACTTTCTGCTCGGCTGTTGCGATTATTGACCCAGTAGATCTCCCCCTTGGTTATCTTTCGGTGTACAAACAAAAGCTTTGTGTCGTTTTGCGGCCGTGTGTATTCGAAGTCGGGCAGCAGCCGAAGCGAGCCGATTACCTCGGCAACCGATCGGTCTGCATAGACTTTGCCTTTTCCGTAGTCATGCGCTCCGGCACCTGTCCCCCAGACTTCCTCGGCGATAGCCTGAAACTCCGACTGACTGTCGCTCAAGCTGGGGCTTTCGACAGGCTTGGGACCAACCACGACCGCTCCTGATGCCACGAGGTCGCGAATTTTCCGAAGCACGGGCAGGCTCGCATGCCGGCTGCGTGGATCAAGGGCCAACACCCGATAACTCATGCCGCTTTTTGTGGTGATTGCTCCATTGGACACAGACAAACGATTGACGAGAGCATCCGCATTCACATAGTCGAAGCTGTATCCCTCAGGCACCTCTGGCGATTTGTTCCCGAACATGGCGGTGATGTTGGAATCCTCACCATAAAAGTAGAGGACGTCGGCCACGAACTTGCCCTGCTGAAGCATAAATGAACTTCGGGCGAGATAACTAATCCAGGGTTGTGCCTGCTCTGCCCACGTTTCATGCCGGGTGAACCATTGGCCATAGGGGCCGAGGCTGAGGCCGGGGATCTTATCCGCGACGGGCTGATGAACGGAGGTGTGGATGACAAACCGGTTCAATCCCATTGCCATTTCGATATCTGCCGTAGGCTTCAGGGACTCGGGAGACCACCCCCATGCGCCGCTCCTCGCGGTCAGCGACTCGGCCGCAACCAGATTTTGTCCATAGATATGCGCCACGGATGCCGATTCGCGGACGTCGGCGTTATATTGATACTGTTCGCCGGTCATGCCGGCCATTGGGGTCCAATAAGCGCTCATGGGGACATCGGCGCTTCGTTTGACTTCCATCCCGTCTGCGATGAACACACGCCCTCCTTCGTGCGATTCGGAATAGCGTCCCATTCCGCGCTCGCGTAAGGAAGCTGTGATCTGGTCGTAATGGTACTCTGCAATCATGTCTGCGATGGTCCTACGGAAGTCCCAGAGGAACCGATCGCTGGATTCTGCACTCTCGACAACGCATCCGGTGAGAACGGGAAGCCATGGGCGAGGATCATAACCCCGGCGGCGGGCGAACTCGGGGATCATTTCGTCGGTCCAGTTTTGCGCGCCCGTTTCAACGCTGTCCGTCACGATGAACCGCAGTCCTCGTTTCCCCATGAGGTCGCCGAGCGTGGCCTTGTAGGGGCCGAGATAGTTATCGATGTAGGCCTTTACGTAGTTGCGATTGAGCTTGTCCACTTCCAGGCCGGTTGCTTCGGGGGATGCAGGGGAGTTGTGCGCTCCGGTCAACGAGTAACCCATGCGGAGGACTGTCCAGCGTCCGGCCGGTGGATTCCAAATGAGCGTGCCATCGGGAAGCATTTTGGACGTGAGGTCGACAACATTGGACTTGCTTACCACTGAGGCAGCGGGCACCGCGGGTGTTGCAAAGGCATACAGATCAGGCACGGCGGTAAAGGCGGCTTTGTCCTCAAACTGGTTCACACGCGCTCCCGTGTGCAGGACCAACTCGGACACGGGATTGGGACTGGCACGGCCTGGCTGGAGTGCTGTGAAAGTGACCCGAAAAAACTTAGCGGCGACGGGGGCGAAAGCAATCGTGCGCTCCCCGGTTCCTCCGCCCGGAATCTCGGCGATGCTCCTAAAATGCACACCATCATCTCCGGCTTCCAACTCCCGCCGCGTCTCGCTACCTGGGATAGGCCTTTCAAAAAGGCCGGCAGCTCTTCCTGTAGCCAGGGTGACCGCATAAACGGTCTGTGGCCGATCGAACTCAAATTGGATCCATGCCTTTTCATTGGGTGGAGCCGCGGGAAGGGAGCTCGCTTTTGCGATGTCGCCATCGGTGAGCGAAATGAGGTCAAACTGGCCTCCGCTGGAGGTCACCTTCGGATTCAATTCCCTCATGGAAACATCCCCGTCCGGAAGCCGGTAAGCGATCACTGCCGAATCGGCATAAAACTCTGATGCGAGTTTCGGCGCGCCGCTCGGGTTTGATCCTTCGCTTCGGGGAATGTTTTGAAACGGCCCGGTCGTAGATGGTGGTTTGGGAAGGATCCCGCTGAACGGCCGCCCGCCTTCAACGATGGACGTGCTCCAGACAAGTTTTTTCATTGCCTGAGGGGGAGGGACCCACGGCCCGCCTGTTTCGCTCCAGCCCGGAGAGCCCGCGATTGCCATTTCCAATCCCAATTGGTCGGCGAGGGTCGCGGCATACAAAAAGGCGTCTTTCCACTCCGGCGTCATGTAAACCAGCCGCTTTTCAACTATCTGGGGAGTTGCGAGTGACGCATCGAAGTTATGGAATCCTCCGAGTCCGATCCGCTTCATCCACTCGAGGTCGAGCCTGATGCCTTCTTTCGTAATGTTGCCGTTCATCCAATGCCACCAAACGCGTGGTTTGGCACTATCCGGCGGATTCAGGAAGCCTCGCTCAAGCTCGTCCCGAGCGTTCTGAGCCCGAACAGCACAAACTGCAAATAGCAAAACAACAAGGGCGACCCGAACCAATCGATTCATATTTCCCCCGTCCGCTGGCGTGTGAATTTGGCTCACTCGAGTTTAACTCGAAACCGCCAAGGCGCAAAGAATGCAAAAGGAGCTCAAATAGATTTATGTTTCCGCGCTCCTTCGCATCCTTTGCGGTTTTATAGCGTGCCTTGGACACACTTGCCAACCAGAGGCTGCCCATATACTCTTACTTTTTTTCAGACAGGGAATCATGAACCATAAAGAAACTCTGAAATTTCTGGCTTTGCGCGGGAATGAAGTGCAGACGATGCACCTCGGCCTGCACCGCACAATCGCCATGATGAAAGCCCTTGGCAGCCCGCAGAACCAGTATTCAACGATTCATATCGCCGGCACTAACGGGAAGGGAAGTGTGGCCGCCATGTGCGAATCGATTTTGAGACGCGCAAGATTGGTCACCGGGCTCTACACGTCTCCTCACCTGGTCAGAGTTGAGGAGCGAATGCGAATTAACGGTGTACAAATTTCTCCGGGGGGTTTTGCGGCCGTCGCAACGAGAGTTCGCGATACCGAGTCGGCACTGCTCAGAAAAAAAGCTCTGGACCGTCGCTTGACTACTTTTGAGTTTCTTACCTGCTGTGCCTTTTTGTATTTTGCCGATAAGAAAGTCGATATCGCCGTTATCGAAGTTGGATTGGGAGGGAAGCTGGATTCCACAAACGTGATTGTGCCGCAGGTCAGCGTCATCACCGGAATTGCCCTCGACCACCAGTATCTGCTCGGGAATACCCTGACGAAGATCGCCGGAGAGAAAGCGGGAATCATCAAGGAAAATGTGCCTGCGATCTCCGGTTGTTGTGATCCTGCTCCGCGGCGTGTCATATGTAGACGCGCGCGTGCTGTCCACGCTCCGCTGACGGAGACTTGCAATGGCTGCAAAATCCGTATCAGCGGGGAGCGGCGAGGCCGCTACTTGTTCGATCTGAAGACGCCTTCCCGGGAATACCGTAATCTCCGGCTCTCGCTTTCTGGCGAACACCAGGTTCGGAATGCAACTCTTGCTGTTCTGGCAATGGAAGCGCTGAGTTCTTTTTCCATCAAAGCCGGCAACATCCGGTATGGCCTTGCCCACACGAATTGGGTGGGCAGACTCGATGAGTACCGGTCGCGCCGGCGCACACTGCTGGACGGGGCGCACAATCCGGAGGGTGCGCAACTGTTGAGAGAATTCCTTGGCCGAAGGAAGGGGAAAGAAATTCACCTGGTCTTCGGCGCCGTGCGCGACAAAGATATCCGGAAAATCGGCGCTGCTGTGTTCCCTCTTGCCGCAAGCATTCACCTTAGCCCGCTTGCAAACACGCGATCCGCGACGCCGGCCGAGGTGGCGGCCATGCTTAAAAGTTTTGCGCCGCGCATGAGAATTCACCGAAACATGAAGGAAGCGCTCTATTCTGCCTGGAACGAGTGCTCACCTTCCGGGCTCGTGGTCGTGACGGGGTCGCTTTATCTTGTGGGTGAATTGCTGCCTTTGGTTGTAAAGGAATGCCGGCGCCACGATTAGAAGGCAGAGGTGAGCCGCCGTTCGCCCCTACGGATTCAGCCGCATGGCGTGGCGGGCGACCATCTGCCAATTGGAAGAGCTCTTTATCCAGACGTGCAAAACGTCGAGGTTGAGAGTGGTCGCGCTGTCGCCGTTGGTTATGCGCATCGTAATCTTTGCCTTGACCAGGGCTGTTGTGCCGTAGATAACAACGGATATGTCTTTTAGTTCGATCGATTCGATACGATCCTTCCCGTTGACTACTGCCTCGATGGCTTCGGCTCTATTTTCCTGTTTTCCGTTGGAATGAGAATAGCTGAGTCCCGGAGCATAAATTTTTTCAAGCGCTGCGCGGTCCCGAGCCATCATCGCCAGTCTCCATGTGTTCATGGCAGCAACCACTTCCTTTTCGGCCTTCGATTCCGGAAGAACATTCGAGAGGGAAACTATTGAACACAGCAGCATCAACGTGTGGATCATATCTCACCGTGCCCGATTTAAGATTCAATGCTTAAGAGAAAATCGCCCGTGTTCACGGTCGTGCCGGCAACAGCGGCAACTTCTTTCACAACTCCGCCTTTGGGCGCCCGGATCTCATTTTGCATTTTCATGGCCTCGAGCACAAGTAGGCTTTGATCGTTGGCGACGACGTCTGCCTCCTGCACGAGAACCCGAACGACTTTTCCGGGCATATCCGCGCAGACACGCTGCAGGCCTGCAGGTCCTTCCAGGGTTTGTTGTCCTGATCCGGAACGCCGCGGGTCCGTGATCCGGAATGTGTGCGTGCCAGCTCGACTTGTGACGGTGCAGGTATCGGAATCGATGTCGACCAGTGCGTCGAAGACGCTTCCGTCGAGAATCAGAGAATAATGGCCATCGGCAATCCTCACCCAATCACAGTCCGTATTGATCCCGTCCAGGCGAATTTTTCGTGTACCGGCATGCGAAGTGATTTCCACTGCTACTTCTTCAGTGCCGCGGCTTATCTTGAGAATCACATCCAACTCCAGAATGGGATGATTGACAGCTTTTCATTTCTCGCCAGGAGACTTTACCTTCTTGGCGCATTCAGAAATCCGGGCCGTCCCGACAGTTTCCAACGGCTTTCGGGTCCGGTGTTCTGATGCTCGGTGGAAGCCTCTGTGGCATCGGCATGCGCTAATGCAGCTGCAAGGGCATGGGGGTGGAATGTCGCCGGCCCGTGTTCTCCTGACTTTGACGTGTGCCGCTGCATTTCTTCAATAAAAGCCGTGTGAATTTGCCCCGCTATAAACTCGCGATTGGAAAGCAGTTCTGAAAAGAAAGACAAGTTCGTATGAATACCTGTGATCCGGTACTCCTGAATTGCACGTTTCATTCTGGTGATCGTTTGAGCGCGGTCCGCGCCGAAAGCAATGAGTTTTGAGAGCAGGGGGTCGTAGTGGATGGACACTTGCCACCCTTGATAAATACCGCTGTCCAGTCTGATCCCTGGCCCCTGGGGTTCCTGCAGCTTGCGAATCACTCCTGCAGACGGGAACATCCCCCGGTCCGGATCCTCTGCGTAAATGCGGCACTCCATAGCCCATCCGCGCATTTGAACCTGATCCTGGCGCAGCGAGAGTCTCTCTCCCGCCGCAATGCGGAATTGCTCGCAGACGAGATCTATTCCGGTGACAGCTTCCGTGATTGCATGCTCCACCTGAAGGCGCGTATTCATTTCCAGAAAATAGAAATTGCGGTCGCTGTCGACGAGAAATTCGATGGTGCCCGCATTTTCATAATGGGCGGCCTGCGCAATGCGGATGGCAGTATCTCCCATTCTTCGGCGCAGTTTCTCGTCCATCAGCGGGCTTGGACCTTCCTCGAACACTTTCTGGTGACGGCGCTGAATGGAACACTCCCTCTCGCCTAGATGGATTACATTCCCGTGCCGATCTGACAATATCTGGATTTCGATATGGCGTGGCCGCATCATGTATTTTTCCAGGTATAGAGACGAGTCCCCGAAGGAACGCAGCGCTTCGGATCCGGCTTCAACGAAATCGGCGTTCATGTGCGATTCTGAAGTGACAAATCGCATCCCCTTTCCCCCGCCGCCCGCAGAAGCTTTGAGCATGACGGGATAGCCCAGGATTCGTGCCTCCTTGATTGCCTCTTCAACCGACGTAAGCGCTTTACAGGTGCCAGGCACCAGGGGAAACCCCTGTTTTTGCAACAAAGCACGAGCTCCTGTTTTGCTGCCCATCATCCGCATCGATTCAGCGGAAGGACCGACCATCATGAGGCTGGCCTTGGCGCATGCATCTGCAAATTGTGGATTCTCCGAAAGAAAACCATATCCGGGGTGAATCGCGTCTGCCTTCGCGTGTTTGGCAACTTCCAGGACCTTCTCAATTTTCAAGTAGCTTTCAAGTGATGGGGCCGGTCCCAGGCAATAGGCTTCATCGGCGAGCCGGACGTGCAGGGATGCGCGGTCCGGTTCGGAATACACGGCAATGGGAACGATCCCAAGATCGCGACATGCGCGAATAATGCGCACCGCAATCTCACCCCGGTTGGCGATCAGCACTTTTTGGAACATAACTCCCGTTTGAGAAGCCAGAATCCTTGCGTCCAGCTTCTGGCTTCATTGTTACAAAGGCATATTGCCGTGTTTTTTGGGGGGGATTGTGTCTTTCTTATTCTGGAGCAGGCGCAAGCCAGTAATCAGCTTTGCGCGCGTTACGCGCGGCTCGATGATTTCATCGATGAAGCCACGCTGTGCGGCGATATAGGGTGAAGCGAATTTTTCACGGTACTGTGCGATTTTCTCGGCTCGAAGCTCCTCGGGATTTGGAGAGTTCTTGAGCCCGTTCCGATAGAGAATATTGATCGCGCCTTCGGGTCCCATGACGGCGATTTCGGCTGAAGGGAAGGCGTAGTTAAGATCGGTTCTCAGATGTTTGGAAGACATGACACAGTAAGCGCCGCCATAAGCCTTGCGCGTGATTACCGTTATTTTCGGTACCGTCGCTTCGGCAAAAGCGAAGAGTAATTTCGCCCCGTGCCGTATGATCCCGCCGTATTCCTGGGCTGTCCCGGGGAGGAAACCGGGGACATCCTCGAATGTGATGAGAGGGATATTGAAGGCGTCGCAGAAACGAACAAAGCGCGCGCCCTTCACCGAAGCCGCTATATCCAGTGTGCCCGCCAGGTAGCTGGGCTGATTGGCAACGATGCCGACCGGGTATCCATCGAGACGTGCAAAGCCGACGATGAGGTTTTTGGCATAGTGTCGGTGAATTTCAAAAAAATAATGGTTGTCCGCAACCGATTTGATGATGTCCTTCATGTCGTACGCCTGGTTGGGATCCCCAGGGACGATATAGTTGAGCTTTTCATCCACCCGATCCCATGAATCGGAAGTAGGCTTTCGGGGCGGGTCTTCCATGTTATTGCCGGGCAGGAAGCTCAGGAGTTCACGGACGGTCTCCAGGCATTCCCCGTCATCAGCTACGGCAAAATGTGCTACGCCGCTGGTTGCATTGTGCGTCATAGCGCCGCCCAAATCGTTCATCGTGACGTCTTCGTGTGTGACAGTCTTCACGACGTCCGGTCCTGTGACAAACATGTAGCTTGTATCCTTCACCATTACGATGAAGTCTGTAATGGCAGGGGAGTAGACCGCTCCACCGGCGCACGGACCCATGATGGCAGAGATTTGCGGCACCACTCCGCTGGCGAGCGTATTGCGAAGAAAAATATCGGCATAGCCTGCGAGGCTTGCCACTCCTTCCTGGATCCGGGCGCCCCCGGAATCATTAAGGCCGATAATCGGCGCCCCAACCTTCATTGCAAGATCCATGACCTTGCAGATCTTTTCTGCGAAAGTCTCACTGAGGCTTCCTCCGAAAATAGTGAAATCCTGGGAAAAAACAAAAACAGCTCGTCCGTTGATTTTTCCGTACCCGGTGACCACACCGTCCCCGAGTATCTTCTGCTGCTCCATATCAAAATCGGTGCAGCGGTGCTCGACGAACTTGTCCATTTCTTCGAAGCTACCTTCATCCAGCAGAAACTGAATTCGTTCCCTGGCGGTCAACTTCGAAGCTTCGTGTTGTTTTTTGCGACGCTCCGCACCGCCTCCCTCTTCTGCCCTGCGGTGGAGTTCTTGAAGTTCCTTCAGCTTTTCGATCATCTTCTTGGCGGCCACAAAGCACAGGTGTTAGAGAGGCGTCGATGGCTCACCTGGCGGGTCATTGGATTGAGTCACACCTGAATTACTTTGGGCACTTTTTCCCAGTCCTTCAGGAATCTCTGGAGCCCAATATCCGTCAAAGGATGTTTCATCAGCTGTTCGAGAACCGTGAATGGCATTGTGGCCACATGGGCGCCTAGCAACGCAGCTTCCCGAATATGCAACGGACTACGGCAGCTGGCCACCAGGATCTGGGTCGGGAAACTGTAGTTATTGAAGATCTTGACGAGGTCGGCCGTTAAGTTCATCCCGACTTCGCTGATGTCATCAAAACGGCCGACAAAAGGGGATACGTAGGTTGCTCCCATCTTTGCGGCGATCAGCGCCTGGTTGCAGTTGAAGATCAAAGTGATATTGGTCCGAACTCCATCTTTGGACAGTTGCTTGAGCGCTTTCATTCCTTCTTTGATCATCGGGATCTTCACTACGATATTGCTGTGCAGCTTTGCAAGTTCGTACGCTTCCCGCAGCATCCCGGCGGCATCGGTGCTTACCACTTCCGCGCTGATGGGACCGTCTACGATCCGGGTGATTTCGAGCAGAACGTCCTTAAATGGGCGCCCCTCCTTGCTCACCAGCGAGGGATTGGTTGTAACGCCATCGATCAGACCATATTCAGCCGCGTTTCGGATTTCCTCTATATTGGCCGTATCCAAGAAAAACTTCATAGGATGGTCTCCTCTACAACTTCACATATTATCTAAAAAAACAGCCAGTGTCAGGGTTTCATCTAAATTTTCTTAACCGCGGATCTGAGCGGATTCCCGCGGGTGAAATCTGTGCTCAGCGTCGCTCGACTGCGGTATTAACCTCTGGGCTCTCGTTTCCATGGGTGTCCACAGCCCGAATCCCGTACTCATATTCTTTCTCGGGATCAACCCGGGTGTCTCGGAAGCTTAAAGCGCGGATCAGGTCCGGCTGAACCAGCTGGCGATCGGGCTTTCCTCTTTCCTGCCGGTACAGGCGATACCCAGTCACATCTGACGAGGGAGATGGAGCCCAAAGGAGAATGACCATGTCTCCCTGTAGAATTGCAGTGAAGTCCTTCGGCGGAAGCGGCGGGAACACGTCCCGGTAGTCAACTTTTATTGCCTCCGAAGGAAGGCTTTCCGGAAACGGCTTACTCATGCTTCCCACGATGGAGATCGCGTAATAATACGTCGTATCAAACCGGACGTTCCTATCTATGAACTCCGGAGTTTGGACTGGATCCGGATTTATCGGGGAGGACGGGAATTTATCAAGGTCTTCAGACCTGTAAATATTGTATCCCGCGACTCGAGCCGGTTTTGATCCATCCATGTTTTCGGACGGCGTTGCCCACTTCAGCCTGATCGAACTCTCCGTTGGTTCATACGTAAGCCCGGCCGGGGCGAGCGGAATCGGGATAGGCATTATGGAGACCTGGTTGCTCGGGCCGCCGTTTTGGTTTTTGTTATTGATGAACCGTACGGCATACCGGAAGGTATGCGAGTACATCGCAGATCTATCCGTTAAGAATCTGTCCTGGACAACAAAAGTGTTGTCCCGCAGATACTGGGCAAAACGAGAGGCTGGGATTGATTGGATCCGGAGAGCCTTTTTGACAAACTGATCCGGAGGCAAAGCTCCGGCGGTGTCCTCGGCCAAACGAAAAATCTCCACACTCTTCAGCGTGGTTGGCTGGGAGCCATTCGTGTTCCTTTCGGGTTTTGAAAAAGTCAATACGACGAAGTCGGACAGCTGGCGTGCGGCTAGATCAACGGCCGGGTGTGGGATCCTGATTTCCGGAGGCTGAGGCTCTGCAATCTTTGCGCAACCGGCGCTGAATAGGACCGAAAGAAAAATGAAGACGGGGAGCACTGATGAGAACAAACCGCCGCCAGGATGCAAAGAACGCAAAGGTGAGCGAAAAATATCGTTAAGCTCCTTTGAGTTCTTCGCGTCCTGGGGGTGGCTTTTCATCTCCTACCTGTGATTACAGGATATACCGACTCAAATCCTTATCTCGAACGATTCCGTCCAGCTTCCGCCGGACATATTCTGCCGTAATTCTGATTTCCCTGGGATGGCGCTGTTTCCCTTCGAAAGAGATGTCTTCCAACAGCGCTTCGACGATCGTGTGCAACCTGCGGGCGCCGATATTTTCGGCGCTCTCATTCACCATGCATGCCAGCTTTGAGATTTCTCGGATTGCATCTGCCGTGAAGCGAAGCTTTAGTCCCTCCGTTCCGAGCAAGGCCGTGTACTGCTTGATCAAAGCATTCTTCGGCTCCTGCAGGATCCGGGAAAAATCGTCCTCTCCCAGCGGGTGCATCTCAACCCTTATCGGGAATCGCCCCTGCAGCTCCGGGATGAGGTCGGTTGGTTTCGAAACGTGGAAGGCCCCCGCGGCGATGAAGAGAATGTGATCCGTCCGCACCATCCCGTAACGCGTATTGACCGTGGTTCCTTCAATGATGGGCAGAATGTCCCTCTGCACACCTTCACGGCTGACGTCCGGGCCGTGCCCCGATTCGCGTCCGGCAATTTTGTCGATTTCGTCCAAGAAAATAATCCCGTTTTGTTCCACACGGTCGAGCGCAACCCGGGCGACCTGTTCCATGTCCACCAGCTTCTGCTCCTCCTCCTGCATCACATACTCGGCGGCCTCATCAACTGGCATGCGCCGTTTTTTGGGTTTGCCCTCAATCAGTCCGGAAAGCAGATCCCGCATGTTGAACTGGAGTTCCTCGATGCTGGATCCCTCGAAAAACTGGAGCGAGATGGGATTCATGGGATGCTCCCGCACCTCCATTTCAATAATCCGCTGATCGAGCTTTCCGGAACGGAGCTGTCCTCGGAGTTTCTCCCGCGTGATTTCTATGCGGGCCAGATCCCGGCTCTCGAGTCGGCTTCCTTCGGCCGGAACGTTTTGAAGCGTCGCCAGAATCATGTCCAGCAGGCGCTCTTCCGTGTTCTGTTCCGCCTTTTCCTCGATTTCGGTAATTTTTTCAATCCGGACCATGTTGACGGCAATTTCCACGAGATCACGGACCATTGATTCGACATCGCGCCCCACGTAGCCGATCTCGGTGAATTTTGTAGCCTCCACCTTTAAAAAAGGTGAATTGGCAACCCGTGCGAGCCTGCGGGCGATTTCCGTTTTCCCGACGCCCGTCGGCCCGATCATGATAATGTTCTTGGGCGCAATCTCTTCGGCCATCTCCTCGTCAAGCTTTTGACGGCGCATCCTATTACGCAAGGCGATGGCCACGGCTTTTTTGGCGGCGGTCTGTCCCACGACGTATCGGTCGAGTTCCTCGACAATCTCTTTTGGTGACATCTCATCGAGACCGCGTGCGGAAATTTTGCGGCTTTTGGGTATTTCTTTCATTGAATCTCGCTAATGGAAAAAGGGCGGACTCTTAGGTCAGGAGAGTGAACTTCCTCCCCCGAATGCATGGTGTTGAGAGCCGCCGAGACTAGTGATGGACGTCATAATTCCTCGACGGTGATTTCGCTGTTGGTAAACACGCATATTTCACTGGCGATCTTTAGCGCCTCCCGGGCGATTTGCCCGGCCGGAAGCTTTGTGTGACGAAGCAACGCCCGAGCCGCCGCCAGTGCAAAAACTCCACCCGACCCGGCAGCCAGCACGCCGTCATCGGGCTCGATCACGTCCCCCGTGCCGGAAAGCAGATATATCGACTTGCCGTCTGTAGCCAGCAGAAGGGCTTCGAGGTGGCGCAGGGCCCGGTCTGTGCGCCATTCCTGCGCGAGTTCCACAGCGGCACGATTCAGGTTGCCCTGAAACTGCTCCAGTTTGGCTTCCAGTCTCGAGAAAAGGGCAAAAGCGTCGGCGGTCGAGCCGGCAAAACCCACCAGCACTTGATCGTTATAGACTCGGCGAATCTTCCGTGCGGTCTGCTTGATGACCGTATCACCCATCGATACTTGGCCATCTCCGGCGATGACGATGTGATTGCCTCTCTTGACCAGAAGGATTGTCGTTCCATGAAAAATCTTGTTCTCAGCATTCATGACCGGGCAGTATATCAACTCGGAGTCGGAGTCGGAATCGGAATCGCGCTGAGCGCGCTTTCGTGCCGGGCGGCTCTGAAGACCCGTCCCACCTGAAAGCCACGGCGCTTTCCTGAAGAGATTCAGTTTTTGAACCGGGCCCGAATCCTATCGTTACGAACAGCACGGCCGCGACCTTGGATAATGTCGCTGCAGGAACAGCACGTCTAGCCTCTTCTCCGGCAAGCCCAGCGATCCCTGTAAGCAGAACCAGTGCAATGGCTCCTCCCAGAAAAAACCGAAAGCGGTTTTTTTTGGACGAGGCCGACATCGTGATCACTGCAATCTGGGTTTTATCTCCCATCTCTGCAAGAACATGGCAGCAAAAGCTGCCATGAGTTGATTCCAGGCCACAAAAACCCTTTCAAAAAAGAAGCGAGGAGCCAGAAGCAGGAAGACAGGATTGAAAGCGCATGCCATTTGGAACCTCGCGCAATGCCAAATATTCTTGCTTCTTTTTCGCAAAACTGCTGAGATTCTCTTATGACAAAGCGACTATATTATACCGATTCGTATATCAAAGAATTTTCCGGTGTTGTGCTGGATCAGCAACAGATCGATAAAAGCCCGGCCATTATCCTGGACCAGACGGCTTTTTATCCAGAGTCGGGAGGGCAGCCTCACGACACCGGCTTCCTAGGAGAAGTGCGGGTCCTCAGGGTCATTGAGGATAATTCCGGGAACATCCTCCACATTCTCGAAAGGGAAATCCCCGCGGGAGAGGTTGGCGGCCGCATTGACTGGGCAAGACGGTTCGACCACATGCAGCAGCACACAGGCCAGCACATCCTTTCCCAGGTTTTTCTTACGGTGTCGCAAGCTCGGACTATTTCATTTCATATGGGACAAGAATCGTCGACCATCGACATCGAGATAGCGCGGCCTTCATCCGGACAGATGGAAGAGGCTCAGATGCTTGCCTGCGGTATTGTGTTTCAGAATCGTGCTATCCATATCCTCACGACAGATCGGGAAAATCTGAGCGCACTCGGAGTCCGAAAGGGATCGGACCGTGAAGGGGCAATACGGGTTATCGATGTCGAGAACTTCGACCGATCCCCTTGCGGAGGCACACACGTTCGGAGTACAGGGGAGATTGGATTGATCTGCATTTTGAATTTTGAGCGCTACAAGGGAGGGACCCGGGTGGAGTTTGTATCCGGCGGCAGGGCGCTTCGGTCCTTCTGGAAAAATCAGGAGCTGTTGAAAACACTGGGCGGCCTTTATTCTGCGCCCCCTGAAAGCACCCCGGAAATGACGGAGAAGCTTCTGCAGGCAAAAATGGCGCTTTCCCGTGAGAATGAAAATCTGCGTGACCAGCTTCTGGAGATGGAAGCGGCGGAGTTATTCAAAGATGCGGCAAAGACGGCATATGCATTCACGGTGTGCAGGACTTATAGCGGTCGAAGTCTGGAAACCGTCAAAACGCTTGCCCAGAAACTCGTCGCGCGGCCAGGTACGCTGGCGATTCTGGCCATTACGGATGCGAGTCAGGTTGTTGTGGCCAGGAGCAAGGACCTGCAGGGAAGCTGCAATGACGCCATAAAACGGGCCATATCCAAACTGGGTGGGAAAGGGGGCGGCCGGCCTGAGCTTGCTCAAGCCGGTGGCTTCCACGCCGAGTCCCTGGGTGCATGGCTGCAAGCGCTGGAGGATTACTTCCGCGACGGATCAAAAGGACGTTAATTGATCGAGAATTTTCGTGGATCTATCCGTGATCCGCGAAAATCCTCGGTTGATATTTTTTTACCTACTGGTCGAGTCGTTTTCGGACAGGAGTCCGACTGCCGAGCGTCTCGAGTTTCAGTACGCGCCAATCATCACTGAAGTCGGGAGATCCAAGATTCAAGCGGTTTATCTTCAGGACCAAATTCTCAAAATCAAATGTCGATAGCGGGACGAGCTGAAGATCCTCAGCGCCAAACCGGATTGTTGCTCCGTATATCTCCTTGGCATCCCCAAAATCTCCGTCAAGGCGCACTCCAAATGAGGATTTTGCATGGACGGCGATCGACGTTAGGCTCATGGGCTGCTGGAATTGGCCTGTCTCTATGGCCAGCAATTTGGCTATGGCTTTGCGATTCCCGAGGTCCAGCCGGATGTCTTTGGCATAGATTCTGGCCTCCTCGTTCGACATTGAGACAAAATTCAGCAAGGGGACGCCGGGTTTCACCACCTCAATGGTGAAAATATAGTCTCGATCAACAAATACGAAATAGGCGCTTTTCTCGAGAGGCTCTTTTCCCGTTGGCGAAGAGCGGGACAGTTTTGGAGCCGTTTGAGGAAGAAAGAAGAAACAGAAAAGCAGAATTGAATGGATCATAGGCCCAACGCCCTAAACACAGAATTCAGAAGTCGGAATTCAGCACTCAGAATCAAAGAGCGGCACTCTGCATGTGTGTATTTTGTCATTTTTGTGAGAAGTTCGCCAGTTCTCGTGATTCTGACCGCTTCTTCTCAATTGTGACTCCTGAATGCTGAGTCCTATTTTGGCTCCTCCTCGAAAAGTTTGCTAGACGCGCAAGAGCCCTGTCCTGCATGGATTCAGCCGTCTCTCTGGGGGCAAGGAAGTTGTTCGCCACAATCGAGAATGCCAGCATTTCTCCATCGGCGGTCTTTACGTACCCGGTTATGGAAGACACGTTCGCCATCGAACCGGTCTTGGCGTGCACATTGTTTTCCGCCTTGGTCCCTTTCATCCGTTCGGACAGCGTCCCATCAATTCCGGCGATGGGCAATGCATCGTAATAAACTTGGAAGTTCTGGTTTTGGTGCATGAATCTCAGGACCCGCACCAGCGAATCCGCACTCTCAAGATTCAAGCGCGAGAGTCCGCAGCCGTCGGCGAACGAATAGCTCCCCGCTGAAATTCGCATTTGCCCCAGAGTTTCCTCCACAATTTCTTTTCCCTTCACGAAGCTTCCTTCTCCGTGCAGGTTTAAGCCTAAGGCCCGCACCAGCGTCTCAGCGTAGAGATTCTGGCTCTTTTTCAAAAGAGGTATAACGATTTCCGACAGTTGAGGGGAAAGATGAATCCACAACAAGGATGGCGCGGGCGGATTGTATCCGTTGGCTTCCCTGACCGCGCAGTCTTTGGTATTGATCCCTTCCTGGGATAGAACGCGCTTCAGTCCCGCAAGGTAATAGAGAGCCGGGTGCCGCACGGAAACAGTTTCCATGACCGTCCCGGCTTTCTCAGGAATAGTCCCGGAGAGGTTGACGGTTTCGTTCGATTCGCCGGGGCTTATAAGGATTTCGGTTGGGGAACCCTGCGGCTGGGTAACGATGCGATTACGGATAGTCAAATAATCTTCCAAAGGAGAAGCACGGATGATTGCCAGGCTCCCGGCACTGGCGCCCGGCGATATTTCGAGTGCCAGGGAGTTGTCGTTGAACTGCAGCGCGGCGACCGGCGCTGCATATGATTCAGAAAGGTCGTTCCATTCCCATCCAATGCCAAGCCGAGGTTCTACGAAGGCTCGATCGTTGCCGATAATATCGCCGGATATCACGTGAATGTTTTTCTCCTTCAGTCTAGCTGCCCACACCCTGAAGGTGGCGAAAGCATCTCCTGCTTGAAATCTCGTCGAATTGGAAGGATCCCCCGAACCCACGATGATCAAATTCCCGCGGAGTGTTCCGTTTTCGATCTGTCCGTCGGCCAGGACGCGCGTTTCAAAACGGTAATTCGGTCCGAGTCGAATCAATGCTACGGCGGCTGTGATGATTTTGTTGTTGGAAGCCGGGATCAAAAGCCGCCGTGGATTCCGTTCATAAAGAGATTCCGAGCGGTCCAGTGAGAAAACCGATACCCCCAACTGTGCCTGGGCAAGTCGCGTCTCCGAGAATATTCTGTCGAGATCTGAGCGCAGGGTCCCGACCGGATCGGTTGCTGCGCCCAGAGCAGGTTGGCAGACGCCAGTCAACAGGATCAACAGCAGGCTGATGGGATTTCTCATGAGGAGATTCTACACAGTTTTAAGAGAGACAGGATACAGGATTCAGGAAGAGAAAAACGACACGGAATACACCGATTTCACAGGTTTGCACTCGGGTGTACGACATGAAAATAGGTGGGGAAGCAGTTTATCTCTTTTTTTGCTTGTATATCTGCATGTGTAATATAATGCAGATATACAGGAGACCCCCTTATGACACAAACACTCAAGGAACTGGAAGTGTTAAGAGAGCAGTTGCTACACCAGTTGTTTACAGTCGGTGACCTCCGTCCTGGCACGGTCTATCCGAGTTACCGGAGATGCGGGAAGAGGAACTGCGCTTGCGCAAAGCCGGGGCATCCCGGCCACCTGCAGTA
>Ga0326728_10007404_pt1 | contig 28195 bp, 29 predicted proteins | sample MB3enrmetagenome_FD_207602 | JGI IMG/M metagenome (GOLD analysis project Ga0326728, IMG submission 207602) | Lab enriched peat soil microbial communities from McLean, Ithaca, NY, United States - MB31MN | ecosystem: Environmental > Terrestrial > Soil > Wetlands > Peat | place: USA: New York... | reverse complement strand
TCTCCACCCCGCCTCGCGGCGACGCAGTTACCTTCAATTTCCGGGCTGCGACCAACCCGGGCACGGACTTGCACCGTGCAGACAAAGCGTCCTCACGGACGCACTCATGGCCCGGCTTGTCCGGGCCTCCTATAGCCGCACGTGCCGCGACAGATGGCCCGCAGATCCCCCGGACAAAGCCGGGGGAGGGCCATGGCGAAACAAAGTCAGCCGCCCGGTCCGCTTATTCTTGGGCGTCGCCTACAGAGCCGCCAGCGCATGGAAATCAATCCGGGAGCTGGTTTGCATGACCTCCGTCCGCCAGCCGCCGGTACGCCGATCGGCTGACATAGCCTTTCCTTGGTCCCCTCACGACATAGGTCATGCTGAACAGATCGGCGTTCTCCAGCCGGAACGTCGCTTCATACGTATCCAGCCGGCACAAATGCCGATCGGCTGATACAATAGGAAATTCATCCGCCTGATCGGCCGGCAGGCTGATGTCAACGAATTGCTTCCCACGGCTTGGCCCGTCGGTAAAACTGATCTCGATGTCGCCGTTGCGCAGCGCGTAAATGTAACTGTTCTCGCCATCCAGCCGGGTGCCGTTGTCCAAGACCAGCACGCCGCTTTCCCGATACAACAGACTGTCCGCGGAACGCTGCGTAAAGCTGGCAAGACCTGTGAAATGGCCGCCCGGCTCGATCCGCCGCTCGATCGACCAACGTCCGCGCAACAGGTCCAGCACACGCCGGCCTGCCGAGGCACCTAGCGCAGGCGGATCGTCCAAAATCGGCGCCGGAGTCGCGGCGATCAGCGCGCGCGCCAGCTCGGGTTTCGCGTGCGGTCCGCTCAACCGGAACTGCGCCGGCGCCAGCGGACCCTCCGTCACCCGCCCCAGCAGCGGATCGTTTTTCGCCAATTCGGGAAATACCCCGGCCTCACGCGCCAGGCTGTCGGCCATGGCGACGAAATCACCGTGCGGGAATTGCGGCCTCGGCTGCCGCGTGCGCAGCTCCCCCTCCTCCGCGATCCCGGCCAGCATCGCGGCCCGATCGGGCATCGGCAGCTCCCCCGCCAGGATGCGCGCCAGCCAACGCGCCTGCAGTTCCATCACCGGGACATACGGACCGCGGTAATGACCGACGAAAGACAGGCCCGGCAGGTCAGGATGAAACATCGTCCGGTACAGCAACTTCGGCTGCAACTGGTCCGATCCGTCGAAACCGATGACGTCCAGCGCGACGCGGTCGAGGAAGGGCAGTGCCGAGGTGAAACCGGTGCACAGGACCACAGCGTCGAACCCCTGGCGAGAACCGTCGGCAAATGTGACGCCCGCGGCATCGAACTCCAGGCTGGCGGAACGCTTCACCGCCACCGCTCCGGTCCGAACCAGCTCGAGGAAATCGTCGCTGATAACGATCGTCAGCGGCAGCTCGCGATCCCGATCAAACGCCAGCTCCGGCGAAGCCGCTCCGGGGTCGCCGCCGACGCGACGGAGAAACACATGCGGATCGCGCAGCAGCGGATTGTCCGGCCGCCGGTTGTAGATGACGAGATCGAGCGGATAGCTCGGGCCGCCATCCGTCGCCGGAACCCAACGCGGCACGAACCACATCGGGTGGCGCAGGGTCACCGTCACCCGGGCATACGAAGCGAGTTCGGCGGCGATCTCGGTGCCCGAAAACGCAGCGCCGACAACCAGCACCCGCTTGCCCGTAAAGCGGTCGCGCAGGTCTGCCGCTGTATCGCAAGCAGCGGAATGGATCACCTCGCCGGTGAAGTCCGCCAGCCCGGGGAAAGGCGGCCGGAATTGCTCGGTCAGGAAGCCGGTGGCGATCACCACATGGTCGAAGGCCGCGCTGTCAGCGCCATCGGGGCCGCGCCAGCCAAGCTGCCAGCCTCCGGCCCGGTTCGCCCGCACCGTCTCCACCCTGGTGCCAAACCGCACGGACCGCAACAGGCCGAAGGTGTCGGCATAGAGACGCAGGTAACCCGCCATGTCGCGGCGGACCGGGAACACGTCGCTGCCGGCGGGCCAGGCCAGATCGGAGAACGCGCTACAGTAGCGCGAGATATTGGTGCGGGCGAAGTCGGACCAGGCGCCCTGGCCCGGTCCTGCCCACATGCCGAAGGGCCGCGGGGCCGCGTCGAATACAATTGGTTGCAAGCCGTGCTCGAGCAGCGCCTTGGTGGCGGCCAGGCCACTCGGGCCTGTGCCTAATACGGCGACCGTGGACCGCTTGACCTTCACACGGCCGGCTCGGAATAGGCGGAGACGAAGGTCTTCGGCTGCCCGGTGACCGGGTCGTAGGTCGTCCGAGACACCTTGCCGATATCCGCCCCATAGACATGAATCGAAACCGATACGCGATCGGCCAGAGCGTTTTCCACCGTGTGAACGTCCCCGATCGTGGGCGACACCGCGGTGATCTGGCCCGGGCTCAGCCGGTGGCGCGTCCCGCCGATCAGCCCCCCATCCGCGCCGAGGGCGAAGTCCTGCGAAACCTCCGCGCCACGCAGCACGCCGATCAATCCCCAGACGGTGTGGTTATGGACCGGGGTCTTCTGTCCGGGACCCCAGACGAAGCTGACGACCGAAAACCTGTCCCGCGGATCGCAATACAACAGATACTGCCGATAGAACTGGGCGTCCGGCGCGGCGAACCGATCCTCCAACCAGTCATCGTTAGCGACCAGTTCAGCCAGCAGCTTGCCGCCGCGCTGAAGGATCACCTCCTCCGGCGGGGTTTCGTCGATCAGGCGGGTGAATGCCCGAGTGAAAAGGCTGAGTCGTTCGGTGGACATCGGTTGGCTCCTTCGACGATGCGGAGGTGCGGCACTTTCTGTGGTCCGATGCGCTTGCAGCATCCATATGAAATTATCATGGCCCGGACTGTCCCGGCCACCCCCGCCAGCTTTTGCAGCGAAAGGTGACCCGGACAAGCCGGGCCATGACGTAGGGCCAGGTAGGACAGCCAAACGTAGCCAGCCACCCGGCCAGGCGTTTACTCCGCCGGCAGCGGCTCCGGGTTCGCGGCCAGGGTCCGCAGGTAATCGATGATGTCGGCCCGATCCTTCGGGTCCTTCACCCCTGCGAACGTCATCTTCGTGCCCGGCGCGTACCCGGCGGGCTTGGTCAGCCACTTGTTCAGCTCCTCGAAAGTCCACGGACCCTCGTGGCTTTTTAGCGCGGCCGAGTAGTTGAAGCCTTCCATATGCCCGTGCGGCGCGCCGACAACCCCATACAGGTTCGGCCCGAGGCCCGCCTTGCCGCCCTCATTGAACGTGTGGCACGCCACGCAGCCCAGCTTCTTCGTATCCGCCTCACCCTTCGCCGGATCTGCCGACGCCAGCAGCACGGCGATCGACGGTTCGGCGGCCGGCGGCGGAGCGGCAGCCGTCGCGGCGGGTGCTGCCGGCGCAGCGGCGGCCGGGGCCTCGACCGGGTTCGGCAGAGGCAGCGGGTTCGGCGACAAGGTGCGCAAATAGTCGATGACGTTGGCGCGTTCCTGATCGTTGGCGATGCCGGCAAAGCCCATCCGGGTGCCGGGGGCATAGGCGCTCGGCTTGTGCAGCCATTCGTTCAGCTCGGCGAAGGTCCAGGGACCGGTCTTGCTCTTGAGCGCGTTCGAGTAATCGAAGCCCTGCATGTGCGCGTGCGGGCCGCCGACAACATTGTAGAGGTTCGGCCCGACGATGGCTTTGCCGCCCTCGTTGAAGCTGTGGCAAATGCCGCAGGCCTTCTTGGCATACGCCTCACCGGCGGCCGGATCGGCCTTCGCCAGCAACGGCGCGATGGGGGGCAGCGCCGGCTCAGCCTGCTTGGCGGCCGGAGCGGCCGCCTGCGGGGTCGCGATCTGGATCGCGCTCTTTTCCAAAGGTTCCACGCGGACCAGGTTGACGCCGATCGATCCGAATAAAAAGAAGGCGATGCCGGCGATCAGCACCGCCGCTATGCCCTTGTTAATCTCCATCGAGTCCATTCAGCTCAAGCTCCGATCCACATATCCATAGGTGACACGGCATACATGATACCGCGCCGGCTTTCTAGCAGACAGGCTTCAGAACGGTTTCCCGTCCTGAAGCCTGTCTGAAGGTCTGGCAGCAACCCTCGGGTCCGCGGACCCTCGGGAAAGTCCGTAGGGCGGGATAAGCCCTACTTCGACACCTTCGTCAATTCCGGGAAGTTCTTCGCCATGCTGATCCCGAACAGCGGCTTGTAGACGCCGTTGTGGCAGGTGGCGCAGTAGACTTTCGGCCCGTCGCCCAACGGCCCAAGCCGCGACGCCGGGAACTCCTTGGTCAACGGAACCAGGTAGTTGTTGTTCAGGTCACGCACCATCCGGATGCCATACCAAGCCGTTGCACGCTGCGGCGGGCTTTGGTCCCAGTCGCGGAACGCGCGGGTGTTATGGCAGTAGTCGCAGTTCACCCCCAGTGACTGGGAGAAGTTCATCATCAGCGAGTAGGTCCACTCGGTCTGCTTGATGGAACTGTTGTCCGTACCCGGCAGAGCTTCCGCAGGCTGAACACGGATGTTCTGGTCGCCCAGCAGGAACGGCGTGAACGGATCGAGCGGCAGCGAGGTGATGCCGGCCACGGTCGCGGGATGGTTTTTCCCGACCGCGGGGGTGTAGCCAGGCGTGCCTTCCGGACCCGGATCGGCGAACCAGATGTTCTGCGGCACCGGGTTGCCACGGTGGCAGGTGTAGCAGACCACGCCCGTCTCGGCGACGTGGCTCTTCCAGTCACTGTTGATGTGCTGGACCATCTGGATCATCCGCCGCGCCACCACCTTGGTGTAAAGCGCATCGGAGGCCATGTTGTTGACGTCGTGGCAGTAGGCGCAGCCAACCTGCGGCGCCACCCAGGTCGACATCGAGGCCATCAGTCGGGTGAAGTTCCCGACGCTGACATCCTTCAGCACCTGCACGTTCTTGTAGGCGGTGCCGGCTTTGGCTCCGACATCGGGAAGCCTGGGCAGCGAGGCGGGGATGACATTCTCCGCCTCTTTCTGTGCCAGGAAGCGCGGATTGTAGAGCTGGTCCAACCCGGAACCGCGGAAGCCGCGCTGGATGGAGTCTATCGGCGGCCGTTCGGTCACCGCCAGAAGCATTCCTCCGACGACCACCACCGCGGCGCCTACCGCAGCGAGAGCCGCTTGTATGGGCGTGTTCATTTGCCAACTCCCGTAACGAGCGTGGCGGGGTCAACAACAGGCGGGAAGACGTTGGGCCAGGGCGCGGCAATGCCGTGCTTGACACCCCACAGGTACCAATTGTCGACGACCGTGCCGGTGAGCAGGATCCCGATGCCGCCGGTCAGCGTGACCAGCACCGCGAACCACCAGCCCCAGCGGTGGATGGATTCAAACGTGGCGTTGAAGCCCATCGTCCAGCGCCAGAACAGAGCAGCGCGCTCACCCGCCGTGCCGCGATCGACGATCTGTTCGACTTCGCGCTCACTGCCGAAGCGAGTGGTCGCGAGCACCGTTCCGCCGTGCATGGCGAAGATCACGGCCGAACCATACAGGAACGCGATCGAGAGCATGTGGAACGGGTTGTAGAACAGGTTGCCGTAGCGGAGCGAGAAGGCCGCGGTCCAGTCCAGGTGCGGGAAGATGCCGAAAGGAACGGATTCGCACCAGCAGCCCATCAGGAGCGGGCGGATGAAGCCCAGCACCAGGTAAAGCCAGATGGCCGAAGCGAACGCCCAGGCGGTATGCGTGCCGAGACCGAGAGCGGTGGCCCGGCGATACATCCGCACCCACCACAGCAGGATGGACGCGGTCAGGAAGAAGCCGGCCAGACCCCACCAGCCGCCTTCGGCGAGCGGCGGGATGTGCAGGCCATAGGCCGGCGCCGGAGGCTCGAGCCCCAGCCAGAACAACTGGCGGACGAACTGCGTCGGGCTCCAGTTGACCGAAGCCAGGAAGTTCAGGCCGATGATCTCGAAGGCAATGAAGCCGAAGACGACCGAAGCAATTCCGCTGAATCCGAGGTAGATCGGCCCCACCTGGGCGTCACCGATCAGACCCAGCAAGTAAAGATGGAACGGCTTGCCGGTGCGCTCCCAACTCCCTCTCGGCAACTCCACGCCGATATGGGACGGTCCTTTCACCTGGACCCGGGTAAATACGTTTTGAAACTCTGGCATGATACCCTCCCCGTTCCCGGATCAATGCGCCCAGATCGGAAGGTTGAGCCACCAGCCCCACCACTCCGGCCAGCCGCGGGTCCAGAACGGACCGCTGATGACGATACAAACGGCACTGAAGAACGCGGCGGAAATCGCCAGGAACAGGCCCAGGCGGTGAATGCCGAGCGTTCCGATCGAGTAACCGATGACGTCGCGGAAGTAGCCGTTTTCCTGCTCCGCGCCCTTCACCACCTCACCCTTGGGGGGATTGGCAGCCGACAGGATCAACGAGCCGTGCAGCGCCAACGCGAGGGCGTTGGTGAAGAAGAAGCTGATCGCGATCATGTGGGCGGGATTGTAGTGGAAGTGCAGGTACTGGTAGCCGGTGTTGGACACCCAATCCAGATGGCTGAGGATCCCGTAAGGGAAGCCGTAGCCCCATGCACCCATCAGAAGCGGGCGAATCACGACAAGAGTGATATAAGCCAGCACCGCGAAGCTGAATGCGAAGGGGATGTGCAGCCCCATGCCGAGCTTGCGGGCGATTTCAACCTGCCGCAGCGCCCAAGAAACGAATGCGCCGATGGCGCAGAGCGTGATGAGCTGCCACAGACCGCCTTCCGCGAGCGGCGCGAAGGCGAGTCCATAGCTGAGATCGGGTGGCGCGATATTGATGCGCCAGACGTTCCAGGTTGGGCCGATAGCGGCGGCCCAGACAATCAACAAAGTGCCAAGGAGTGCACAGAAAAACGTCGTTACCCCAAAAAACCCAACCCAGAGCGGCCCCACCCAAAAGTCGAACAGGTCGCCGCCGATCAGGGTCCCTCCGCGGGTCCGGTATTTGGGTTCAAAACTGAGCATAGCCATCGCCAGGTTCTCCCGTCGACCTTCAGGCCGTCATACGCAAGGACAGAGAGGAATACCGGACGAGGCCTAAGTCGAAGCCCCGTCCGCTACCCCGTTGAGGCAGTACTACTTCACGGTTGCCGGCAGAGGTGCGTTCTGCGCCGCGACCGGATGATGCGACCCGTCGAGCCAGTTGAACCGATCGGTGCTGAGCAGAATGAAGTGGATCAGCAGAGCCAGCACGAACAGGAATACGCCCAGGGCGACAAGAATACGCCTCGGATCGAATAGCAGCCAAATTCTCCACATGTTCGCTTCCTCCTAGACGAGCTGCGAAATGGTGTGGGCCACCATCGTGCCGGCATCATTCAACCACGAAGTGGTATAGCCGTTCACGCTGGGCAGCCAGGGACGCCACTGCCAAGCCAGCAGATGCGCAACGATAGCGATAACCGTGAAGACGATGAAGCTGGTGATGAAGATCCCGTGGAACTCCTTAGCTTCTGCCTCCGTCAACCCTGTTACCGAGGGTCCTCCTGGGGTAATAGCCATAAGGTTACTCTCCGAAACGGCCTGTCGGCCTTTGTCGCGCCCATCCCGCGCGACTGGGATTGCCGTGGGAAGCGGGCCACGGTGCCCATCCCGCGCGGTGCCCCGGCGGAATTAGTGTATGGAGCGGCAACCGTTCGGTCATGCGAACTGCCTTTCGGCGAGTGCGTGCGTGACCCGATCAATGGTGACGCGGTCTTCACCGGCCTGATGCACGGTCCGCTCGATGCGGTCGCGCAAGCGCTTGGCCGCTGAAATCCGGACCAGAAACGGTTCGGTCTCCAGGTATTCGTCGAAAACTTGTTGAGCGTCCTCGTCCCACGGGCAGCTTGCCGAAAGCCGCGCAGGGGTCGCTTCCACTTTATCCAAGTCTGTGCCGAGAGGCAATATGTTGAACAACGCGTCGAACAGGGCATTGCAGTATTCTTGGATGACATAGGTTGCGCCCGCATAACCCATGAAAGGTGTACCTGTTGCGCGCCTTATTATGGCGCCGGGGAAAGATGACGGAATATACATACTACGATTTCCGATTTCCGCTATATACATTCTCTCGTTGTACGAGCCAAACATGACGAGAGGCGTTTTTGTCCGCACCAGTTCCCGCACCGCCGCATTGTCAGGCTTCACGCCGGCGCAACGCGACACCGCAAAGGTGCACGGAATCCCCATTTCGTCTTCCAAAAACCGCCGCAGGCCGCGCGCATAGGTGTCCGTCGCCACGACGGCAAACGAAGCCGTGGCAAAGAAGTCCTGCGTCACGCTGCGCCACAGATCCCAGAGCGGCTTGATGGTGGTATGTTTTTCCTTTTCGATGAACGGCTCGGGATCGATTCCCGTCAGTTCTCCCAGCTTGCGTAGGAAATTCGTCGTCGCGAACAGGCCGATGGGCGCCTGCAAGTACGGGCGGTCCAGCTCTTCGCACAGCTTGCGGCCGAATTCACGATACATGCAGACATTGACGTCCGCATCGGGCAACTTCTGCACATCGTCGATATGCGAACCCAGCGGGAAGACCAGGTTGATTTCGCAGCCGATTCCCTCGACCAGGCGGCGGATTTCCGCGACGTCGGACGGCATGTTGAAGGTGCCGTATATCGGCCCGATAATGTTGACGCGCGGCTTCCGGCCTTCCGCGCGCGCGGCCCGGGGCTTCGGCTTCGACCGTTTCGCACCGAATTCGGTCCAGAGCCAGTTGATCGCCCTGTCGGCCGCCTGCCACTGGTCCTCATCAATTGTTCGTGGAATGAACCGCAGAAGGTTCGATCCTTCCGGTGTTACGCCACCGCCGATCATTTCGGCAATGCTGCCGGTGACGACGACGGCGGGCATGTCGGGATCCTGTGTCGCGGCGGCGCGGCGCATGGATGCTTCCGTGCCGTTGCGCGAGAGTTCTTCTTCCGACAACCCGGTAACGACCACCGGCAATTCATGCGGCGGCAATGCATCAGTATAGTGAAGCACAGCCGTGACCGGCAGGTTTTCGCAACCCACCGGACCGTCGATCACCACGCGCAGGCCGCGGATTGCGGTAAAGGCGTAGACGGCACCCCAGTATCCGCCGGCCCTGTCATGATCAAGCACGAGCATGTCTCAGGTCCCCACCGCTGAACTGGCCTTGGCTTTCGCCTCGCGGGCTTTTCTGTAGCGTTCCTTGGAACCCGGCGGGTCCTTCGGGATTTCCTTCCAGCCGTATCCGGCGGTTTCGCCCTTTCCGACTCCGTCGAAGAAGCTGACCATGCGGCCGAAGCGCTCGCGACCCTTGGTCTGGGCAGCAACGATCGCGGCCAGGGCGCCGGCGCCGGCCGGTCCGAACAGCGGACGGGCGGACACCATGTTTGTGAAGTAAAGTGCGGGAATGCCGAGGGCTTTCGCCTCCTGCACCAAAGGCGTGGTGCCGAGCGCGAGGTCGGGTTTCACGTCCTTCATCGCCGCCAGGTCTTGTTCCAACGACGCCCGGTATTGGACATGCGTGCCATGCGCTTCCAGCCAGAGGCGGTCCGGATCGCTCCATTCCGTCTTCGGACAGGCGGTGCCGACATAAGGCACCGTCGCGCCGGCTTCCATTAGCAGCCGCGCGACCAGCAGTTCCGAGCCTTCATAGCCGGAAACGGTGATCCGCGCGGAGATTGGCGCAGCATCCAGCGCGGCGCGAATCGCCGGCAGGAATTTGGCTTTCGACGCGTCGATGTTGTCGGCCGACACGTTCGCCGCCTTGCCGATGGCGGACAGCCAGGCGTCGGTGCCCTCGACACCGACGGGACCGGAACCGACGACCGGACGGCCGGCGGCCAGCATCTCGCGGATCGATGCGGTATAGAACGGATGAACCGCGCCGACGACGGCGCAATCCAGCGCGCCATACAGGTCGCGCCATTCGCGCGACGGCACCTGCGGTCCGACAGCCAACCCCATCGGCGCCAGCAACGCGCCGACTCCGACCGGATCGACCGGGAACAGTTCGCCAATCAAAGTCACTGTCGGAAGATCAGCCTGCGTCCGCGGACGCAACACCGGACCGGCCTCGGCTTCCAGGCGCGCGTAACGCAGCATCGCGCCGGCCAGCACATCCTTCGCCTCCGCGTGAGTCGGCACACCGAAGCCGGGAACGTCGATGCCAATGATGCGGACACCGTCGATGACTTTCGGCAGCCGATCCAAAGGCACGCCCGAAGCGGTCGGGACGCACAAATTGATCACGACGACCGTGTCGTAGTCCGCCGGCTTCGCGGTTTCGTACACCGCGTTGCGGATGTCCTCGTAAAGCTGCCCGCGCACCAGCGTTTCAGAGTTGAACGGCACATAGCCGACCGTCCGCTTCGCGCCATAGAAGTGCGAGGTGAACGTCAAGCCGTAAACGCAACAGGCGGAACCGGACAGGATCGTCGCCGTGCGGCGCATACGCAGGCCGACGCGCAACGACCCGAAGGCCGGGCACATCGACTGCGGCTGATCGTGCGGACCGCGCGGATAGTCTTTCATCAACTGGTCAAGCGATTCGCTCTTGCCCGCAGCGCGTGCCGCTTCAATCATCGTTTCACGGCCGCCGTGACAGCCTGAACCGGTCTCGGGAGGAATGATCGACCCGTCCATCTTATGATCCTTCGTAGATCACTTCGAGGGACGGCTTATCCAGCAAGGTCGCGGCGCACATGTCTTCCAGGGTCGCCGGATCCAGCACAACGTCGCGGCCGACCGCGTCGCCGGCGAACAGACCCAGCAGCTTGTCGTGCGTCAGCGGGTTCGGACGGACCGGCGGCGCAAGGGCCACCTGCTCGGCGAGTTGTTCAAAGACGGAGGCCCACTGGCCGCCCGGCTTGCCGATGATTTCGTAATTGGCGCTCTTGCGCCGGATGTCGTCGTCGGCCGGAATGGCGGACAGCACGGGGATGCCGGCGGCCGCCGCGAAGGCCTGCGCCTCGCCGGTGCCGTCGTCTTTGTTGATGACCATGCCGGCGACACCGACATTGCCGCCCAGCTTGCGGAAGTAATCAACCGCGGAACAAACATTGTTCGCCACATACAGCGACTGCAGGTCATTCGACCCCACCACAATAACCTTCTGGCACATGTCCCTTGCGATCGGCAGGCCGAACCCGCCGCAAACAACGTCGCCGAGGAAGTCCAGCAGCACGTAGTCGAAGCCCCACTCGTGGAAGCCGAGTTTCTCCAGCAGTTCGAAGCCATGGATGATGCCGCGTCCGCCGCAGCCGCGGCCGACTTCCGGGCCGCCCAGTTCCATGGCGAAAACGCCGTCGCGCTTGAAGCAGACGTCGCCGATCTTGACCGCCTCACCGGCGGCCTTCTTCTTGGAGGAGGTTTCGATAATTGTCGGGCAGCTCCTGCCGCCGAACAGCAGGGATGTCGTATCGCTCTTCGGATCGCAGCCAATCAGCAGCACGCGCTTGCCCTGCTGGGCCATCATGTAGGACAGATTCGCGAGCGTAAAACTCTTGCCGATGCCGCCCTTGCCGTAGATGGCGATGATCTGGGTTTCTTTCTTCACCGGGCCGGTCGAAACCGCATCGGGTTCGATCGCGGCTTCGGCGCGAAGCTGAGCGGCGGCGGCGTCAAATGGTGCGTTCATGAATGCGTCCTCCAATCGAGAATCATTTTCAGGCAGGTCGAGTCGCCGAAAGCGGTCCGATACGCCAAATCCGCCTGAGTGGCGTCCATGTGATGTGTAATCAGTCCATCGAGTGAAAGTTTTCCGTTCGTTATCAACTCGCGCACGGTCTCCAGGTCAGCCGGCTGCCATTCCGCGGCAATGCGGAATTTTGCCCGCTTGATAAAAGCCATCGGGAACGCGAACGACAGCCGATCGGCGTAGAACCCGGCGAGAACGATTTCGCCGCCGGCGGCAAGACGCATGATCAGCGTGTCGAGCAGGTTGGGATCGCCGCTGGCATCGCAGATGCAGCGGTAGTCGCGGCGGCTGTCCTCGTCCGGCCGCTTCACGTCGTAACCGGTGGCGCCGCTTGTGCGTCGGGGATTGGTTTCCCACACCACCGGCGGGGCACCGCCGGCCGCCAGCACAAGCCGCGCTACCAGTCGCCCGACCACTCCATGGCCTACGATCAGGTCAGGGAGCACGGAACCCACGATCGCATGTTGCGCGGTCGCGGCGAGAGCAATCAGAACGCCTTTTTCACCCAAGGCGGGATCGATGGTCACCGCCTTGGCGGCCGGGATGACGACCCGGGAGGATGCCCCTCCGAACAGGCCGCGCACATCGCCGTAGCAGGTGGCGCCGGGCACATAGACGGTCTCGCCGATGCGGGCCTTATGGTCCGGGCCGGCGGCGACGATTCGGCCGACGGACTCGTAGCCGGGCACCAGCGGATAGCCCAGGCCGGGGAACGGGGGCATGCGCCCCTGCCAGAGAAGCCGTTCGGTGCCGGTGCTGATCCCGCTCCAATCGATGTCCACCACCACGTCCGTGTCGCCCGGGGGCGTCAGGGAGAGGCGGCGCACCGAGAGGCTTTCGGGGCTATTCAGCACGACAGCTAAGGCTTCCATCCCGGCACCTCCTGCCCGACCGCAGCGGTCGGGCTTTCTCCCGTTAGGTGTAAGCCTAAATTGACTGTCATGATTGTCAACCGGCATTTACACATGGCGACAGCCCACCTCCGTATGGGCGCTTTACGAATGTGCGAGTGACGGGGCGGGAGCAGGAGCGCCGCGGCGCAGCAGCGGCGCCATGGTGATCAGCGTGGCGACCAGCAGCAGCACCTCCAGCGAATAGACGGCTGTGTAGCCAATGCCTTGTTCCGGATGAAAATTCGGCACCAGGGCGGCGATGACGTCGCGGATGATGCCACCCAGCGCCACCGCGATGCCCGCCGCGGTCGCCTGCACCGCCCCCCAGGCGCCCAGGGCAAGGCCAGTCTGCTCCGCCGTGGCGTTCTGCATGGTGGCGGTCAGCGTGCCGTGCCCGAACAGGCCGGCACCGAAGCCGATCAGCGCGGTGCCGGCGCCGAACAGGAAGACCGAGCTGGTGGGTGCGGCCATGATCACCGCCAGAAAGGCTGGGATGCCCACCAACGCGCCGTATGTGGCCATGCGGAACGGATCGAAGCCGCGGCTGAGCACGCGAGAGGCCAGGGCGAAGCCGAACAGGCCGCCCACCGCCAGGGTCGCCGTCAGCTTGGTGGTGGAACTGACCGTCAGGTGCAGCACCTGGCCGCCATACGGTTCCAGCAGCACGTCCTCCATGCTGAACGCCATGGTACCCAGCCCGACCGCCACCAGGCGGCGAATTGCCCGGCTGTTCTCGGTGAAACTCTCCCAGGCCTGGCGGAATGTCGGCGCCACGCGGTTGACCCGGTTCTTCACGCTATGACGGGTTTCCTGCTTCCACAGGGCGACGACGTTCAAACCGATCGTGGCGATGGCGCAGCCCTGGATCACCTGGATCAGCCGCGCCGGGGTGAAATCGACCAGCAGGGCGCCGAAAATCAGTGCGCTGCCGATCATGCCGAACAGCAGCATGACGTACATCAGGCCGACGACCTTCGGCCGCGACTCGTTCGGTGCCAGGTCGGTTGCCAGCGCGAGGCCGACGGTCTGCACCGTATGCAAACCCGCTCCGACCAGAAGGAATGCCACCGCTGCGCCGGCGTCGCCGATCCAAAGCGGCCAGTTCTTGGCGTTGCCGCCGCCGGAGAGCACCAGCAGCGCGAACGGCATGATTGCCAGGCCGCCGAACTGCACCATGGTGCCCTTCCAGATGAAGGGGACGCGCCGCCAGCCCAGGGCGGAGACGTGAATATCGGACCGGAACCCGATCAGTGCGCGGAACGGCGCGAAAATCAGCGGCAATGAAATCATGACCGCGACGAGCGAGACCGGCACGCCGAGCTCAACGATCATCACCCGGTTGAGCGTGCCGATGAGCAGCACCAGGGCCATGCCGACGGAGACCTGGAACAGCGACAGGCGCAGCAGTCTCGACAGCGGCAGTTCCGGTGTCGCGGCATCGGCGAAGGGCAGGAATCGCGGGCCCAGGCGTATCCAGGCGCGCATCAGTTTCTGGCTGATAACGTTCATGTTTAAATCGATCCCGGCTTCAATACCGCAAGCGGGTTGCAAAACGAAAAGGGGTCGGGAGCATGGTTCCCGACCCCGTTCCGTCACCTCGATACGAAATCGCTTCGAAGAGCGATTACGCCGGAAGTACGAGAGTCTGAGCCGGAACCACAAGGGCGGCGTGAGCCTTGCCATTGTAATAGGCCGGCAGCCACGTGGTGTGGGTCAGGATAGCGAGATGGATGATCAACGACGTCACGGCGACGGCGAGGAGGAACAGCGGGAGCCCGATGCTCGGGTTCACGACGGTCCAGAGTCTACCTTGGTTCATGGTTCGCTACCCTCTTAGTGCAGCCAGGGGGAATAAACGAAGGCGAGCAGGTGCGCCACGAGGGCAATCAACCCGAACACGCGGGTGCCATCGATGACGTGCTTATGCAGTTCTTCGGACTCGGCGATGGTCAGGCCGGTCGGCCATACCTTGTTGGGATCGTCACTCATTCCAATAACCTCCAAATGGGACCTGGTAGGATTTCGCACTGCCCGCGAACGTGCAGCGCGTGGCGGTCAAGCCGGCCCGCATATCAATGACCGCTCATTTCTGGCGCATTCCACCGCTGAAAGGCATGGAGACGGCGGCATGCAACCTTGCCGAAGGAGCCTGTGGAGGCGGTGCCGATACCGATGAGGCCGGTGGCCGTGAGCCCGTCCGAGGCCCGCGGGCGACGCGCCGCGAGGTCATCGGGCGTCATCAGCACCTCAGCACAGGCTTCCATCCCGGCACCTCCTACCCGGCCGATACGGCCGAGCATCACCCCTGTTATGGCTGTCAGTTTAGGTTGACTAAACTGATTGTCAACCGGGATTTACAGCCTAGATGACAGAATGTCCATGCGGGGTGCCCTCCCCTTCGTCATGGCCCGGCTTGTGCGGGCCAACTGTCGCCGGACGTGCTGGAGCAGGCAGCCCGCACAAGCCGGACCATCAAGAAAGGGGCGCACAAGACAGAAAAGGGGCCGGGACCATGGAATCCCGACCCCGTTCCTTCGCCAGTAACGAAACCGCTTGAAAAGCGCTTACGCCGGAAGGACGAACTGCTGCGCCGGCACGACCAGAGCGGTCTTGGCCTTGCCATTGTAATAAGCCGGCAGCCACGTGGTGTGGCTCAGGATGGCGAGGTGAATGATCAACGACGTCACGGCGACGGCGAGGAGGAACAGCGGCAGGCCCACGCTCGGGCTGACGACGGTCCAGAGTCTACCTTGGTTCATGGTTCGCTACCCTCTTAGTGCAGCCAGGGGGAATAAACGAAGGCGAGCAGGTGCGCGACGAGGGCGATCAGCCCGAACACGCGGGTGCCATCGATGACATGCTTGTGCAGCTCTTCGGACTCGGCAATGGTAAGGCCGGTCGGCCATACCTTGTTGGGATCGTCAGCCATAAAAACAACCTCCGTTTGAGGGACCTGAAACCAAATCGTGCTACCCGCACGTGGGCACTATGTAACGGTCAAGCCGTCCCGCATATCAATGACCGCCCATTCCTGACGCGTCCCGTTCCTGTCCTTGGACGGCTGAAGATCCAGCCGGCCGGGTGCGAACCGGTTACAGACACGTCCTGTTCCTTCGATCTTTCGACTGTCAGTCTTGATTGACAGCCCTGATCGTCAACGATTGGTGACAGTCGCGCGGCCCGTTGTCAATAGGTGAAAGGCCTTTCATTGCCACGAAATTAAAGTTCGGCAACCTGCCGGGGCGGCGGCGCACGTGTGGCCCCTGTGTCATGTCTCTCATCGTCGTGGCCCGGACAAGCCGCATAGGCGCTAGGATAAAGGTTGCCGGCGCGGATATCGCCCCCGTGTCACGGCCGGGACAAGCCTGGCCATGACGTTGGGGAGAATGCCGTGCCCCGCCGGCCCGCTTATCCTGATAGCCATGGGGCTTGGCCCGGCCATGACACAGGGAACCGGACTCCGATGGTCCGAGACCTTAGCCAACCCAATCCGATAGGAAAGAAGTCTTGACACCGCCCCACAACCCAAGGTAGAACCCGCGCCGGACAACCAAAAGCCGGACGCATGCAGCAAACCACTCCGTCGGACGAGGACACCTACCCCGCCGACATCCTGATCAACCTGATCGTCACCCTGTTGGCGCCGATGTTCATCGCCGCGGCCGGCGGCGACATCGGCCGCGCCCGGGTCGCCGCGCTGGAGACGCTCTCGTCCTACCAGGCGCGCAGCCATGCCAGCCTGATCAAGGTGGCGAACATCATTGCTTTCGGGCTTGCCACGCTCGGCTCGCTCAGCCTGTCGATGGGGGATGACGTGGATATCCCGCTGGTGCTGAAGCTGCGCACCAACGCGACCGCGCTGGACCGCTCAAGCGACCGGAATGAACGCGCGCTGAAGGCCTTGCAGGCGGACACCGCCGCCGGGTCGCGCGGCCCGGGCTTCGACGAAGCCGAGGTGCACGCCAGCGTGGCCGAAGCGCAGCAGCGCGCGGCGGAGTTTCAGGCGCGGGCCCCTGCCACCGCTCCGCGCACCGAACCGGCGCCGAAGCCCGCGCCCGCACAGGCGCCGGCACCGCGGGCGGAACCGGCGCCGGTGCCGCGCGACCCGCCGCCTTCGGCCCCGGCCGCCGGCCAGGAACGGTCCCATCAGTCGCAATGGGCCGCCGCGATAGCGCAGGTTGCCACCGAGGAGATGGCAGCCGCCGCCAACCTTCCTCCGGCGCAACGCAAGGCGCATACCGCGCGCGCCGCGATCCTGAGCAGCACCGCCAACACGCTGCTATGCGGCGGTCCCGGGTCGCCGGGGGTGCCGGACGATTTGCCCGGGTTCGTTAACCTGCGGACGGGGTGAGCGACAGACTATGCGCCACCGTCACGGCCCGGCGTGCCGGGCCATGACGTATGGGGGGAAGCCCGCCTAAACCTTCGCGATCAGCACCCGCACCAGCATCGTCCGGCGCGTCGGCTGCAGCGTCACCTGCGAGAACCCGGCCTGCTTCAACATCGCCGTCAGTTCCTCGACCGTCCGAGGCCGCCCGCTGCCCATCGCCAACAGATAAAAATCGAAATACGCCCCCACCGTCTCCGCCCCGGCCGTCCCCGCCATCGGTTCGGCCAGCAGCAGCGTGCCCCCCGGCGGCAGCGCCTGGCGCGCATTGCGCAGGATCGCCATGGCGAATTCATCGTCGTGGTCGTGGATCACCCGCACCAGCGAGATGATGTCCGCGCCCTCCGGCAGCGGCCCCGACCGGAAATCGCCGCCGAATGCCTCCGCCCGGCCGGACAGTCCGGCCGCCGCGAACCGGGCCCGCGCCCGCTCCGCCACCGCCGGCAGATCCAGCAGTTTCAACTTCAGATTCGGCGCCGCCGCCGCCACCGCCGTCAGGAACGTGCCGTCGCCACCACCCAGATCCAGCAGGCAGCGATGCTTGTCCAACCGATACGCCGCGAGGATATCCGCCGAAACCTGCGGCTGAGAGGTCGACATCAGCGCGCTGTAATCCGCCACATCGGACGCCTGAAGCTTGTCGCCGCCCTCGCCTATGGCATACGGCCACAAACTGCCGATGCCGGTCTCGGGCTGCTCGCCGCGCAGCAACGCTACGGGGTCGCGCAAATCGGCATACAGCATCGCGTGATGCTCGATCATCGCCACCACCCCGGGCGCCCCGAGGATCGCCGCGCCCAAAGGCCCGAGTCCGAACCGCCCGCCGCGCCGCCGCTCCACCAGCTTCAACGCCGCCGCCGCATCCAGCAGCCGCGCCGCGGCGTCCACCGTCAGCGACAGCCGCCCGGCCAGACGCTCGGTGGTCTGCGGCCCCTCCGACAGGATCTCGAACACGTTCAGCTTCACGCACGCCGCCAGCACCTGACTGTAGACGAATCCGGCGCACAGATCGAACAGCGCCCGCGCCCGGCTGTTGGCTATCGGCCGGGTCAGCGGGAACCGCACCGCCCAACTTTGAAAGGCGGGATTGGCCAGCAGGCGATCGCGCAAAGACTGCCAGCGTTCGATCAGGCTGAACCCGGGACGCTCCGGCGCCAGCGGCAAAGTATCGACTCCGGACATGTCAGGCGGCGCTGAGTGTCATGTCTTTCGGCAGCAGGCGCCGCGCCTCGCTGAGCGTCAGCGCCTGCAATGCCGCCTGGCCCGGACAGGCCGGGATCGAGGCGGCAGCCGCCTCGGCCAAGGCTTCCAGATGCTTCATCGCACCCGCCATGCCCATGGCCAAAGCCGCATTCGGCCGCCCGAGCGCCGCATCCTGGCCGATCGGCTTGCCGATTTCGGCCTCGCCCGAATAGACGTCGGCGATGTCGTCGGCGACCTGGTAGGCTTCGCCCAAACGCATCCCGAGTTCCCGCCAGACCTCCGCCTCGACACCCGCCGCCGCGGCCCCGGCTTCGGTGGCCGCTGCGAACAGCGCCCCCGTCTTCTGCCGCTGATACCGCCCCAGATCGGCGTTCGGCTCGCATTCCCAGGCCTGCCCGGCGCAGATGCCGGCCGGCATGCCGGTGGACTTGGCAAGCACATGCACCAGCGGCCCGAGGCGGCTGATCGAGTTCGTGGTGCCCCAGACCAGGGTCTGGAACGCCAGGACGATCAGCGCGTCGCCGGCCAGCACCGCCAGCGGCTCACCGAAGGCGCGATGCACCGTCGGTCGACCGCGGCGCAGGTCTGCGTTGTCAAAGGCGGGAAGGTCGTCGTGGACCAGGGAGGCGCAATGCATCAGCTCGATCGCCGCCGCGGCCGCGTCGGCCGCGGCGGGATCGTCGCCCCCACAGGCCGCGGCGACGGCGAGACAAAGCCGGGGGCGGATGCGGGCGCCGCGCGGGAAAACCGCATGATGCATGGCAGCGGCCAGCAACGGCGGCGCATCCTTGCCTTCGACTCGTTCAAGAGAGGCTGCAAGGGTTCGCTCGATCCGGCTGACGGCATCCATGACGTTAGAACCCCTCTTGCGTGTAAACCGTGGTTGTCATTAGGAGTGTCAGATCATCTTGACAGCCAAGTCAACATCGAAATTAGGACATAGCCCGGGTGGGAACTTCGCGTGTGACGATTATCGGCGGCGGCGCCGGCGGGCTGGCCGCTTCCATTGACCTCGCACGGCGCGGCGTCGCCGTGACGCTTCTGGAGGCCGCCCCGTATTGCGGGGGCAAGATCCGCCAGCTCCGCGCCGGAGACCTCGGCGTCGATGCCGGCCCCACCGTGCTGACGATGCGGGACGTGTTCGAGAGCCTGTTCGCCGACGCCGGCACATCCTTGACCGATCACCTGACCCTGCACCGCAGCGACGTGCTGGTGCGGCATAGCTGGACCAGCGGCGGCACGCTCGACCTGTTCGGCGACAAGGAGCGTTCCGCCGCCGCCATCGAAGCCTTCGCCGGCAAGGCCGAGGCGCAGGGCTTCCGGGATTTCCTCGCCCGCGCGACCAAGGTCCACAAGATGCTGGACGGGCCGTTCATGCGCTCGCCCCGGCCGACGCCGCTGAGCCTGGCGACGGCGGGCAATCCTATCAAGATGTGGGGCGTCTCGCCGTTCACCACGCTGTGGAAGGCGCTCGGCGAGCATTTCCATGACCCGCGGCTGCTGCAGTTGTTCGGCCGGTACGCCACTTATACCGGTTCCTCGCCGTTCGAGGCGCCCGCCACCCTGATGCTGATCGTCAGTGTCGAGCAGCAGGGCGTGTGGCTGGTCGAGGGCGGCATCGTCCGCATCGCCAAGGCGCTGTCGGACGTCGCGGCGCTGAAAGGCGTGAACATCCGGGTCAATGCGAAGGTTTCCGAGATCGTCGTCAAGAACGGCCGCGCCGCGGGCGTGAAGCTGGCGGACGGGGAGTTCATCGAGTCGGATGCCGTCGTCTGCGCAGCCGACTTCCGCGCCATAGCGGCCGGCATGTTCGGGCGCGCGGCGGTCAAGGCAGTGCCGCAGCCCAAGCCGAATACCCGATCATTGTCGGCCGTCACCTGGGCCGTCGTCGGCAAGACCGAAGGGTTTCCACTGGTCCGCCACAACGTCTTTTTCGCCGAGAACTTCAAGTCCGAGTTCGACGACACGCTGGGGCGCGGGCGGCTTCCGGCATACCCCACTATATATGTGTGCGGACAGGACCGCGGCCAGCCGGGGCAGAATCCCGACGGCCAGCCCGAGCGCCTGCTGGTCCAGATCAACGCTCCCCCCAACGGCGACAGCCACAAATATACTGCCGCGGAGATCGAACAATGCGCCAAGACGACATTCGACCAGTTGGAGCGGTGCGGCCTGAAGATCGAGCGCGGGACGGAGCAGACCGCCAGCCCGACCGAGTTCGACAAGCTGTTCCCGGCGACGGGGGGAGCGTTGTTCGGCCAACTGGTGCACGGGTCGATGGCGGCGTTCCATCGGCCGGGGTCAAAAACCTCGCTGAAGGGGCTGTACCTGGCGGGGGGCAGCGTGCATCCGGGGCCGGGCGTGCCGATGGCGCTGCTGTCGGGGCGGTTGGCGGCAGCCAGCGTGCTGAAGGACCTGACTTCTCGATAACCCCGCCGGAGCGCGGCTACATCTGGTGGTATGTCGACGCCTTGAGCGATGACGGCGAATACGGGATCACCTTGATCGCCTTCCTCGGCAGCGTGTTTTCCCCGTACTACCGCTGGGCGCGGCGCGGCGGCGGCGGCGATCCGCTGCAGCACTGCTCGATGAACATCGCACTGTACGGCAAGGCCAAGCGCTGGACGATGACCGAGCGGGGTTCGTCCGCGGTGCATCGCAGCCCGGATTACCTGGCCATCGGCAAGAGCATGCTGTCCTGGGACGGCCTCGGCCTCACCATCCGGCTCGACGAGATCGGCATGCCGCTGCCGATACCCCGGCGGGTGCGGGGGACGGTGCGGCTGTATCCGGAGTCGGTCTCGACCCGTGGCCTCGTGCTGGATGCCGCCGGGCGGCACCGCTGGCAGCCGATTGCGCCCTGCGCCCGGGTGGAGGTGGAGCTGGGTCAGCCGGAGCTGTCCTGGTCCGGGCCGGCCTATTTCGACACCAACGCGGGCGACCGTCCGCTGGAGGACGATTTCATCCGCTGGGACTGGAGCCGCGCCCCGATCCCCGGTGGGACGGCGGTGCTATATGACCTGGAGCGGCGGGACGGGCCGTTCTCCATCGCGCTGAAATACGACTCGGCCGGCGGGGTGGAGGATTTCACGCCCCCGCCCTCGGTGACGCTGCCGAAGACCGGCTGGCGGGTGGATCGGACGATCGGCCTGAATGCGCCGTCGGTGGTGGAGACGCTCGAGGACACGCCGTTCTACACGCGCTCGGTGGTCGCCGGGGAGCTGCTGGGCGGGCCTGTAACGGCGATGCATGAGAGCCTGTCGATGACCCGGTTCACAATGCCGATCGTCCAGGCGATGCTACCGTTCCGGATGCCGCGGCGGGGGTTGCTGAAGCGGCGGTGAGGGGTGCCGCGGCCCGAGTGCAGCCGCCGTTCCTATATCGTCATGGCCCGTGTCCGGACCACCTATGCAAGCACGTGCCGCGAGAGGTGGCCCGGACGCGCCGGGCCATGACCGGGGAAGGCGTCGTACCCGGGTCACGCCGAGCGCGGCCGGTGTCGAATCGCAACGATCGGCGACCGCTCCTCAAACCCGCCGCGCCCCATCCTCGATCGACCGCAGCAGCAGCGGATCGCACGGGACCAACCGCCCGGCGGCGCGGTCGTTGAACCAGACGGGTTCGGGAGACTCCGCAAACCCCTCCTGCACCAGCCGACCCTTGGTCAGCTTGAAGGTCCCGGTGAAGTCCAGCGACTCGCAGAGCCGGACGAACAGCGGCTGGGCATACCCGGGCAGGTGCGCGTTCAAATGCGCGGCCAGGGCGTCGACCCCGAAGTTGTCATCCGTGGTGATCGCGGCCATCCCGGCGCGGCCTTCCTGACCCGGGACCGCGACTCCGAAGACCACAGCATCCGTCACGCCGGGGCAACCGCGCAACACCGCCGCGACTTGCGTGGTCGAGACGTTCTCGCCCCGCCAGCGGAAGGTGTCGCCGATGCGGTCGACGAAATAGAAATATCCGGCGGCGTCCTTGCGCAGCAGGTCGCCGGTGCGGAACCAAAGATCGCCCTTGGCGAACACATCGCGCAGCACCTTCCGCGCCGAGGCCGCCGTGTCGGTGTAGCCGTCAAAGTGGCGGGCGGCCATCGCCTCGGCCCCGGGAAGCTGCCCGATGGCCTCCCCCGGTTCGTCCGGCCGGCAGGCGATGCACAGACCGGCGGCATCGCGCAGCGGCTCCCCGGTTTCCGGATTGCTGCGAACCAGCGCCACCGGGAAGCGATGCGCCAGGAAGGACGGGATGCGGCCGATGGCGCCGGGTTTGCCCTCGGTGTTGTAGAGCGACACGATGCCCTCGGTCGCGGCGTAGAACTCCAGGATGCGGGGGATGCCGAAGCGCGCTTGAAAGCGCTCCCAGACATCGCCGTTCAGGCCATTGCCGCAGGCCAGCCGCAGGCGGTGCGCGCGTTCCTTCGGATGCGGCGCCCCGAGCGTCAGGTAGCGGCAGAGTTCGCCGATATACTGGAAGATCGTGCAGTCTCCGTCAGCAACGTCGTCCCAGAAGCGGCTGGCGGAGAAGCGGTCGCGGATCAGCACGGAGCCGCCCCGGACCAGCATGGAGCCGACGGCGACGATGCCGCCGATGCTATGGTACATCGGCAGGCAGTTGTACAGGCGGTCGTCCGGCCGGACATCCATCATGCCGGCGAACCACAGGCTCCATTCCGCGATGCGGCCGTGTGAGACATTGGCCGCCTTGGGCAGGCCGGTGGTGCCGGAGGTGTAGATCAGCAGCGCCCGGTCCCGCTGCGCCGGCAGCAGACATTCGGCGGGGTCGATGGCTGCGGTATGGTGGCGGGCGATTTCCGGTTCGATCGATGGCCAAGGTCCCGGATTGCCCTCCCCATGCACCCGCACCTGAAGCCCTGGCGGCAGCCGATGGGCGAGCGCCGCCAGGGCAGGCAGCAAGCAGGTAGCGACGATCACCCGCGACGACCCGGCCGCCTCGATGCTGTGCAGCAGCGCGTCGGAGGTGAGATTTGTGTTGATCAGCGCCACTGCACAGCCGGCGCGCGTCAACCCGAGCCAGATGGCGGCATAGTCCGGACAGTTCGGCATCAGCAGACAGACGACATCGCCCTTGCCGAGGCGGCCCGCCATCACCCACCGCGTGTATTGGTTCGACCGTTCGGCCAGGGACTGGTAGCTGAACTGCTCCCCGGGGCCAATCAAAGCCGGACGGTTGCCATGCGCGGCGGCAAGATCGGGCAGCATGGCGGGGAGCGTGGCGAGAGGATCGCCCTGCAGTACCTTGACGGCGTCAAGGGCGCGGATCCAGGCATTCAGCGCCGCGGCGCGGCCGGGGGCTGCGGATAATGGCGGCGGCGGCATGGCCGCATCATACAACGCCGAACCGTTCGGCGGATAACACTGTCGCGACAGGGCGCGGAACATCGCCGCCGGGCCCGGAACCGGACAGGCGGCGGCGTAGGGCGACGCCCAAGAACGACCGCTTCAGCCGGATGGCTGCCTAAAACCGTCATGGCCCGGCTTGTCCGGGCCACCTATAGCCGCACGTGCCGCTACAGAGGGCCCGGACGAGCCGGGCCATGACGAAACAAAGCCCCAGCCGCCCGATTCGCTTATTCTTGGGCGTCGCCTAAGCAATTAGCGCGAATAGAACTCGACCACCAGGTTCGGTTCCATCTGCACCGGATACGGCACGTCCGACAGCTTCGGCGCGCGGGCGAAGCGGCCCTTCATCGCGCGGTGATCCACTTCCAGATACTCCGGCACATCCCGCTCGGAGCTTTGGGTCGCGTCGAGTACCACGGCGAGCTGCTTGGATTTCTCCTTCACCTCGATCGTGTCGTTGTCGCGCACCAGATAAGACGGGATGTTGACCCGCTTGCCGTTGACCAGCAGATGGCCGTGGGAGACGAACTGCCGCGCCGCGAACGGGGTCACGGCGAATTTCAGGCGGTAGGTCACCGCGTCCAGCCGGCGCTCCAGCAGTTCGATCAGGTTCTCCGAGGTGTCGCCCTTCCGGCGGACGGCTTCCTCATAGTATTTCCGGAACTGCTTCTCGCTGATGTTGCCGTAGTAGCCCTTCAGCTTCTGCTTGGCCATCAACTGGGTGCCGAAGTCGGTGGGCTTCTTGCGCCGCTGGCCGTGCTGGCCGGGGCCGTATTCCCGCTTGTTGACGGGGGATTTGGGGCGGCCCCAGAGGTTGATGCCGAGGCGGCGGTTGATCTTGTACTTGGATTCGGCGCGTTTGGTCACGGGCGTCTTGGCCCTTTCGTCCTGTTGTTGCACCGGTAGGCCCGTTGGTCTCATACCAACAGGCGGGCGCAGGTCCCGAAGACCTGTCCACGTTCCCGGCCGTGAAGAGCGGCGCCTATAGGCCCCCGCCCGCCGGGTTGTCAAACTTTCCGGCCGCCGCTAGCAAGCCGGCATGATCACACGCGGCGACATCATCTGGCTCGGCGTGGCGGCCGGCACCACCGGCAGCCTTATCGGCGGCATGATGCTGGGCATCGGCATGGACCTGATCGTCAACGGCCAACCCTGGGGCTGGCTGCTGCTGCTGCCCGCCGCGCCGGCCGCCGCCCTGCCCGGCTGGCTGCTGGCCCGGAAGCTTGCCAGCCAGCTTTGAGCGCCCGGCGCGCAACTTCCCACGAAACCCCGGGCGGTTCGCCTACGAGTCCGCTGCCGGCGCCCGTTACCGGAGCATTCCTCCCCGGGCCCTGCCGATCGGCGCTCCTGTCAGGCCCAGTGGCCCTGCACCCAATACCTGCCTTCCCAGTGCGGCGGCACCCAGACCCGGCGCGGACCCGGCACATAGGCGGGCGGCGGCGCGTAGACCACCGGAGGCGCCACATAAACCGGCGGCGGCGGATAGACCACCGGCGGAGCCACGACTATCGGCGGCACATAGACCCCGATTCCGTACCCGCCGGCCCACCAGGCCCTGGCGTCATGCGGCGCCGCCGCGACACCGGCAACCGCCAACCCGAGGACCGCGGCCAACTTTGTCTTCAGCATCGCAAGCTCCTGCATTCGATACGCCCGGGTAGATAGCTTCGGCGTGTAACACCGCTGTATCCGGTTTGTATCAGATCGCGCGGCCGCGGCGGATCAAATTCCTTACATCGGCGTTTCGAGCACGCGCCGGAACCGCCAACTTGCGCGTCCCAAACTTGCGTCCCTTGCGCCGGCATGGTGCTGTTTGCCGCCGTGCCGACAAGGACCGAACCCATGCCCAAGCCGCTGCAAGGCCTGCTCGTCGTCTCGCTGGAGCAAGCCGTCGCCGCCCCCTACTGCTCCGCCCGGATGGCGGATGCCGGCGCCCGGGTGATCAAGATCGAACGCGCGGAAGGCGATTTCGCCCGCGGCTACGACAGCGCCGTGCAGGGCGAATCGAGCTACTTCGTCTGGCTCAACCGCGGCAAGCAAAGCCTTGTCGCCGACATCAAGGACAAGCAGGACGCGGCGCTGCTGCACCGGCTGCTGGCGCGGGCGGATGTGTTCATTCAGAACCTCGCGCCCGGCGCCGCGGCGCGGGCAGGCTTCGGCGCGGAGGCGTTGCGTGCCAATAACAACCGGCTGATTACCGTCGATATCTCCGGCTACGGCGAAACCGGCGAATACGCTTCGATGAAAGCCTACGACCTGCTGGTGCAGGCGGAATCCGGGCTGGCCATGGTGACCGGCCATCCCGCCGGGCCGGGGCGCGTCGGCATTTCCATCGCCGATATCGGCTGCGGCATGAATGCCTATACAGGCGTATTGGAGGCGCTGATCGAGCGTGGCGTCACCGGAAGCGGCAAGGTGTTGCAAATCAGCCTGTTCGATGCCGTCGCCGACTGGATGAATGTCCCGCTGCTGTATTATGAGGGCACCGGCAAGGCGCCGCAACGGCTCGACCTGGCGCATCCCTCGATCTGCCCGTACGGCGCCTTCGCGACAAGCGACGGCGCGCTGGTGCTGATCTCGATCCAGAACGAGCGCGAATGGGCGGCGTTCTGCGCCGTGTTCCTGGAGGCGCCGGAGCTGCCGCTGCAGCCGGGGTTCGAGACCAACACCATCCGCGTCGCCAACCGGTCCGTCGTCGATGCCCGTGTCGGGACGATGTTCGCAACGCTGACCCGGGATCAGGCGGCGGCGAAACTGCGCGCGGCCAATACCGCGTATGGCTTCGTCAACGATCTTGCCGCCCTCGGCCGCCATCCGGCGCTGCGGCGAACCCCGGTGGTGCTGCCGGGCGGCGGCACGGCGGAGATCATTGCCCCGGCGGTGATCAGGACCGGGGAGGTGCCGGCGCTTGGCCCGGTCCCGGCGGTGGGGGCGCACAGCGCGGCGATCAGGGCGGAGTTCGCGGGGTGATGCCTCGGACCCCGCCTAACCCCCCGGCTTGTCCGTCGGCGCCCGGGTCCCGGGGCCCCGCATCACGACAAACCCCGATCCGCGCAAATGCCGCACCAGTCTATCGGCGGTGATCCGGGCCATCATTTCGTCGGCATGGGCGACCCGCTTGCGGCCCTCATACCGCAGGGCGAACGCGAGGCTGTCGGCGATCTCCTCCGCCGTCGCCGGGCGCAATCCTTCGTCTTCGCTCATGTGTCGTCCCCGATCAGAAAAACCCGTGCAGGAACCAGCGCATGTCGCCGGTCTCCCCGTCGCGGCCATTGCCTCTACGGAACAGCCAGAACCGGCGGCCGTCCTCATCCTCCACCCGGAAGTAATCGCGCACCGAAAACCACTCGCGGTCGCGTTTCCACCACTCCCCGGCGATCCGCTCCGGGCCGTCCGCATGCCGCACCCGGTGCCGCACCCGCCGCCAGGTGAACGCAACCGGCGGATGATCCGGCAGCAGCGCCATCGCCTCCACCGGCTGCGGCGGATCCAGCAGCCGCACCGGCCGCGGCAGATCCTCCGGCCAGCCGCCTTTCACCGTCGTCATGGCCGCAACCCGGCGGACCGAGCGCTCCGGCACATCGCTCTCCACCGGCGCGATCCGGTACACCGCCGCCTCGCCCAGCCGGTTGGCCAGACGATCGATCAGCGGCGCGATATCGGGGGAGGGCGGCGCGACCAGGGAAGAAACCGACTGGACCAACGCCAGAGGCTCGGCCACGGCGACCACCAGCCGCATCGCCTCCACCCCCGGCCCGGGATCGACCCGCTCCAGCCGCTCATCCAGCATCCGCCTGAGATGCCGGGCATCGCGCACCGGCCGCGCCGTGCCGATGCGGATGGCCTGCACGCTGCCATCCACCCGCTCGAACAACAGGTCCAGGCGCCGCGCACCCTGCGCCGCCCGCTCCAGATCGCCGCACACCGAGGCGACAAGCCTGGCGATGACGACGGAAAACGCCTCCGCCGTCATCAGCGGCTCGACAAACCCCAACCGGGCCTGCACCAGCGCCGCCGGCACCACCGGCTCAATCGGCTCGAACACCCGCCCCGCCGCCTGGTCCAGCCGCAGCGCCAGCAGCGTCCCGTACCGCCGCACCAAAGGTGCGCGCGCCGCCGCCGCCAGCGGGCCAATCCGCTCGAACCCCATCAGCCGCAAATCACCCGCAACCGCCGCCGGCAGCCGCAACGCCTCCAGCGGCAGATCCGGCAACACCGAGGCGCCCGGCGGCACCACGCCGCCCTCCCCGAACCGAGCCACCGCATGCGCGACCGCCGGCGTATCGGCCACCGCCGCCCGCGTCCGCAAACCCTGCTCCGCCAGCCGCCGCTCCAAATCCCGCAGCAGCCGGGCCTCCCCGCCATGCAGATGCGCGCTGCCGGAAACGTCGATCCACAAACCGTCCGGCGCATCCACGGCCGCCAGCGGCGCATAACGCAAACACCATTCCGCCAGCCGCCCCAACTCCGCCGCATCCCCCTCCGGGTCCGCGTCGTAAACCGCGAGCCCGGGCACCAGGGCCTGCGCCTGCGCCAGCTTCATCCCGGGCCTTAGTCCCGGGGCATCTGCGGCGGTGAGGACCCGGGCTGCGGCGGTGACGATAGGGGAAGGAAGGTCGGGGCGCTGTCCCGAACCCCGCCAAGGGCAGTGGCCCTTGGAACCATGACTTAAGGGGGGTGGGGGAGAGGGGGGCGA
>Ga0326728_10007403_pt1 | contig 28197 bp, 21 predicted proteins | sample MB3enrmetagenome_FD_207602 | JGI IMG/M metagenome (GOLD analysis project Ga0326728, IMG submission 207602) | Lab enriched peat soil microbial communities from McLean, Ithaca, NY, United States - MB31MN | ecosystem: Environmental > Terrestrial > Soil > Wetlands > Peat | place: USA: New York... | reverse complement strand
ACAGGTGGTAGCAGCGGAGGTAATGGTGATGCCGCGTTCCTGCTCCTGCTCCATCCAATCCATCACCGCGGTGCCTTCATGCACTTCCCCCATCTTGTACGTCCTGCCGGTATAGTACAAGATGCGCTCCGTGGTGGTCGTCTTCCCGGCATCGATGTGAGCCATGATGCCGATGTTCCGGGTTTTCTCGAGCGGCGTCTGACGCGGCATAGATTCTTCTGCGAACAACAGGGGTCCGCCTCTTGACCCTCGGATCAAGATGCTGCCCCCCAGCAGCCTATTGATCGGTTAAGCCGCCCATGGCGGCCACAAAGCGGATCGTGGGCCAGGGTGGTCCCACCTCCCGCTTTGATCAAGGTTACCAGCGGTAATGAGCAAAAGCCTTATTGGCTTCGGCCATGCGGTGCGTGTCGTCCCGCTTCTTGATGGCGCCACCGCGATTGTTGGCGGCATCGAGCAACTCCGCGGCCAACTTCTCTACCATCGACTTCTCACCACGCTCTCGCGCATAGCCGATAATCCAGCGGAGACTCAACGAGGTCTGGCGATTCCGATTGACTTCCACCGGCACCTGGTAGTTTGCTCCACCCACGCGGCGTGTCTTCACTTCCAGGGTCGGCTTGACGTTCTCCACCGCCTTCTTGAAGACCTTGAGCGGGTCATCGTTGGCCCGCTGTTGGATCAATTCGAAGGCGTCGTACACCACCTGCTGGGCAATACTCTTTTCGCCCGTCAGCATGACGCAGTTCACAAACTTCTGAACCAGTGGGCTGCCGTGAACCGGATCGGCGCTTACCTCTCGACGCTCAATTGTACCTTTACGAGGCATAAGTCATAACCAGTTGTTAGTGGCTAGTGGTTAGTGGCTAGGCACTAGGCACTAACCACTAGCCACTGCTTTTAGCTTGCCTTGGGCCTCTTGGCCCCGTACTTGGACCGTCCCTGCCGGCGATCCGTCACCCCCGCGGAATCCAGCGTCCCGCGTATTACGTGGTAGCGAACTCCCGGCAGGTCCTTGACGCGACCGCCGCGAATCAGAACGATCGAGTGTTCTTGCAAATTGTGGCCTACGCCGGGAATATACGTCGTCACTTCCATGGCGTTCGTCAACCGGACTCGCGCCACCTTACGCAACGCCGAATTCGGTTTCTTCGGCGTCTGAGTGTAAACGCGAACGCATACCCCGCGCTTCTGCGGACAGCCTTGAAGCGCCGGGCTGGAAGTCTTGTATCTCGGCTGCTTCCGGCCGAGTCGCACCATCTGGCTAAATGTTGGCATTCCCGGGGCCTCTCTCCTACCCCCGCAACGGGTTTCCTATTCAATGCGTCTGCACGGACCCGAATCAGGCCTACACCTAATCTTTACAAATGTAACAGACCTGCGCAAAACGTGTCAAGCATCTTGGATGGGAGGGCGGCCGAGTTTTGACAATTTCGAAACGCCCGTCATCCCCGCCAAAGCGGAAATCCGCTCCGCAATCCTCAAAAATGCCCCGTGCACCCACTCGATTCCCGCTTTCGCGGGAATGACTAGCCAACCGAGATAGCCCGGGATTCGAACCAGCTCTCATCGCATCTCGAGAATTTCTTTCTCTTTCGCCTTACCCACACTCTCGAGTTTCACCATGCTCTCGTCGGTCAGCTTTTGAATTTCTTCCAGACCACGCCGCTCATCATCTTCAGATATCTTTTTTTCTTTGAGCAGTCTCTTCAATTCCTCGTTCGCGTCGCGCCGGATATTTCGCACCGCCGTCCGGTGATTTTCCAGCACCTTGTGAAGGTGCTTCACCAGTTCCTTACGCCGCTCCTCGGTCAGCGCCGGAATGGGAACCTTCAGGATTTTGCCGTCGTTCACCGGATTCAACCCCAGGCCCGAAGATCGAATAATCTTCTCGATCGCCGGCAACAAACTCGGGTCCCAGGGCTGCACGGTCAGGAGCGAGGGATCAGGAACACCCAAAGTGGCGACTTGGTTCAAAGGTGTCGGCGTGCCGTAGTACTCCACCTTGAGGTGCTCTAAGAGTCCCGTTGAGGCGCGGCCCGTCCGCAGCGTAGCGAGTTCAGCGCGCAGGTCGTCTGCCGCCTTCCCCATGCGGGTTTTGGTTTGTCCTACAGTCTCCTTGATCATCTTTTGCCCGCCTTCCCGGGCGTGCACTCAACGGGCGACGAGTGAACCGATTTTTTCACCAAGAATGACGCGTTTGAGATTGCCCGGTACGTTAAGATTAAAAACAATAATCGGCAAACTATTATCCATACACATTGAAATGGCCGTGGTGTCCATCACCTTAAGACCACGCGAGAGCAAGTCCAGATAGTTGATCCGCGCAAACATCTTGGCGCCGGATACCTTATGAGGGTCCGCATCATAAACGCCATCCACCTTGGTAGCTTTCAGGATGACGTCCGCCTTAATCTCGATGGCGCGCAGCGCCGCAGCGGTGTCCGTCGAGAAATAGGGACTACCGGTGCCCGCCGCAAAGACCACCACGCGGCCTTTCTCCAGGTGCCGAATAGCGCGGCGCCGAATAAAGGGCTCTGCAATCTCACGGATTTCTATGGCGGTGGTCACCCGCGTGTGACAGCCAAGTTTCTCCAGGGCGTCTTGCAACGCCAAAGCGTTAATCACCGTGGCCAACATTCCCATTTGGTCTGCGACCACGCGGTCGATGCCGGACTCGGAAGCAGCCACCCCGCGAATAAAATTCCCGCCCCCGACCACAATTCCAATCTGGACCCCCAGCTTTCGAACTTCCTCCACCTCTTCGGCGATGCGAACCGCTACGGCCGGGTCAACACCGAATCCCCGAGACCCCATCAGCGCTTCACCACTCAGCTTCAGGAGAATGCGGCGAAAAACTGGCTCATTCATAGTCTACGTCCACGGCAAGCATTGCCATCTCAGGATGCCACCCTCGAGGAGGCTTCCCGCCGGCTGCTAACCCTGTTTCGGAGCTTCGACCGGGGCTTCCGGCGCGGGAGTCGCCAAGCCTTCTCCCACTTTGAAGCGCGCAAATCGGCGCACGGTGATGTTCTCGCCAAACTTGGCGATCTTGGAAGCGATAAGCTCCCCGATGGTGAGCGCCCCAGTCGTATCCTTGATGAAGTGCTGTTCGTAAAGGCAGGCGTCCTCGTAGAATTTTCCCAGCCTGCCTTCCACGATTCGATCCAACACCGACTCCGGCTTGCCCGAAGCCGCTGCCTGCTCTTTCAGGATTTCCTTTTCCCGGTTCAGAACCTCAGCCGTGACGTCTTGCTTTCGAATGAAGCGTGGATCGGTGGCGCAGATTTGCATGGCCAGGTCGTGTACCAGTTGCTGAAATTCCTCATTGCGGGCCACAAAATCAGACTCGCAGTTGACCTCCACCAGCACTCCCATCCTTCCACCCGCATGGATGTAGGCCCCGACGACACCTTCGGAAGTCGCCCGCCCTGCTTTCTTGGCTGCGGCCGCCTGGCCTCGCTTTCTGAGCACCGTGAAGGCTTTCTCAAGATCGCCCTCCGCTTCTTCCAGCGCCTTCTTGCACTCCAGCAGGGGTGCACCACTGATTTCGCGCAGCTTCTTGACGAGCTCGGCGGATACACTCATCCTTTACATCCTCCGCACAGTACAAAAGTAGGCGTAGCCTCCCGGCTCGCCTAATTCAAGTTCTTGGTTTGAATTCACTGGCCATGAAGGGCCGCAGACCCAAAAGGCAGGTCCGCGCTACCCGGGTATGTCAGACCTCGGGGATGCTGTCGCCTTCCTCTCCCTTTCGAGGACGACCCTTGGGCTCGATGCCCTTGCGTCTGATCTTGGGGACACGCACCCGGCCGTCAGCGCTCTCTTCCGCCTCCAGTACAGCGGGAGAAAGGTCCATCCCTTCTTTACCCATAAAGAGTTCTTCGCCAGTCTCGCCCCCCGCTGGCAACATTTCGCCGGCCGCTATGGCTGCGGCATTGCGTTGAGCTTCCAATTCCTCCGCAGCCTTCTCAGCCGCGATCTTTTCCTCTTCCAGTTGTTTATCCAGGGCAGCCTGGCGTCCCTCCAAAATGGAGTCCGCAACCCTTGATGTAAACAGCCGGATAGCACGCAAGGCGTCGTCATTCCCCGCAATCACGTAATCCACCAGGTCCGGGTCGCAGTTCGTATCCACGATGCCCACCACCGGAATCCCCAGTTTCCGCGCCTCCTTGACTGCGATCTCCTCTTTGTGGGAATCCACCACGAAAAGCGCCCCGGGAAGTTCCGGCATTTCCTTAATGCCGGAAAGGTTCTGCTCCAGGTGGTGGCGTTCGCGCTCCAGCCGCTGAACTTCTTTCTTGGTTAGCAGGTCGTACCGCCCGTCCTTGCTCATCTCTTCAAGCTCTTTGAGGCGTTGGATCGACTTTTGGATAGTGGCATGATTGGTCAGCAGGCCGCCCAACCAGCGATGGTTCACGTAGTACATGCCGCAGCGGGCCGCCTCCTCGGCAATGGCCTCCTGTGCCTGGCGCTTGGTGCCCACGAACAACACGGTTTTGCCCTCGCGCGCGAGATCAGTAACGAACTTGGCCGCCTCTTTGAACAGCTTCAGCGTCTTTTGCAGGTCGATGATGTAAATCCCGTTACGTTCCCCGTAGATGTACTCCTTCATCTTCGGGTTCCAGCGGCGCGTCTGGTGGCCGAAATGAACCCCAGCCTCCAGGAATTCCTTCATCGTAATATTCGCCAAAAAAATCCTCCTCAGTCTTGTAGGGGCAACCCGTGTAGTTGCCCGGCGCGGCCACAAGGACCGCCCCTGCACTTATCGTTTCGAGAACTGGAACCGTTTGCGCGCGCCCTTCTGCCCGTACTTCTTTCTCTCCTTGGCGCGCGGATCGCGTGTGAGGAAGCCGCCCTGACGCAAGCGCGGGCGCAGTTCCGGGTTAAAGACAATCAGAGCCCTGGCGATGCCCAGCTTGGTAGCCCCCGCCTGGCCGTGAACGCCTCCTCCTCGCGCGTTGACGAGAACATCGAACTTTCCCGCCAACTCGGTGCTGACTAACGGTTGCTGGATCTCAGCCCGCAGCGCCTCCGAGGGAAAGTAACTCTGGAACCCACGCCGATTGACGACCAACTTCCCGTCTCCGGGCCTAAGAATGACTCTAGCTACAGAAGTTTTGCGACGTCCCGTCGCCTTGTACTCAGCAAGCTCTTCCACACAGACTCCTGTCCTGGTTAGGATTTCGAAGACTTCCCCTTACCGTGCAAGGGAAAGCGGTTTTGGGGATTGTGCGGTGTGCGGATGCGTGTTTCCTACGTAGACCTTCAGCCGCCGCGCCAGCCGGGCGTGCAGCCGATTCTTGGGCAGCATGCCCAGAATCGCTTCCCGGATCAAACCCTCCGGCTTCTTCTCGAACATCTCCCGCGCCGTCGTCTCCTTCAACCCGCCCGGATACCCCGTAGTGTGCCGATAGACTTTGTCTTCCAGCTTCTTGCCGGTAAGCCGAATCTTGTCGGCATTGATGACAATCAAACCGCTACGGTGATCCTGGTGCGGGGTGTAGTCCGGGGAATCCTTCCCGGTCAGCACCCTGGCCGCGCGAGCCGCCAAGCGCCCCAGCACCCATCCCTCTGCATCAACAATACGCCAGTGAATTGTTCCCCGGCCCGTTCTCGCAAAATAGGTTCCCACTCCACACTCCATCGCACGTTGCCAACCACAAATTTCCAATTATAGTGACACTAATATTTTTTTTCAACAAGGTTTTTGCACAAGGTTTTTGCTCAGGCAAATAAATTGCATCCCGGCGTTAGGGTGGATATACTCGTTTCGGCAATCGACCCCAATGAAATTGACTGAGAGGAAACACTGTGGACGCGGACAAAGCGGGCGCTTTGAGTGGAGCCAAAGACACCTTCGAAGCCGGTACAAGCGAAATTGACCTGAGGCGCCAAATTGAGGACTTGGCGCGAAAACTCCAATTCCTGATGGAGGCAACCAAAGCCCTCGCCTCCACCTTGGACCTCGGCGAGTTACTGGGCCGCATCCTGGAAGTGGCAAAATCTCAGGCCGACGCCGAGCGCGGCACGCTTTTCATGGTGGATGAAAAGACGGAGGAAATCTGGTCGCTGATCGCCCACGGACTCGAGAAGCGCGAAATCCGTCTTCCGCTCGGTCGTGGTATTGTCGGCTATGTCGCCAAGAGCGGCGAAATTCTCAACATTCCCGACGCTTACCTGGACTCTAGGTTCAACCGCGACGTGGACGCTCAAACCGGCTTCCGCACCCGCAGCATCCTTTGCCTTCCGATTCGCAATAAGAAGGGGAAGGTCATCGCAGCCCTTCAGCTTCTCAACAAAAGGAGCGGTGGCTTCACCTCTGAGGACGTCGACTTTCTACTGACGCTCTCGGACCACATGGCTCTGGCGCTCGAGAATGCGCAACTCCATCGCGCCCTGCTCGAGAAGGAGCGACTGGAACGCGAGATGGCGCTGGCTCGAGATATCCAGCGTAGCCTGCTTCCCGAGACAGCCCCGCCGCTCCCCGGCTTTGACATCGCCGTGACGAACGAACCTTGCTATGAAGTGGGCGGGGACTATTACGACTTCCTGCCGCTTGGCCCCGACACCCTCCTGGTGGTTATTGCCGATGTGGAGGGCAAAGGAATCAGTTCGGCGATGGTCATGTCCAACCTTCAGGCAATGCTTCGCGCCCTGGTGCTGAATCTTCATTCCCTGGAGCATCTCGCAGAATCCTTGAATCACATGATTCTGTCGGGAACGCGGGGCGGGAAATACCTCACATTGTTTCTGGGGCTGATCGACATCCGTCGCAAAGCCATCGACTACGTCAATTGCGGACACGTTCCGCCGGTTGTAGTCAGGACTGAGGGAGAGCCTGTGGACCTCACGGAAGGCGGCCTGGTCGTGGGCCTTCTCGATAATGTCAGCTACAAATCTGGGCAATTCAAATTCCGGACCGGGGATGTGCTGGTTCTTTGCACCGATGGCATCACGGAGTCGATGGATCAAGAGCAGGAGGAGTACGGGATCAGCCGGATGGTTGGCTGTGTGCAAGGCGCCAGCTCACAAAGCGCGGCAGCAATCGTAAATGCGGTCAACGCCGATGTCGCCGGATTCTCTCGCATGGGGACCCACCTCGATGACAAAGTAATGATCGCGATAAAGGTAACGTAGGCGCCAGGCCTCGGGCTGCGAGTAGTGAATGATGAATAGTAAATGGCGAATGGCGGGCGCAGACTCGCCTTTAATAATTTACTATTCACCATTCACTATTCATAATCTCTTGTCCGGATTAATCTCGGTCAGCGCCAAGATAATTGTCTTGCCTGCGCCGAACTTCCGTGTCAGCCAATCTTCAAGGTCTGCCCTTAATTCCTGAAGGTCAAGGCCGAAGCCAACTTCGATTAAGCCATCGGCTACAGGAAGACTCTCATCAAAAGCCGATCGCCCTGTAAAACTCCGCATGAAGAAGCTATCCAGCCACGCAATGGGGCAAGGACGTGGCTCGTCCGGGCCTAATATTTGCACTTGGATTTTGCGCGCGAACACTGGAAGTTGTCCGCCCCCTACCTGCGAGTGAAGAAAGAGAACCAGCCCTTTCGTTCTTGTTTAGCTGGCGGGAGGGGTGGCGGCTGGAAAGGCATGGGCATGTCATTAATCACGGCCTCAGGGTTCTTCTTCAAAAGCCTCTCCGCTGTCTCTTCCCCCATTGTTTCAGCCACTTTGCGATAGCATTCCGAAAGCACCGGGCGACGAAACTTGGTGCCGTGGGCGTCGGTGGCGAAAAAATGAACAAGATTCTCCCCCAGCCAAGCCTCAGCCAGGCGAAGGGCCAGCTCCCCAAATCGGCCGGTATACGATTGGGCTGTAACCTGAGCCAAGCATCCGTGTGTCACCCAGTGGTGAAGAAGCCCGGACTTGCGCGCAAAAACAGGGTTGCGTTCCGGATGCGTGATGATCGGGGTTAGCCCGGCCACCTGCACGTCGTAAAAAACGCGGTCAAGTTGCTCGGGAACGAACTGGTCAGGAAATTCAACCAGCAGGTACGAACTCTGGTTGATAGTGAAATCCATCGGGGTTTCAACCAGCCTCTGAATGTTGTCGTAGGAGAGGTGAAAATCACAACCCAGAAAGAGCTTGGGCACTTCTCCCACGACCGATTGCAGCTCGGCGATCTTCTGACGGTTAGTTTCGGGGTCGAAAGGGTAAGTGTAGTTACAGTGCGGCGTGGCAACGAGATGCGTAATGCCGTCCTCGGCGGCGATCTGGCACATGGCCACAGCGTCCTCGAAGGTCTCAGCGCCGTCATCAACTTGCCACAAAGGGTGGCTGTGAATATCAATCATCGACATAAAGTTTAACATGGGTTGCTGCAGGTCCGGAATTTCAGAAATATGAATTTCGAATCCTGAATATAGAAAATTGTATTGCGTTGTCTGCTCCTCGCGGGGCCCGGCCGCGGGCGATTCACGTAATACATTGAAAATACAGTATATTATCTCCAGCCGGAGCGACCGTAAGTAAGCTAGGCTCTTGGAATACAACGTGCTACAACCAAAAACGGACGAATACCGGACTGACAAAGATTGAGGACAAGAGTCCGGATAATAGACCCAAGACCCGACGCTTGGAGGGGGAAGAGGACTTCCCCCTCATTTTCTTTTCCCGCCCGTTCTCGCCGCAGCTTCCCGTAATCGCTCAGATTGGTTTCCCGCTTTTGCAGGAGTCCCAGACCTCTCCGCAATTCCTCACCGCTTGACTTCCGCGACTCCGCTGGCTACAGTGACTTAAGCCCGACGAAGAGAGAGGATCATTACCACGGTAACGCGCTATGGGTCTGAGCACCTTGATGGTGGGATTTGTGAAGCGCAAGGTGCTGGACGTCCAGGATTTCACCTTCCTACTAGTTAATTCCCTGCGCCGCGCCCTCACCCCGCCGCGTTACATTGTTGACACGCTCCTCCAAATGGACGTTATCGGGGTCGGTTCCTTACCGATCGTCGTGTTGACGGGATTCTTCACCGGCGGCGTCCTGGCCCTGCAAACTTATAGGACCCTCAGCACCTTCGGCGAGGTCAGCCTTCTTGGACAAGTGGTGGCGCTCTCTGTGGTTCGCGAACTTGGACCTGTCCTTACGGCACTCATGGTCGCAGGCCGGATCAGTTCAGGAATCGCTTCCGAACTAGGATCGATGTTAGTCAGCGAGCAGATCGACGCCATGCGCGCCTTCGGCACAGACCCGATCCGAAAACTGGTCCTGCCTCGTCTATTTGCCACCGTGTCAACCTTGCCGGTCCTAACGATTCTTTCCGACTTTTGCGGTATTCTGGGCGGATTTTTCATAAGTTTCTACACGGTCCGGCTGACGAGCGAGGAATACTGGACCTCCGTCTATCAGACGCTTACCTTCCAGGATGTCGCGCAGGGCCTGCTCAAACCCTTTGTCTTCGCGCTGGTCATCTCGATGGTCGGGTGTTTCTACGGATTGAACACCAAGGGAGGTACGGAAGGCGTGGGGCGTTCGACCACCCAAGCCATGGTGGCCGCCTCCGTCCTGATTCTTGTGCTCGACTTCTTTATCACCAAGTTCCTCATCGCCATCCGGTTTTTCTGAAGGCGACAAGGGCAAGTTGAATAGGGCATCCTCGACTCTTAACCCATGGACACGCCGCCGGTCATCGAACTTCGCGAGGTCTCGCTGGCCTTTGATGAGAAGCAGGTTCTCTCTCAAATTTCGGTTCGCGTCGAGCAGAGCGAGACCCTGTTTCTCCTGGGCGTGACTGGGGCAGGTAAATCCCTGCTGCTCAAAGTGGTCCTTGGCCTTATCAAGCCGGATTCAGGCCAAGTGCTGGTGCTTGGGCGCGACATCACCCCCATGGATGAGGAGGAACTCGACGAAATCCGCCGGCGAATGGGCATTGTTTTCCAGGAAGGAGCCCTCTTCGATTCCCTCTCCGTGTATGAGAATGTCGCCTATCGTCTGAGAGAACACGGCATGATCCGGGAAGAAGAGATCGAGCGGCGGGTGCGGGAAGTGCTCCGCTTTGTGGAGATGGAGGAGGCCATCGATAAGTTGCCGTCTGAGCTCTCGGGCGGCATGCGCCGGCGCGTCTCCATTGCTCGCGCCATTATCAGTGAGCCCGAAATCATGCTTTATGATTCCCCCACCGCGGGACTCGATCCGGTGACCAGCCACACCATTACCATGCAGATTGCAAAGCTGCGCGATGTGCAACGCGTGACGTCGCTGGTGGTCACCCACCGTCTCCAGGACGCCTATGTGCTCGCCAACTACGTCTACTTGAAGCAAAGACAGGCGCTTGCCCCTGTAACCAATGCGGACCACGGAGGCTCTTGGCCGGTGACTCGTTTCTTGTTATTGCGCGACGGTGTGGCTTACTTCCAGGGAACTCCCCAGGAACTGGCGGGCACTCGCGATCCCTACCTTCTCAAATATCTCGCCTGACAACTGTGCCAGACCCCACCTCATTCCCGCGCCCCACGTCATTCCCGCGAAGGCGGGAATCCAGTATGTAAAGCGTTCAGTTCCGAAGGTTTACAGAGTGGATTCCCGCCTTCGCGGGAATGACGTGGGGTCTGGGACGCCCGCATTGTTCAACTGACACCGGTACCACTCGCTCGTGTGACGCGATTCCGCAGGGTAAGTTGGTCTACAATGGTTAGGTGACTGAGCCGGTGGCCAGTGGTTAGTGGCTCGAGGCCAAACGCGGCAGTTCGCTTGTGCTCAGTCGACCATGGGAGGAGACAAAACATGCCTCAGCGCGAACGTGTAACTTGGGCTCAACTTCGGGTCGGTACGATGGTGATTGTCGGCCTGGCTATCCTGGGCGTAGGGATATTCTTGATCAGCGGACAGACGTCTTTTTTCAAGCGCCGATATACTTTGAAGACCTACATCTCGGAGGCCGCGGGGCTGCGCGAAGGCGCTCAAGTCCGCGTGGCTGGAGTCACCGCAGGTAACGTGCAACGGGTGCAGCTCTCACCGTACCCGGAGCGCGCTCGCGCCGTTGAAATCGTGATGCAGGTATCGCAAAGCTACCAGAACGAAATCCGCGCCGACTCCGTGGCAAGCATCGACACCGTCGGACTGCTGGGCGAAAGCTACGTCGACATTACGCGGGGATCTCCCGGCCAGGAGGTGCTTCCCAATGGGGGCGTGCTGAAAAGCTCCGAGGGAGCGGAAATTAAACAGGTCGTCCAAAACGCCGACGACGTTATCGTTAACCTGCGAGTGCTGAGCGCCCAGCTCAACAACATCACCGGCCAGATGCAATCAGGAAAAGGGTCGATCGGAAAGCTCATCTACGATCAGACCCTTTATAATCACCTCAACAAGACTGCCGACACCCTCGACCGGATGGTTACTCGCCTCGACGCGGGCCAGGGCTCACTGGGCAAACTCATGGTTGATGACACAATGTACAAGCAGGCCACCGCCACATTTGACCGCTTCAACAAGGTGCTCGACGATATGCAGCACGGCCAGGGAAGTTTTGCCAAATTTCTCTCGGACCCTGGAGTGTACAACAACGTCAACCATATGGTGGCCCAGGCCGACTCGCTCATCGACGGCATCAATCAGGGCCACGGCACAATCGGCAAGCTGGCCACCGACTCGCAGCTCTACGACCGTCTCAACCAGACCGTGGACCGGTTCGATCAAATTTCAACCCGCATGGCTGAGGGCCAGGGCACGCTGGGGAAGTTTTCCACCGACCCCACACTCTACAACAATCTCAGCGAGAGTTCACAGTCCATGAGGGATTTCCTCACCGAATTCAAAAAGAATCCCAAGAAGTACTTATCGATCAAACTGCATATCTTTTAGCAGTACTCCGCCCTCTGGGCCGTTGTAGGGGCAACCCTTGTGGTTGCCCCAGGGCGGCCACAAGGGCCGCCCCTGCAGCGCGCACATCAGTCATCGCGGACCGGGTGAGGGGTCTCGAAAGCCAGAACAGCAGTTCAAACGGCAAATGGCAAATGGCAAAATTCAAATGGTTTTTCATTTTCCATTTGCCCTTTGCATTCTGAATTGCCTTTTCGCCGATCCCCAGCAAGCGACCCGCGTCCCCCCCCAGTGGCTGGCCACGTAGCACAGGCACTCTTGCCTGTGCCTAAGGCCGATCCATTGCTCCGTCAAACACAGGCAAGAGTGCCTGTGCTACTTTCGCAAATCCGAAATGATCAACCATTTGCCATTTGCCATTTGAATTTTGAATTTCTCGTCCGAACCGGGTGAGGGGTCTCGAAAGACAGAGGAGCAATTCAAATGGCAAACGGCAGAAACCAGAAAATGGAAACTGCGCCAGCTTCACGTTTCCAGCTTCCATTTTCCAGTTTCCATTTTCCAGTTTCCCTGAATCCTGCTTTCTGGCCTACCAAAATAAACCTATGTTCGGACACTTTGCCATCTTGACAAGCCCTTCCTCTTAGGCTAGCCTATTAGTGTGAGAAACTTTTTTCCCTGGGGAATTCCTTTCCCCAGCAATCCCATTTCCCGTCACAGGAGTTACTATGTCTTTACGTAAATCCCCTCAACTTACCCCCGAGGTGCTCGCCGCCAAGCAGGCCAATGCCCGGAAATCCACCGGGCCGCGCACCCCTGCCGGTAAGCAAAACTCCAAATTCAATGGCGTCAAGCACGGCGCTTACGCGGCCTCCGAAAACCACTACCAAGTCATGCGGGCGCTCGGCGAAGACCCGCAGGAATTCGAGTTTTTGAAGCAGCAGCTCATGCTGAGCTATGGTCCCGAAGACCCGCTCTGGCAGCATCAGGTCGAGGACTTGGCCAAGCTCTACTGGCGCCGCCAAAGGCTCGAGCGCGCGCAAGAGGGCATGATGCGGCGTGCCCTGCTGGCCGCCGCCGAGTGCCAACGTCGCCGCCGGCAGGAAATGGCTGGGGTGACCTTTGACGCCTCCCAGCCGGAAATCCTCGAACTCCCCCTGCTCGAGTCCGCCGACCCGGGGGTGCGACTGCGCAAGCTGCTCTCCTATCTCGTGGTCATTCGCGAGCAAGCCCGGCAGCGCAGCTTCGGGCCCCGGCAGTGCGCGGTGCTGGAGAATGGCTACCAAGGCAGCATGGGCTGGCGGCAGGCGCGGCTTTTGGAGCTGCTCGGCCTGTTCATTGAGTCCGAGCCCACGGCGCTGCCGGGTGAGCCGCAGTACCAGGAGCTTCTGGGTCTGCTGGATCAAGAAATCGCCCGCGTCCAGGCAGAGTTCGAGTACGCGGAAAAGGTGAACGAAGAGAAGGCAGCGCTCGAGCGGGATGCCTGCCTGGCCCCGGTGGGGGAAGACTGGCGCACCCTGGTACGCCTCGAGGGTGCCCTGGACCGCTCGATAGATCGCAAGGTGAAAATCCTCCTGGCCCTGCGCAAACAGTATCGCGATGATCCTGACTTATCGGCCGCTCCCGAAGATCAGACGGACGAGCCGTTCAATCAAAAAGAGGAGACGCTCACGGAGAGCATCAACAAGATGCTGGGAATCCACCTTCCCTCCCCGAGCGCGGCAGCCGACTCCGGTAGTGGCGAGTTCACCTCGCCAGATGGTGGCTTCGCCAGGTAGCGGCGAGTCTATTTCGCCATCAGCCTGATCACGCAACACAAAAAAGTGAAGGAACGAAGCTGGAATGTTATTGAAAACAAAGGACGGCAAGAAGAAGATACCAGCCCTCTCCCGTAGGAACAGAAGGAACCGCATAACAGCCCTCTCCCTTGGGGAGAGGGTGGCACGCTCCGGCGCTTTCATCAGCCGGAGCGTGACGGGTGAGGGGTCGGTTCGCGGCCAAGCAGGGCTCCCTCCCCAAAATCGTTAAAGAATGAGGGAACGAAGCTGGAATGTCATTGAAAACAAAGGAACGCAAGAAGAGGATACCAGCCCTCTCCCGTGGGGAGAGGGTGGCACGCTCCGGCGCTTTCATCAGCCGGAGCGTGACGGGTGAGGGGTCGGTTCGCGACCGAGCAGGGCTCCTCCCGAGATCGTACAAGAATGAAGGAACGAAGCTAGAATGTCATTGAAAACAAAGGCCGGCTCCTCAATCGACAATCGGCAATCGTCAATGCCGCTTGACCCAGCGGTAGGCAGCCACTGAATTCTTCCAGAAGAACTTCTCCGCCACCGCCTGACCCTTGGCCCTGAAGTATTCTCGGACGATGCTCAAGACCTGCGCGTATGTGCCCCACTGATCGCTGTTCGGCCAATCGCTGCCGTACAACAACCGGTCCTGGCCAAAGATCTCCCAGATCTCATCCAGTCGCGGCCGGTAGAAATCCAGGTCGGTGGGCACCCGACCGCCGATCCGCCGCAAGACTTCGGACACTTTGACGTAAACTTGCGGCCGTTTTCCCAGCTCGCGCAAATTGGACTCATATGCGCTGCGGGCCTGCGATTCTGTGGGCGGATCGAGTTGCGGCAAGTGATCGACCACCACCCGCAAGCTCGGAACTCGATCCGTTAGGCGCACCAAGTCTTCGATCAACGCCGGGTCGGGGTTTGCGCTGTCCAGCTCCAAACCGGCATCCGAGAGAGCTTTGAGGTCCGAGATGAATTCCGGCCGGGACAACTGTTCGCGGAGATTCCTGTTCCACAAATTCCCGTATCGAATGCCGCGAAACAGCGGGTTGCGGTGAAACCGCTCGAGATGCTTGCGGAAATCCGGCTTGCCCGGCTCGAGGTCTCCCACCGTTCCGACAATGATCGTGTCCTTGGCGGCAATGTCCAACACCCACTGATTGTCCTCGAGCCAAGGACTGGCTTCCACCTCGATCACGCCCACAACGCCCAGCCCTTTCGTGACCGCTCGATAGCGCTCCGGCAAAGCGGGCTTATACAGGATCGCATCATTCTTCTCAGGCCAAGGCACGCCCTGAGGACGCGTGGGATCGAACAGATGGATGTGAGTATCAATGATGGGGATGGCAGCAGCTTCGGCGCCGGTAGCCGCTCCGGCCATCCCCGCCGCGGCAACAAGAAATGCTCTGCGATTCATGGCGTTAGTCTACCACCACATGCACCTCGTCCAATGTCAGGCTGACGGACAGGGGTTACGCCAAGATAGGGGCCAGATGCACATCCACGTTTGCGTCAAGCAGCCACATGAACGGAATTCGTAGGCTCGGCGGCGACCTTCAGGACCTCAGGCAAAGCCTCGTGCGGGAAAGCGCGGTCAAATGCCTCATCGATGTCTACCAAAGACATGCCCGAGGCGAGACATTCGAGGATTAATGAAACCGACAATCGTGTCCCACGGATCGCCAGCTTGCCGCCCAACAATTGCGGATCGGCCACTATCCAGCGATAGTCCTTGTAACGCGACGGTTGCCAGTCCAGCATAATCCACCCCGAACCTGGTTTAGCCAGGAGTATATCACGGAACACGGAGCGCACACTTGTCGCAGTCGTCATTTGTCGTCATTTTGAGCGGGTATGGCAGACCTCTGCTCTATAGGTCTACACTATACATTGGCTATGGCGGGCCGAGCGCCGTTCGGCTCTACCGCAGGCGGGTTTCGCCCATCAGATACTTGTCCACGCCGCGCGCGGCCTTGCGGCCTTCCGCGATCGCCCAGACAACCAGCGATTGGCCACGGCGCATATCGCCGGCGGCGAAGACCCCGGGGACCGAGGTCATCTGATTCGAGTCGGCTTCGACGTTGCCCCGCGCGTCAAGCTTCACGCCCAAGGCTTCAATCATCCCATTCTTGACGGGGCCAAGGAAGCCCATGGCGATCAGCACCAAATCCGCCTCGAGCGTGAAGTCGGTGCCTGGAATCGGTTCAAACTTCGGTGGCGGCCCCACGCGGATCGCGTGCAACTGCTTCACGCGGCCATCCTCGTCGCCGCTGAACCTGGTGGTTGCCACGGCCCATTCTCGAGTGCCGCCCTCCTCGTGGGCGCTTTCGCTGCGCAATTGAAGCGGCCAGACTGGCCAGGGCGTGTTGGGTGACCGCTCGAGGGGCGGCATGGGCATGATCTCGAATTGGTGCACACACGCCGGCTTTTGCCGGTGGGCGGTGCCCAGGCAGTCAGCGCCGGTATCTCCGCCGCCGATAATCACCACGCGCTTGCCCGTGGCCAGGATTTGTCCGGCCACTGCATCTCCTGCAACATGCCGGTTCTGTTGTGGGAGATACTCCATGGCGAAGTGAATGCCTGCAAGTGCGCGTCCCGGTACACTGAGATCGCGCGGACTCTCCGCGCCTCCGGCCAGCAGGATGGCGTCGAACTCCCCACCCAGTTCTTCTACTGCGACGTCCTGGCCAATGTGCTTTCGAGTCTTGAAAACAACTCCTTCCTGGGCCATCTGTTCGAGTCGCCGCTCCAGGATGCGCTTCTCGAGCTTGAAGTCCGGGATGCCATAGCGCAGCAGGCCGCCGATGCGGTCGGCCTTTTCGAACACCGTCACCCAATGCCCCGCGCGGTTCAGTTGTTGCGCGGCGGCCAAGCCGGAGGGCCCGGAGCCGACCACGGCCACGCGCTTCCCGGTGCGGTGAGAAGGGGGCTCGGGATGAATCCAACCCTCACGGAAGGCGTGCTCGATAATTGCCTGTTCAATATTCTTGATGGTTACAGGAGGACTGTTAATACCCAGAACACAAGCAGCTTCACAGGGGGCCGGGCAGATGCGCCCGGTGAATTCGGGAAAGTTGTTGGTGGCGTGCAGGGAGCGAACCGCTTCTTTCCACCGGTCGCGGTAGACGAGGTCGTTCCAATCCGGGATGATGTTGTTCAGGGGACAGCCCGTGTGGCAAAAAGGCACGCCGCAATCCATGCAGCGCGCTCCTTGAAGGCGCAGTTTCTGCTCCGGGAATTCCCGGTAAACTTCCTGGAAGTCGTTGACGCGCTCCGCCACGGGCCGGCGCGGCGGGACTTCGCGCTTGTACTCCATGAACCCGGTCGCTTTACCCACGCAGCGCCTCCTGGCTTGACGCCGCGCCGGAGGCATGGGCTGCCGACGCAGCGTCGGCCTTCGGGCCTTCGGATGCTGAGGTGGGGAGACTCGTTGTGGGCGCTACCGTCGCGCTTAGCACCCGCTTATACTCATGTGGAAAGACCTTGATGAATTTCGGCAGCATCGTCTCCCAATTATCCAGGATCCACTTGGCGCGCGGGCTGCCGGTCAATTCCGCATGGCGAGCGGTCAAGCGTTGAATGAGGTCCGCATCCTTGGAATCGGCGACGGGCTCGAGGTCCACGCTCGAGCGGTTACAGCGCGTCTGGGAGAACTCACCGGTCTCATCCAGCACGTAAGCGATACCGCCCGTCATTCCGGCGGCAAAATTGCGCCCCGTCTTCCCCAGCACGATAACCGTTCCGCGCGTCATGTATTCGCAGCCGTGGTCACCCACCGCCTCGACCACCGCCGTCGCGCCGGAATTGCGCACCGCGAAGCGCTCGCCGGCCATGCCATTAAAATACGCTTCGCCGCTGGTGGCCCCGTACAGGACCACGTTCCCCACCAGGATATTCTCCTCGGGCTGGAACGACGAAGTCCTGGGAGGATAGACGACGAGCTTGCCTCCTGAAAGTCCCTTGCCCACGTAATCGTTCGCTTCGCCCTCGAGAACCATGGTGACACCCTTGGCCAGAAAAGCGCCGAAGCTTTGCCCCGCCGAACCGGTGAACTCGAACCGGATCGTATCGTCGGGCAGGCCCTCGGACCCATAGCGGCGGGCAATCTCGCCGCTCAGCATGGCGCCCACCGACCTGTGGATGTTGCGGATGGGGAGGCTGATGGCCACCGGCGCGCCGCGCTCGAGCGCTTCCCGCGCATGGTCGATCAACTGATAATCGAGCGCTTTCTCGAGGCCATGGTCCTGCCTGCTCAGGCAGCGCCGCCCCACGCGCGCCGGCACTTGGGGACTGTAAAGCAGCGAGGACAAGTCCAGGCCGCGGGCTTTCCAGTGGTCCATGTCGCGGCGCTGGACAAGGCAATCGACTCGCCCCACCATCTCATCGATGCTTCGGAAACCAAGCGATGCCATGACCTGACGCAGATCCTCGGCAAGGTAGAACAGGAAATTGATCACGTGCTCGGGCTGGCCTTTGAATCTCTTGCGCAGTTCGGGATCCTGCGTCGCCACGCCCACGGGGCAGGTGTTCAGGTGGCACTTGCGCATCATGATGCAACCCAGGGTGATGAGCGGCGTGGTGGCGAACCCGAACTCCTCGGCGCCGAGCAGTGCAGCAATAGCCACGTCGCGCCCGGACTGTAACTTCCCATCCACTTGCAAGCGCACCCGGCTGCGCAGGTCGTTCATCACCAGGACTTGCTGGGTCTCGGAGAGTCCAAGCTCCCATGGGACGCCCGCGTGCCGGATGGAGGAAATGGGCGAAGCGCCAGTCCCCCCGTCATAACCGCAGATGAGGATAACATCGGCATGCGCTTTGGCTACGCCCGCGGCCACAGTGCCCACGCCGGATTCAGCCACCAACTTCACCGAAACTCTCGCCTGTGGGTTCACGTTCTTGAGGTCGTAGATCAGTTGCGCCAGGTCCTCGATCGAGTAGATGTCGTGGTGGGGCGGCGGCGAAATCAGGCCGACGCCGGGAATGGCGTGGCGCACACGCGCCACCGTTTCGTCAACCTTGTGGCCGGGAAGCTGGCCGCCCTCGCCAGGCTTGGCTCCTTGCGCAATCTTGATTTGCAGTTCTTCGGCGTTCACCAGGTAGTTCGTGGTCACGCCAAAGCGGGCGGAGGCCACCTGTTTCACCGCGCTGCGGCGCCAATCGCCGTTGGGGTCGGGGCGAAAGCGCGCTTCGTCTTCCCCGCCTTCCCCGGTGTTGGAGCGGCCGCCGATGCGGTTCATGGCGATGGCCAACGTCTCATGCGCTTCCTTGCTGATGGACCCAAACGACATGGCGCCGGTAGCAAAACGCTTAACGATCTCACGCGCCGGCTCGACCTCCTCGAGCGCCACCGGCGGCCCGGCAGGCCGAAAATCCAGCAGCCCGCGCAGCGTGAAGAGATTCCGGTTTTGCTCGTTGACCAGTTTCGCATACTCCTGGAAGGTGGCGTAACTTGACTGCCTCACCGCGTGCTGAAGTTTGCTGATGGTGCCTGGATTCAGCAGGTGCCGCTCGCCTCGCTCCCGGTATTGGTAGCTGCCCCCGATCTCGAGTTCACTCTCGGAGTCCGACGGCCGCTGCATGGCGAACCCGTGCCTAATGAAGGCTTCGCGCGCCAGAACGCCCAGACCGACGCCCTCGATTCGAGAAGCCGTGCCGGTGAAGTAGCGCTCCACGACCATCCGATTCAGCCCGATGGCCTCGAAGATCTGAGCGCCGCAATAGCTCTGGAGAGTCGAAATCCCCATCTTCGAGAGGACCTTGAGCAGCCCCTTATCGACGGCCTTGATGTAGTTCTTCAGCAGCTTCTGAAATGTGTAGGAGGGCGGAAAGTACCCTCGAACGTGCAGGTCCTCGAGCGTCTCGATGGCGAGATACGGATTGATGGCGCTGGCCCCATAACCGAGCAGCAGCGCGAAATGCATCACCTCGCGCGGCTCGCCCGACTCCACGATCAGGGCCACCTGGTTCCGTGTCTTCTCGCGCACCAGGTGATGGTGGACGGCGGAAAGCGCCAACAGACTCGGAATGGGCGCGTACTCTCGGTCCACACCGCGGTCCGAGAGAATCAGCATCGTATACCCGGATTTAATGGCCAGTGAGGCCCCGCGACAAAGGCCGTCCACAGCCTCCTCGAGGCGCTTCTCGCCCCCCTCGACGCGGAAAAGCATGGGCAGGGTGGTGGCAAGAAAATCGCCCTGGCTGACGCGGCGAAGTTTCTCCAGGTTCCAGTTGGTCACGATGGGATGTCGCTTCTTGAGCGTGTGGCAAAGCTGGGGAGTCTCCTCGAAGATATTCCCCTCGCGCCCGATGAAGTCGTAGAGCGACATCACCAGATCTTCGCGAATGGGATCAATGGCCGGGTTGGTAACCTGCGCGAACATCTGTTTGAAGTAATTGAACAGCAACTGGGGCTTGTCCGAAAGGCAGGCGAGCGGCGTGTCGGTTCCCATCGACCCCACAGTCTCGTCGCCATTCTGCGCCATGGGGATCATAATGACGCGCAGGTCTTCATCGGTATATCCGAAGGCGCGCTGACGCATCAAGATGGTGGCGTGGTCGGTGGGCTGGACGCGCGGCGGGTCAGCCAACTGCTTCAACGAAATCTGGTTTTCCTTGAGCCACTTTGCGTAAGGCCGCCGCGCCGCCAGTCTGCCCTTGATCTCCTCATCGGGAATAATGCGTCCCTTCTCGGTGTCCACCAAGAGCATGCGCCCCGGTTCGAGCCTGCCTTTGAAGCGAATCTGGGCGGGATTGACAGGCAACACTCCCGCCTCAGAGGCCATGATCACCAGGCCGCTCTCGGTCACGAGAAAGCGGCCGGGCCTCAATCCATTGCGGTCCAGCTTGGCGCCGATCACACGTCCGTCCGTGAAGGCCACGGCCGCCGGGCCGTCCCAAGGCTCCATCAGCGAGGCGTGATACTCATAGAACGCCTTCACGTCCTCCGGCATGGTAGGATCGCTCGCCCAAGCCGCCGGAATCAGCATTTCCATCACGTGGGGCAGGCGGCGCCCGGCGAGCGTCAACAACTCGACGGCATTGTCGAGGTTGGCCGAATCGCTTCCGCCCGGTGCGATGATCGGCTCGAGTTTCTTGATGTCCTCCCCAAACAGCCGCGACGCCAGCAGAGAAGTCCGCGCCTGCATCCAGTTCACATTGCCGCGCAGGGTGTTGATTTCCCCGTTGTGGCAAAGATAGCGGAAGGGATGCGCGAGATGCCAGGTAGGGAAAGTATTGGTGGAGAAGCGCTGATGCACCAGGCAAATTGCGCTCCGGACTTCCGAATTCGACAGCTCGAGGTAAAAGTTGGCGATCTGCGGGGCCAGGAGAAGACCTTTGTAAACAATCGTCCGCGAAGAGAGCGAGGGAATGTAAAAGAAGCTCTTCTCTCGAAGCTCGGTCTCCGCCACAGCGCGTTCCGCGCGCCTGCGGATGACGTACAGCTTTCGCTCCAGAGCGTCCTGGTCCATTCCGTAGGCGCGGCGGATGAAGACTTGCTCGATGTAGGGTTGGCTGCTCCGGGCCAGGCGCCCAATCGTGTCGGCATTCACCGGAGTGTCCCGCCAACCCAGCACCGAAAGGCCTTCCTCGCGCACGATCTCTTCCAGCAGGGCCTCGCAGCGCATGCGCTCGTGTGGTTCCACCGGAAGAAACACCATGCCCACGCCGTATTCGCCCGGCGAGGGAAGCGGAAAGCCCAATCGCGAGCACTCAGCCTCGAAGAAAGCATGAGGGATTTGGATCAACACTCCCGCCCCGTCACCGGTCTGCGGATCGCAGCCGCAAGCGCCCCGGTGCGTAAGGTTGACCAGAATCTCGATGCCTTTGAGGATGATGTCGTGGCTTTTCTGGCCTGCAATATGCGCCACGAATCCTATCCCGCAGGCATCGTGCTCTTGGCGTGGATCGTAAAGACCCTGAGGCTCCGGCAGCCCTGGGGAGATAATACTACTTCTCATATCTAGTTATCTCTAGGGATTGACGTGACTTAGCAACATATCAAACCTGATGTGCAACTTTGCTATGCGCGGCTGTGTAGAAGTGCGTGGTCCCCCTCGCGGACACTCCACCCCCCTCTGTTCACAATCTAGTGTGCCCGACCGTGTGCGCATGTGTTAAATCAAAAGTTTTTATGGAAGGGATAAGGGAGGGAGTCAGGATTCAGGAGTCAGGAGCCAGGGGTCGGGAGGCAGGATTCAGGAGTCAGGAGTCGGGACCTAGAAGGCAGGAGGCTGTCGGCAGCCGGCAGACCTTGCATGAGCACGGGGACTGAAGTCGGAAATGCGGCCCTCTCCCTGGGGAGAGGGCTTCCTGCCTTCTGCTTTCTGCTTTCCGCCTTCTTCTAGGCCGGCCCCACCGCCACCAGTCCTGAAGCAGGGAGGGTAACCGTTTGATTAATCTCTCCGCCCTGAATGATGATTTCGTGCTTGCCCAGACTGACGTCGCGAACCTCGCTAAATCCTTCCGGCAAGTGAGCTAGGAGCGCAACATACCGAGCCGTCAATCGGCCGCGCGCGGGCACGGTCGAGAAAGTTGGCATGCCAAGAAGCGGGCCACGAGTGAATGCCTCGCGGCGCGTTACGGGCAACGGTGCGCTGCCAAATTCCAAGCCACGCGTCTCGGTGCGGCCGTTCCAGGGAGGAGCTTCTCGAGCGCAGTTTTCCTCCCAAATGGTGACCCAGGGATAATCCGCGCGGCGGAAACAGTAGGCGATCAGAAGCCGCTCGCGAGTATTCAGCGCCCCCACAAACTGCACGTCTCGCGACGGATCTAATAGTAACGAAGCAACAACGCCAAAGCCTTTCCGGATCAAGCAATGGGAGAGGTCAGCTTTACCGCCGGCGCTGGCAGGAGCGTTAGGCCATTCAAACTCTTTCCCGAATTCAAGCAGCGCTGCCTCACCATAAGCATCAGGGCTCGTAATGCCTTTTGTGGCCGACATGAATACGCGGCAATCCTCAGGCGCCACAAACGGAGGGCCGAGGGTAACGTGCTGGGTCCAGTGAAAGAAGTGATCAAGTTTGCGGTTGTTCGAGACGGTCTCTTCGAGATAGACCACCGGCTCTCCCGCCCGCATCCCGATTTCGCGGCTGAACTGCAGCCCGGACTCAGGCAAGCGAACGGAAAGCGTCAAGCTTAATTGGCCGCTGCGAAGGCGCTGGCTCGATTTCCGCCATTTCAAACTCGGCGCCTCGCCGTGCGTCGAGAGTCCCTGGGCAGCTTCCGCTTCCGAGGGCGGCCCGAAGTAATCCAGACAGATGTTGTGGCCGGCAATTCCCGATAGCAACTTCCCTTCTGTTAATGGCCCATAGCGTCTAGCGTGAGATCTGGCGCTGTATTGGAATGGCTCGATGCTCTTCCATGGAGGAGTCCAGAGAGGATTCAGAATAGGAAGGCCACTGCCCTCCGCAAAACGGATCTCTGCGATGTGTCCGCCGCCCGTCAGATTCACCATCTGAAGCAGACCATTGCTGAGAGTGTACGCTTCCCTGCCCTGCCACTTGGTCCGCGAACAAACAAGTTGATGAGCTTTTGGCATGGTATGTTCACCGCCCTTCGTTTAGGATTAGTACTCCATGGTAGGATGGCCTGCGACGGAGCGTTAGTCAATAAGAAGTCGAGAGTCAACAGTCGAGAGTCGAGAGTTAAGAGCCAAATCTCGCCGTTCGACTCTCTCCTTTCGACTCTCGACTGTTGACTCTCGACTGCTCGACTTCCCGAGAGGTAGCCCGTGAATTCTTACCAGAGAGTAATGACAGCCTTAGAACGTGGAGAGCCCGACTGCGTCCCCATTGTGGAATGGGCCATCAGCCGCAAGGTTATAAAGGCACTCTGCCCCACATTGACCTGGAAATACCGCTCTAGAATGTGCCGGCAGATACCGCATACACAACACTAAATCCAGCCATTTCAGTCCGCAACCCGTCATTCTTGCGTGCACCGTTCGTTCCAAGAGGACGTTCCAAGAAGACGTTGACGAATCGGCGGCTCGGTGGTATGCATGAGTCAAGAGGGGCAGTGGCGCTGACCTTTGGGTCGGCACCACACTGACCTTTAGGTTAGCACCATGGATGCCGACCTAAAGGTGGGCGCTACGATTTCCTAACATGGTTGCATGACAGGAGGCTGCGATGGCTGGAAAAGCACGAGTAGTTGTATGCATAATGTCCGCGTTCTTTCCCCTACTGATTGGTCCATCAACGCTGAAGGCGCAGGCGGTGGGCGAAATCACGGGCAGGGTAACAGACCCGAGTGGCGGCCTGGTCCCGAACGCCAGGATCACGGCCACACGTGTCGAGACGGGCGTCTCCCAATCGACGATCTCGACCAGCGCGGGAACTTACACTCTCCCGCGCCTGCCGGTTGGCACATACAACGTGACTGCCGAAGCGGATGGCTTCAAGACAGGCGTGGCGAATGGAGTTACGTTGGACGTGAGCCAGCAGAGGCAGGTTGATTTCACGCTTATCGTGGGGGAAGTGAAATCAACTGTCGAGGTAAGCGCCGCGCCACCCTTGCTCGACACCACCAACGGAACCTTGGGCGGAGTCGTGTCCGAAGAACAGGTGCAAAACCTCCCGCTCAACGGTCGAGATATTGGCGGTTTGGTCATGCTGCAGCCCGGGATGGTCCAAGCCAGCTCCACGGGGTGGGAAAGCGACGGCTGGGTCGGCAATGGCAACCGCGCAGAGTCGGCGGTGGGGAGTTTAGATGGCGCCGACACCACCGATACGGAGTTCGGCTCTGTCCAGTTTACGAACTTCAACCTGGATGCGATCGCTGAGTTCAAGGTGCTGCAAAATGACTATTCTGCGCAATACGGACAGGGTGCCGGCACCATCACCCAGATCGTCACCAAATCCGGCACGAACCAGTTTCACGGCAGCCTCTTTGAGTTCGTGCGCAACAGCGCCTTCGACGCGCGCAATTTCTTCTCCCCGTCGGTCTCGCCATTCCGGCGAAACGAGTTTGGCGGCACGTTTGGCGGGCCCGTCAAGAAAAACAACACCTTCTTCTTCGTCCAGTACGCCGGCCTGCGCCAGCGTTTGTCCGGGCCGAACATTGTCATGGTCCCTACCGCAGCGCAAAGGAACGGCGCCGTGACGATTCCCGGGCCCACTGGGCAACCGGATGAGCTTCAGGTTCCGCTCAACCCGGTTGCGCAAACCATTCTCAGCCGCTATCCTTTGCCGAATCAGCCCGACGGGCTCTACGGGCCGAACACCTTCTATTACATGTATTCCCCGCCGGTGAATGACGACCAGTTTTCAGCTCGCTTGGACCAACACATCTCTGCCAAGGACACACTGTTCGCCCGCGCTTCCTATGCCAATTTGCTTTCCACCCAGACGGACGGTTGGGGTGTCATACTGGGCGGCTCGAGCTTTTCATCCAGCAGCATTCTTAAGGAGCGCAACTACACCCTCGATGAAACGCATCTTTTTTCGCCGACCCTCCTCAATGACTTCAACTTTAACCTCAATCGGATGATCCAAGGCGACCCGCCAGCTACGGCGGACGCAACGACGACCGACACCAGCTTCCTGGACGGCACCATGCAGGGTTGGGGCCCGGCCACATTTCAGACTGAATACGTCACCACCGTCTTCGACCCCAGAGACAACGTCGCCTGGACCACGGGCCGCCACTCCTTCAACTTCGGTGGAGAATTTCGCCGCGAGTGGGACAATGGCACGGGTGTGACCTCGCTCGGCCCCAACGGCGTATTTGGTTTCAACGCGGGCACGCTGCTTCCGGACGCGATTCCCTCGACAAATGGGGGCGCTTACCTGCCTGCCGAAACGCCGAGCCCGAGCGGGTTTATTAGCATGATGGAAGGAGCTGTTTTTAACTATGGCCGTGCGACGTCAGTCCCTGGCTACGGCCCGCCAGGAGGCGGGGGCAGTTGGTGGGGGCTGCGCCGCTGGTATGGCGCCCTCTACGCTCAGGACGATATTAAAGTTAACCGGAGACTTACACTGAACCTTGGCCTGAGATATGAATATGATTCCGTCCCCTGGGAAGTGGGCAATCGTTTCGCCCAGCCGGGCGACTCCGGCAACCTTTACGGTCAGTTCGTCGTGAATCCTCAACCGCTGTGGCAGCCGGATTATGTGGCGGGGGACTTTGCCCCCCGTATTGGCTTCGCGGTGGGTCTCGGAAGGAACACAGTGGTAAGAGGAGGTTTCGCGACTTTCACCAATATTATTCCCACAGTTCAGCCGGACCAGGCGCTGGTGAATTTCCCGGTTGAATCTCTCAACTTTTCGTCGAATGCTCCCTATTCCATCACTCCCCTGCCTGTCTCACTTCCGGTATTGACGAACACCTCTGGACAGCCGGTGGTCAGCAACGGGAACACAAAAACGGTTCCAGCTAATACCCCCGTGAATATCGCTCCCTACGCCGCCATCCTTGGCCCTGTCACCGGGGATTACCCCTCTGACAGGATGCGGAATGGCTACACGATCGCCGGTAACTTCACCTTGGAACACGAGTTTGCGGGCGGCATTTCTGTCCGGGCTTCCTACCTCGCGAACAATGGCGTGAGTCTCGCTTACCAGGACTACGTGAATGCATTCAGTGGCGCTTTGCCCCAGTACACTCCCTACAGCAACATCACCCCGGGCTTGGGCGAGCTGCAAGTGTTCTATAATGGCGCCTATTCGAGCTACAACGCGTTGCAGGTGGAGGCGCGCAAGATCTCCGCAGCGCACGGCCTGCAATTCCAGGCCAATTACACTTGGGGAAAAGCCATGACGGATGCCGACGACCTATGGAACGTTGGCGGACCCAGCGGCGGAGCCTCCCAGAACAACCCGCAGTGCTTGAAGTGCGAGTATGCGCCGGCCACCTATAGCGTTGCTCAGCGCTTCGTCGCCAATTTCCAATACGAGCTCCCCATCGCCCAGTGGCACGCACTCTCGCGCCTTCCAGGGCGGCTAACTCACGGGTGGAAGTTTCTCGGCATCTTCACTGCCCAGACGGGCTTCCCCTTCACTGTGGTCGGCCCGTACGGAAGTCTGCAATACGGCTATGACGATTACAACGGCTTCGGCGCCAGACCTTTTCTTCTCCAGCAAGCCACCCGCAGCCCCAACTATAAAGAGGGCTGTGGGCCGCAGTACTTTTCGAACGCCGTCATCGGCCTCGACCCCACGACGTGCGGCGCTCCCGGCGCTGGCCTTGGGTCCTCGCCCCTCAATGGCGTAGGAACCGGGTTCTTCGGCCTGCCCACCGTCAATAGCCCAGTGCCGGGCGTGGGGGCCGCGCTGCCAACTCCGGGGAATTTAGGGCGCAATACGTTCACGGGACCGGGCTGGTCGAATCTTGACTTTTCGGTGATGAAAGATACGAGGATCACCGAAACGAAGACACTCCAGTTTCGCGCTGAATTCTTCAATATACTGAACCAGGCCACCTTTGGAACGCCCGGCGAAAGTCTCGGCTCATCGAATTTTGGTATTTCCACCGGGACGCAGACGTCGGAACGCCAAATTCAGTTCGGGCTACGCTTGACTTTCTGATCGCCTTAAATGGCGGTTGAGCGAAAACGGGAAACTTCAGGGCGGTTGTTGGCGCATCGCTTCGGGCAGTCTCGCTGAACAATGTTTGCCAACCCGAGAACCTTTAAAGTAGGCCGCTTCAGTCTAGAAGGAGTGGTCACGTGGGCACCTTCTCCAGCCTCAAGCCGGTGTACGCCGTAGCTGGATTGTTCTGCCTGGCAATGCTTTGCCCGCCCTGCATGCTCGGCTCGACCGCCTTGGATGTTCACGACTTCGGCGCAAAAGGCGACGGCGCCACGAAGGACACCAAGGCGATCCAGGCGGCCATCGACAAAGCATCTGCGATGGGCGGTACCGTAGTCATTTCGGCTGGAAGGTATGTGAGCGGCACCCTCCACTTGCGGAGTAATCTCACCTTGCGGATCGAACAGGGCGGCACACTCTTGCTCAGCCCCGATGACGGCGATTTTGATGCATATGAGGAGCTGCCGTATCGCATCGCCGCACCGCCTAAGAAAAGTGAGCCGGAAGTTAGCTTCGTGGGCCCTTTGCTCCCCGAGCACAGGTGGCGTTCGGCTCCGCCGGCTTACGACGATACCGAAACCTCTTACTTCCATTATGCGCTGCTGTCCGGTGACGGCGTGCACGACGTCGTGATTGAGGGCGACGGCGCGATCGATGGCAACCGGCCACGCCGCGGCGGGCCGAAGCCAATCGCCATCAAGAATTCCGAATGGATTTCAGTGCGAGGGATCACGATCCGCAACGCGCCCAACTACAACATCAGCTTCGGTGGCACCGATTACATCGAAGTCGAAGGAGTAAAGCTGCTGAACGGATATGCGGACGGCGTCGATACGGACGGGTGCCGTTATGTTCGCATTACCAACTGCTACATCGACGCCTCGGACGACGCTGTCTGTCCGAAAGCCAGCATGGCACTGGGTAAGCCGCGGGCTACCGAGCATCTGGTGGTGGCCAACTGCGTCCTGCGCACGTCGTCCAATAATTTCAAGTTCGGAACTGAAAGCGCCGGAGATCTGAAGGACGTTTCCGTCAGCAATTGCGTGATGCTGCGCCGGCCGGACGGCAGCAAGGCGCTCGGTGGTATCGCGCTCGAGTCAGTCGACGGCGC
>Ga0326728_10007401_pt1 | contig 28204 bp, 25 predicted proteins | sample MB3enrmetagenome_FD_207602 | JGI IMG/M metagenome (GOLD analysis project Ga0326728, IMG submission 207602) | Lab enriched peat soil microbial communities from McLean, Ithaca, NY, United States - MB31MN | ecosystem: Environmental > Terrestrial > Soil > Wetlands > Peat | place: USA: New York... | reverse complement strand
CCTTGGAACACTGATTTCAGCCGAAGCGCAAGGCGGCTACGCTCGGCATGGTCCGTCGGCGCCAACCTCCCGCGCTCCGAAGCTGGTGTCTACTGCATTGGACAACCTTATCAGCGAATTGGGGGCGGCCGTCTTGTCTTGACCCGCTGTGCGTAAGGAACTAGGATGAGGGGCTCACAATCGCACGCTGCTTAGCAAATGGAGATATGCAATGGGCGAAATCCCAATCGAAACTCTGGCGGAAGAGATGTATCAAATGGTCGCCGAATACGCTGGGAAAAAGAATCTGAAGGCAGGCGATCTGACCAAGGCCATGATTGCCAAGCATGGCGAGGGAACTTGTGACAAAGAGGACTGTAAGAAGGCCATCCGCCTGCTGATTGATTCCAGCCGCTGCGTATACAGTTACCTCGGGGGATCGTACATCCAATTGCCTCCGGAACCGGACGCTCTACCTTGATTCTGGTCCTGGTGGCTTGTCGCCGACGTGAATGCACCTAGCACAATGCCGCGCCTTGTCGTAGCGGGACTAAGCGGCGGGTCAGGTAAAACGCTTGTCTCTTTGGGCCTTATCCTGTCCGCCCAGCGCCGCGGGATAAGGACACGTGCGTTCAAGAAAGGTCCGGACTACATAGACACTGCTTGGTTGTGCTGGGCTACAGGTGACGCTGCCCACAATCTTGACACCTTCCTGATGGGATATGACGGCGCCGCGGCCGCATTCGCTGCCAATTCCTTGCCGGGCGCGCTGAATATTATTGAAGGCAACCGCGGCCTCTACGACGGTTTTGATGCCAGAGGCACACACAGCACGGCCGAATTGGCCAAGGCGCTCGGAGCGCCCGTCGTGCTGGTGCTCGACGCCACTAAGGTCACCCGCACCGCGGCGGCCATGGTCCTGGGCTGCCAGCGACTGGACCCCTCTGTTAAGATCGTCGGAGTTATTCTCAACCAAGTGAGCGGGCCACGACACGAAAAGGTGTTGCGCGAGGCTATCGAAGTTGCCTGCGGAATTCCGGTGCTCGGCGCCATCCCCAGAATTCCAACCACCAGCTTACTTCCGGAAAGGCATCTTGGCCTGGTTGTCCCAGAGGAGTACAGTGGCAGGGAAGCCTTACGCGCAACCCTGGAGGAGTTAGTCGAGGGGCGGTTGGAGTTCGAAAAGCTCTGGAGTCTGTCCTGTGAGGCCCCCAACCTTGATCCTCCAGCGCCGGCCAACCCGGACCTGCCCGAAGGGGAAGGACTGAAGATCGGATATCTCCACGACTCTGCTTTCACCTTTTACTACCCCGAGAATCTTGAGCTACTGGGGGCTGCCGGCGCAGAACTGGTTCCTATCTCTGCGCTCTCGGCGACCTCTTTGCCTGAAGATATCAACGCGCTCTACATGGGGGGTGGTTTCCCGGAGACGCACGGTGAAGCTCTGTCGGCCAATAAGCCATTTCTGGCATCCATCCGGCGCGCTGTGGGCAGTGGCCTGCCGGTTTACGCGGAATGCGGGGGTTTGATGCTCCTCTCCCGCGCGATTCTCTGGCAGGTATGGAAGTACCGCATGGCCGGGGTCCTTCCCTTTGAAGTGGAGGTTTGCCCCAAGCCACAGGGCCACGGCTATACCGAATTGTCCGTGGACACCCCCAATGCGTTTTTCCCCCAGGGCTTAACCCTCAGAGGCCATGAGTTCCACTACTCGAGGATTTTGCCGGGGACCGACCTGCCGGGCACCGCCTGCGCGGTCCGTCGCGGCGTCGGTTGCTACCATGGCCGCGACGGCGTGATCATGGGAAACTTATGGGCCAGCTACACGCATTTGCATGCGCTCGCCACGCCCGAGTGGGTGCGGGGATTGCTGAACGCCGCACGGCGCTTTGCTTGCCTGGAAGTGGCTCATGAATGACCCGGACCATGCTGCGCTCTTTTTTGAAATTCGAAGACAAACGTTTCAAAGCACAATATGATCTGTTCGTATCACCGGTCCGCAGATGTTATACAACTTGAAAATACAGCTCTTATAGGAGGCGTTCGATGAGCAAGCTGATTCTCCCCCACGGGAGTAACGAACTGAAACCCCTTCTTCTAGAAACCGCGAGGCGGGAGGAGGAAACCAAAAGGGCGCAAGACCTGAAGAAGGTCCCAATGACCAGCCGGGAAACGAGCGATCTCATCATGATGGGGATCGGAGCGTTCACGCCGCTGGATGGGTTTATGGGCAAGGACGACTGGCAAGGCTGCTGTGACACCTACAGCCTCCCCAACAAGAAAAGTCTCTTCTGGCCAATACCCATTACCCTCTCGGCCGACCAGGACCTGGCTAATTCGATTACGGTCGGCGAGGAGGTGGCGCTCTGGGACACTGAAACCGAGTCCATCATGGGCACCATGAAAGTCAATGAGAAGTACACCATCGACAAAGAACACGAGTGCCAACAGGTTTTCCGTACCAAGGATTCTGCTCACCCCGGCGTTCAGAAAGTAATGGAGCAGGGCCCCGTGAACCTCGCAGGCGCCGTGAAAGTCATATCGGAATCCTATTACCCGGAGATGTTCAAGGGCATTTACCAGCGACCCGCCGAAGCTCGCAAGCTGTTTGCGGAGCGAGGGTGGAACACCGTGGCCGCTCTGCAACTTCGCAACCCCATGCATGGTTCCCACGCCTACCTGGCCTGGATCGCCATTGAGGTTTGCGATGGTGTGTATATTCACCAGCTTGTCGGCAAACTCAAACCCGGCGACATCCCGGCGGAAGTGCGCGTAAAGGCCATCGACGCGCTGGTCAACAAGTATTTCCGCAGAGACCGGGTGATCCAGGGTGGCTACCCCATGGAAATGCGCTACGCGGGGCCTCGCGAAGCCCTTCTCCACGCCGTCTTCCGGCAGAATTACGGCTGCACCCATCTCATTGTGGGACGCGACCATGCCGGCGTGGGCGACTACTACGGCCCCTTCGACGCCCAGAAGATCTTTAATGAGATTCCACCCGACGCCTTGCTTTTGCGGCCCTTGTGCATGGATTGGACCTTCTATTGCTACGAATGTGGGAGTATGGCGTCAATGAAGACCTGTCCCCACGAGAGCAAGGCCATCATTGATGCAAATGGCAACTATAAGGGAGGCGCTCGTCTACTGCTTTCTGGAACGTTGCTGCGGAAGCTGATGAGCGAGGGGAAACCCGTTCCCTCGGAGTTCTCCAGGCCTGAGGTAATTGCCATTTTGAAAGAGTACTATGACAGCCTTGAGGAAAAAGTAGAGGTGAAGCTCCACGGCTTTGCCACCGGGGAAACAAAGTAATAGATTTTTGCCAAATGAACTTTGACCTGTTCTTCTGCCGGTGAGTCGTCGGAGTCCCACTGTCATGATTATGGTAATTCTTCTTTACGCCGTCATTTACGCAGCGGCGCCGGTCTTTCTCATCGCCTGCACCATTAGGGCGGTTCACTATGCGCGCTTGCCAATTCACCTGCGGTGGGAACTATACCCTGTCCCCCACGAAGAACCGGCACGGGCCAAACACGGAGGGTCCTACTTTGAGGCAACGGACTGGTGGGAAAAACCGATTCCGTTCAATCTGGTCGGTGAATTGAAGTCCATGCTCCCGGAGATGATTTTTCAGAAGGGTCTTTGGGAGTTCAACCGGACGATGTGGTTTTTTTCCTTCCCGTTCCATTTTGGGTTGTACTTGCTCATCGGCTCCACGGCACTTCTAATGGCGAGTGCGCTTCTCTCCCTGCTGGCCCCGCAACTCGTTTCCGGAGGGATCGGCTTGCTCTTTCATTACGCCTACGCCGTGGGTTGGCTGGCCGGGGCAGCGCTGACTGTGGCAGGGGCGCTGGGTTTGTTGATCCGGCGCCTGACCGATAAGGAGCTCCGGACGTACACGGTACCGGGCGACATTTTCAATCTGCTGTTCTTTGTCGTGACGCTCGGCTGCCTACTCACGGGATACCTGCTTCAGGAGCAGGGAGCTCCGAGAGCGCTGGCGCTCGCGCAGGGCGTCCTCACTTTTGACACGACGCTGCGTTTCCAACCCCTCCTGGCCACGGGACTGGTCTTGAGCGCCCTGTTAACCGCCTACATACCGATGACCCATATGTCCCACTTCATTGCGAAATATTTCACTTATCACACGGTGCGCTGGGACGATCGCCCTAGCCTGAAAGGAGGAGTACTGGAGAAGCGGGTGGCCGAGTATCTGACCTACCGGCCGCGGTGGGCGGCTCCTCATGTCGGCGCGGATGGCTCGAGGACGTGGGCTGATATCGTCTTCACCAACCCGGCCCGAGGAGGCAAGAAATGAAGAAAGAGAAACTCAACCTCTCGGATATGTCGAAACAAGAGAAGAAGCCTCTGATCCACCTCGAGAATGAAGACCTGATGCCCTTGCCGCCGCCCCTTGTGGAGCCTGGCAAGGACCATAACTGGCCTCCACTTTCCACGCAGGTACAGGAGAAGTACGAATGCTTCCTCGATGACACCTGCGCGGTCAGTGTCCCCCAGCCGAAGAGCCGCGAAGAGGAGGAAGAACTGGTCAGGAAATTCCTCTCCGGGCTGGAGAAGCTTTTCACCAAAGAGAACAACTGGACCTTCCTCCAGCCACTCCTACTCACCATGGAGCACTGCGCGAAATGCCAGACGTGTTCCGAGGCGTGTCACATTTTTGAGGCCAGCGGCCGGAACGAACTCTATCGCCCTACTTATCGCTCCGAGATCGTGCGCCGTCTTTATTTCAAGTACGTCAAGCGCGGCGGCTTGGTCTCGGCCTGGCAGCATGGCGACGTCAAACTGAACTGGCCGCTCGTGGCAAGGCTCATCGAACTCTCCTACCGCTGTAACCTGTGCCGCCGCTGCGCGCAAACTTGCCCAATCGGTGCGGACAACGGGCTGGTGGCTCACGAACTGCGCAAACTGTTCAGCCAGGAGATGGGCATCGCCGCCAAGGAAATTCACGACAACGGCTCGATGCTCCAGCTCAAGGTGGGCTCCTCGACGGGCATGAATAAGGAAGCCGTCAAGGACAACATTGCGTTCATCGACGAAGATATCAGCGAGAAGACCGGGGTTGGAGTGAAGACTCCTTGGGACGTCGAGGGCGCGGATATCCTTCTGATCCACAACGCCGGCGAAATTCTGGCTTGGCCAGAGAACCCAGGCGCCTTCGCCCTCGTCCTCAACACCGCCGGGATTTCGTGGACCATGTCCTCGGAACTGGCAGGCTATGATTCCATCAACTATGGACTATGGTACGACGACGCCCAGTTTGCGCGCGTGGCGCTGAAGCACGCGGAAGCAGCCCGGAAACTCAAAGTCAAGAAAATCGTCCTGGGTGAGTGTGGTCATGCCCACAAGGCCCTTTCCGTAATTGCCGACCGAATTCTGGGTGGGGACTTGAACGTTCCGCGGGAGAGTTCCATGACTCTCCTCCGCGAAATCGTGATGGGGGGCCGCCTGAAGCTCGATACCAGCCGTAATAACTTTCCCGTGACACTACACGACCCTTGTAACTTGGTGCGGCTCATGGGCGTGGTGGAGCCACAACGCGAGGTCGTCCGAAAACTGTGCCCCCAGTTTAGAGAAATGGAACCCCACGGTGTGGATAATTACTGCTGCGGTGGAGGGAGCGGCTTCGCCATCATGAGTGGTAACAACTTCCCTGACTGGCGCTTCCATGTGTCGGGGCGCAAGAAGCTGGAGCAGATTCTCAACGTTTTCCAGGGCTGCATGGATCCCTCCATCCCCAAATACATCTGTGCTCCTTGCAGCAACTGCAAAGGACAGTTCCGGGATATGCTGGCTTACTATGACCTTTGGAAACGCAACTCGATTCTCTATGGGGGCCTGGTAGAGTTGATTGTTAACGCCATGACCGACGTGAAGCCCGGTTTCATCGAATGGGAGTGGCGGTGAAGGGACTGTGGGCCGGCTGGCGCCCTCACGACGCGGGGGAGCCATCCTCCATGGAAGCAACCACAGAGACGCTCTTCGTGGCAACCCCGACCCTGGTATTGGCGTGCCCCACCCCTCCATCAATACGAATGGGTTCCCAGGACCACCTCAAGGCCACACCCCTTTTCGAGGGTAATTTTCAAATCCTCATACTCGATGGGGCACTGCGCCGCCTGCATCGCTGATTTAACACAGGTTCCCAGATGCAGGGTCTCGATCTCGCGGCCAAGGGTTTTGGCGTATTCCTGGAGGAGCCTGACACGTGGAACGACCAATCCGGGGCAGTCTCCACAGTCCGTCATTGCCACCAGGTCAATTTCGCTGTGACGCGCGAATTCCCCACTTTTTTCTTTAATTCCTTTGTAACACTTCATGCAAGCGATGCAGGAATGATCCTTGATCCGTTTGCAGTAGATGATTGCGATCCTTGCCATGATACCTCCGGGTTTAAGTTCTGGTTTTCGAGTCGCACGTGTACACCCGCGGGACACATTAGAAATTAGCAAACAGGCTGCTCTGAACCCGAAATTGGGTCGCAGCTCCCCGCTGGAGGGGAACATAAAAATGACGAGCTGGATCATTGGCACTGATCTCATCCTGTATGTACAGGATGTTTTGCAATTGCAGGAATCTCACCAGACCCACATCGAACCGGATGGCGTGGGTCCTGATGTTGACCCCTGAAAGCGTACCCGCCTGATCATCGGTAAACTGGGAAATCATGGAATTGGCGTCCTTGACGGTGTAAAGGTAAAGGAATCGGATGTCTCCAGGCTTCTTGATTTCACCCGCATTGAATGTGGCCGCCCAGGCGTTTCGCAGGAAACTCGTCCCAAAGTTACGACTGGCTTGGACATCAATGAACACGGGGAATTCCTCGTTGCGAAACTTCAAGCCTTCCTTGGTGATGCGGTAAGCCAAATGGCCGATCTGAAAGGCGTCTGCGGTGTAAATGCCGCCGCCGGGCAGAGTGGTAGCAGTGCCCGTTCCAGTCAGCGGGCCAGGTAGGGTGACACCCAGTTGGCTATTGGCGAATACCGCAAAACCGCTGCTCGTGGACCCAAGGGCAATCTGGTCGGCGTTTCGATATACCAGGAAGTTGCCGTATAAATACTGGGACCACCCTGGCTTGATCCTTCCCTTCACAAACACCCCTTCGTCAAAAAGGTCCGCAGCCCGAACATTCTCGCCTGGCTTGTACCCAGCCTGAAGGTAAAGGCAAGAGACCGGTGGGGACGCAACCGCGCATTGCGCGGCCGTGGGCAACACTTGAACATTCGGATTCGTAAGAACGTACTGGCCGGCCCTAAAATCAACTCGGGTTATGCCGAGAGGGTTATCGTCCGGCGACTTTCCGATGGATTCTTGGAAGCCGTTGAACCGCAACTCTTCATCCCAGATGAAGCGGGTGTAATCCTGAAAGACTTCCGGCATCTTCCCACCCCGCAGGTTCAGACTGGAATTGGGGTGGTAGTCGACCCAAGCTTCGCTCAAGAAAATCGGTCCCCTGACGGCGCCTCCCCCAAAATCCGTGTCGTCCGTAAGGGCATTGTCAAACCTTCCCGAGCCAAGTTGAAAATGAACATCCAACTGCTGATCAATTCCCTTGTCAAAGTTCAGCCGAGCCTGGTAACGCCCCCGAGCATCCTGCTCGGGGCCCGCTACAGCGGTGGCGGTCCGGAAAATCCCATCGGCGCGCAGGCGAAAATCTCCACTGAACCTGAAGCCTGCAACACCCTTGGAGATTCCATCCACCTGCTTGTTGAGGGTTTCTAATCTTGTGGTGTAAGGTTGGGTTTGATCCTGGGTCGCCTGGGGGGTGACAGGTGATGACGATGATGAGGTCGTGTGGACCAAACCGGCGGAGGGAGCGAGACCAGCAAAGGGTGCGGAGATGGGCGGTTGGAGACTCGCGAAGAGGTTGGGGTACAGAGTCTCGCCGCCAGCGGTCGCCCTTGCCGGTGGGTTTGCCACCGCATCCTCCGTCCGCATCAAAGCCAGGTCCGCATGGGAAGTCCCATGGTGGGGACCTTGGCGCTCCGGCGCAGATTCAGATGAAACCTCTCGAGCGCCTTTTGCCGAATTCATCAACTCATCCAGCGTGGCGACGAGCTTGGTGATCTGTTGCTGTTGGAGGGCAAGCAACTTTTCCTGCCGCTCGAGTCGTTTCTGTAGCGACGCAATCACGTTGCCCTCTCGTGCAATCCGCGCTGCCGCTGGAGGGGGGTGGCTTCCCCCGTGGTTCGCAGGACTGGCGCCCGCAGGCGCTCCCTTCAGGCGCGTAAGCGGAGCAGATTTTCTTTTTGCGGGCTCTGAACTCCGCCTTTGGGCTGGTGTCATGCTGGCGGCACTCGAAAGGGGAGATTGGTCGGCGGCGTTGATTAACGGCAGACTGCCTGCCAGGATGACGATGCAGGCGACAGGTAGGAATCTAGCCTTTAGGTTGAAAGCCATTGGTCTCTCCATATGAATCCTCTCTATTTGCATCACTCGCGCACATATTAGTTTTTATCGGTGGCCGGTCTTGTAAATCGTCGCTCCACTGTGATGTTCGCACGCCCGAACGAAAAGCTACCATGGTTCGAGGGCTGCCCGTCAAGCGGGATCGCAGTCACTGACCGAAAACAGCGAGAATTCTTCGGACATTAAGGACCATATCCTCACAAAACTGCCTAATGTCAGAATTTTGTTCGGACATTAAGGATCAAAGCAGCTAAAAACCTCTTGCATTGACCATTAACGAGATTAATATTTGAATCAGTTAAGCAGTTGAATCAAGGAGGCGGCTCGGCCAGCGCATGGAAGAGAACACTGATACTACGATCCGCGAAGAGGTCACTCCCCAGTTGAACAACGAGTTTCTGAGTAGCGCGCGTGTCTTTGCGTGGTCGGTTCGCGAGGTCATTGAGCGGACTGTGCTGCGGGAGGTGGCGGGAAAGAATTTCACCTTTTCTCAACTTAAGCTTCTCTACCTGGTGGCCCACACCGACACCCTCAATATTAGCGACGCGGCGACCTTTCTAGGGGTCAGCCCCGCGGCCGCCAGCAAGGCGGTGGACAAGCTGGTGCGACGCCGCCTGCTGCGTCGCGCCGAAACGCAGGAGGATCGGCGCACCAGTCGCCTCTCCTTGACCGAAACCAGCCGCAGACTTATGGACGCTTACATCGCCGCGCGCGATCAACGGGCGCGGGCGGTGTTCTCGCACTTCTCCGCCGAGGAGTTGCGGCGCACTTCCGAGGTTTTAGACCGCCTGGCGGGCGCTATCACCAGCAGCGGTGCCGACCCGGACGCGGTGTGCATGCAGTGCGAAATTTACTTTCGCGATGTATGCCGTTTTCAGAAATACGGCCAGAGGAACTGTTTTTACCAGCATCATCAGACGGAAGAACAAGACCGTGCCGGTACGCGCACGGATATCGTTAGCGACCGAAAGGGGGACTAATGCCGAGTTACGTTAATCCTGAAAAATGCGATGGCTGCAAGGCTTTGGATAAAACCGCCTGCCAGTACATTTGTCCCAATGACCTGATGGTCTTGGACAAAGAGAAGATGAAGGCTTACAACCGCGATGTATCGATGTGTTGGGAGTGCTACAATTGTGTCAAGATCTGCCCCACACAGGCTGTTGAAATACGCGGTTACGCCGATTTCGTCCCGCTGGGGGCTTCCGCTACGCCCATGCGCTCTACAGATTCCATCCTGTGGACGGTGAAGTTTCGTAACGGAACAATCAAACGCTTCAAATTCCCGATCCGCACCACTGCCGAAGGTACAGCAGTCCCGGACGGCGGTTTTGAGACCAAGGGAGGCTTAGACGCGCCCGATCTATTCACCGAACCCGCGTCGCTGGGTCTGCCCGAAGTATTTACCCTGAGACGATAGGGAGGGGAGAAAACCGATGGCCAATTTTGAAACTGTGACAGTAGAAACTGACTTGCTCATTCTAGGTGGCGGCATGGCCGCGTGCGGAGCGGCGGTTGAAGCTGCGTTTTGGGCCAAGCAGCACGGCTTGAAGGTAGCGCTGGTTGATAAAGCCGCGGTCGATCGGTCCGGCGCCGTGGCGATGGGGTTGTCCGCGATCAACCAGTACGTGGGCCTCAAAGATGGCGCCAACACCGTAAAGGACTATGTGGATTACGTGCGCAACGATCTCATGGGCATCACCCGTGAAGATTTGGTGGCCAACATCGCTCGGCACGTGGATTCCACCGTGCACTTGTTTGAGAAGTGGGGCCTGCCGATCTGGAAAGATGAGAAAGGCGCCTACGTTCATGAGGGCCGGTGGCAACTCATGATCAACGGCGAATCCTACAAGGTCGTTGTGGCGGAGGCTGCCAAGAACGCCTTGCTGCAAAGCGGCGTCGGCGAGATCTATGAGCGTGTATTCATCGTCGGGCCGCTCATGGATGGCGAGCGCTGTGCCGGAGCGGTGGGGTTCTCGGTGCGCGAGAACAAGTTTTACGTGTTCAAGGCCAAGGCTACCCTGGTAGCCATGGGCGGCGCCGTGCACGTCTTCAAACCCCGGAGTTCGGGCGAAGGCATGGGCCGCGCCTGGTACCCACCCTGGAACTCGGGTTCTTCGGCCTACTTTACGATTCGGGCCGGGGCGGAGATGACCTGCCAGGAAGTGCGCTTCATTCCGGTCCGTTTCAAGGACGCGTACGGCCCGGTGGGCGCTTGGTTCTTGCTATTCAAATCCCGGGCCACCAACTCCCAGGGGGGCGACTACATGGTAGAGCGCCGGCCGGAACTGGCCAAGTGGGGGCCCTATGGCCGCGTCAAGCCTGTTCCCGCCAATCTGCGCAACTACCTTGGCATGTTGGATGTGATGGACGGCAAGGGGCCGATCAGCATGCGCACCGAGGAGGCCCTCCAGAAAATCGCCGACACCTACAAGGACGACCCGAAAGCCTACAAGAAAAAGATGAGGGATCTCGAGTCCGAGGCCTGGGAAGACTTCTTAGACATGACTATCTCCCAGGCAATCCTCTGGGCTTCCACCAACGTTCAGCCCGAGGAGCGAAGTTCTGAGATAGCGGCGGCGGAGCCTTACTTCATTGGCTCTCACTCCGGCGCTTCCGGCGCTTGGGTGAGCGGTCCGGAAGACTTGCAGAATGATGAAACACGCTCGGACTATTTCTGGGGTTACACGAACATGTCCACCGTGAAGGGCCTGTTCTGTGCCGGTGACGCCTCAGGTGCTTCCAGCCATAAGTTCTCCTCGGGTTCCCACGCTGAGGGGCGCATCGCTGCCAAAGCCGCCATCAAGTTCGTGGTCGAAAACAACACCATGCCGGCGGTGGACGCGGCAAAGTTGGAGAGTCTGAAAGCCGAGATCCTCCAACCCCTGGATCTCTACGAAGAGCACAAGAACGCCAGCACCGATCCGGAGATCAACCCCAACTACATCAAGCCCCGCATGTTCATGTTCCGTCTCCAGAAGATCATGGACGAGTACGCGGGTGGCATCACGGCCCAATTCACCACCAATGGCCCCTTGTTGAACAAGGCCTTGGAGCTATTGGGCATGCTACGTGAGGACTCCCAAAAGCTGGCAGCTTCGAACTTACACGAACTGATGCGCTGCTGGGAAAACACTCACCGCATGTGGCAGGCGGAAGCGCACGTCCGCACCATGTTGTTCCGTGAGGAGACGCGCTGGCCCGGCTACTATTTCCGCGCCGACAAGCCTGCGCTGGACGAAGAGAAGTGGCACGTCTTCGCCAATTGCCGGTTCGATCCCCAGAAGGACGAGTGGGAGACGCGAACCCGGCCGATTAAGCACGTTTTCCCGCAACCCCAGGAGCACGAATTGCTGGGTGGTTAGGGTTGCGCATTTCGAGGCGGGAGATTCCCGCAGAATTGAGGGAATCTCCCCCTCATCGGTTGCATGTCATGAATCAGGAATGTCCATATTGCCGGAAACCTCTGGTTCGTTGGGCCAATCCCCAGGGGAGCAGTTGGGGCGGAGAATTCCAGTATGTCTGCTTCAACGATGAATGCCCCTATTTCGTGCGGGGTTGGGCCTGGATGCGAGACCACTTTGCGGTTTCAGCATCGTATCGATATCGATTTGACCCTTTGACCGGCGAGAGCGGTCCGCTGCCAGTCTGGTCTAAAGACGCACTGAGATCCAGTATCCTCGCAGAAGAAGTGAAGGCCTCTTATGCCTGACCAGGTGGTTACGGTGGAAGGCATCCTCAAGGACCAGGCGAGAATGACGCCGGATGACCATTTCACATTCCATTGCGGCCTCAACCTGGATTGCTTCACCGAGTGTTGCCGTGATGTTTCTATTGTGCTGACGCCGTATGACATCCTGCGGCTAAAGAATGCCCTGCGCATGGACTCCACGGAATTCCTGGAAAAGCACACGCTCCCATTACTCAGCCCGCTGCAAAAGTTCCCACTGACGATCCTGAGGATGGACCCTGAAACCAAGAAGTGTCCATTCGTCGCCGAACAAGGTTGCAAGGTGTACGCGGACCGTCCCTGGGCATGCCGCATATACCCGTTGGGCGTAGCCAAACCCAAGAATCCAACGCCCGCCGATCAGCCTTTCTATTTCGTGCTGCACGAGGAGCTTTGCCACGGGCACGACCAAGGGAAGACACGCTCCGTGCGCGAATGGATCGCGGAGCAGGGGATTGAAGAGTACGAAATGATGGGGGCATCCTTCCAGGAGCTCTTACTACACGATTTTTGGGACCGCGAGCCCCCCCTCACGCCTCAGCAGGCCGAGATGTTCTACATGGCTTGCTACGATCTGGACCGCTTCCGACGCTTTGTTTTCGAATCGCGATTTCTGGAACTGTTTGAGATTGACGAGTGCAGGGTGGAGGCGCTGCGCAGCGATGACGAGGAACTGCTGGAGTTTGCCTTGCTGTGGCTGCGCTTCGGCTTGTTCGGAGAAAGGACCATGAAGATCCGCAGAGAGGTCGTCGAAGCGGGGAAGCACACTGCCAGCCAAGGCTCGGCGATGGCCGCAACAGGGAGTTCTGTGTGACGGACTTAACGGTGCTTTCATCCAACTCGCGCGGCAGACCAATCCTGGTGATCGGAGGGGGCATCGCGGGCGTGACGGCCGCCATCGAGGCGGCGGAGGCTGGCTGCCATGTGATTCTGGTGGAGAAAACTCCGCACCTGGGTGGAAGAGTGGCGCGGGCGCACCAATACTTCCCAAAACTCTGTCCTCCGCTCTGCGGACTGGAGATCAATTTCCGACGCCTGCGCGAAAATCCGCAGGTTACCGTATTGACCTTGGCGGAAGTGGAAGGGATCAGTGGATCGCCAGGAGACTACGAAGTCACCGTGCGTCTTTCCCCACGGTTTGTGACTGAGGCGTGCACCCTTTGCGGTGCTTGTGTAGAAGCCTGTCCGGCGGAGAGGCACGACGATTTCAATTGCGGCCTTTCTAAGACGAAGGCCGCCTATTTGCCGCACGGCATGGCCTATCCGGCACGCTACGTCATTGACCGGGCTGCCTGCCCTGACGGCTGCCAGGCCTGCAAGCAAGCCTGTCTCTACCGCGCCATCGACCTTGACCAAAGAGTGGAAAGGAAAACCTTCCGGGTCGCGGCGGTAGTGGCGGCTACCGGCTGGGCGCCCTATGACGCGACGAAAATCGAAAACCTTGGTTTCAGCAAGTATGCCAACGTGGTGACGAACGTCATCTTGGAGCGTATGGCGGCGGTCGATGGGCCCACGGGCGGCCGCATTCTTCGCCCCTCGGACGGCAAAGCGCCGCAGACCGCGGCTTTCGTTCAATGCGCCGGCTCCCGGGACGAAAATCATCTTCCTTACTGTTCTGCCGTGTGCTGTGCCGCCTCGATCAAGCAGGCTACCTATATTCGCACTCTCTATCCTCAAGCGCAGGCCACCATTTTCTATATCGACGTCCGAACCCTGGGCCGACTTGAGGAGTTCTATTCGACTGTATCGGCGGACGAGAAGGTCAGGTTCGTGAAGGGGAAGGTAGCGAAAGTGGAAGAGGAGCCGGGGACTCACGACCTGCTGGTGACGGCGGAAGATGTGCTCAGTGGGAAGAAGAAGACGCAACGGTTTGACCTGGTCGTCTTGGCCACCGGCATCGTCCCGCAGACTGATGGGCTGCCCAAGGAATTCATGTTGGACGAATTCCGGTTCCTCAGTGCACCAGAGGGCAGCGCGGGGCTTTACGGCGCCGGCTGCGCGCATCGGCCGGAAGAAGTTTCGGCTGCCGTGCAGGATGCTACCGGAGCGGCGCTCAAAGCTCTCCAGTGTGTGGCCAGAATTTCTCATCATGGATAAGAAGCTCGGCATTTACATTTGCGGAGGATGTGGAATTGGCGAGTCGGTGGACACGACGAAACTGGCCAAAGCAGCGGCCAGTGTGTCCAAAGGCGCCGTGTGCCGCGTCCATCCCTTTCTTTGCGGCAGCGAAGGAGCGGGCACGATCCGGCAGGACCTAGCCACCGGCGTCGTGACCACCCCGGTGATTGCTGCTTGCTCGCCCCGCATGAAGACCGATGCTTTTGCAAATGGCAATGGCGCCGTCCCGGAGCGCGTGAACCTCCGTGAACAAGTCACCTGGTGCCACAAGCCCCAGGACGAAGATACGCAGATGCTCGCTGAAGACTACCTTCGCATGGGGATCGTCAAAGCGCAGAAGACGGAGCCACTGGAACCTCTGGCCGAGACCATCTCCCGAAAGCTCCTGGTCGTGGGCGGTGGCATCACGGGGATTACAGTGGCCTTGGAAGCGGCTGAGGCCGGATACGAGGTGGTGCTGGTTGAGAAACAGGCCCGCCTGGGGGGTTTCGTCGCCACCCTCAGGAAACGCTTCCCAACCGTGCCTCCTTACACTGAACTGATGAAGGACGGAATCGCCAACAGGATCGAGGCCGCGACCTATCATCCGAATATTCAAGTCCTCACGTCGGCAACGATCGTTCGGATCGAAGGCCAGCCCGGCATGTTTGATGTCATCCTGAAGAACGGGGCCGGGGAATGCGCGGTTCGCGTCGGGGCCATTATCATGGCCACCGGCTGGAAACCTTACGACGCCACGCGTCTCACTCATCTCGGTTATGGAATGAGCCCCGACGTGATTACCAACGTCGAGCTGGAAAGGATGGCCGCGCAGGGATTAGTCATACGCCCCTCTGATGGGCGGCCGGCAGAGAGCGTCCTGTTCATCCAGTGTGCCGGCTCACGCGACAAGGAACATCTGCCTTACTGCTCCTCCGTATGTTGCATGGCCACACTGAAGCACGCGGTGTACATTCGCGAGCAGAATCCCAACGCCCAAGTTTACGTCGTCTATAAGGACATCCGGACTCCAGGGCAGTACGAGCGCTTTTACGCCACCGTGCAGAACCAACCGCTGAACTTCCTAACCCAAGGTGAGGTGACGGCAGTAGAAAAGGCAGCCAGTGGCAAGCTGGCGGTCACCGTGAAAAATACCTTGCTGGGAGAGGCGGTTGTTCTGCACGTGGATCTGGTGGTACTGGCAACGGGTATGGTGGCGAACTCGGCTGACGGGGAAGCGATCCGGGCGCTGGAAGATGCTGAACGGGTGGTGGTCAAGGGTGAATCGGAAGGCCAACGGGCGGTGGCGGCACGAAAGGTCGAGGAACTCGGGAAACACAAAGACACAGCAATCCTGAACCTGACCTATCGGCAGGGGCCTGACCTGCCCGTGCTGAGGAACGGGTTTCCGGATTCTCACTTTGTCTGTTTTCCTTACGAGACCCGGCGTACGGGGATTTACACGGCAGGGGCCTTGCGGGCACCCATGGACTCAGCCCACGCGCGGGAAGACGCGCTGGGCGCTGCCCTGAAGGCTATTCAATCGATCGAGATGGCTTCGCGGGGCCAAGCGGTGCACCCGCGGGCGGGCGACCTTTCGGTGCCAAGCATCCTGTTTCAGCGCTGCACGCAATGCAAACGCTGCACGGAAGAGTGCCCCTTCGGCGCTCTGGACGAGGACGCGAAGGGCACGCCGAAACCCAACCTCTATCGCTGCCGGAGATGCGGCATTTGCATGGGCGCCTGCCCGGAACGGATCATCTCCTTCCGGAACTACTCTGTGGACATGATCGCTTCCATGATCAAGGCGATCGAGGTTCCCGAGGAAGAAGAAGAGAAGCCGCGGGTGCTGGCGTTTGTGTGCGAGAACGACGCCTACCCGGTCCTCGATATCGCGGGATTTCGGCGGCTTCAGTATGACGCGAGCGTCCGCGTGATCCCCTTGCGATGCCTGGGCTCGCTGAACATTGTGTGGATCGCCGACGCCCTTTCGCGTGGCATTGACGGCGTAATGTTGCTGGGCTGCAAGTACGGCGACAATTACCAGTGCCACTTTATTCGCGGTAGCGAACTCGCCCAGCAGCGGCTTGAGAACGTGAAGGAAACCTTGCAGCGACTGCAGCTTGAACCGGAGCGACTCCAGTTAACACAGTTATCCATCAACGAGTGCGACAAGCTGCCGGCGCTGATCAACGGCTTTGTAGGCCGGATCCGGGAGTTGGGTCCGAATCCTTACAAGGGATTTTAGGAGGAGCAGGCGTGGCGGAAGCGGTCTTGATCCAGCCCGACGCCTCTTTCATCCGCGACGTAGTGGCCGCGGGAGGCGGCAACCTGAAGAAATGCTATCAGTGCGCCACCTGCTCGGTGGTCTGCGATTTGTCTCCGGAGGAATCACCTTTTCCGCGGAAGCAAATGATCCAGGCGCAGTGGGGGCTCAAAGCGCAACTTCTGGGCGATCCAGCTGTCTGGTTGTGCCATAACTGCGGCGACTGTACAACCCAATGCCCCCGTGGAGCAGACCCAAGCGAGGTTCTGGGGGCGTTGCGGAGCGTAGCGATTCAGAATTTCGCCTTCCCCGGGTTCATGGGCCGGCTCGTGGCTAGTCGCAGGGCGTTGCCACTGTTGTTTTTGCTACCCACCTTGATCTTCTTGGCCATCGCCGAGTGGGCGCCAAAGGGGCAACCCACTCCTCACTTGGAATTCGCCAATGTCTTTCCTATTCCGGTGCTGGAGGCGCTTTTCTTTACCGTGTCCGGTTTTGTGTTGCTGGCTTTTGGCGTGGGACTTAATCGCTGTATTCGAGCCACTAAGGCCATGGACGCCACCGGCAGCATCACGCCCGGGCTGCTTCCGGCTCTTAAGCAGATCCTGACCCACGAACGCTTTTGGGCTTGCGACATGAAGAACTGGTCGTTGGGCCACCTGTTGACCATGTGGGGATTCGTGGGTTTGGGAGTAGTGGGCACGGTGACTGGAATTGGCACGATGGTGGGTGTTCTGCACACACCTTTGGCTTTGACCAGCGGCATGAAGATCTTTGCGAACCTGAGCGGAGTGGTGATTTTGTGCGGTGGTCTGCTCCTGCTGCTCGAAAGGGTTAGCGACCCCATCAAACGCGCGGCGAGCAGCTACTTCGATTGGTTTTTCCTGCTCACGCTCGTGGGCGTCGCACTGACCGGAATTCTTTCCGAACTAACTCGGCTGGCCCAATTCGCGGCATGGATGTACCCGATCTATTTTGTGCACCTTGTACTGATCTTTGCACTTTTTCTTTATGCGCCTTACTCCAAGTTCGCGCACATGGCTTATCGAACGGTGGCCGTGGCCAGTGCCGGACCCTGGAAACAGAAGGCTCCGATGACTCAGCAAGCGGGTGAACCGGTAAAGCAAGAAATCGCGGCCACCACTCATTAGAATGGTGGAATCATTACCAGGAGATTACTGACATGGCTGATGATACGAAATCAAAAACCAAGTTATTGGACGAGCTGGAAAAAGGACCCTGGCCGAGTTTTGTAACGGAGATTAAGAAGGCCACTGCCACCAATCCCATGTGCGAGGATCTGCTCGGACAGCTCGAGCTCTCCTACGAGGAGAAGAAGGGGCACTGGAAGCACGGCGGGATTGTGGGAGTTCTGGGCTACGGTGGAGGCGTCATCGGACGCTATAGCGACGTGGCCGAGCAGTTCCCCAAGGTAGCGCACTTCCACACCCTACGCATCAACCAACCTTCCGGCTGGTTTTATACCAGCGACGCCTTGCGGACCCTTTGCGACATCTGGGAACGGCATGGCTCCGGCCTGACCAATATGCACGGGTCCACTGGAGACATCGTGTTTCTAGGCACCAAGACCGACGAGCTCGAGCCCACCTTCAAAGAGCTCACTGAAGCTGGGTTCGACCTGGGAGGCTCGGGTTCATGCATGCGGACTCCCTCCGCATGCGCAGGTCAAGCACGCTGCGAGTGGGCTTGTTATGACACCCTGAAGCTGTGTAACGACGTGACCCAAGCCTACCAGGACGAATTACACCGTCCTCCTTTTCCCTATAAATTCAAGATCAAGTGCTCAGGATGCCCCAACGATTGCGTGGCCTCAATCGCCCGGGCGGACCTTTCCGTTATCGGCACTTGGAAAGATGAGATCCAGCAGGACGACGGCGCGGTGGCCGAGTACGCCGCCGGCGGACTCGACATCAAGAAGGACGTGTGCGACCGCTGTCCCACTCGGTGCATGGATTGGGACGGCAAGAAGCTGACCATCAACAACGGGGAATGCGTGCGCTGCATGCACTGCATCAACGTCATGCCCAAGGCCTTGCGGCCTGGCAAGGAAAGAGGCGCTACCATCCTCATCGGTTCCAAGGCGCCCATTGTGGCGGGCGCCTTGCTTTCCTCCGTACTGGTCCCCTTCATTCCCGCCGCCGAGCTCTTTGACACTATCAAAGAACTGCTCAGCCGCGTGTGGGAATTCTGGGATGAATACGGCAAGAACCGCGAGAGAGTCGGCGAGCTCATCCAGCGCGTGGGGATGGCCAACTTCCTGGACGGTATCGGCTTGGAGCCGGCGCCGGAGATGATCGCTGCCCCCCGAGACAACCCCTATATCTTTTTCCGGACTAAAGAGGAGAAGTAACCTAAGGAGATGAGACGATGACACCCCAACCGAAACGAATTACCGATATCGGGCCTCCGCATTATGAGAAGTTCCTCCCCCCGATTATTAAAAGGAACTATGGCCAGTGGAAGTATCATGAATCCCTTGCTCCCGGCGTACTCTGCCACGTCTCGGAGTCCGGTGAGAAGCTCTACACCGTCCGTGCGGGTTCCCCGCGCCTGCTGAGCATTCAAACCATTCGCTTGTTCGCCGACCTTGCGGACAAGTACTGCGGTGGCTATTTGCGATTCACCAGCCGCAATAACGTGGAATTCCTACTCGACGATCCCACCAGGATTGAGCCTTTAAAGAAGGATCTGCGGGAGGCTGGCTTCCCCGTGGGAGGCACCAACAATGCCATCAGCAACGTGGTTCATACACAGGGCTGGGTGCATTGCCATTCCTCCGCCACCGACGCGTCAGGACTGGTCAAGTCCGTCATGGATGCCCTGTTCGATCAGTTCACGGAAGAGAAATTGCCCGCCAAGCTGCGCATTGCGGTGGCCTGCTGCCTGAACATGTGCGGGGCTGTGCACTGCTCGGATATCGCAATTCTGGGTATTCACCGCCGGCCGCCCAAGATCCTGCATAACATTCTTCCCAAGGTCTGCCAGGCTCCAACCCTGATCGCTTCCTGCCCGACTGGCGCGATTCGGCCAGCCACCGTGGACGGTAAGCAGTCGGTAGAGGTCGTGGAAGAGCAGTGCATGTTCTGCGGCAATTGCTACACGGTTTGTCCTGCGATGCCGCTCAACGACCCGGAGAATGACGGGATTTCCATCTGGGTGGGTGGAAAGGTGAGCAACGCTCGCACCGCCCCCAAATTCACGAAACTAGCCATTCCCTTCCTGCCTAACAACCCGCCGCGCTGGCCCGAGGTGGTGGATGCAGTGGTGAACATCGTGAATGTCTATGCCCAGAACGCCAAGAAATTCGAGCGGGTGGGTGAGTGGATCGAACGCATCGGCTGGCCACGATTCTTCCAGTTGACCGGGATTGAGTTCACCCGCTACCACATCGACGACTTCAAGAACGCCGGACAAACCTACGCACGGTCCACGCATATCCGATTCTGAAGAGAATGTTACTATGCCCCTTTTTAAGGAAGTCAAGAAACCGATCATCAAGGCGGCGTCTTCCGGGGCGGAGGTCAGCGCGCTCCGCCCGCGGTATATCCCCAAGACTCCGCCTTGCATCGGCAACTGTCCCAGCGGTCCGGACATCCGGGGATGGCTGACGGCCATCGCCCAGGCGGAAGCATATGGGCGAACGCCGGAACAGGCCTATCAGATCGCCTGGGAGAAGATCACCGACCGGAATCCCTTCCCGGCAGTGTGCGGGCGCGTCTGCCCGCATCCCTGCGAGGACAGCTGCAACCGCAAGGGTAAGGATGGTGCGGTGGCCATCAACGCGTTGGAGCGGTATGTCGGGGATTTCGGAATCGCCAAGCAGTTGAAGCTCGCGAAGCTCACGGAAGAGCGCTACTCCGAAAAAGTAGCCATCGTAGGCGCAGGTCCAGCGGGTCTCTCCTGCGCTTTCCAGCTTGCCCGGCGGGGTTATCCCGTCACGGTGTTCGAAGCTTTCAGCCAGCCGGGCGGCATGTTGCGGTACGGCATTCCCCATTACCGCTTGCCCCGTGAAGTCCTGGACGCGGAGATTCAGAGGATTCTGGACCTGGGTGTGGAATTGAAGTGCAACTTCACGATCGGGAAGGACATGCCGATCGAGGAACTCCGGCGTGTCTACCAGGCAGTGTTCGTTGGCATTGGCGCCCATAAAGGTTTGAAGCTGGGTGTGCCCGGCGAGGACGCGCCCAATGTCTTCACGGGAACGGAGTTTCTCAACAAAGCCAATAGTGAAGAAGAGGTTCAAATCGGCGGCAAAGTGTTGGTGATCGGCGGCGGGGACACGGCCATCGACGCTGCTCGGGTAAGCCGACGCCTGGGAGCTGAGGTCACTTTGTTGTACCGCCGGACTCGCGCCGAGATGCCGGCCATCAAACCGGAGATCGAAGGGGCGCTGGAGGAGGGCGTGCACATTGAGTTTCTGGCCGCTCCAGTGGAGATCCTAAGGAAAAACGGAACGGCAGTTGGAGCTCGCTGCATCCGCATGGAGCTTGGCGCCACGGACGCTTCCGGACGGCCCCGGCCCGTCCCCAAGCCCGGTTCGGAATTCGACGTGGAAGCGACAAGCATCATTGCTGCCATCAGCCAGGAACCCGAGTTCGATGGGTTTGTCAGCCTGCGCGCGGGAAAGGACTGGATCAAGACGGACGATTGGGGAACCACGAGTGAAGAGGGCGTCTTTGCGGGCGGCGACGACCTTGAACTGGGTTTGGTGACTATCGCCATTTCGCAAGGCCGTTTTGCCGCTGAGGCCATCGACGCCCGGCTCCGCGGCAAGCATCTGGAGAAGCCTGTCTTGCCGCCGCCCGTTCCCCCTGAGCGGGTGAAACTCGATTGGTACAAGGGGTCTCCGCGCCACGAGCGCGCTCACCTTGCTGTCGATCAGCGCACCATGGAGGCTGAGATCGAGTCAGGCTTGTCAGAGGCGGAAGTAGTCGAAGAAGCTAAGCGTTGCATGTCGTGCGGAATGTGCATGGACTGCGAGACTTGCTGGATGTATTGCACCAACAGTTGTTTTGTGAAGTTGCCCAAGGGGGAGCACTATCGGGTCAAGCTTGAAGTGTGCAACGGATGTAAGAAATGCGCCGATGCATGCCCCTGCGGGTTCATCGAAATGATTTAGGACGTAAGGAGGATCAAACCGTGCCAGTCTTTGAGGTTAGTGGAAGGACATACCAAGTTGATGAGGATGGGTTCCTGGAGGACCCTACGATCTGGAACCAGGACGTGGCGCTGGATTTTTGCACCACCGAAGGCGTAACCGAACTGACTGAGAACCACTGGAAGGTCATTAATTATCTCCGGAACTATTACCTGCAATTCGGCATCGCCCCGATGATCAGGAAGCTCTGCAAGGAGACGGGCTTCAAGTTGAACCAGATCTACGAGATGTTTCCTTCGGGGCCCGCCAAGGGCGCCTGCAAGCTAGCTGGCCTGCCGAAACCAACGGGGTGCGTGTAGGGAGAGGGCGATGCAGGTCCCGTCCGACCAAAAGCGCGCTCTCCTTGAGAAGTGGTTGGAGCGAACGCTGGCAACCTATCCCAGCCAGACCCTTCGGTTTCTGCACGGCGAAAAGGACCGCTTCCGTAATCCTGTGGGTCACACTCTGAGGGAGGGGCTTGCAACGCTCCTCGACGAGCTCACGGGGGAGATGGACCCCGCCAAGATCGAACCCGCCTTGGAAAGCATCGTGAGGCTCCGGGCTGTCCAGGACTTCACCCCCAGCCAGGCAGTGGGCTTCGTATACTTGCTGCGGGAGATCCTCCAGGAAGAATTGGCGGGAGGTGAACCGCGGGACGTGCAGAAGAGGATCGACCAGACAGCACTGCTGGCTTTCGATCTGTTCATGAAATGCCGGGAAGAGATTTATGAGATCAAGGCCCGAGAACGCCAACGCGAAGGGTTCGTTTGGGAAAGGATAAGTCAGCGGAGGTAGGTTCCCCGTGTTCTCCGTGCCTCGAAAAGCTCAACACAGAGATCACGGAGGGTCTCTGTGGCCTCTGTGTTTGAGTCTTTTGTGGCCACAGAGAACACGGAGGCATTGCTGGTCGAAGAAATATCTTTGCGGCACAACGAGGTCCTAGAAGCCAGTGTTACACGGTGAAAGCACATGAAGGCTCTTGGCTCGTTCAGCATCGTCGTGGCACTGGCAGTTGCCGTTTTCTTTCTCGGCCGACTGGAGCAGTTTCGACTGCTGTTCGGAGTGATTGTGCCTTACGCGGCCGTAACCACGTTTCTGGTGGGAGTATCTTACCGCGTCGTTCGCTGGTCCCTTTCACCGGTCCCGTTCCGTATCCCCACGACTTGCGGGCAGCAGAAATCGCTTCCCTGGATCAAGGCGAGCTGGCTGGAGAACCCTTACCGCACCACCGGCGTGATCTTCCGCATGCTCCTGGAAATTCTGCTTTTCCGCTCTTTGTTCAGGAACACCAAGGCAGAACTCCGGCAAGGTCCCAGGCTGATTTATGGGGAAAGCAAATTCCTATGGCTCGGGGCGCTGGCGTTCCACTGGTCTTTCCTCTTTATTTTCCTGAGACACCTGCGCTTCTTCACCGAGCCCGTTCCGCACTGGGTGCTGTTGCTCGATAAGGCGGACAGCTTTTTCCAAATCGGTGCTCCGATCCTGTACGTCACCGATGTGGCCATCGTCGTGGCCTTACTTTACCTGCTGCAAAGACGGCTAGCGGATCCCCAGGTTCGTTACATTTCCTTGCTCGCTGATTATTTTGCTCTTTTCTTGATTCTGGGGCTGGCGCTCTCAGGGATCTGGATGCGCTACTTCACCCGCGTGGACATCGTCGCCATCAAGCAGCTTGCCATTGGGCTGGTGACGTTCTCCCCCGTCGTGCCGAAAGAGGTCGGGTCGCTCTTCTTCGTTCACCTTTTCATGCTGAGCACCTTGGCGGCCTACTTTCCCTTCAGCAAGCTGATGCACATGGGAGGCGTTTTATTGAGTCCCACGCGGAACCTTGCGAACAACAACCGCATGAAGCGGCACGTCAATCCCTGGGACTATCCCGTGAAAGTCCACACCTATGAAGAATGGGAAGCGGAGTTCCGGGACAAGATCGTAGCCGCGGGATTGCCGGTCGACAAGTGAGCGAAGATGGCCAACCCGAAACCTGAACAACTGACGCAGATTGATTATCGGCCCCCGCGCAAGGGTTGGATGGATCCAGCGGTGGAGTTTCGCAAGGGCGTCTTCTGCTACAGCGCCACGCCCAAGAGCTTGCAGTACCTGGGACTTCCCAACCCTCGGGAATGGCAGCCTTTCGACAAAGATTGGAAACTGCCGCCGGACTGGAAACGAATCATCCTGGAGGGAATGCGGGAGAGGCTCCAGAGGTTCCGCTCCTTCCGTCTCTTCATGGACATCTGCGTCCGTTGCGGGGCGTGCGCCGATAAATGCCACTTCTATATCGGCTCGGGCGATCCCAAGAATATGCCCGTGCTGCGAGCGGAGCTGATTCGTTCGGTGTACCGCCGATATTTCACCCTCGTCGGCCGCCTATTCGGCAGGCTGGCGGGCGCCCGCGAACTCAGTCAGGACGTGCTCAAGGAATGGTTCTATTACTTCTACCAATGCACGGAGTGCCGCCGCTGCTCCGTTTTCTGTCCCTACGGCATCGACACCGCTGATGTGACCATGATCGGACGCGAACTGTTGAACCTGGTTGGGTGCAATATCAACTGGGTGTTGGAACCCGCCGCCAATTGCTTTCGCACAGGTAACCACCTGGGCGTCCAGCCGCATGGGTTCAAGGACAGCGTCGACTTCGCGGTGGGTGAACTGGAAGAACTCACCGGGATTCGCGTCGATGCCTCAATTAACCGCAAGGGCGCGGAGGTGTTGTTCATCGTACCTTCTGCCGACTACTTCGGAACGCCTCATTACTACACGTTCCTGGGTTATCTGGCGCTGCTGCATGAGGTCGGGCTGGACTACACCTTCAGCGCTTATGCCTCGGAGGGTGGAAACTTCGGCCTGTTCAGCTCGCACGAAATGATCAAACGTCTGAACGCGAAGATCTATGCGGAAGCAAAGCGTCTGGGCGTGAAGTGGATCCTGGGAGGCGAATGCGGGCACATGTGGAGGGTCCTCCATCAGTACATGGATACGATGAACGGCCCGGCGGATTTTCTCGAGGAGCCGGTTTCACCTGTCACGGGTACGCATTTCGAGCACGCGCGCTCAACCAAGATGGTTCACATTTGCGAGTTCACCGCCGACCTGATCCATAACGACAAGCTTAATCTCGACTCCAGCCGCAACGACCGATGGAATGTGACTTTTCACGATTCCTGCAACCCGGCGCGGGCCATGGGCCTTCTCGAGGAACCCCGTTACATTCTGCGCCAAGTGTGCCACCAGTTCCACGAAATGCCTGAGAACACCATCCGCGAGCAGACATTCTGCTGTGGGAGCGGGTCAGGTCTGGGCACGGACGAGAACTTCGAAATGCGCATGCGCGGCGGGCTGCCACGCGCCAACGCCGTCAAGTACGTCCGGGACAGATTCGGCGTTAATCTCCTCGCCTGCATCTGTGCGATCGACAAAGCCACGCTGCCTCCCCTGCTGGAATATTGGGCGCCCGGGGTGGAAGTCGCGGGGGTGCACGAACTGGTCGGCAACGCCTTGATCATGAAAGGCGAAAGGGAAAGAAGCGTGGATCTGAGGGGCGAACCTCTCCCGGCCAAGGAGGCTCCCGCCCATGCGTGACCGCGGCGTGATATATGCCGGTCTCTTGATTTTCCTCGGGCTGATGACCTTTCCGATCTGGCACGACTTGGCAGCGGGGACTACATCCCGGGGACCGCAGCCCATCCTGCCAACTCAGGAAAAACAGTGTGTGGCCCCACTCAGCTACATGCGGACTTCCCACATGAATTTGCTGATGGACTGGCGCGATACGGTGGTGAGGCGTGACGTACATTCCTTCAAGGCATTCAATGGCAAGACCTACACCATGAGCCTGACAGGGACCTGCCTCACGGGCTGCCACACCAACAAGGCTGACTTTTGCGACCGTTGCCACAACTACGCCGGAGTCTCGGTCTACTGTTGGGACTGCCACGTGGACCGGAAGTTGGTTCGGTCTCGGAGCGCGGGCGTCTCGCCCGCTGTGGCGGGAGCGTCCCGCTCCCGCATGTAGCGCTGACCTTTAGGTCAGCACGATGGATGCCCGCCTAAAGGTCGGCGCTACAGCAAGAGAGGTCCATAGCAACCGGAGGCGAGGTGCAAGAGAGCGCGGGTAGGATGCCCGCGCCACAGCGGGCGAGACGCCCGCGCTACCTCCCCGCAGGAGCGCGAAATGAAGATTTCGAGAAAAGAATTCCTGCAGATTGGTGGGCTTTCGCTCCTGGTGATGGCCGGCAAGACGGCGATCGGCGCATTGCTCGGCGAGGGAGAGGGGGAGACACCTTCGCAGCCGGGAGCGGCAGCAGCCACCCGCTGGGCCATGGTGGTTGATCCCGCCAAGTGCTTTGAGAAGGATGGATGCAGCGAGTGCGTCAACGCCTGCAACAAAGCCCACAACGTACCCGTAATCAACGACCCTCTTCACGAGGTCAAGTGGATTTGGAGAGAACCTTTCGAAAATGCCTTGCCGTCGCAAGCAAGCCCCTATACGGAGAAGAAGTTCCGGGGCAAACCGGTCATGGTGTTCTGCAACCATTGCGACAACCCTCCCTGTGTGCGTGTGTGCCCCACTCAAGCCACTTGGAAAAGGGAGGACGGGATCGTGATGATGGACTGGCACCGCTGTATTGGCTGCCGATATTGTGTCGCCGCCTGCCCTTACGGTTCTCGTAGCTTCAACTGGTTCGACCCCCGCCCTTACATCTCGGAACTTAATCCGGATTTTCCCACTCGCACCAAGGGAGTGGTGGAGAAATGCACCTTCTGCGAGGAACGGCTCTATAAGGGCCAACTTCCAGCGTGCGTGGAGGCGTGTCCGGAAAAGGCCCTGGTGTTCGGAAACCTGGCCGATCCTAAATCGGAGGTCCGGCAGCTCCTTGAGTCCCGCTACACCCTCCGCCGGAAGCCTGAGTTAGGTACGCAACCGGATGTTTTCTACTTGGTGTGAGTTTGCCTATGTTCATGATTGAAAAGGCGGTAGTGGGCAGCAGGCGTTACTGGACGTGGATTCTCTGCCTGTTGGGAGTCATCGGGGTGGGATTTTTGTGCTACCTCCGGCAACTGAGTTACGGCTTGGGTATCACAGGCCTGAGCCGGAATGTCACGTGGGGACTCTACATAGGGCAGTTCACTTTTCTGGTGGGTGTCGCCGCGTCCGCGGTCATGGTCGTACTGCCCTATTATTTGCACAACCACAAAGAATTCACGAGGATGGCCATCCTCGGTGAGTTCCTTGCCATTTCCTCTGTGAGCATGTGCATGCTCTTTATCTTTGTGGACATGGGGCAACCCTGGCGCGTCTTGAACATAATCCTGTACCCCACGCCGCGTTCCATGATGTTTTGGGATATGGTCTCCCTGGGCGGATACCTGGCCCTGAACGCCGTGATCGCTCTGGTAACACTGGATGCGGAACGAAAGGGCGTCGCGCCGGCGGCGTGGATAAAGCCTGTTATCCTGCTTTCCATCCCCTGGGCCATCAGCATTCATACCGTTACGGCCTTCCTCTATTCCGGCTTGCCGGGACGCTCCTTCTGGCTAACGGCGATCCTGGCGCCCCGCTTCCTCGCTTCGGCATTCGCTTCCGGGCCCGCCTTCCTGATCCTCCTCTGTATGCTGCTGCGCAAGGTGACGGGCTACGACGTGGGCACGAAAGCCATCCGTGGACTGGCGGTGATCGTAACTTACGCGATGATCATCAATGTGTTCTTTCTGCTGATGGAGCTCTTCACTTCCTTTTACAGCCAGATTCCAACATTGATGGAGCACTTTGAAAATCTGTACACGGGATCGCGGGGCCAACCCTCCCCGATGCTCTTTTGGGGGAGAACTTCCCTTGTTCTGATGGCCATTGCGCTTCTTCTGCTTCTTATTCCGGCTAGCCGGAGAAATGAAGGATTGCTCGCGACAGCTTGCGTAGTCACCTTCATCTCCCTGTGGGTTGACAAAGGGATTTGTCTGGTGGTGTCTGGCTTTATGCCCTCGCCTCTCGGAGGCGTCACACCCTATGTCCCCACGTTGCCCGAGATGCTGATTAGTCTCGCTGTCTGGGCTGTGGGGGCGCTGATGATCACCATCTTCTACAAGATTACCCTTTCGGTCAGGGAAGGTGCAGAGACATGGATTGAGGAGCGCGCCGCGACTCCTCTCCCGGCAGTTAAGTGAAGGCTCGCCTCAACAAGCGTCGAATTAGCCAATGGGAAAACGGTCATTCGCGTGATGCCGCGGGTGGCGCCGACATTGTTCTTTATGCCGGCGACCCTTGGGGCCGGTACCAGGAGTCCCAAGTGTTCAGGCCACCCTCCCGGGTACGCAGGATCATCTGGCGCATACATCCAAACCAATGCATGCGCCACCCGCTGGCATCGCTTCTATTGTTTAGCAAGGGGGCAGTTCTCAACAGCTTTGCACGACGTACCCTTTGGTGTCCGCAAAGGGCGTTTGAACAAAGCCGCTAGCGCGGCGGACGCTTCGCGTGCGCGGGGGTGGAGGTGGTAGCACTGAGCTAGGTTATTGTCAGGTCATAAGGAGGTTCCCTATGACCCGTTTACGCCGAATG
>Ga0326728_10007398_pt1 | contig 28216 bp, 24 predicted proteins | sample MB3enrmetagenome_FD_207602 | JGI IMG/M metagenome (GOLD analysis project Ga0326728, IMG submission 207602) | Lab enriched peat soil microbial communities from McLean, Ithaca, NY, United States - MB31MN | ecosystem: Environmental > Terrestrial > Soil > Wetlands > Peat | place: USA: New York... | reverse complement strand
CATCTATTCGTCAACGTGTCGCGCGAAGAGCTGCGCGAGAGCGCCGGGCTCGGCCGGCGAAAAGCGCTGAAGAAGGACGGGTAGGCATGCTCACACTGCCTGAGGTGCGGCGTTACTCCACTCAATCTGGTCTTCGCGACATGATGATCGCCGAAAAAGAAATCGTGTTGACCTTTCTGCTTCAGCTTCTCTCTGAGCGCGCCATTCTGGACCGACTGGCCTTCAAGGGCGGCACCTGCCTGCGGAAAATGTTCATCGGAAGCCAAGGGCGGTTTTCGACTGATCTGGATTTCACCGCGCTTGAGGAGCACGATCACGAGGATGTCATCCTTGCGATGATGGGAGCCTTCGAGGAGGAATTCCATGACATCAAGTTCCATATTCCTGACGACAGCTATTACGAGACCGGGGACGGTCTGTCATGGGGTGTGAATCCGACGTATTCACATGAATGGAACGAGGTGGGCGATAGCGAAATCAGAGTGCAGATCAGCCGCCGCGAGACGCCGACTCTGGCGCCGCAGCGTCGGCCGCAATGCGAACAGAGTTATTTCAGACTCTTGCCCTTCGCCCCCAATGAAATCAACTGCCTGGCACTGCCCGAAATCCTCGCTGAAAAGATACGCGCCTGTTATCAACGCAACAAGGCGCGCGACATCTATGATCTGAGCATCTATGCGACGCGACCGCTCGATCAACCGCTGATCCGCCGGCTCGTAGTGCTGAAGCTCTGGCAGGCGGGCGACAAATTCGATCCTGAGCGCCTTATGAGGAAATTCGAGGAAGGCGTGGAATTCGACTGGGACGACTTGCGCGACTTGGTGCGGCGCGCCGAAGAGATTGACGGTGAGAAAATCTGCGCCGCTTGCGTCGGAGGCTTCGGCTTTCTCGCCGACCTGAGCCCCGACGAGCGAGTGCTAGCCAACGACGCTCATCAGCGCGAGCATGAGCTATGGGACAGGCTGCGAACGGAGCTTGCCAGTGGTTGACGGGAGCGGGTAACGGAAGGAGACGGGATGCCGCGCATACTGAAGCACCGTTAAATCCTCGTAAACTAAGATTCCATTATACCCTAGCTCGCGATGACCACGCGTTTGGGCTGAGTATAAGTGCAGTTCAGACAGTGGCAGTGGATTCCCGCCTTCGCGGGAATGACGACATTCAGGGCGCCCATCCCCAACATCGTCATTCCCGCGAAGGCGGGAATCCACTGCCCGCGTTCGGTTTAGTGTCTGAACCACGGTGAGTATAAGGCAGCCGGTCGCATACAAACGATTTCGGCTTAGCTTACTCTTCTCTTCCAACAAGGACATCCCAGGAAGTGGATCTTGCAGTGCAATCCCCAAGAACCGTAACAGAGTGCGCCTCTGACGGCGTTGGAAAACCAAGTGGTAGGCCTGGACGGATTCGAACCCCCGACCCACGCTTTAGGAAACCGTTGCTCTATCCTTCTGAGCTACAGGCCTGTGCTGGACTCACCGGCAATCCATAGATTAGCATATGAAGCCGCAGACGAGCGATTGAGTTGCCTGGCCTGAGTTGTACGGCCAGCGGTCTGACGAGCCCTGCATACTTCAGTGACAACTCCGAGGGATATAGTAGAGATGAATAGGCTGCACCAACGACATCGCCAAAAGGATCGCCGCCGTAGGAACGGCGAGAAGGCATTTTTGTTTGATGCCAACCTCTCGGAATGCCTGGCGGAGATTGAACGGGATGACTGGGAGTGGGCCATTGACCTTGCGGGCGGGAACGTTGGGGAAGCCGCTCGCTTGGCGGGCATTGATTCAATTCCGAATAACGCCCGCGCTTTGTGGGGGAAGTCATCCGGACACGCTCTGGATTGCTACCGCCAATGGATGAAACGGAAGGCGGCTGAGCGACAGAAGGGAAGACAGTGAATGGCTGAATCGCCGCTCCAGCCGCTGTTCAAGAAGTCATCCTTTGCTCGCGTGCAACAAGGGCCAGCGCGGCGTTGACCCCTTTGCTATCGACAGGAAGTTGGCGTAGTCCCGTTTGGTCCCTCTCGCGTTTCCTTCCGCAATATTGGCGGGCACAGGCGCTGCGGCTCGAGTCGTCTGCGAGCCAAGGCGATACGTCTCGGTATGCGGAAACTTGGCCGCTAATCCGTAAACGACCTCGGCAAAGTCCATCGCCTTCTGCCATACGATGAGATCGCGGTGAGACTGAACGGTCGTCATACCCTTGCCCCTATTTCCTATTCGCTGTTCCCCATTCCCTGTTTCCTGTTCCCTATTCCCTGTTCCCTGTTCCCTATTCCCTAAAAACGTTGCGCAGCAGGAACAACAGGTTCGCCGGTCGTTCGGCCAGACGGCGCATGAAGTACGAGTACCATTGATGTCCGTAGGGAACGTAAAGGCGCACTCGCTCCCCCTGCTGGCGGAGGTCGCGCTGCAAGTCGCGGCGAATTCCGTACAGCAATTGAAATTCGTAGCGCTCGGTGGGAATGGCGTGCCCGCGCGCATACTCCCGCGCTTCGGCAATCAGGCGTTCGTCATGCGTAGCGATGGCATGATAGATGCCGCTCGAAAGCATCATCGTCATCAGCCGTGAGAAGTTTCGGTCCACGTCCCGTTTGCGCTGAAAGGCAATTTCCCGAGGCTCGTCGTAAGCCCCTTTGACCAGGCGTATCCGCGCCCCGCACTTCAACAACTCTTCCACGTCCCTTTCGCTGCGGTAAAGGTACGACTGGATGACGACGCCCACTACGTCGCGGGGCGCTCCTACCGCTCGGAAAACCCTCAGCGTGGCTTCGGTGAAGTCCGAACCTTCCATGTCCACGCGCACAAAGTTGTGGCGCCGGGCGGCACACTCGCAGATCGCGCTCAAATGCCGGCAGGCTAACCGTTCGTCAATGGCCAGGCCCAGTTGGGTGAGCTTGACGGAGACATGGGAATTCAAGCCCTCGACCGCCAGCCGGTCGAGCAGCCGGACGTAGGCTTGGCAAGCCGCTTCCGCTTCCGCGGCTTCCTGTACGCTCTCGCCGAGAAGGTCGAGGGTCACCATAAACCCCTCAGCGTCCAGCCGCCTGATCACTTGGAGCGCGTCTTCCAGTTCCTCCCCGGCAATAAACCGCGCCGCCATGCGCCGACCTAAGGCATGGCCTGTAAGGAGCTTTTTGGGGGTTTGTTTCTGTGAAAGGTAGATCAGAGTAGGACGGAGCATGAATGTAGGTTCCAGGTGTCGGGCGCCGGGTGTCAGGGAAGGAGGGGAATTATGAATAGTGAATTGTAAATTATAAATAGTAAATTGTGAATTGGGGGTTTTGCGATCGTGCTGGCCACACTTTTCCCTTATGGTGGCTCAATTCATAATTTATAATTTAGAATTGACTATTCACTATTCATTACCTCCCAGAGACCTGAAACCCGACACCTGACACCTGCCTTTCAGTGTTCTGCTTCCAAAAACCGTTCGGCGTCGATGGCCGCCATGCAGCCGGAGCCGGCCGCAGTGATGGCTTGGCGATAAATGTGGTCCTGGACGTCCCCCGCGGCGAAGACACCCGGCACGTTCGTCTTGCTTCCCTCATGGGTTATGAGATAGCCGACTTCGTTCATTTCGAGCTGGCCACGGAACAAGGAGGTGTTGGGCGAATGGCCGATCCCCAAGAACAGCCCATGGCAGCTCTGGATGGCTTCGTCCCCGGTCTTGGTATTCTTGAGCTTGACTCCCGTAACTTCGCCTCGCTCCACGTCCTGGACTTCCGTTACCACAGCATCCCAGAGGAACTTGATCTTGGGATTGCGGAAAAGCCGCTCTTGCATGATTTTGGAGGCGCGTAACTGGTCGCGGCGGTGAATAATGGCCACCTGATCGGCATAGCGCGTGAGGAACAGTGCCTCTTCCGCAGCCGTGTCGCCGCCTCCCACCACCACCACCTCTTTCCCGCGATAGAAGTACCCGTCGCAGGTGGCGCAGCTCGAGACACCATGGCCAAGAAGCTTGCGCTCCGATTCCAGGCCTAGCATTTTCGCCGAAGCGCCGGACGCAATGATAAGCGTGCGCGCCTCAATCGTCTCGCGCTCCGCTTCAATGGCGAAGGGGCGGCGGGAGAGGTCAACGCGAGTGACATGGCCATCCATGAACTCGGCGCCAAATGTGGCGGCCTGGCTTTGCATCAACTCGATCAGCTCGGGGCCCTGCACGCCCTTAGGAAACCCGGGAAAATTCTCCACCAGAGTGGTCAGGGTCAGTTGGCCTCCGGCCTCGAGGCCGCGGATAACCAGGGGTTTCAAATTGGCGCGGGCGGCATAAATAGCGGCCGTCAAGCCGGCGCATCCGGAACCAATAATCACCACGTCACGCATGGCGTCTGCTTCTCCAGAGTGGTTTGCTGAACCGCAGTCGCTTATCTTACTCCCTCGGAGTAAGTTCGTACAGCCTGTTTCGCGTTCCCCGACCAACGTAGCGCGGGCGAGACGCCCGCACCAGATTCGCGAGTTTGTGGTTGCTCCCCAGCCCAGTTTGATGCTACAAACGTATGACTGTTACGCCTTGCGACGTGAGTATCGCGAACCTCACAGGATTCATCAACAAGCCGGCTGCGAAAGAATGCGCGGGATAAGCTTCTCAAGGTTCCGCAGGCAGGACGGGTTCATCCATGGATGCAGTGGTTTTCGAGGGAGTTACCAAACGCTATGACACGCTGACCGCGGTCAATAATCTGAACCTGGCGATCAGGGAAGGCGCCGTTTTCGGACTGCTGGGCCCTAATGGCGCCGGCAAGACCACCTCGCTCCGCATGATCATGCAGGTGCTGATTCCTGACGAAGGATCAATTCAGGTGCTTGGGGAACCCCTCAGCCAAGGCAGCCAGGACCGCATCGGCTACCTCCCTGAGGAACGAGGCCTCTACACCAAAATGAAGGTGGGGGACCACCTGCGGTTCTTGGGAGCCCTGAAAGGACTTTCCGAGCGTGAGGCAGTGAAGCGCGCTCGAGCCTGGCTGGAGCGCCTGGAATTGGCTGATTGGGCAGACAAGAAGGTGCAGGACCTTTCGAAAGGAATGCAGCAAAAGGTTCAGTTTATCGCCACAGTGATTCATAAGCCGCCCTTGCTGATTCTGGATGAGCCTTTCGCCGGCCTCGACCCGGTGAATGCAACCTTGATCAAAGACATTATGCTGGAGTTGCGCGAGCAGGGTTCCACGATAATTCTTTCCACGCATCGCATGGAGCAGGTGGAAATGATGTGCGACGCCATCTGTCTGATCAACAAAGGATGCAATGTGTTGAGTGGGGAGCTGCGCGCCATCAAGCAATCCTACGGGAAGAACACCTTGCGCATCGAATACTCAGGAGACGGGGAGTTTCTGGAAGCCACCGGATTGATCGAAAAAGCGAACCACTTCGGAGCAGTCGTGGAAGCCCGGCTCAAGCCCGGCGCAGATCCCCAGGAAATTCTCAAGGCGGCAGTGGAGCGCGCCGTGCGCATCACCCGCTTCGAACTGGTCGAGCCGCCTTTGAATGACATCTTCATCGAAAAGGTTGGAGCTGTCCCGGCTTGATTTTGAACAGAGAATTCTAAATGCCTTCGGTACTGGTCCCATTTCGGATGTCATCCCTTATCACCACCTGTCATTCCCGCGAAGGCGGGAATCCACTCCGCAAACCTCCGGCACTGAGCGCCTTAGGAACTGGATTCCCGCCTTCGCGGGAATGACGTGTGGCACGGGAATGACGCGTGGTCTGGCGCGACTGAATCTCGCGAATCACACCGCTAGGCAGTGTCTCAGTTTGACGTAGAGGCGGCTTTACGTCGGCACGTGGCGAGGTAAACTCGCCGCTACAACTTCAGACTGAGACACTACCCACCGCTACCATCACTTGACACTGCTGGCCGTGCCGGGCCATCCTGATTGGCGATGCGGCTTTCCCCGATTTCCGTTTCATGCCCGCAATGCGGATCCAAAGATATCGTTTACTCCTGCCAGCCTACGTGTTGTTTCAACCACGTCTGCAACAACTGCTATACGACTTTCGAACTGGAAACCACCAAGGTGGGCGAATTGCAAGAGGCCTTTGCGATGCCGCCCGACCCCGAGCCCTCGAGTCCGACCGCCCCTTGCGCGCGCTGTGGTGAGGCCAAGGTATTTGCCATCGTCGATAGCCAAGAGCCGGCATACTTCTGTGTCTCTTGCAAGGCGCTGCTTTCGCTAAGCCTCACGGAGATCGCACCGTCGTTGTAGGGGCAACCCTTGTGGTTGCCCCAGGGCGGCCACGAGGGCCGCCCCTACCATACGTCCGGCTAAGTCCCACGGCAGCAGGCGCCTGGTGGGATGGGTGAACCGTGTGGGCAGGTTTGAGGATGCGCGAGAAAGATACAGATCTTCTCGGTGACCTGAGGACTCAGAGTGTGTTCGATTCGCAAAGCATGCTCGTCCACCACATCGTTGTCGATGTCGAAAGTGTCGTGAAGCAAGCGTTCGGCGAGGCGGTGGCGGCGGATTGCCTGCGTGGCGCGCGGCTCGCCGAGGCTGGTCAGCGAGAGTTCGCTGGCTTCGACCCGGACGAGGGCCTGCTGCGCCATGCGAAGGAATGTGGCCCGGTTGGGCACGAATTCCGGCACTTCCTCGGCGCTTACGACGCGCTTCCCGGTGTCCTCCTGGGCGTGCCAGACAGCCTTGAGGAGGTTGTCAACCAGCTCAGCTTCGACGGCGGGGAGAACCGAAGCTTCCGCCAGGCGACCGTGATGAAGTTCGATATGCCGCTCTGCCCTGCGGCCAACCTCCGCGTCGTGAGTAACCATGACAAGGGTATGTCCAGCTCGGTGCAACTCCGTGAATAGTCCCAGAACCAGGGCCTCATTCACCTCGTCCAGGTTCCCGGTCGGCTCATCGGCCAGAATCAGGTTGGGTTGGTTGATTAGCGCCCTGGCCACGCAGACGCGCTGCTGTTCGCCACCCGAAAGCTGGGAGGGAAGATGCCCAAGTCGATCCGCCAGACCAACATGGCGTAACGCTTGCGCAGCTTCTTCCTCATCGGCGAGGCTGTGAAAATACTGGGCTAGCATCACGTTCTCGACCGCGGTCAGGTAAGGAACCAGGTGAAACTGCTGAAAAATGAATCCGACTTTCTCCGCCCGAAAGCGGGCGCGCTCGCTGGCTCGGAGGATCGACACTGCGCAGTCATCCACTTTAACCTGCCCGCTGGTGGGGGAATCGAGGCAACCAAGGATATTGAGCAGAGTGCTCTTGCCGGAGCCCGAGGGTCCCATAACGGCAATCCACTCGCCTCTCTGCACGCTGAACGTGACGCCCCGTAGTGCTTCCACCGAGTCGCCATATTTCTTTGTCAGGTCCTGTACCTCGATAAAGGCCAACCCGCTACTCCCCTCTCAGGACAACCGCGGGCTCAATCGCCCGCACCGTACGGACCAGAATCAATGCAGCCCCAATCGCCAGGAGCGCGGCAAGGCTGCAGACTACGGGTGAAGTCCACCAAATCACGTTGAGCGTGACGCCGAACAGATGACGCGCCAGACTGATTGCCGAGCCACTCCCGAGCAAGCAGCCAATGGCGCCTCCCATGATGCCGAGAGCCGCGCCCTCGGCCATAAACCATCGCATCACCTGGAGATCGGTCGCCCCGAGCGACTTCATCACGCCGATGTCTTTGCGCCGTTCGAGCGCGATGGCCGTCATCGTCGCCATAAGGCACATGATGATGATAATCAGAATGAGGGCCGTTACGGATAATAGAAACCATCGAATGACGCCCAGGACCCTCCCTTCGGAGTAGACAATCTGGCGAATGGGACGCACATCCAGACCCGGCAACGCCCTGGAGAGCTTGCGTATCGAACCTTCGATTTCACCCCTTTCACCCTCTAGCCTGAGCTGCACCAGACTGATCTTGCCGGGCATGCCCATTACCCTCTGCAACTCCTCAAGCGGAAGGAACACCTGCTCGTCTTCCGAAGATCCGGTGGTGAGAACTGAAGTAAGATGGCAGGTTGCGGCGGCTCTCGCGTCTTCCTCGAGGGATAAATCCGCAGGCTCGAGGTAGATCGTGCCGCCCGAAACGACGCGCAGCCGTGAAGCAATGCGCGCACCAACCATGCACCGGGGCTGCGGGCCGGAGTAATCCGTCCCTTGGCTTTCACGCCAACCGGGGTTCATCCGGCTCATGCCACCCAGGTCTGTTCCGACTGCGACGACATTCACGAAGTCCGGCAAGCGGGGATCGGGCTGAATCGGTTTGAGGCGGACAACGGCGTAAAGCACAGGCAGCGCCGTCACACCCTGCCTTTGACGAGCAAACTCTTCGACCGGGCCCATAACGGCCTGATCTATGGTGTTCGAAGCGGCCGAGTATTCGGGCATGCCCCACCCCTGCTTCCCCTCCCCGACCGGGGAGGGGAGTTTGGGCATGCCCCGTGCCTGCTTCCCGTCCCCGACCGGGGAGGGGAGTTCGGGCATGCGCCATGCCTGCTTCCCCTCCCCAACTTGGGAGTTGAGCTTAGGCCTCACCCAGCCCTGACTCGCTTCCTCAGTTGGAGGGGATAGCCTTGGGGCTAGCACGACGTTTGCCCCATAGGCGCGAAACTCCTGCGTCATGCAGCGCCGCACACCTCCGTACAAATTCAGCAGCGTTGACATCACCGCCGCGCCTACCATCAGGGAGATAAGAGCCAGGATGGCCTGAGGGCGCTTGACAGTGATAGACCGCCACCAAAGACGAAGAAATAACCTGCGACGAATTGGATTAGGCAATTGTCCCCTGCCGATCTCAATCTCTCAACACAATTGCCGGCGACACCTTTAAGACCCGGCCCAAGGGCAACGCGCTACCGGCAAGCGTCACGCCCAACGCCAAGGCGAGACAGACCGGAAGCATCACCAGATGCACGCCGATGGGAACCCCGAAAACCGCCAGCGCCACTCGCCATGCCAGCACGCTGCCCAGCAGGTAGCCGGCGATTCCTCCCACCAGGCCCAACGCTCCGGCCTCGAGGAGTAGAAGCGCCGCCACGCGTGCGTCCGTAGCGCCCAACGACTTGAACAGCCCAATCTCCGCCCGCCTCTCGAGGGTCGTAGCCAGCGTCATGGACGCCACCGCCAACCCGGCAGTAATCAGCGCTGCCAGAGCCAGAACGCCCATCAGGATACTGACGCGGTTGAGTATTCTCCCCTCCGCATCGGCGATGGGGTAAATGGGTTTGACCTGAGCTTCAGGAATTGCCTGCTGGATCTGATAAGCAATCGAACTTGCGTAAGGCGTGCAATACCATCGGTCCAACTCTTCCGGGCTGAGTCTGCCCAGGTCGGAGCGCGCGAAGGAATCCTCAGGTTTGGTCAAGGCGCTGACTTCAACCCGGCGCACTTTACCCTCGAGTCCCCCCAGGCGTTGCACCGTGGCAAGCGGCGCCAGCACCTGTTCGTCCTCGGCCTCGCCTGTCTCGAGCACGCCGCGTACCTGAAAAACATTTGGAATCATTGTCATTCCGCGCGAAGCGAGGAATCTCGCTCTGGTACCGGCGGCCGTGCGAGATTCCTCGTCGTCCCGCTTACGCGGGACTCCTCGGAATGACAGGTTGGACGGGTTTTTCAGCGTCGTGCTGCGCGATGGTGTATCTCCAGCCAGTGTGATTGTGATGGTGCTGCCGACGGTTACCTTAAGCCGGGCGGCGAGCCGGCGTCCGACGAGGACGCCCGCGACGTCCTTGTCCTCGGGCCACTCACCCTCAACCTGCCATGCAGGGTGCAGCTTTTTCAGCCCGGTGCTGAACACTTCAGACTTGTCCACCTGCAGCGGCTTTTCGAACCACGTCCCTATCAACACCGCACGCTGGCCATACACCGTGGCAGGCACATAGAGAAAGGGAGTAAAGGCGACGATATTATTGCGCCAGAAAATCCTTTTGAGGTTAACGAGTTCGTTCTCGGCAATAAACGCGCCACTCCCGGCGGGACGGTAGTCCACACCGCCCACGCTTATGGCAAGACTATCCGCTGCGGGCGTGATCGAAAGGTTGGCTCCGTAAGAGCGCAACTCGCCGCTGATCTTGTCTCCGATGTCCAGGGAGAGGATTCCTACCGTCGCCGCGGCGGCAATGCCCAACGCCACCGCCAGGACGCTCAGCACCTTGCGCCGGCGGCGGCGCGCCAGGGATTCGAGGAGGATTCTGACCAGCATTTCTAGCGGAAATATTTCGCCGCGCCGGTGAGAGCGGACGCGGCAATGTGAATCGCGTCTCCTTCCACCCGGTAATCGATGTGGATAGGATTGCACCCGCCCGCCACTCCGATAGTGGGCACGTAGACCGCTGCGGCACAATTACGGCAAATCACATTCTTGCCATCCTGGTAGTAGCCCTGGCTGCCGCAAATTGCGCAAGCGTCCGAGGCGGCACGAATAGTGTCCGAAGCATCGAGAATGGCAATCATCCGCACGTCCGTGCCTCCGACCAAAAGCGAGTAGCGATGGAGCTTATGATCGGTGAGTTCGGCCGTGGGAATCTGCGCTTCCCCATTCAGTACCGAAAGCTGCTCAGGAGGCGTCATGGCATGAGCCGTCAGCGAATAGATGAACTGAGAGCAGATCAAAACCAAAACCAACAGGCTGACGCCCGCGCCCGAAACCTTCCAAAAGCGCTCGCGTTGCTGCCCGGCCAGGAACTTGCGCCTTTCGGGCGCAGGCCAGGAGTCAACCTCGATGGCGCGCGGGCTGGTGGAGGAAACTCGCTGGGCAATGATGAGGAACAATGCCAGGGCTACGACTACGACGAAGAAGAAGGCATCGTTGTTAACGATTGGGCCAATCAGCGCCATCTCTCGACGGCTCGAGGGAAGAACCTGGGCCTCCGAGAGCTCGTGCACGCCGGAGACGAGCAACTGAGCTGCGACAACCAGCAGCACCAGACTGGTAACTGAGAAGAATTTCCTCAGGTTAACCTTCACGGTGCCCTTGAAAAAGGCGACCCCCAGCGCTATGGCCAAACCCAGGCCGGTCAAACCGCCCATGAAGTTCAGCAACTCACTGGTGCGAAGTGAAACCGCAGCCAGAAAAAGCACGGTTTCAATGCCCTCGCGAAATACCATCAGAAATACAAAGAGGAAGAGTCCGACGGAGGCCGTGCGAGTAGGCTCAGCGGAGAGATCTCGAAGCTTAGCCTCAATCTCTTGTTTCATTCGCTTGCCGGCGCGCCACATCCAAGCAACCATGGAGGCTACGAAGATCGCGCCCAGCAGCATCAGCCAGCCTTCGTAGGCGTCCTCACCTACCTCGAGACGATGGACCAGGTAGGCCGCGCCCACACTTGCCAGAATCGCCGCAAACACACCCCAAGCAACCACCCGGCTCAAGCTCTGCCGGCCGGTCTGCTTTAGGCAGGCAAGAACCATGCCAATAATGAGCGCCGCCTCGACGCCTTCGCGGAGTGTGATGACCAGAGATTGGAACATAGTCGTGCGTCCGGTGGTGCGATGCCGGACCGCCTGCCAGCGCCCGAGACAACTAAGATGTTAAGGTGGGAAGGGACACAATGTCAATATTTGGGCTTGATCCGGCGAGGCAACCGACGTACGGTTGTAGGCAGGGGCGTAATTGAATTTGGTGTTTAGGGTGAGCATGAGCATCGTCAAGGCTCTCGGCGGATTATGCTGCGCTTTGGTCCTCGTCGCCGCTGTGTATGCTTTCCAGCGCCCGTTTCGAGAATATCCGTCGGTGGAATACGGCTACATGCAGTTGCCGCCGGACTGGAAGGTGTTCGAACAGAGCATGAAGCTCGTTTTCCCGGACCGTCCCATTGTGGAGATCCCCAACACCGACCCGATTTTCCATACGATCTTCGATTTGGATGACCGATTCCAGATCGTGGGCGCGGAGCACTTGATGGAAGGTTCAAAGAATGGCGGCAAGGTGCCGCACTGGCGAGGCATCTACGACGATAAAGGCCGGATTATGGTGGCCATCACCTTTAATTCGGATGTCGGCGACTCATGGGAATGGGCGGGGGATCCGCGATATCCGCAAAAGTTCTCCGAAATGGGCATCCGCCTCGGCGTGAATTACATCATCTACGCAATGACGCGCTGAAGGATCTGCGGTCAGCGAGCGCCTCATCGGCGCGGGCAAGCGCGCTCTCGAGGACGAATTCACTGACGGAGCGATGGGAAGTCGCTGCTGCCGCTTGCAGCGTCCGTTTGGCTTGGCGCGTAAGTCGCAGATCGAGCTTCTCAGTGCGAGTGGCGCGTGACGGCATCGGTCCCTCCTTGTGTGTTCAGATTATGGTTCTTGCCCGACGATGTCAGGACAAGAGTTCTTGCTGGTGAGATTGCTCCGGGTACCTTTGCGCTACCGACTCCCATCGGAGTTTCGCGTTGTTATTTCGAACCTCCGGCACTACAATGACGTTCCCGCGAACGACCAACGCGTCGTCGAGAGGACGACCATTCCTCACATCAGTTGCAAAGGAGGAAAAACATGGAACGAAGGGAGTTCATCAAGGCGAGCGTCCTTGCGGCAGCCGCGGCAGGACCATTCCTGGGTAAAGCAAAAGGGGCCAACGACCGTATTCGCGTCGGCCAGATCGGTCTAGGGGGCCGTGGCAAATATGAATTCGAAGTTTGCCTCCAGAATCCCGGCTGCCAAATCGCCGCCGTGGCCGACGTGTATCAACCCTTCGTGGATTTGGCGGTGCGCCGGCTGGACGGCAAGGCCGAGGGTTACGGCGATTTTCGCAAGATCCTCGACCGCAAAGATATCGACGCCGTGTTCGTCTCCACTCCGGATCACTGGCACGCCATTGCTAGTATTCTGGCCTGTCAGGCCGGCAAACATGTCTACTGCGAGAAGCCACTCTCGCACACCATCGAGGAGGGCCGCAGGATGGTGCAGGCAGCGCGGCGCTACAATCGCGTCTTCCAGACCGGAAGCCAACAACGCTCCGCGCCACACTACGCCAAGATTGTCGAACTCATCCGCAATGGATACGTCGGCAGCGTGGCTGCCGTCGAGTGCTGGAACATGATGAACGAATACCCTGAAGGTCAGGGCAACCCGCCTGACAGCAACCCGCCGCCGGGCCTCAACTGGGAGATGTTTCTGGGACCTGCGCCAAAACGGGCCTATAACCGTAATCGGTTTCTCTATACATTTCGCCAGTTCTGGGATTACGCCGGAAGCATGATGGCGGATTGGGGCGCTCATCACATGGACATCATTCATTGGGCCATGGGAGTTGACGCACCGATCCGCGCCACCGCAGTAGGTGGAAAGTTCGTGATGAAGGATGACCGTGAAACACCGGACACCTTCGTGGGCGACTTCGAATATCCCGGTTTCACGGCGCGCTATACCTACCGTTACACAAACGCCCAGCCGCTTTTCGACCGGCCCTATGGCATCGCCTTTTACGGCACGCTTGGGACCCTGGTGGTGGACCGCAGCAGCTACGCGATTTACCCGGAGATGCGCCCTGAAACTTACCACACAACTCAGGACTTCATTAGCAACTATGTGAGCAGTTGGGAGGAAGCGCTTCCCCACCCGAACGCCACGCCGCGCACGCCCCCTTTACGGCAAGTCGCGGGCCCAAGTTGCCCCCTGTGCGTGAGGATGGAAGAAAGCGGCATATCGATTGACCCCAGTTCTCAGATCGCCCACGTCCAGAACTTCTTCGATTGTATCCGCTCCGGCCGGCGGCCGGCCGCTGACGTCGAAATCGGATACAAGACCATCACGGCCTGCCATCTCGGGGTTATCGCCTATAAGACCAAACGAACCATCCATTGGGATGCAGAAAAGGAAAGGATTGTGGGAGACGAAGAAGCCCAGAAGCTGACCTGCAAGGAATATCGTTCGCCTTGGCTTCTGCCGGAGGTGTGAGCGCGAAATCACCAAAGGTGATAATAACCGTCGCGCCGCGCCAGCTTTACGGGAAGGCCAAAGAGTTCGGTAAGACGTTTTGTGGTCAGAAGCTTGCTTTTGGCGCCATCGGCAAAGACGCGGCCCTCGCGCAGGAGAACCACGCGCTCTATTTCCGGAAGAATGTCGGGAAGATGATGCGTCACCATTAGGATTCCCGTTCCGGCCTGCGCCAATTTTCGCAAAATGTCCCGGAGTTCCAGGGCGGCGCGAAAGTCCAGGCTATTGCTCGGCTCATCCAGCAACAGCGCCAGCGGATCGTGCACCAAGGCTCGCCCGATGAGCAGTCGATGCGCCTCGCCCGAAGAAATTGCGGTCATGTCACGCTCCACCAGATGCCGCGCCTCCAGAAGTTCCAGCACCTGGTTGGTCTTTCGGGTCATGGCCGGGGTGACTTCGTGATAAGGCTGAACCCCGACGCTGCTGAAGAACCCCGATAGCACCATCTCGCGGCCGGTGATCTCCCGCATCGAGCGTCGCATTAATTCACTGGAAACAATTCCCAATAGCGGGCGCAACTCGAAGACGTTCCACGTATCGCGCCCCAGGATGGTAAGCGACGATTGGGGTTCGGCCAGCGGATAGCACTCGCGCGTGATGGTCTTGATCAGGGTTGATTTGCCGCTTCCGTTCGGTCCCAGGATGGCGACGTGCTCTCCCGCTCCGATGGCCAGCGTAATGTCGTCAAGCACACGCTTGCCGCCCAGCATCACTGACACGTGACGGAAATCCAGCAGCGCAGGACCTTGAGCGGGAACCACTGATTTCCTACTCGGATTCGACATCATCCTAAATTATACACAACGGCGTGCTTTGGAGTGCGGCAGACGGCGCGGGCCGTGGCATGTTGTAGGGGCGGCCCTTGGGCAACCACAAGGGTTGCCCCTACAGCACCATGCGCTACCTTAGTTCTTGAATTGCTGCACTGCCAGCGGAACGCGAATATACTCGAACAGGGTCCTGAAAGACGTGTGGGGGCGACTTTACGTGGCCCGGGTGATGTAAAATCGCCGCTGCGTCGCCAGGGCAGCAAGGGAAGGGAGGCGAGATGACGATTTCGAAACGATGGTACACACTCCTCGGGCCCGCGTGTTGGGCGCTGCTGGCGTCGGTTGGACTCGTTGCCGCCCAAGCTGATACGACAGGCGCCAAATACGACGTGATCGTGGCGAAGAACATCATGGTCCGCATGCGAGACGGCGTCGGACTTGCGACGGACGTCTACCTGCCGGCGCGGGGTGGAGCGCCGGCGCCTGGCAAGTTCCCGGTACTGGTTTCACGCACACCGTATGGCAAGGAGCCACAAGGACTCGACTCGATGAACGTCGCCCGCGTCTTCGCCGAGCTCGGCTATGCGGTGGTGGTCCAGGATTGCCGGGGCCGCTACAACTCTCAAGGCACGTTCTATATCAACGTCAACGAGGGTAAGGACGGCTACGACACGGTGGAATGGGCGGCGGCGCAGCCCTGGTCGAATGGTAAGGTGGGAACTTACGGCGCGTCGTACCTGGCGCAGGCTCAGAACGCCCTGGCGGTGCTGCGGCCTCCCCATCTGGCCGCCATGTTCGTCATGGTGGGGACCTCGAATTATTACGAAGAGGGCGCGTACCGCGGCGGCGCATTCACCTTGTTGCACAATCTCGCATACCCCTTGATCCTCTCGTCCACCAGCCAGGAAGCCCAACGCGACCCGGCCTTGAAGGCCGCGATGATCGAAGCGGTGCATGAGCAGCTCGGCGGCTGGTTGCGCGCGTATCCTTTCCGGCCCAACGCTTCGCCGCTTCTGCTCGATCCGGTGAACCAGCGGTGGTTTCAAGACTTTGTCGATCATTACCTCTACGATGATTACTGGAAGCAGAACGGGTTCGACTTCGAGGTCGCGTACGACCGGTATCCGGATATCCCCATCTATTTCTTGAGCGGTTGGTACGACCTCTTCGAGCGCGGCACGCTGCACAACTATATGGGTCTGGCCCCCCGCCACAAGTCTCTAACCAAACTCTTAGTTGGTCCCTGGGTCCACGGAATCGGACCGCGCGCTTCAGGCGACGTCGATTTTGGGCCTGCCGCCGAAATCGACATGGTGGCGGAGCAGCAGCGCTGGTTCGATGAAGTACTGAAGGGCAAGAATACGGGCGTCCTCGAGGAACCGCCAGTGCGCCTGTTCATCATGGGCGGCGGCGACGGCACGCGTACCGGAAACGGCCTCATGGACGACGGCGGCCGCTGGCTCGCCACATCCGCCTGGCCCCCTCCACAAGCATCGTCCCGCGCCTACTACCTGCACGGCGACGGCAGTTTGAACGAGCAGCAGCCCGACATCGAGTCCCCGAGCACATACTCGTTCGACCCCCAGCGTCCGGCGCCCACCATCGGCGGGCAGATTGACTCCGGCAAGGAGCTCTCGCCCGCCGGTCCTCGCGACCAGCGCTGCAATGTGAAGATCTTCGGTTGCGACAACGACCTTCCCCTGGCTTCTCGCCGCGACGTTCTGGTGTTCCAGACGCCGCCTCTTGCCTCGGACCTCGAGATCGCGGGACCGGTCAGCGTCGATCTTTGGATCTCCTCGTCGGCGCCGGACACGGATTTCACGGCCAAACTTGTTGATGTCGCTCCTCCCAACCGCGACTGTCCGTGGGGATATGCGATGAATCTGGCCGACCGCATCATCCGCGTCAGTTCGGGGGACTACGCTTCCGCGCAGACTCTGCTGAAGCCCGGCGAAGTCCGCAAGGTTACCATCGACCTGGTGGGCGTTGCCAATCGCTTCCGAACGGGCCACCGCATCCGGGTGGACATCTCGAGCAGCAACTTTCCCTTCTTCGATGTCAATCCGAACACAGGAGAGCGACCCGGCTACCAGACCCACGAGGTGACGGCGCTGAACACGCTGTACCACGATCGGCAGCGCCCCTCGCACATCAACCTTCCGGTTATGCGCAGCACTGCCTACTGACTTCAGGCTGCTTCGGATCGAACCGCCCCAACCCGCCGGGAGCCTGGATTTGTCCCATGCGGAAAAGGCATTAATCAACCCTTGGGAACTCCCTGAAAACTGTCTAAGAGGCTGATGAGGAAGCAAGTTGAAGGGCGCGATTCAAGCGACTATTTGTACCATATGGGCCGCAAATACTGCCGTTCGGCAGATTCTCCTTAGATATTCGTCAGTGTCAGCTTACCATTGGCGTTTCGTAGCATAGGGCTCCGGACGCTACCGGTCATCAGGCTGGTGAGGCATTTCCCACGTTTCCGGAGCGACACTTCGGGAGGAAAAACCACATGCCAAGAATTCGCGGTCAACGGCTGATGAAGTTCGCCGATCAAGCTATCTCCTCAACCGCTGGAGTGCTTTTTAACGCCATCCAGTTTTTCAATAAGTACCATCCCGGTCCTACTTTCATTCCTCGCTGGTCCGACAAGCCTCTCCTCAAATCATGGCAAAAGACCAAGCCGCAGTTGGGCTGGCCTCGCCAGACCGACTCGCTCTGCCCCCAATGCGTGAAGGAAGCGCGGGAGAAAATCCTGAGTGGCGAGCGTAACTGGCAAACGCTGCTAAACGAGAAAGTGGGTGAAATCAAGGCCACCATTCTGGAGCGGGATGGGGAAATTTGGATGGTCAAGGATTGTCCGATCCACGGCCGCTTTGAAGACCAGATGGCGGTGGACGCGAGTTTTCTGAGCTGGATTGAGAAGAACTTCCCCGGCCGCGACATTCGCGCCCACAACGACGAAGGTCTTCACAGCCACGGCTCGAGTTCCATCAAGCACGGCCGTGGCTCGGTGCTCACCGTTGACCTCACCAACCGCTGCAACATGATGTGCGATCCCTGCTTCATGGACGCCAATCAAGTGGGCTTTGTGCACGAGCTTTCGTGGGAAGACATCACGCAGATCCTCGACAACGCCGTCAAAATCAAACCGCGCCGGCAGATGTCGGTGCAGTTTTCGGGCGGCGAGCCCACCATGTCGCCTTATTTCATTGACGCCATCCGCTATGCCCGCAAGTTGGGTTACAACAGCGTGCAGGCGGCCACCAACGGAATCGAGTTTGCCAGGAGTAAAGAGTTCTGCAAGCGCGCCTTCGATGCCGGCCTGCGCTATGCCTATTTGCAGTTTGACGGAATCGGCAACGACGCCAACAGCCACCGCCAGGTGGGCAACCTGTTTGATGTGAAGCTGCGCGCCATCGAGAACATGCACGAGGCGGGCATCGAGATCATTCTGGTCACCACCATCGTTAACAACTTGAATAACGACCAGGTGGGGCCCATCGTCAACTTTGCCCGCGAGAACCCCAAGAAGATCGCCTTCGTAGCTTTTCAGCCCGTCAGCTTTACGGGCCGAGACGAGGACATCACCCCACAACGCCGCCGGCGCCAACGCTATACGCTTTCGCACCTGGCGCTGGACGTGAAAAAGCAGACGGGCATCACCGAGCCCACGCGCGACTGGTTCCCCATCTCCTTGATGGGGGCCTTCGCTGACTTTGCCGACCTGGTCCATGGCCCGGAAGCCCAATGGGGACAGGTGAGCTGCGGCTGCCACCCCAACTGCGGAGTGGGGACTGCGCTGATGATTAATAAAGAAAACAAAGAGTGGGCCCCGGTTCCCCAGTTCCTTGATATTCCCGAGCTTGTAAAGGATATGCAGGGGATCACGGACGCCGCGCGCGGGAAGGCGTTTTCAAACTTCATGATGGGGCTGGCGCTGCTGAAGAACTACAAGCCGTTCCAGGCGCCCAAGAGCCTGGCCTTGATTGACTTGCTCAAGAAGTTCGACAAATCCTTTGCTTTAACTGGGGAGGCTCGCGCCCGGAAGAAGTATGGCGCCTCGGACCCCGAGCGCACCTACGAAGACGCTCTGAAGCGCCGTTCCGACCCCTGGAATTTCCTCTTCATTGCCGGCATGTGGTTCCAGGACCTTTTCAATTATGACTTCCGCCGCACCGAGATGTGCATCATTCCCTACGCCACGCAGCAGGGCGAGATTTCCTTCTGCGCTTACAATACAGGAATCGGCTGGCGAAAGATCCTCGAGAACATGTATAAGAACGCCACGGTGGCCGAGTGGTACAAGACGCACGGCAAACACCAGATCTACGCCAAGGGCAAATCCGTGGAACTGGGCAGTACCGGGCATTCGTTGCTCTCCGTGAACGCCGAGGATGCTGCCCGCGTGCGCTCGAAAGAGCACGACATCCCCATTACCGCTGCGGAGGAAGAGCGTCAGCGCAGGAAGTCTGCCTGGGAGGCTCAACAAGCCCGGCAATACTATGAAGAAATGGTACTGAAGCAGCCGAACACCGAATTAGTCCAGATCGGTGATGTCGCCCAGGAGGTTGACGAAAAAGTTCCCGCCTGATACAGGGTTGGATTGTGGGGGGAAACACGGGCCGGCCGCGTTCGCGCGGCCGGCCTTTTCTTTCACCGCGGGCAGGGATGAATTACGTGGTAGGGCCGGACGGCGTTCGGTCCTCGGGGGTGGCACCGACGTTGCTTGTGATGTGGCACAGGCACTCTTGCCTGTGCCCTGGGATGCATCAGCCCTGCTCACAGGCAAGAGTGCCTGTGCCACCGTCCCCAGCCCGCCTCGGGAGTCAACTGGCGATTGTTGAGTACTTGACGGCCTCTGAGAGAATATGTAAATATGATTCTATGAAAGTACGTATTTCAGCAACGGAAACCGTCCGCCGGTTTTCCGAATTGATGAATCGGGTCCGTTATCGGGGCGAGAGTTTCATTGTGGAACGGGGGGGCAAGCCCGTCTGTGAAATTCTGCCAGCCCAGCCAGCGAGATTCAGCGGCAAAGAACTGGCGGACCTCCTTCGTTCACTGCCCAAGCCGGATGAGGAGTACCTCGCCTTGGTTGAGAAGCTCTCGGCAAAGCAATCCACGGTGGCAGAGTCGCGATGGCCACGCTAATCGATTCGAGTGTCCTGATCGCCATGGAGCGGGGAGACCTCGCCGGTGACGCGATCACGGCTCGTTATGCCGGGGAGGATGTGGCGATCTCGGCGGTGACTGCCTCCGAACTCTTGCATGGGGTTCATCGGGCAAGGACACCCGGCCAGCGCCACCGGCGTCAAGCCTTCATTGAGGGGTTGCTGGCCCAGCTTCCGGTGATCGCTTTTGATCTCACCGTGGCCAGGGTGCATGCCTCGCTGTGGGCCGACCTCGCCAAGCGCGGCGTTGCCGTAGGTGAGCGTGACCTGATGATCGGCGCTACCGCCCTCGCCAGGAACTACACACTGGCCACCCGCGACGAGCGAAGCTTCCCCAAAATACCGGGGCTCAGCGTACAGGTGCTCTAGGAAAGTGGGGGTCTGCTTAGGTACGCTGGGGAGGAGCAAGGGGGATCTGCGGATGGCAACGACCAACATTAAGGAAGAGGCCCGAAGGCTTATTGAAAAAATGCCGGACGACTCCACTTGGGATGACCTGATGCGTGAGATCTACGTGCATCAGGCCATCGAATCAGGGCTGGCCTATAGTCAAGCGGGGCGCACCACCCGCGTCGAAACGGTCCGCGCGGGATTTGGGCTCGAAAATCACCTACTACATCAAGCCTGATCAGATTGACGTGCTTGCTGTTATCCACGGCGCACAGCAAATCCTACCCAGCGAGTAAACATATCCCAGCCAAGTTCCTTATAACAAACCTGTGGTGGTGATCGAGAACCTTATGTTGCATCCAGTCATCTAATCCTCTAGGATAAAAGTGTTCTCCGAGCCCGGGGTTGCTAAAGGCACAACACAAGTCCAAGCCTTGCGGGCCGATAGGGTGGCTTGAGAAATCGAGCCGCCTCCCGTGTTTGGAAAGGAGAACAGGACCTACTCCAAACGCGGGTAGGTGTTTTTGTTTAGGGCGATGTTAAAAGACAAATTCGGCCGTGAGATCCACGACCTTCGCATTTCGGTGACGGACCGCTGCAACTTCAGTTGTGTTTACTGTAAGTCCGCCGATCCGAAGAACTATTTTCCGCACCGGGACGTGCTGAGCTGGGAGGAGTTTTTGCGGGTCAGCCGGGTTCTAGTAGGGCTCGGGATCCGCAAAGTTCGCGTTACAGGAGGCGAGCCCCTGCTGCGTTCGGGCGTCGTGGAGTTCATCGCACGCCTGCGGCAAATCGAGGGCCTCGAGGACGTAGCGATAACCACCAATGGTTACCTTCTGCCAGTGATGGCTGGGGGCCTTGCCGCAGCCGGCGCTCCCCGCGTCACCGTGAGCCTGGATTCGTTGGACGCGGCAAAATTCACCCGGATAACCCGAACCCCGCGCTCGCTCGAGAAGGTGATGGCGGGAATCGATGCCGCTCTCGAGGCGGGGTTGAGGCCGGTCAAGGTGAACATTGTGCTGGTGCGCGGGTTCAACGACGATGAAATCGTGGATTTTGCACGCCTCGCCCGAAAGCGCGACATCATCCTGCGATTCATCGAATTCATGCCCCTGGACGCCGACCATTCCTGGAAGCGAGAATTAGTGGTGACCGCGCAGGAGATCATTGCGGCTGTCTCCCCGATTTATCCCCTGGTCGAGGCGCCTCGACATTCCCCCAGTGAAACCGCTCTGCGTTATCGCTTCGCCGATGGGCAAGGCGAAATTGGAATTATCGCGCCGGTGTCCATTCCGTTTTGCGGGCAGTGCAGTCGAGTCCGGGTGACTGCCGATGGAAAGGTGCGCACGTGTCTATTCTCGATGGAAGAGTATGATGTGCGTCATCTGGTTCGCAACGGGGCCACGGACAGCGACATGGAGAGATTTTTCATCGATGCAGTATGCCAGAAAGAGCCCGGCCACCGCATTAATGAGCCTGACTTTGTTCAACCTGACCGCACGATGGTGTACATCGGAGGTTAGCCTTTCCGAAGGAGGGAAGTCCCCCCTTAGGTTAGAATAGTGTGAGGGCGCAATATGGCGACGGCAGTCTTCAATACGCTACCGGAGTTCTACGTGGCGCTTAGCCAGCCGGAGCTCGACGAGCGCATCACCGGCGCAAAAGCCGCGCTGGGGCCGCGCCTGGTGATCTTGGGGCATCACTACCAGCGCGATGAGGTGGTGAAGTTCGCCGATTTCCGAGGTGACTCTCTCAAGCTCTCGCAATTGGCAGCCGCCCGGCCGGAAGCTGAGTACATCGTGTTCTGCGGCGTGCACTTCATGGCCGAGAGCGCCGACATCCTGAGCGCCGACCACCAGATCGTAATGCTTCCCGACTTGAACGCCGGCTGCTCAATGGCCGACATGGCCGAGCTCGAGCAGGTGGAAACCTGTTGGGAGGAGCTAAACCAGGCGACCGGCGCGAAGATCGTTCCGGTTACCTACATCAACTCGACGGCGGCCATCAAAGCTTTTGTCGGACGAACGGGTGGCGCGGTGTGCACGTCCTCGAACTCGCGAAGACTGATGGAGTGGGCTTTGACGCGAGGCGAGAAGGCTCTGTTTGTGCCGGATGAGCACCTGGGCCGCAACACGGGTTATCGGATGGGGATCCCGCTGGAAGAAATGGTGGTATGGAATCCCCGCGAGGAGCTAGGGGGGCTTTCTGAGGACGAAATGCGGAAGGCACGCCTCATCCTGTGGAAGGGACACTGTTCCGTGCACCTGCGGTTCCTGCCCCAACATGTCGAGCGAGCGCGCGGAGCGCATCCCGGCATCCGGGTCATCGCTCACCCGGAGTGTTCCTGGGAAGTTTGCCAGTTAGCGGACGAAGTGGGTTCGACCGAATACATCATCAGGCGAGTCGCGGAATCACCGTCCGGAAGCCAATGGGCGGTGGGCACCGAAATACATTTGGTGAACCGCCTGGCGGCGGAGCATGCGGACCGCCGGATAATTCCGTTGGACGACTGCGTGTGCATGTGCAGCACGATGTATCGCATTTCTCCGCAACACCTTTGCTGGACGCTGGAAAGCCTGGTGGAGGGGGAAGTGGTAAACCAGGTCAGTGTGGACGCAGAAACCAAGCGCTGGGCGCGCGTGGCGCTGGAGCGGATGTTGGAGAACAGTTGACAGTCAACAGTCAACAGTCGACAGTCAAGAGGGGCGGAGGTGTTGACTGTCGACTGTTGACTGTTGACTGTTAACTTCATTGCCTATGGAAAAGTATTTCAATCGCCGCCAAGCCGAAGAGCTTTTGCCTGCTATCGGGCACTTTCTCGAGGAGGCTCGCAAGCAGAAGCATGCTCTGGACAGTATTTCCGCGGAAATCTCCAACGCGGCCCTGCGGATTATGATGTTGGGTGGTTCGCTTCCACCATTTGCGGAGCTCAACCACAAGAAGACGCAGCGCGAAAAGGTTGCCGAGCAATTGGCCCAGACAGTGGAGGAGATTCAACAAACCGGCTGCGTGGTTAAGGACCTCGATACGGGTTTGGTGGACTTTCCAAGCCTCCGCGGAGGTGAGAAAGTCTATCTCTGCTGGAAGCTGGGCGAAGCGCGCATCGGGTACTGGCACGGAATCGAAGAAGGTTTCGCGGGACGCAAACCTTTGGATGATACCCAAGCTGAAGAGGAGCCGCCTAAGTCCTCGCGCGTGCAGTAGCGACTGGAAAGGAAAATGGAAAATGGAAAATAGAAACTGGAGAATCGAAACTGGAAAATCGAAACTGGAAACTGGAAACTAGAAAATGGAAACTGGAAAGTGGAAATTGGAAAGTGGAAATTGAAATTAGAAACAGAATTGAGGGTGATACATTCCAATTTCCAGTTTCCATTTTCCAATTTCCATTTTCCATTTTCCAGTTTCCATTTTCTAGTTTCTGATTTCTAGTTTCCAGTTTCCGGTTGAGACGGAGCCGCATGAGTTTCAACAAGCCGAGCAACGAGTTGGCGCAAGCCGCGAGCGCGTATCTGCGCAGTGCCGCGCGCCAGCCCGTCAACTGGCGGGAATGGGGAGATCAAGCCTTTGCGCAAGCTCGCGCACAGGACAAACCCATCCTTCTGGACATTGGTGCGGTTTGGTGTCATTGGTGTCACGTCATGGACCGGGAGAGCTATGAGAACCCCGAAGTTGCCCGCCTGATTAACGAGCACTACGTGGCGGTGAAGGTGGACCGTGACGAGCGGCCGGATATCGACTCGAGGTACCAGACTGCGGTGAGCGCTTTGAGCGGGCAAGGAGGATGGCCGCTGACGGCATTCCTCACGCCCGAAGGCAAACCGTTTTACGGAGGCACCTATTTCCCACCCGACGACCAATACGGCCGGCCTGGGATGAGACGCGTGCTGGAAGCGGTCGCGCAGAGCTACAGAGCGCAGCGCGCCCAGGTGTTGGAGAACGCGCAGAAGATCTCCGAGGCGCTGGCCGGAGTCGAACGCTTCCCTCGGAACGATGAACAGGCAGGGAAGGAAGTTCTCAACGCGGTGCTCGAGAGCATTCGAGGAATGTACGACGCCCGCTTCGGCGGGTTCGGCAACGCCCCGAAGTTTCCTCATCCCAGCGCCCTCAACTTGCTGCTGGAAGCGTATCTTCAAACTCGACAAAGCGGGTTCCTGACCGTGGTAACCAGCACCCTCGAGCATATGGGCCGGGGAGGCGTATACGACCAACTGGATGGCGGTTTTCATCGTTACGCGGTGGATGAGCGTTGGATCGTGCCTCATTTTGAGAAGATGGCTTATGACAACTCGGGCTTGCTGGTGAACTACCTGCGCGCCTATCAGGTGACGGGAAACCGCTTCTTCCGGGATATTGCCGAGGGCATACTTTCCTTTGTGGGAAATGTTCTGTCCGATCCCCAAGGCGGATTCTACGCCAGCCAGGACGCTGATTACAGCCTGGAAGATGATGGTGATTACTTCACTTGGACCTTGGAGGAGACGAAGGCGGTTCTCGACCCGCTCGAGGCTCACGTGGCTTCACTCTATTACCACATCGAGCCTCAAGGCGAGATGCAACACAACCCCGCCAAGAACGTCCTGTTCGTCGATCAGCCCTTCGAGGCCATTGCAGCCCGCCTCGGCCTGAAACCCGAGGAGGCCGGCCAGGTGTTGGCGCGCGCCAAGGCCAAGCTGCGGGAAGCGCGTGCGAGGCGGCCGACCCCGTTTGTGGATGAGACGATTTACGCCAGTTGGAACGGGATGATGATTTCTGCGCTTCTGGAGGCGTTCAAAGTCTTGGGCGAGGAGCGCGCGCGCGATCGCGCCCTGGCGGCTCTCGACCTCCTTCTCGCCAAGGCTTACGCCCGCGAAAAGGGAATGTACCACAGCCTCGTGAACGGACAGGCTCGCGTCGAAGGGTTGCTGGACGACCAGGTGTTCATGGCTGCTGCGCTCCTGGACGCTTACGAGGTTACCGGCGCGCGCCTTTACTTCGACCGCGCCCTCGAGTTGATGCAAATCACTCTGCGCCGTTTCTGGGATGACCAGGGCGGCGGATTCTTCGATGCCGCGCGCGACCTCAACGACCGGTTCGGAAATCTGACGATGCTTCGAAAGCCATTTCAGGATTCGCCGACCCCGGCGGGCAATTCCGTGGCGGTCCTCGTTCTCGACCGGCTTGCCAGCCTCGCCGGCCGAACGGATTTTCGCGAGAAGGCGCAAGAAACCCTGGCCCTGCTTGCGTCGAAAGCTGCTGAATACGGCCTCTTTGCCTCGACCTATGGGCTCGCCCTGCTGAACCACCTGGAACCTCCCATTGAGGTCGTGGTGATTGGAGAGCCCAAGGATGAGCGGACTTCGGAACTCTTAACCACCGCCTACCGGACGCCGCGCGCCAGCAAGCGAGTATTCGCGTTTTCCCCAGCGGTGATAAAGAATGGCGAACTCCCTCCAGGGCTCGCTGACACGTTGCCCAATCTACCGCTTGCCAATGCGCCTTTAGCGCGGGTTTGCATCGGGTCATCGTGCCAGCCTCCTGTCAACACGCCGGAGGAGCTTGAGGATGCCCTTGCGGAAACGTAGGGCCGGGGCTTGCCCCGGCTTGGGCCTCCGCTGTGGGTGTCGTTTGTGAGACACGCACACTCATGGGTACAGTCATTCCCGCGAAGGCGGGAATCCACTCCGCAAGCCATTGGAAATACGCCGACGACGGACTGGATTCCCGCCTTCGCGGGAATGACAGGTGGTTGGTAAGGGAGGTAATTCCAAACGACGGCACCACCTTACGGCGTGGCGGCTTGCGGGGTGCTGAGGCAGGCGCTAAACTGGATCTCTGGGGAATCACATTGCACCTCGTTCGAGGAAATTTGTAAGGCAGGAGAAAAAGTCTATGTTGCCTCCAATTCGGAGTGATTGGGTCAAGAAGCGTACCGGGCCTGTGGTGACGCAGATGCACTACGCGCGCCAAGGGATGGTTACGGAAGAGATGGAGTTTGTGGCCAAGCGCGAAAACCTCGACGCGCAAACCATCCGATCCGAGCTGGCCCGCGGACGCATGATCATTCCTGCCAATGTGCGCCACCTCGAGCTCGAGCCCATGGCCATTGGCATTGCGGCGAAGTGCAAAATTAACGCTAACATCGGCAACTCCGCGACTACCTCGAACATCGACCAGGAGCTGGAAAAACTCCATGCGGCCGTGCATTTCGGCGCCGATACGGCCATGGACCTTTCGACGGGCGGCAACATTCACGAGATTCGCGAGGCGATACTGCGCCACAGTCCCGTCCCCATCGGAACGGTTCCCATTTATGAAGCCCTTTCACGCGTTTCACGGGTGCGTGATCTGACTCCCGAGATTATGCTCGAGGTGATTGAGGAGCAAGCGGCGCAGGGTGTGGATTACATGACCATCCACGCCGGCGTGCTGCGCGAGTATATCCCCATGACGCGGCAACGCATCACCGGCATCGTCAGCCGTGGCGGGGCGATTCTGGCCCAATGGTGCGTGGAGAATAGCCGGCAGAATTTTCTTTATACGCACTTTGAAGAAATCTGCAAAATCTTCCAGAAATACGACGTCTCGTTTTCCTTGGGTGACGGCTTGCGCCCGGGCTGCCTGGCGGACGCCAGCGACGCCGCGCAATTTGCCGAACTGAACACTCTCGGCGAACTCACCCGGAAAGCCTGGGAATATGATGTTCAGGTAATGATCGAAGGGCCCGGGCACGTCCCCATGGATCAGATCAAGCTCCAGGTGGACAAGGAAATCGAGATGTGCCAGGAAGCGCCGTTTTACACCTTGGGCCCGCTGGTCACCGATATCGCGCCTGGCTACGACCACATCACGTCGGCCATTGGCGCGGCAATGATCGGCTGGCACGGCGCCTCCATGCTCTGCTACGTGACCCCAAAGGAGCACCTCGGACTGCCGGATAAGAACGATGTGCGGCAGGGTATCATCGCCTACAAGATTGCCGCCCACGCTGCCGACGTCGCCCGGCACCGCCCTGGAGCCCGCGACCGTGACGACGCCATTTCGTACGCGCGCTTCCTCTTCGACTGGAACAAGCAGTTTGACCTTTCCCTCGACCCTGAGATGGCCCGCTCCATGCACGACGAAACCTTGGCCAACGAAACCTACAAAGACGCCGCCTTCTGTTCCATGTGCGGCCCCAAGTTCTGCTCCATGAATACTACCCAGGTCATGGAGAAACAACTGGGATTGAACCAGGGCGAGCGCGAGCAGAAGTTCGTGGAGTTGCTGGCAAGGGTAGATAAATAATGGAAGAACGCATCGATGGTCTTGACTCTCAATCCTGAAAATGAGCGAATCGTAATCGAGGAACTGCAAACTTGAACTCAGGGCACACACGTCATGGGTCTTGCCCTCTCCCCAGGGGCTGAGTGTGTCCCATATCTTTCCCTGGACACCGGGGGTAGAACTGAATCAACAGCCCTCTCCCCAGGGGCTGAGCGTGTCCCATATCTTTGGCTGGACACCGGGGGTAGAACTGAATCAACAGCCCTCTCCCCAGGGGCTGAGCGTGTCCCATATCTTTGGCTGGACACCGGGGGTAGAACTGAATCAACAGCCCTCTCCCTTGGGGAGAGGGTGTCCCGCTGCCGGCGCTTTCACCAGCCGGAACGGGACGGGTGAGGGGTTTCTTGCACGAATCAACAGAGCAAGTCAAAAGTCAAAACGCAAAAGGTAAATTGCAAAAGTAGCCATCGCTCGTACCTTTGACTTTTGACATTTGCGATTTGCCGTTTGACTTGTTCTTCCGCTTTGCGGACCTTTGCCCTCAGCCTCCAGTCGCGCAACAAGGACGATGTGGCGTTTTGAGCCGCGGTTGGGTTGCGCCGCAAGGGGCAGGCCGCACGGGCACGGGGGGACTATAGCGGATGCGAAGCTTTAGCCGGACAAGGTGGTTTGCGAACGGAAGCAACCCCTCACCCGTCCGGCGACGGCTGGAGAAAGCGCCGTCGCCGGACACCCTCTCCCCAAGGGA
>Ga0326728_10007397_pt1 | contig 28236 bp, 28 predicted proteins | sample MB3enrmetagenome_FD_207602 | JGI IMG/M metagenome (GOLD analysis project Ga0326728, IMG submission 207602) | Lab enriched peat soil microbial communities from McLean, Ithaca, NY, United States - MB31MN | ecosystem: Environmental > Terrestrial > Soil > Wetlands > Peat | place: USA: New York... | reverse complement strand
CCGGATAGAGAATTATGGTCAGATCGCTGAATGTGACCTCCTGCCAGAAACTGGCCGGGATCTCTCCTGCACAGCCATCGAATGCATCCGCATAGGTCTGCCCGTCCCAGAAATAATAAAAATTGAACTTATCCAGGTAATTGGCCGGGATGGGATCGTCCTTTGGACTGACGGAAGGGTACATCCCGAACGTCTGGCTGATAAAGAGGCGTACGTCCGCTTCAAATTTCTGCTGGCCTCCGGGATAGCCGTTGAGCCGGACTTCGGTATTGGTGGTACTGTTAAACGAGGTATTGGAAGGCAGAAACACGATATCAATTTTGGATTCCACAGGCCCGTTTACCAGGATCGGAATAATATCGGATACATGAAGGTCAAGTTCCATGGAATGGTTACCCGTCAGGTCTGCCTCGATCGTCTTCTCCTGGTACCCGTCTTTTACAGCCCGGATCGTTACCGTCCCTGATGGGTAGCTGGCGGTGGAAATGGTACAGGTACCATCTTCCCGGGAGGTTCCCGCCAACTGGCCGTTGATATAATAATTAACACCCCCGAGGGGTGTCTGGTTCTCCATGTCCCGTGTCACGAGCAGGACAGGTACCCCCGGTGGCCCCTGTTGTTCCCCGGAAAAACCTCCGGCCCGTTCGCCAAGGAAGGAAAATGCGGATAAAATTACCAATACTACTCCGCAGCAGAAGAGGATGAGCAGGGTTATTCTGAGAAGTTTTTCCCGTTCCATGCAACTCATCCTTCGCCGTTATGCGAATAATAAAAATTACTGATATTTATAAATTATCATAATTGACCAGTCTTGGGATCATGTGGCAATCTTTTTCCTGTTACACCCGGGCGCACCGGGTGTCCGTATACAATCATTCCTCGTGCATCAATAAATATCTTGTACCGGTCTCCCTTTCTTAGCTAATCTCGATCAGCAGGGTTTTTTGTCAAATACACGGAATGAGCCGCTGAAGATTCTTGTATCCTGGCGCTCTTGTTCAGGGCACCGGAAACGAAGAATTTTTCGGACCGGAGACAATGAGGTGGTTCCCGTTACGTGACTGCATCCGGTAAAAAGAAACCGGATTTTTTGGGGCAGGATCCCACGGGTTTTGCATTCCGGCCGGGAAAATAAAAAGGGCCGGCGGTTCTCCGGTGCGCGTGGTTTTGCCCTGCCAGTCCCGCCAGAATCAGTATTCCGGCAATTCCCGGTATTCGGATGTACGTGCCTTATCAGAGATAATGGCACTGTTGCCCAGCTGGTCCTGGAGGATGAGGGTGACCGGGAAACTTCCGGCCCGCACGGCCGTGATATTGTCCAGGATCCGGATGGCATTCTCCCGCTCGCTCTCCGTTCCCCAGCTGAGTGCCCCCCGGACGACGTTCCCGATCCGGTCCAGCACGCCCTCAACATTGGTGACAAAACCTTGGCAGGCAGGCCCCGGGTCGATCCGGACGCCCAGTTCCGGGATCGCGAGGGCGCCGCTCATGCTTCGCACCACGCGGATGTCGAGGTCATCTGCCGTGGTGACCGCGAGTTCGTACCGTACCGGCTCGCCCTGTCCCAGGAGCTGGGTATCCACGTACCGGAACCCGCATGTATCACAGCTCGCGCTGACGATGAGGATATCAGAAAAATAAGGGATATTTTCCGTCAGATACAGGTATTCTATTTCAGTATTGCAGGATGGACATGGCCCCGGAACAATTTTCCGCACGAATTTACCCACCGATCTTATCGCGGGAGATCTTGACCGACATAGGGGTGAGCACCACGTATCTCTGGTCCCCGAGGCCGATGATGTCGCCATTGACGTCCTTTGCGACTTCTTTTAAGTCCTTGAGCACGCGCTCATAGGAGATCTTGTCCATCTTCAGGCGTGAAATGTCGACGATGACAATATTGCCGCTGTAGACCTCGTCCTTAACACGGGGAGTGTCTTTGAGATCCGCAATGGTCGCGATCTTGACGAGAAGCGCCGGGGCACCGCCATGCTCTTCATAGGAACTGAGGTCAAGTTCCATATAATCATCGTCCGTACTGCCGGAACTCTTCCCAAGAAGCGTATCAATGATTTTAACCATAAAAAAACTGTATGGCGAATTTTATTTAATAGTATCTATTTAGAAAGCGTCCGGCAGGCATTTTCTCCATGCAAAAGGGGGTTTTGCCCCGTTTTCCCGCCAGGTTTTCCAGCCTGCCGGCCCGTTAGAGCTCAAGGTTCCAGAGTTCGTCGCCGACATGATGGAAATTCCTGCACATTTTTCCGGATGCGCTCCCGAGGATAGCCGACCCGTCCATGAGGGCGATGCTGATCGCGAGCGGTTTTCCGTGTCGTTCATCGACGATCTGGACCGGCTGGCCGTTCTTCACATCAGGCATCACTGCCACGATCCCGGGCCTCATCGCGTCAGCGCCGTTCACGACATAGGGGATCGCGCCGGTATCGACAGTCACCCGGCGTTCCGGGAACGGGCGCTCGACAGCCCCTTTGAGCGTGGGAAAGACCCATTCCCCGCTGTCCATCAGGAGGGGTTTTTTGTTCACCAGATAAATGGCGACATCTGCGTTGGTCTCGAGGATTTCGAGCATCTCCGCATGGAAGAGCGCAGCTGACGGCCCTATCTGTGCAGCGAGGCGCTCAAAGAGGTCCTGCACCTGGCCTTTCCGGATCGAATGTCGTTTTTTTATGACAATTTTTTTCATCGCACTGCTCCTACATTCTTTCCCGCGGGCTCTAAAATTTTTGCCCTCAACGTTTTGCCATCAGCGTGATCCAGGGCTGCCGGGATCGCGAAAAATGTCGTTCATTTTTGTGCGTCGCCGCGTGAGAAACCTTATTGATGGTTCCCGGACTACGGTATGTTTAAGTAGAGTGTTCGCGCACATATATTACTCCAGAACGATGGTAATGCAGGGTAATAATATGACCAAGAGACCGTTGGATATTTTGGATCTGGTGCTGAACCGCCAGCCCGTGCTGGTATCCCTCAAGGGTGGGAGAGAGATACGGGGGGTTCTCCAGGGGTACGACGTTCACATGAACCTCGTCCTGGACAAGGCCGAGGAAATCGAGAACGGGCAGGTTCAGAAGGTGGGCACGCTCATCGTCCGCGGGGATAACGTGATCTATATCTCGCCATCACTGGAATCACAGGAGAAATAAGATGTCAAAAGGCACTCCGTCAATGGGAAAGATGAACAAGAAGACCCATATCGCCTGCCGGCGCTGTGGGAGGATCTCGTATCACGCCCAGAAGAAGGTCTGCTCTGCCTGCGGGTTTGGCAGGAGCACCAAGATGCGCAGCTACAAGTGGACAACGAAAAGACCAAAAATCCCAACGCACTAACGTACAATCATGTGTGGTATCGTTGGCATCGTTGATGCTGGCGGTGTGTCAATCCAGCTCTACTATGCCATGTACGCGCTCCAGCACCGTGGCCAGGAGAGCGCCGGAATATCCACGTTTGATGGGACAAACCTCTGTAAATTCAAGGGGCAGGGGCTTGTCGCTGACGTTTTTTCCCCGAAAATCTTAAAAAACCTCAAGGGAACCGCCGGCATCGGGCATGTGCGGTACCCGACAACCGGGGCGAACCTTCCCGAAAATATCCAGCCCCTCAATTTTCAGTTCCAGGATCATTTCATCTCCGTCGCCCACAACGGCAACCTCGTCAATATCGGGGATCTCCGGAGCGAGTTTGAACAGGCCGGCCAGTTCTTCACCACGACGACCGACACGGAGATCATCGCCAAGATCCTGATTGACGAGATCAGCAAGTCCGGGATTGTCGAGGACGCGGTGAGCGTCTGCATGCGCCGTCTGCACGGCTCGTACTCGGTTGTGATGATGATCGATGGCGTAATCTATGCTTTCCGGGACCCGCTCGGGATCAAGCCGTTCTGCCTTGGCAGGCTTGAGAACGGCTACATAGTCGCATCGGAGAGCGTGGCGGTCGATGCGCTGGGCGGGAAGTTCCTCCGTGACGTGAAGCCCGGCGAACTGATACGGATGGATGGAATGGGGATCCGGTGCATGCAGATCGCGGTCGCCGGCAGGCGTGCGCACTGTATCTTTGAGTACATCTATTTCGCCCGGGCAGATGCCGTCATCGATGGCGTGCTGGTCTATGATGTCCGCCGGACGATCGGCCAGAAGCTCCACGAGGAGGCGCCGGTAAAGGCGGACTCAGTCTGTTCAGTGCCCGACTCCGGAACGGCATATGCGATTGGCTATGCCGAACGGTCGAAGATCCCGTTTGTTGAGAGCCTGATGAAGAACCGGTATACGGGCAGAACATTTATCATGCCCAGCCAGCGGGAACGGGAGAGAGCAGTCCGGATCAAACTCAACCCGATCCCGGCGCACTTAAAAGATAAGTCCGTCGTGCTGGTCGATGACAGCATCGTGCGGGGTACGACCTCGAAGCGGATCATCGACATGATGCGGGAGGCGGGGGCACGTGAAGTGCATATGCGGATCGGGTCGCCGGCGATCAAATCTCCGTGCTATCTCGGAGTGGACATGCCCACCCGGCAGGAGCTGATCGCCAGCGACAAGGTTGAGGACGAGGTCCGGCACAGCATCACCGCCACCACCCTCCACCACATCTCGCTTGAGGCCCTGATCAGGGCGATCGGGTTCGACCATGATGACCTCTGCACCGGCTGCCTCACCGGGTGCTACCCGCTCTCTATTGATGGTGAGACCGCCCAGCCCCGGCAGGTCGACTTTGTCGACCAGACCTACCAGTCCAGGCTTGAGTCGTTTGAGGCGGGGACGTCGTCTTAGGGACAAATTTTTTGATGGATCTCTCCGGCCGTCATTAGAAGAGAATCTCCGGTACGACTCTTTCATCTTTCGTGCGATCAGAGTACCGATCTATGGTCACAACATAAATCCGGTATCATTTTGCTATCGCATACTGGCAGGCATCAGCAAAATTAACGTAAAATAGTTCGGCAGCAGGTGTTGATCTTGGAAAATTAGATCTTCTAAAGAAGGAAAAAAAAATTCAAAAAATGTCCTGTAGGAAACCCTGTTTTTTAATAAATTATAAAACACATGTTGACGAATTGGACGATGCCTATCCTCCTGACCGCTCCGGCAGCGTTCACGATAATGTGCGTATTACTTTCTTAGGTATTATCGCTATATGGGGGATGCCATAGCGGCGGGGGCGGAGGCAAACACTTGCAAAAGCCCCCAAGAGCGTCAAATGGGTTTTCTGCTAATCTCTATAGAGCCCAAAAAGAAAATTCCAGCCCGAAAAGAATTGGAGAATTTCAGAAATTCCAAAAAAAAAGTTTTCCGGGCCTGGAGAAATTCGGGCACCTTATGTCAATTGATCCACCTGCGCGAGCGCCATGCATTTGCAACGGATCGCCACTCGTCTTCACAGCACGTACTTCCAGCCGTCGTTTCGCAACGCTTCCTGCCGGATTTCGTAGTCGGGCATCAGCTCACGCAGGTGGCTCCAGAACCGCGATGAATGATTCTTGTGCCGGATGTGGCAGAGCTCATGGGCGACGACATACTCGATCTGGCCGATGGGCGCCATGATCAGGGCTATATTGAAATTGAGACTGTTCCTGTACCCGCAGCTTCCCCAGCGCCGGTTCATCCGTTTCACCTTGAACGGAGGTACGGGGATGTCCAACCGGAGTGCAAACCATTCCACCATCCCCCCGATCTGCTGGAATGTGCTGGCCCGGTACCATTCAAGGAGCGCAGTCTTCACGAACTGCCGGCAGTGCCGGTCGTCAGCGCCATACGGTACAGACACATCGATATAACCGCCCTGCAACGTGACCCGGGGTGATCCATCGCCGTCATGCACGGCAAGACGGTACTGCCTGCCAAGGTAGAGGAAGATCTCCCCGTCCACATAATCTTTTGGGGCGGTGAACTGACGGATCGTGTCGAACCAGGCGATCTTCTTCTCGATCCACGGGGCTTTCTGCTCGACCAGATCCCGGATCCGGGCCCGGGACGCCCTCAGCGGGGCTTTTACGGTTACCGATTTATCGGGATGAACCTCGATGGCGAAGTTCCTGCGTCGTTTTTGGTATACAACAGTGAAGAGGATATCCGTGGTGCCGGACCGGACCGCGCCGGTGACCGTTTGGGCCCCCGCTTTCACGCTGCCAGCCAACCCATGACAAATTTCATGATATAATTGACCTGAGGTTCCGTAATTAATTCTTTCTTTTGCAGAGCGGATGACCGGGTTTTAAAATAAATCCGGAAAAAAGTTTTCATCGCAGAAATTCCTGAAAATCCGCGTACGCTTATAAACAAAAATTACTCTGGCGTTTTCTGCTCGTGAGCCGTTTGCGATTCCCGCTCTTTCGTTATCGTTTTTGCAAGCGCGATGGTCCCCGTCATATCCCCAAGCGTCATGGTCTGGAGAGCAGTTGACGGGACGATGACAATCGTTGCATTTGCCTTCAATCCGTCGTAGAGCATGTTCATCGCCCGAAGGTGCAGGGCCGTCGGATTATTGATATACGTCTTTGCGGCCTGCTCAAACTTCTCGGCGATCTGCCGTTCGGAATCCCCGAGAATAACACGGGCCTGCCGCTCCCGTTCCGCCTGTGCCTGCATGGACATCGCATCCTGGAGAGCGCTCGGGATGACCACGTCCCGGATCTCGACAGAGAGCACTTTGATGCCCCAGCCCTTGATCCGGCCTTCGATCGTTTTCTGGAGCTCGATATCGATCGCTTCTCTGCCCGTGAGCATCTCGGAAAGGAACGTTTTACCGATAACGTCCCGGAGAGCCGTCTGCGATGCGAGGAATACCGCCTCCCTGTAATTCATGACTTCGAGCGCGGCTTTTTCCACGTCGATCACCTGCCAGAACAGTACTGCATCAACGTTGACGGGAACCGTATCCTTTGTCAGGGTCTGTTCGGCATTGAATGATGTCGTGACAACCCGGATATCGATCAGGTACGCGACCCGGTTGAAAAACGGGATAATAAAGAACACTCCGGGGCCCCTGATGCCGACGAATCTCCCGAGGAAAAGGACCACCATCCGTTCCCACTGGTTGGCAATCCGTATCGCCATGGCCAGAAGCACAACAATGACAATCAGAATTATCGCAACAATCGTGAGGGTGAAGGTATCCGTCGTTAATTCCTCCCTGAACCGTCCATCCGGTAGTAGTCCCCGATGGGCAAAAGAGGAGTATCTGCCGAAAGTATATATTTGTGGTGATAGTGCCGTGCGGCCGTTTTTCCCGTCCTGACAAATCCCAGGAGCAGACCAGTACAGGTTACAGGGTTGGTGAACAGCATCTGGCTGCAGGTTTTTTCAGACAAGGAAAATTGGGGGGTCAGTGCCATGAGTTCCCTGCCATACTTCCTGCCCGGGATCTTCCACGAGTGTCAACGGGTTCCGGTATATACGCATGATATGCCGCCGTCGTCCTGCAATTCCGGGGCTGGCTTCAAAAAAAAATCCGTCATTAATCCGTTACTATGGAGAACCCTGTCAAAATACCTTCTCTTTGAAAAACAGATCGCAAAAATAGCGAGGGATGGATTTGAACCATCGATCTACGGGTTATGAGCCCGTCGGGATATCCTGACTACCCTACCTCGCTCCCACAGTCAGGGTAATACTATTGTCGGCATGCGCTGATATACTTTATCCACTTACCCCGCAGATCCCTCGTGTCTCGTCAGCCGGTGTCATTCGTTCGCTACATTAAATTAGCAGGATGGGCATATAAAAAGAGCATGGACGATGATGAGCTCGCCAGAATACGCGAAAAGAGGATACAGGAGCTGAAGGAGAGGAAGGGACACGCAGGAACCGCCGGTGGCGTGATCACGATCAGCCAGCGGCAGATTACCGAAATTTTACAGCAGCACCCGGCGCTCGTGATCGACTTCTGGGCGGAGTGGTGCGGGCCCTGCCGGCGGGTCTCTCCCGCCATCGAGGAACTTGCGCAGGAATTTGCCGGCAGGGTCACGTTCGGCAAGTGCAACACTGACGAAAACCAGCAGCTGGCGATGCAGCTCTCCATCTCCGCCATCCCCAATATCGTCTTTTTCTCGCACGGGAAGCTGGTGGACCGGATCATCGGCGCCTACCCCAGGGAGGCGATCCGGGATAAAGTGATCCGGAATTTCCGGCAGGATTGAATTATTTTCTTATTTTCACAGGAAGATCGCAGGAAAATGGAGTCAAAAACAATACCAGCCGCAACCTCCACAGCCGGTGCCGGGCGAATTTGATGCCGGTTTCCTGAACAATTACATACTTGTCATTGCACATGCAATATTATTGAAGAGTCAACCATGGTCGCAACCTCAGATCCAGATAAGGACGAACATATCATCGAAGCGATGGGCAGATCCCGGATCGTTATCCGGAACGGGCGTGTCGTGAAAGTTGGCGAGGCAGCGATCACCGACTGCCCGCTTGCAAAACGGTTCGCGTACCCGGTACCCGATATCAAAAAAGAGTCCGTCAGGGCAAACATCGAGCACCGGATCAAGGCGTTTGGCATGTGCACACCGGAACGCGAGGTGCTGGACAACCGGGAGTTCGTCGGTTTCGGGGCTTCGGAGATCCTCAGTTTCGGTCTCCGGGCCCACCTCATCGATGCGGTTGTCATCGCGTGCGACGGTGTCGGGACCGTCGTCGTGACGACACCTGCAATGGTGCAGGGCATCGGGGGCAGGATGTCCGGGCTTGTCCGGACATCCCCGTATCCGCCGGTCATGGACCGGATTGAACAGGGCGGCGGCATCGTCCTCGACCGTGAACATGCGACGATAGATCAGGTGGCCGGTGTCGCACTCGCGAATAAAGAAGGCTTCTGCAGGATCGCAGTCACGGTCGCCCAGCCCGGGACGGCAGCGGCGATCCGCAGGATCCATCCCGATACCATGATCTTTGCGGTGCATGTCACCGGTCTTTCGCGGGAGGAGGCAGAATCGCTTGTCGCAGATTCCGATCTGGTGACGTCCTGTGCCTCAAAGACTATCCGGGAGGCTGCCGGTGCGAAGGCACTTGTCCAGGCCGGTGTGTCCGTGCCGGTCTTTGCAGTAACACGGAAAGGAAAAGAGATGATCATCGAGAAGATCCGCCAGACAGACGAACAGGTGCTGATCAAACCTACGAAACTCCCGGCACTCACCGGCGAGCAGCCAAACCCGCTGGTGTAAGACGGGTTCCTGCCTTTTTTAAATTTTACCGTTATTTACATCTGCCATCGTATAATGTACTGGTTTAAATACAATGGCGGCTCCAACACCAGCTTTTCGGCCGATGATCTCTATCCGCGAACGGGCCGGACGCGGATACCGTTGAAGGCCCTCGCGCATCAGCATCACGGGTCATCGCATTCCGGAGCGGGATGTGGGGACCTGATAACCAAAATGCACCGTTAACCAGCTCGATCGTTACCGGTCTCCAACCGGCCGATTACGGTTATAACCGCGACCGCTGAACCGTTCCCGAAGACTGCCAGCAGCAGCCTTATGTTCCAAAGCCTTTGATGCAGGAGGAAGCGGGCGGCTTACGTATTTCAGGAAAATGACCTCAAGCCGGTATGCCTCATGGAATCCGGAAAAGAACATCAGGCGGGAAGCAGTAGTTATGGGAAATGCGATATCGAAATAGTTCAAAATCCAGGACTGCAGGATTTATTCGTCCCCGCTCCTCTCGTTGATCTTTGCCGCCATGATGAAATCGTTGAGCGTCAGGCCGCCTGCCGGGTAGGTATAGTAACCGACCTCGACAAATTTTCCCTCTCTCAGCGATAAGTCCGGGATATGACCCTCCCCGGTTGAAAGTGTAAGGACATCGCTGATGAACGCGATGGACTTCCCGCTGTCGCCAAAGGTGAAGAGCCGGGTGAGGTGCCCGTTCTGGAGCGACCAGCCGGGCACTTCCTTGAGCAGTTCGAAGGTATCCTTTCTCGTGATCGGGGGAGACCCGGGCCGGTAGGTTGTGCACTTTTTCTGTGCGAGTTCCATGGTTATTTCTCCACCGTATAACCAAAAAAAGGTTCGTACCTGCTGGCGGCAAATATGGCAGCCGGTGATGTGCGACGGAAAATTGCATATGGCAGGGACGGATCCATCGTATGCAGCAGATAGGCAGATCGTGAAAATGGAGGTATATTCCCTGCCGGTGCAGTTCATGGATTGGCGGCGGGCCGTCCCGGAAAGACCATAAGATGACCGGCACAATGCATGTACACGAACGGGCCATCGGTATTTCCTGTCCTGCATGAATCGCTCCAGAACGTACTCTCCCAGCGGCTGGGCTGGACCGAACTGCGGGATGTGCAGGAGCATGCATACAGGGCGGTAACTCAGGGAGATGACGTACTGGTCATCGCACCGACTGCCGGGGGAAAATCCGAGGCGGCCCTGATCCCGGTGATGGACGATATCCTGAAAAACGGCCGCAAAGGCGTGTCCTGTCTCTGCCTCTCCCCATTAAAGGCCCTTATCAATGATCAGGAGGAGCGGTTTCGTGCATTCTGCGTGCCGACAGGATTGTCCGTGATGAAGTGGCACGGGGATGTCCCGAGAGGGGAGCGTGGCTGGAAAGACGGGGAGGCCCCGCACTTCCTGATGATCACGCCCGAATCGCTCGAGGTGCTCCTGCTGGAGAAGAACCTCTCGAAGGAACTGGGCAACCTCCGGTACGTCATTGTCGACGAGCTCCATGCGTTCGTGGAGTCCGAGCGGGGGGTCCACCTGAAGATCCTGCTCGACCGGCTCGACCGGATCACCAGTTCCTCCCTCCAGCGGATCGGGCTTTCTGCGACGGTCGGCAACCCCGGTGAGATCCTCTCGTGGCTCTCGGATGACCGGCGAAAAAAACGGCTCGTGACGGTGCCCGCGCCGGCAAAAGCAAAACAGTTCCAGTTCGTTGTAGAGGACGGCGAGGCACAGCGGATCGATGCGCTGGTACGGATTGTCCATGGGAAAAAGGCGCTGGTCTTTGTGAACAGCCGGAGCGAGGCGGAGAAGACCGTAAAAGCCGTGTCCGGGCGGGTCCGGAACCTGCACATCCACCACTCCTCCCTCTCGCCGGCAATAAAGAAAGCCGCGGAAGAGGCATTCAACAGCGAGGGAGGGGCCTGCATCGTCTGCACGAGCACGCTTGAACTGGGGATCGACATCGGCAACCTTGACGTCGTGGTGCAGGTCGGGCCGCCCGGGTCGGTCTCATCGTTCCTGCAGCGGATGGGGCGGAGCGGGCGAAGGGGGAAATCCGCGTTTTTCGCATGGATTCTCAACAGCCCGTGCGAACTCCTCTGCAGCTGCGCCGTGATCGAATGCGCCATAAAAAAAGAGGTCGAGCACCTCATGCCACCCAAAAAACCCTATGACGTGCTAGCCCAGCAGGTATTCCTCCTCTTACTCCGTTCGTCCCGTTCCAGCAGAAAAACGATCGCCTGTGAAGTGCTCTCGCTCCCGGTCTTTGCCAGGATATCTCCCGGTGCTGTGAACCGGATCCTCTCCCACCTGATCGCGGAGGGCTACCTCACGTCCGATGGCGAGATGCTTATGCTGGGGACCCGGGCCGAACAGGTCTTCGGACGGTCTAACTGGAAGGATCTCTATTCCGTGATCAGCGGGAGGGGCGAGTACCGTGCAGTGACTCCTGACGGGGAAGTGGTGGGAACACTTGACGCGCGTTTCGTCAAAAGCCGGAATGCCGGGAGCTTTACACTTGGCGGACGGAGCTGGTCGATGGTCAAATGTGACGAGGGCCATAACGTCGTGGTCGTTGTCCCGGACAGGGGGGACCGGATCCGCGTCTTCTGGGGTGGCGCAGAATCCGGTTCTTCATCCCTTGTCTGCCGGACTGTGAGGCAGATTGTTGCCAGAGGGGCCACATCCCTTCCCCTCGGCATGCGTGAACAGGAGATCCTCACGGGTGTATTCCGGCACCTCCCGGCGGGCATAGCCATCTTCGATATCTGTGTGCAGGAGCAGCCGGGCACCCACGGGACTGACGTGACGGTCTATTCGTTTCATGGCAGCCGGTTCAACCATGTCCTCGCCCTGCTGCTCGAAGAACGGCTGGGCAGCAACGTCCGGGTACGGTACGGTGATTTCGCGGTCACTGTGCAGCGGGCCGGAAAAGAGGGCGCTCTTGACCGGGTTGCGGGAGCGATCCGGGAGATCCGGTCGTACACACCGGATATGGCGGGGGAGATCCTTCCCCCGCTCTCACCCGAACTTTGGAAGTTCGGGCAAGTCCTCCCCCAAGACTGTATCAGGGAGATGGTGATCGCTGATTATTACTTCGTGGAGGAATTTCAAGAGGTCATGCATACGGCATCGGTCACCGTGATCCGGGAGCATGATACGCGAGCAGGTCCGGCGAGGGATATGCCGGCAGAAAACGCGGTGCAGGATTGATCCCCTTAGTTGTCGTAAGCGGGGAAAAGTGCTTGTTCCCCCTGCGTGATAGATCACCATGATAAAAAAAATAAGACCACCACCTATGAGCAGAACCCTTGTCGTTCTCGTTTTCATCATGCTCCTGCCGGCACTTTGCGGGTGCATCCAACCCGCCGGGCAGGCACCCACTGCGGCACCGGTTTTGTCGGAGACGAAGAGTACGGCATTACCGGCAACGTTGACTCCCTCGGTATCGGCCAACACGGTCGCGATCCAGAACTCTGCATTTGACCCCGCGAGTATCACCATCAAAGCCGGCGAGACCGTCCGGTGGGTAAACAGGGATCACGTCGTACATACGGTTACATTTGCAAAGGATTCCGGGCTTGTCAGTTCGGCTCCCCTCTCCTGGAACCAGGGGTTCAGCGTGAAAATTTTCACGCCCGGTGTCTACAACTATACCAGTTCGATCAACCCGGGCATGCAGGGCACGGTCGTGGTGACATAGGCCATACTGCATGAGATCTCATATTACCCGGCGTTTGGACCCCGCTGTTAATCTATCCCGGGACCATCGCCCTTTGCAGATCTATCCACACCTCACTCTTTGTTATCTTGGATAAACGCCGGATCAGGCTGATACCGTTCACGTGGAACTCACGGCTTGCAGTCTTCTCGCTTGCCTCCGCAGTCGTCCACGGGATCTCCGCCGCCCTGCTGTTTTCCTGAATATGAGTGCCGGCGGCAAAAAGAAAAATTGTCCGCGGGATCAATATCCGGCGATCCGGAGCAGCGCGCCCACAATGATGCCAAACATGGATGTGGACGCCGACAACATCCCGAGAAGAATATAACCGACTACCACCCCGATTTTCAGGGGAGTGTAGGTCCGGTTGATATTCAACCTCCGCACCGTCCGGAAGGGGCGGGCATCGGCCGAAACTGCGGGCTTGTTTCTCCTGATCCTGAACATAATGTTCACCACATCACCGACGGGCAGCTGCGCTGTCCTGTATAAATTCACCAGACATGCACCGGCCCATCAGAGCCTGAGCATGCTATAATTAGCAGAGGCTCTATTTAAATTCTTCTAATCCTGAAAATGATAAAAAAACGTAGCATTATTATTTTAATATGAATTAAAGCCTTTAATCCGCTCTTTTTACCTTTTTATCTGACGGTTCGCCCGATTTTCTCCAGTACGCCGAGGGGGAGATTTGAACTCCCGAGGCGCGAAGCGCCAGTAGCTTTCGAGGCTACCGCCTTCCCGGGCTAGACTACCTCGGCATCCGGTTCAGCTATTTTCTTGCCAATGCCACTAATAGTTATCTGATGAATGTGCTCCCGGTGAGGTTACGGCAGGATACCTGCCCGAGGGTTTTGCGGGGCACTTGCGAGAAAATCCGGTAAAAAATATCGTGATATTCAGTTGTTGCTGTTACTCAGGCAGCCGGGGCGTGTCCCTCGGGTTTCTTCTGCTGTGTGATCATCATGTCGTCAACGCGGACAAGCATGACTGCAGTCTCCGATGCACTCTGGATCGACTGGCGCTTGGAGCGCAGGGGCTCGAGAACGCCTTCCGCGAGCATATCGATCACATTGCCGGTGTATACGTTCAGCCCAGCCGTTTTCTTGCCCTTTGCATGGGCATTCTTGAGCTCAACCAGCTTATCGATCGGGCTGTAACCGGAGTTTTCCGCAAGCGTACGGGGGATCGATTCGTATGCGGATGCATACGCCTCGATGGCCAGCTGGACGCGCCCGCCAACCGTCTCCGCATAGTCCCGGATCTTCATTAAAAGTTCAGTCTCGATCGCTCCGCCACCGACCACGTATGTCCCGTCCTCGATGGCATCCCTCACCACGCTGGTACCGTCGACGACCGCACGCTCCAGCTCGTCCAGGAGGTAATCGGTGGAACCGCGGAGGAGGATCGTGATCGTCTTGGGGTTCTTGCAGCCGGAGATCCTCACGATATCGATATCGTTGTCTTCCTCAACCAGATCGGCATGTCCGAGGTCTTTTTCGGTCAGGTCTTCGGGCTTGGTCACGATACTTGCGTGCAGGGCGCGGGCAGCATATTTCATGTCCTTTTCCGGCACGTCCTCGACAGCAAGGACTCCGGATTTGGCAAGGAAGAACTGGACGGGATCTGCAATGCCCTTCTGACAGAGGAGCACGTTTGCGCCCGTATTGATAACCGCGTCAGCAAGTTTTTTGAGGGTATCGCGTTCCTGCTCGCCAAAGGCGGCTATCTGTTCGGCAGCCGAGATCTTGATCTTTGCTTTTACCTGCGTCTTGGTGATCTCCATCGGTGTCGAAATCAGGGCAACCTTCGCTTTTACAATCTTGCGGGGCATGCCTTCGTTCACCCGTTTTTTGTCGATCACGACCCCGCGGATCAGCTCGGCATCATCCATCGCATGCCCTTTCTGCTTCTTGATCATCACATCGTCTTCATCGGCGATGTATTTCCCGTCAGTCTTTTCCGAGATGGCCATCACCGCGTCCACGATAATCCCGTCGAGCTTGCCTTTCACCGACTCGATGGATTTGCCCGTAATCGCGGTATCGGCGATCCTGAGGAGCGTCTTTTTGTCCGTCGGCTCGACTTTGAACGAAAGGAAGTCGGCAATCTCAAGCGCCCTCTCCATTCCCATGCGGTAACCCTGGGCGATCACGGTCGGGTGGATCCCCTGTTCCAGCAGGCCTTCCGCCCGTTCCATCAGTGCACCGACAATGACGACAGCAGTCGTGGTACCGTCGCCAACTTGATCGTCCTGCGTCTTTGCGACCTCGATTACCATCTTGGCACCGGGATGCTGGACCTTTATCTCCCCAAGGATGGTTGCTCCGTCGTTGGTGATCACGATATCACCGGTTGAACCGACCAGCATCTTGTCCATTCCCCGGGGACCAAGGGTCGTCCTGACGGCGCCGGCGATTGCCTTAGCCGCCATAATATTCGAGCGCTGGGCTTCCCTCCCATAATTTCGCTCTACGTTGTCTTTTAAAATGATAATTGGTTGACCAGCTAACATACGTATTCCTCTGATGCTGTAAAAGATGGAATTAAACTTCTATATAAATTAATCTGTCTATGGTTCTGATAAGTTAACGGGTGGTTGATAAATTTGGAGATAAGTGATAAGTCGCGGGTGGTCAGCGCGCAGGGAGTTCTAGTGCGTTAGCTAGAGATTTTAAAATACAAGAAGTTTTGAAAATGACCATATGGCATCTTCCCTCGATTATGCCAATAGCTGTCAATATATTTCACTATATTATAAGGTGAGAAAATTTATACAGTCTAAAAAGATAACGCAATCTGAGAGGTGGTCAGAATTAATGGAGTGGTGTTGGAAACCTGATATCAAAAGATAAGACAAAAAAATTGTCTTAGTTTGATGCAATAAGACCGTATCAAATTAGCAGGTGGGGAAAATGAACGCAAAAAGATTAGCTGCATTAGTGATTTTGGCAATTGCAATATTTGCCTTAATCGCTCCGGTAACGGCAATGTCGAATAATCGTGTGAGTCCTTACACGAATGGAGGGATAAAACCCGGTTACATACCAATTCAGCCAGTTCACCGCGTAACATGCCGCTCAGTACCAATATACGTCTATTCACCCAAAGGGGTAACAACATCATACCGGTTGGTATGTAATTGACTTTTTTCCCCTTTTTTTGTCTATCTTTTGTAAATGAATAAAAATTAGAGAAGATATACCCCTATTTCACCGCCAACCCGATCATCGTTTCCCAACGGTTCCCCATCAGATTGATCGGGATATTTGCCAGTTGTGCCGGGACTAATCCCCCGATTCCCTGATGTGGTCGGATGTAATTATAGTAGGTCTGCATCCCAAGAGCAAACTCCTCAGCACTCACGGGGTTGTCAAGTGAGCGGAATACCTTGGTGCGCTCCCGGAATGTCCCGTTTAATCGTTCAAGGATATTGTTGTTCGGTTTGGTTTCAAAGTCCTTCAGCCGGACATGCGGGTTCTGGATCCTACCAAGGCCATAGAACTCTGCCTTGATTGCCTCCTTGTATGCCATCAAACCATCGCTTACAATCGCGTCCGGTCGAACTTCGGTGATCTCCTTTGCCTTTTGTAGCGGCTTTCTGGCATCCTTGGTATATCGTGTCTCAGTAACCTGACATGCGAGAAGGTAACGGGTCTTGGCATCCATGAGGTTCCATATCCACTGGTAGTAATTTTTCTCCCCCTCCTTTTTGATGTACACCGTTGTTTCGTCGATGTGCCAGATGTTACCGACTTCCGCCTTGTATTTCTCAGCGTATTTGCTGAGGAGTTTCAGGTACTTCCGGATCCATTCAAGGACTGTCGGCTGTGCCACACTGACACCTTCGACTTGCTTCAAGTGATCGACAATCTTCCTCTGTGAAACGCCCTTGAAGTACAGGTCAAGCGTGAGGGTAATTGTTTTCGGGCTGTTTTTCATCCGGCAGAATCCCCTATCGATGACGAACCGGTGACCGCAGTCATGGCAGCGAAATCGCTGATTCTCGCCAAATGTTGTTTTCCGGATTCCCCACTTAACTACGTTCTCGCTCTTGCATTCCGGGCATGTGACTTTTGGCTCAGCATCTTCAATCGCGGCGGGTGTACTTTGTTCCTGAACATCCCCTGCGATCTTAAGCGAGAGCTGGACGGCATAGATGTGCTTGCAGATCACGTTTCGGGTTGTGTGGTCCGGGCAAGTGCAAGACCAGGTTGCCTGCGAATGAATGGTTATCTTCCGGTCTTTCCGGTCTTTCGGGAACATCCGAGTAACGTGATAATACGCATCAACCGACTGCGACCTCACGTCCCATTCATTCTCGTTGTTCTGAATTACGGTACCGGGCTGGCTGAGGATCGCCAGTCCCCTTAATTCTCTTGGATCGGTTAGTTGGCGGATCATGTTCAATCATCTCTTGTTGTAAGTCCACTGACGTGGTTATACACATAACCACATATGTGTTTAAACTATTTAACGATTGTGGTTAAGGGGAAAAGTGTATAAACAGGGAGGAGCATTATAATAATTGAGGGAGAAAAATGGGCAGAATAGATGTTATCCTTCCAGATGAGTTAGAGAACGAATTCCGCATGGAGGTTGCCAAAGAATTAGGGATGAGAAGGGGCAACCTGACGATAGCATTGCAGGAAGGAATTAAGTTATGGATAGAAACCCACCGGCAGAGAAGGAGTGAGATCGCAAAGAAAGCGTGGGTAACACGGAAAGAGGGTAAAGTAGATCAATAAGACCGTCTGATTTCACTTAATAATATATACGGGGATTCGTACATCAGGTTTAATGGAATACTATACAGATGAGAGGGGGATACTTTACGATAAAGTAAAGTATCACACTCGAAAAAAACACGCTTTTCTTAAAGGATATCTGGACATCTGGGTTGAAAGAGTTAGACACAACCCCCCAACATTGGATATTTTCGATCTTTATGCCTCTACAGGATTGTGCTATTGTGAAGAGGCTAAAAAGACAGGTCTGCCTGAAGTAATTTGGGATGGATCTGCTATTATTGCGGCTAAAGCCCTTTCACGATATTCCAAAGGACGACTCCTCTTTTTAAATTCATATAATACAGTTGAGAAAATGAGAAAATCGCAAATAAATAATTTAATTGCTTTATTAAGAGGGTTAGATTTCAAAAAGTCAAGTATTCTTATATCATCTCCGATAGAAGATGCTGTGACCGAAGCAAGCAAACATATTGATCCTAGATATCCCTCTTTATGGATACTTGATCCTTGTGCGGCATCAGATTTGCCTTGGAATATTGTTGAAAAAATAGGGAATATGCGAGCAACTTATGATTACAATGGTGAGATGAGAATCCGAAAACCAGAACTAATTATTTCGTTAATGACGGAAGATTTACAGAGATTTGTTGACATTAGGCCGGATATAATCAGTTCATCTTTGGGTATGAACGAGGAAATATGGAGACCCAAGTATGAAGAATTAAGGGGTGGGGGTCTGAACACAAGGGAGGCTATGATTGAACTTTATGCCGAAAAATTGTCTGAACTCTATGAAAAACCACCAATATTAGCTGCCGAGATTAACATAACAAATGAATCAGCTATTGCATATTGTATTTTACTATTAACCGATTCCCCAGCTGGACATTATATCGCTAAATTAAAATTATTACCAGAATTTAAACAATGGGAGATTACTGAATGGAGATTGAATGCTAGACAAATTACAGCAGAATTAAAAAGAGATCCAGCGCAAAAAACGTTATTCTAATAAATTTGTAAACTCCTTTTTATGTAGTATTTTTTCCCATACCCCTCCAATTTCTCAATTAGTTCCCTCTTAAATTTAGACCAATCCACATTGTTTTGCTGGGGGTTATAATTCAATTTCCCTATCTTGTAAAAATCTACAAAATCTTTTGTCAGATCGATTAATTCTAAAGATTGCTCCGGTATCCATACGGGTTCAAGAGAGACATAAGTGAAAATCCCAGAATCGTGCGCCTTTTTTAACGAGTCTATCCGCTCATTGGTCTTTGCCGCACCCTTTTCAATTTCAATTTGGTATTTCTCATCGGTAAAAACAAGCGTGGTTCCGTATTCACTTAATTCAGGCCGTGCGGATAAGAGATCAAAATCTCTTTCTGAACGTTTCCCTCCTTTTGTTAAAATTGAGACTTTCAGATTGTGATCATGGAGGATTTGTATCGCTTTTCTTGTGAGTTGTTCCCTTATGTCTAATGGTTGATACGGGTCTGTGGTGAAAGAAAGTAGAATTGTACGTTTTTCCCCGATTTTTCCTAGATTAATTGCATCCTTTTCAAATTTGGCGATAACATCTTTCCTGACCACGGGCTTACAAAATTCCTCTCTTGAAATATGCAGCGTAGCTGGAGCATAACAATAAGAGCAACAGTGGCTGCATCCCCGATAGAGATTAGCAGCTAATTCACAATACTCCCTTGCCCTACCCCGCGATTCGTAGATGATAGATGTGTTCATTTCCATTACCTTTTATGAGTTCCAAGAATTATAATTCATATGCGCGCCAGAACAACCGTGACCTATCACCAACCGCAAGCACGGTTGATCAACCGCCAACCTATCAGAACCCTGTCTATGGTTCCAAAAAATAAAGGACTCAGTCAATCCGGGATATTTTGAAGAGCGAATAGACCGGCACGCCATCAATATCCCTGATGCCGCGCTTATCGAAGATCACCCAGATGGCGACCGGTGTAGCGCCGTGCTTCTTGAGGTATTTCACGACTTCACGCATTGTATTCCCAGAAGTGATCACGTCATCCACAACAATGCAGCGCTCCTGTGCGATCTGGGCAAAATTTCCGCTGATCGATCCGACCGGGTGTTCGCTTGCGTTCTGTTTTGCCGGGTGGTAGATGGCCAGTTTTGCATCTTCCTGCACGGCAATAAGCGTGGCAAGGGGAATGCCGGAGAGGGCAATACCGACAATGACCCCGGCAGCAGGTGAAGACCTGAGTTCATCCTGCTGCGGCCCGTAAAACCGTTTCAGGAGCATCACGGCAATTTCATCCAGCATCGGTGCATGGCTGCTCACTGCGGTCCAGTCGATATGGACGTCTTTTGGAGCGGCGGAGCCTTTTGTCTGGGTGAGGAGCCAGGTCACCGTCTCCATGGAGAGCGAGAGCTCGTCTGCTATCTGGCCCGGGCTGTGCCCTTCCGAGAGGAGCAGTTTCGCCCTGCTGATCAGATCGTCAAGCGAAGACATGAAAAAGAAGATTCATCGGATTCTATTTAAGTTTTCGTCTGATTTTTGAGCCGCAGACGGGGCATTCCCCGCCGGTCTCGAAGTAACGGCCGCAGCCGCTGCACCGGTATTTCCAGACAACCTTCTTTGCCGGCCGCTGCAGAAGAGGATGTACAGCAATTCCCAGCTCCGATGCCACATTCTGGATGGCAAAGTCATCCGTAAAGACCGCCGCCCCCAGATCGAGGGCGAGGGCGAGCAGATCACAGTCTGTACCGGAAATCACGGGGGAATCGCGGGTTGTACGTGCAGCAGCCCGGACCCGATCCCCACTCTCTGCACTCGGAGAGATCACCTGCAATCCCTCAGCGGATAGTTTTTCATACCGGCATTTTGCGTGGAGGTCGATCAGTTCTGCGATTAGGGACGGGGTCGTGTACAGGGAACCGTTGACCGGGACTTCCGAGAAAAAAACCGTTGCATCAAGGACGCATTTCATGGACGCTACCTGTGATCGTGAACGAGCGGCAAGAAACCTGTGCCCCTTATCCGGAACGGAGCGCCGCAACGATATGCCCGGCGGCGGTGATCCTGCTGCAGCCCCGTTCAATCGTATCACTGCAGATGATGTCGCGTATACCACTTGCCTTCAGGTGGGCATAGGCGCCACCGATCAGGACCCCGTGGACACAGGATGCGTAAACTTCGTCTGCACCCTGGCGGTACAGCATCGCCGCAGCCGTCGCGATCGTCCCGCCGGTCGAGATGATGTCATCGACGATCACAACCGACCGCGATGCCGCGCCGAGCTTCTTGGGGGCCATCTTTACCTCACTCCCGCTCAGCCGTGTCTTTTCAAGGTGGTCACAGTCCCACCCGCCGACACCCGCCACGTCCCGGGCAAATGCCAGTGCACCATCATCGGGTGCGAGGATCAGCGGATCCTCGAGGCCCATGGATTTGATGTAGCACCCCATCTCGGAGGCAAGGGAGATATTGGATGCCGGGATACCGAAATACCCGAGCACCCGTTGCTCATGGATATTGACCGTGAGGCAGCTGGCCACCTCCTCCCCAAAGAGGTGCGCAATCGCGCGGGCACTGATCGGTTCTCCAGTCCGGAACTGCTTGTCCTGGCGTGCATATCCCATGTAGGGGATGATTAACCGGTTAGTCGAGTCGTCACAGGCATCGATCAGGAGGAGCAGCTGGACCAGCGCATCGTTGTCCGTGATACTTCCCACGATTATCGTCTCGTCATCAAGCTCCCCGGTAGCGAGGTAGAGTTCACCGTCAGGAAAACGGGAGAATTGTACATCGACAACCGTCGTATCGAGCGCTTCGGCGATTCGGGCCGCAAGAATCTGGGATCGTTCCGTGCTGATCACTTTCATGGTACCGTTCCTTACGCAGCTGGGGTGGAAGCGTGGACAGCTGCTTTTACTATGTACCCATCAGTCTTCGTATTTTTATGCATTGTTTTTCAGCCGGAACATAATTGGCAGTCTTGTTTCTGCACTCAGCTGAAAGTACTTAAACTATTATGCATCAATTTATATAGACTCTGAAGGGTACAAGAGGTAAAATTCCCAATGGAAATTTCTGAACAATCAGTGCCGGTGCATGATGAGAGCCGCACCGAACATCAGGACATCATCACCCCGCCGGCTGCTCAGCCAGCCGCCCAGGAAGTCGCCGGGGCCTCCTCCCAGATTGAAGTACCGGCCAAATTGATCGACCAGGTGATCGGCCAGGAGCATGCTGTCGAAGTGATCCGGAAAGCTGCGATCCAGCGACGGCACGTCATGATGATCGGGAGCCCGGGGACCGGCAAGTCCATGCTTGCAAAGGCGATGGCCGAGCTCCTCCCCAAAGAGGAACTGCAGGATATTCTAGTCTATCCCAATTCCGATGATCCCAACAACCCGGTCATCCGGACCGTTGCCGGGGGCCGCGGCAAGCAGATCGTCGCCGCCCACAAAGCGGAGGCCAAAAAGAAGATACAGTTCAGGAACACCCTTCTGATGATACTTCTCATCGGCATCATCGGCTATGCATTTATCACGTACCAGTGGTTGATGGGGATCATCGCGGCCGCTTTTGTCTTCATAGCATTGCGGTATACCACGCCACGGGAGGAAGCGATGGTGCCAAAACTCCTCGTTTCCAATGATATGAAGAACATCGCACCGTTCATCGACGGTACCGGCTCACAGGCAGGCGCACTCCTCGGCGACGTCCGGCACGACCCGTTCCAGAGCGGCGGGCTGGAAACTCCCGCACACGACCGGGTCGAGGCCGGTGCAATTCACCGGGCACACGGCGGTGTGCTGTTCATCGATGAGATCAACACGCTGACACCCCACTCCCAGCAGAACCTGCTCACGGCGCTCCAGGAAGGGGAGTTTCCGATCACCGGCCAGAGCGAGCGCTCGAGCGGTGCGATGGTCCGCACCGAACCGGTACCCTGCAGGTTTGTGATGGTCGCCGCCGGGAACCTTGACGCCATACAGGGTATGCATCCGGCGCTCCGTTCGCGTATCCGCGGGTATGGGTATGAAGTATATATGGCGGAGAGCATGGAGGATACGCCGGAAAACTGTCAGAAATATATCCGGTTTATCGCGCAGGAAGTGAAAAATGACGGGAAGATCCCGCACTTTCACCCGAGCGCGATTGACGAGATCATCCGCGAGGCACGCCGGCGCTCGAACCGGAAGGGGCACCTCACCCTGAAACTTCGTGATATGGGAGGGCTCATCCGGGTCGCCGGCGACATCGCCCGGCAGGAAGGAGCGACGCTGACTACAGCGGCACATGTGGTCACGGCAAAGAAGACGGCACGGTCGATCGAAGACCAGGTCTCTGACGAAGTCACCAGGCACCTCCGGGAGTACGAGATGACCGTTGTCGAGGGAACGCGGATCGGCCGGGTGAACGGGCTTGCCGTCACCGGGAGCGACGCCGGTTCGGTACTGCCGATCATGGCGGAAGTAACCCCGGCTATCGGGAAGGAAGGCGGGGAAGTTATCGCGACCGGGCTGCTCAAGGAGATCGCTCAGGAGTCTATCAAGAATGTCAGTGCGATCCTGAAAAAATTCACCGGCAAGGATGTGAAGAACATCGATATCCACATCCAGTTCATCGGTACCTACATGGGAGTGGAGGGGGATTCCGCATCCATCAGCGTTGCGACTGCCGTGATCAGTGCGATCGAGGGGATCCCGGTCCGGCAGGACGTTGCCATGACTGGTTCCCTATCGGTCCGCGGGGACGTGCTGCCGGTCGGCGGAGTGACTTACAAGATCGAGGCGGCGGTGAAAGCCGGGATAAAGACCGTGCTGGTTCCCCGTATGAACATCAACGACGTCCTGATCGAGGAGCAGTACAAGCCCCTCGTGACGATTATCCCTGTTGATACGATTGACGATGTGCTCAAGAATGCGCTGGTCCCGGAGAACGCGGAAGGATTCCTTACTAAACTCAGGAAGATGGCGATGCGATCGACCGTGATGATCGCAGAAACGCCTGTCGTCAACAAGACCGTGGCGTGAACGCGATGCCCGGCAGCCGGTATTACGACCTGCGACACGTGACCGGGCAGGTCACCCATATCGATATCGACAACGGTGTTGTCGAATCTGCCGGCACCTCGTTTTTCAGCAAGGCCGTGATCAGGGTTCTCGGCCCCCGCGGATGGGGTATTCTGCAAATTGACAATTACATCCCCCTTCCCGGAAAATTTGCCGAACTTCTCGAGTCGGCCGGCAGGCTCGCGCAGGTTACCGAAGAACCGGTCAGCCTTGCGGACGTCTCCCGGGCGGTCATTCCGGTTCCTGCGGTGCAGGAAGACTGCCGTGACGTGAGCATCGAAGAGAAGTCCATGCTTCTCGCTGAGATCGAACGTGCCGCGATCCATCCGCGGGTCGTCAGCCGGCGGGCTGGCTACCTGGAAAGGATTGAGAATGTTAGGTTTTCCGATAGTTCCGGCGACGAATACGCTTACGGGATCTGCCGCTCCGGTTTTTCGGTGATGGCCGTAGCCTCACATAACGGGGATATCCAGATGGGGTACGAACGCGAACACTCCATTCACGGCTTCAACCTCCGGCACCGGCAGGAGACCGGTAAAAAAGCGGCGGATATCGCGGTCGCGCTACTGGACGCCGGTGCGGTAAAAGGGGGGAAGATGCGTGCCGTCCTTGACCCGGAACTTGCAGGTGTTTTTGCCCACGAAGCAGTGGGGCACGCGAGCGAAGGGGACCTTATCCACGAGGGAAATTCTGTCCTCAGGGACATGATCGGGAAAACGATCGGCAGTGCGCACCTCACTATCGTGGACGACCCTGCGATTCCCGAGTTCGGGTTCGAGCCGGTCGATGCGGAGGGTGTAGCTGTCGGCCGGACAGAGATCATAAAAAATGGCATGGTAAATGCATTCCTCCATGACCGGGAGACCCTTGCGGCAGTGGGAAACGGGATCGCCGGCCATGCCCGTGCCATGCCGGGTGAGCCCCCGCTCGTGCGGATGAGCAACACCTTTATCGAATCGGGCGATGCGACGACCGATGAAGTCTTTGCTGAATGTAAAAACGGGATCTTTCTTGTGGGTTCCCGGGGAGGCCAGGTCGATCCGGGCCGCGGCATATTCCAGTTCAATGCCGAGTACGGGTACCTTATCGAGCGGGGTGAGCGCACGCGGATGGTACGCGACGTCTCGCTCTCCGGGGAGATCCTCTCGACCCTTCACGGGATCGTGCTCTGCGGCAACGAGCGGGTGATGCATCCTGGATATTGTGGAAAGGGCGGGCAGAGCGTGCCGGTGAGCGACGGTGCGCCGCATGTTCTCCTTTCCGAAGCGGTGGTGGGCGGCAGTGGAATGGATTGAGGCGCTGGTACGGGAAGGCGCAAAGCGGGTCGAAGAGATCGAGGTCTATTATGCCGCGGGTACCTCGGTCTCAGCCGACCTGAAACAGCGTCGCGTGAGCCTGTGCACTTCTTCCCGCGACTGCGGACTCTGTATCCGGACCGTTGATAAGGGGAGGATCGGGTCGTCGAGCACCAACGACCCGGACCAGTGGCGGGCCTGCCTTGATGCAGCCATTGCGAGCGGAAGCCTTGCCACGCCCCAGGCATGGGAGGGACTGCCGGATCCGGCACAGATACCGGACGCCGATCTCTCATTTGATCCTTCCTTACCGGTCGAGCCGGATCACACCCGGGACCTGCTCTCGTCCCTGCTCGAGGGGGCGGCGAAATATCCCGACGCCACAATCACATCAGGTTCTGCGGGGCTTGCTACCGGGAAGGTCATCCTCGCCAACAGTCGTGGGATCCGGTACTCGTCCCGGCAGACCGGTATCTCGGTCTCGCTGGAAGCGATCAGCGGGCAGTCCACCGGGTATGAATTCGACCATGCAAGCTTCCGGGAGCAGGTCGATCCACGGTCCGTGGGCGAACGGGCAGCCTTTTTTGCATCCCGTTCTGCGGGTGGAGAGGATATCGTGACGGGCGGGTACGATATCATCCTCTCGCCCATTGCTTATGCCGACCTGCTCTCCAATGTCTTTGTGCCGGCGCTCTCCGGGCGGAACGTCCACCAGGGACGTTCGCGGCTTGAGGGGAAGATCGGCGAATCCGTCACGGCACCCGGTATCTCGATGTTCGATGACCCCCACATCAGCAGGGCAAACGGGAGCACCTGGTGGGATGCCGAGGGGACCCCGACCAAGCGGGTCGATTTTGTCCGGGACGGCGTCCTCGAGCAGTTCGCGTACGACCTCAAGACTGCGTACCGTTTCGGCAAAACGACGACCGGCAGTGCAGTCCGCGGTGGTTTCACCGGCATTCCCTCTATCGGGCACCACAACTTCATTGTCGACGGGAAGCGGGAAGATATCACCGGCGAACGTGCCGTGTACGTGCACAGTGTTGTAGGAGCACACACGGCAAACCCGATGAGCGGGGATTTCTCCGTGGAGATCGGAAACCCGTTCTGGATGGAGGCCGGGGAATTTGCGACGCCCATACGGAGCGCCATGCTGGCCGGCAACGTCTTTGACCTGCACCGGGAGATCGCCGGCCTCGGCAGGGGGAGCCGCGCCATCGGTTCGTACATCCTGCCTTCGATAAGAATTAATAAGCAGCATATCATTGGTAAGTAAATATGACCAATCTCATCCTTGCTGCGGTTCTCATTATCGTAATCGCCGCACTTGCATATTACTTCGTGAAAAAATTCGCGGTGCTGGTCATCAACGCGATCCTCGGCCTCATCGTGCTGTTCTGCCTGAACTACTTCCATGTAATGCAATGGATCGGCCAGTCCGATCTTGGTTACAGCATTGCCACGATCATTGTCAGTGCCATCGGCGGGGTACCGGGCGTTTTGATTCTCATCCTGCTCAAAATCTTCGGGATATCAATCTAAAAGGGCCGCGAACCTTCGGCAGCCGGATACAACTCAGGTTTTGTAGAAACATTCCCCCGGCACGTGTCATGCCCGTTTGCGGCACGGGCCGGTTCGTGGACATCCCTCTCATTCCTGATGTTCAGTCCGTTCCGGAACGATACGAGACCATCGTGTGGCAAACACCAGAGATTATGGACCTGATAACGGAAGAAAAATGTCCTTTCATTGTTGTCCTGCACGTCAAGTGCTAAAAAAGATTCATGGAGCAGACCGGGCTGTAATCATTACGGCCCCCGGTTACAAGATCCCTGATGATCTCTCCAGAGCGTTCTAAACAGCGTTTTTAAAAGACATTCGCCTCAGAGTAAACCAGGACCTGGTCGCGCTCGATCTCGTACGGCTTGATCTCACGCGAATGTGCGGACATCCTCATCTTCACTACTTCGAGCGCGAGATGCACATCGGTCAGGTCTTTATGCCGCATAAACCTCAACAGAATCACGGTATCGGAAAGGTACTCAATCAGGGCATGCCGGCTTGAAAAGACATTGTCCTTATCCGTCTCCGAAGTCATCATGATGGTGCATTCCTTGTCTCTCAGGCCCTCCACGAACCGGAACATCTCATGGCGCCGGTCGGCATCAGTCTCGTAGAGGTCTTCGAACAGGGAGATAGGATCGATCACCACCCGGCTGGCATTAACCTCGCTGATCAGGTTCGGGAGCTCGTTTTTTATCCGGTTGTTTGCCAGATCAAAATCAGTCGGATCGAGCTTGATGACAAACAGGGACTTGTTCAGGTACGGCTCTACATCCCAGCCCTTCTGTCGCATATAACCCATAATCCGGTCCTCCCGCTCCTCAAGGCTGATGTAGATCACGTTCTCCCCGTTTTTCAGCCCATCCCAGACGAATTCAAGGGAAAAGGTTGTCTTCCCGGTACCGTAGGTGCCGATGATCGCACAGATGCTGCCGGGGATTAGGCCGCCCCCGAGCATATCATCAAGTCCGACAATCCCGACTTTGACGCGCTCCTCGCTCATATGACCACCCTGATGTTGCTGACCTCGAATCCCCCGGATGTGGATATACGGACGGCAAATTTCACGAGGTCTTGTTCTTCCAGGTGGGGCATTACCCCCCGGAACTTTTCGAAATAGATCACGCGCTGGCGGCGTGCACTTGTACTCTCCTCCCACCGGAAGAGAATGACCGCGTCAACGATATCGGCAAGCTCCGCTTCCTTTGCTGCGTCCAGGATTCCCTTGCTGAGCAGGAGATAGATAGTAATATTCCTCTTTTTCGATATCCGCTGGAGACCGCGGAGAAATCCCGTCAGGTCCCGCCAGAGATTCGGGAGGGAAGTCTGGGTTGCGATATTGGTAACGGAATCCAGGATAAATACGCTCCCGTCCTCTGCCGCATTGAAAATCTCCGAGAGCCTGAAAAAAATATTCTCATGTTCGGAACGCTTTTGCAGCCGGGTCAGGGTGTCGCTGTGGCTATACCATTCATCCGGGACGATGCTGCGGTCGAAATAGAGACCCGAAAGATCGTCAAACCGGATAGTGCCGACAGCCTCCATGATCCCCGGGGCAGGAAACGACTGGACGATCTCCTGCCGGACATCATCTTCATGCCGCGTGAAGGTGATATACCGGATCTTTTTCGGGACGAGGACATCCG
>Ga0326728_10007394_pt1 | contig 28245 bp, 22 predicted proteins | sample MB3enrmetagenome_FD_207602 | JGI IMG/M metagenome (GOLD analysis project Ga0326728, IMG submission 207602) | Lab enriched peat soil microbial communities from McLean, Ithaca, NY, United States - MB31MN | ecosystem: Environmental > Terrestrial > Soil > Wetlands > Peat | place: USA: New York... | reverse complement strand
GCGGTTCCGCACAGAACCGCGAGCGTGAGCGAGCGGCCCGGAGCAAGGGAACAGCGTCTTGCGGTCATGGCACCAGACGATTCGTTACGGGTAAAGTGGCGCGCCCGGAGGGACTCGAACCCCCGGCCTACTGGTTCGAAGCCAGCCGCTCTATCCACCTGAGCTACGGGCGCGCGCCTCTTCGATCTTAGCAGGCCCCAGGGCGTCCACGCCGCCGCGTGCGCCGGCTTACAATGGCAGATCACATGAAACCCATCGCCCTGTTGCTCATGGCCACCGCCGCCCTGGCGCAGGAGGCCGCGCCGGCGCTTCCCGACGGCCTCTACGCCATCTTCTCCACTTCCATGGGGAAGTTCACCGCCAGGCTCTACGAGAAGGACACGCCCATTTCCGTGGCGAACTTCGTGGGGCTGGCGCAGGGCACCAGGCCGTGGCGGGACCCCAAGACCCACGCCCTGGTCAAGCGGCCGCTGTACGACAACATCGCGTTTCACCGCGTGCTGCGCGGCGAGATGATCCAATCGGGCAGCGCCGATGGGACCTTGACGCACAATTGCGGCATCGCCATCCGCGACGAATTCCTCCCGGGGCTGCGGTTCGATCGCCCGGGGAAGCTGGCGGTGGCCAACTCGGGCGAGCAGGATTCCGGAGGCTGCCAGTTCTTCATCACCACCGCGCCCATGCTGGAGTGGAACGGCAAGTACGCCATCTTCGGAACGGTGGTGGACGGGCTCGACGTGGTCCAAAGAATCGGCAACGCGCCGGTGCACGGCGATAAGCCCGTCGACCCGGTGAAGCTCATCGGGGTGACCATCGAGCGCATCGGGCCGGAGCCCGTCCGGAAGCCCAAGAAGAAGTAGCGGCGGCGCCGCTGGCGTCCTCAGGCTTCGGCGACGACGGGGTTGGTCAATTCCCCGAGGCCTTCCACGCGCACCGTGACCACGTCGCCGGGCCGCAGCCAGCGCGGCGGATTGCGCGCGAAACCCACGCCCGGGGGCGTGCCGGTGGCGATCACGTCGCCCGGCTCGAGCGTGAACACGCTCGACAGGAAGGCGATCAGCCGCCTCACGGGAAAGATCATCTCGCGGGTGTTCGCGTCCTGCATGACCTCGCCCGAGAGCACCAGCGAAATGGCCAGATTCTGCGGGTCGGCGATCTCATCGGCGGTCACGATAGCGGGGCCCAGCGGCGCGAAGGTGTCGAACGTCTTGCCCATGATCCACTGGCTGGTGGCCATCTGAAAGTCGCGGGCGCTCACGTCGTTCAACATGGTGTAGCCGAAGACGTGCTCCCGCCAGCGGTCTTCGGGAATGTGGCGGCCGCCAATGCCTACGACCACCGCGAGTTCCGCTTCGTAATCCGGCTTGGCGGAGTTCTTCGGCAGCACGATCGGCTCGCCGGGGCCGATCACCGCGGTCGGGAATTTGCAGAACACGGTGGGAACCGCGGCGACCTCCTTCTTCGACTCGGCGGCGTGTTCGCGGTAGTTCAGCCCGATGCAGATCACCTTGGGCGGACGCGGTATGGGCGCCAGCAGACCCACCTGGCCCGGCGCCCAGCGGCAGGTGGCGGGCGCGCGGGCGATCCACTGCGTCACGCGCTCCAGGGCGGCGGCGCCACCGGCCACGAGCGAGAGCATGGAGTCGAACCCCGCCTCGCGCAAGCCGACGATTTCGCCATCCAGCCGGACCGCCGGCAGGCGTTGGCCGTCTTGTCGAATGGTGACGAATCGCAAGGATTTCTCCGTGAAAACGAACCCGTATTGTATCTAAGGGCTTGGCGGCCAGGGGGCTGGACTCCGAAATCGACGAAGTCCCGGGCGGTTTCGCGGCAGCCCCGGATCTTGCGGGCAGAGACCCGAAGCCCCTACTTCTCGCCGGTCCCCAGGATGGTCTCGAAGTACGGCGGCTCGGGCTCGCGATAGACGATGGCGGTCTCGGCGTTCTTGAATCCGCCGCCCTTGAGATAGCGCTCGATCTCGAGCTCCGTGAAGCCCAGCCACAAATCGGCGTACATCTCGCGGGCCTCTTCGATGTGGTGGCGGTTCAGATCCAGCACGGCGATGCGTCCGCCGGGCTTCAGAATGCGCCAGGCCTCGGCCACGGCGCGCTCGGGATGCGTGGCGTGGTGCAGCGCCTGGCTGAGGAACGCCAGGTCCACGGTGCCGCCGCGGATGGGCACGTCCTCCAGGTCGCCCAGGCGGTATTCGAGGTTCCCGATACCGTGCTTGCGGGCCAGCTCCGCGCCGAACTCCACCATCTTCTCCGAATTGTCGATGGCGATCACGCGCTTGGCGCGCTGGGCCATCAACTGGGAAATAACGCCCTCGCCGGCGCCCAGGTCCGCGATCACCATGGGCGGCATGAGCTTGAGGAGCGCTTCGGCGATGCCTTTCCAGGAGCGCCCCGGCACGTACTGGCGTCCGAACTTGCCGGCCAGCTCGTCGAAGTAGCGGCGCATCTTGTCCTGGCGGCGGCGCAGGGCCAGGCGCAGGGCGGCGCGGTCCTCGGCCGCTTCGGGAACTTCCCCGGCGGCCTGGCGCAGCAGGTTCATCAATTCGGCGGGCGCGGTCAGGCGGTAGAAGGAGTTCTTGCCGGTGCGGCGGTCGTCCACCAGCCCGGCGTGCTTGAGCTGCGAAAGGTGCGTCGAGATGTGGCTCTGGCCGCGGGAGAGGATCTCCTGCAGTTCGGCCACCGACAGCTCGTCCTGCTCGAGCAGCAGGAGCAGCCGCAGGCGGCTGGGGTCGGCCGCCAGCCGCAGGGATTTCAGGGTTGACGCCATGGCTGAAATTTTATAATATCAGCTTATCAAGATTTATTGATACGAGGAACCCAGAAAAATGAGCACCGCCGTTCTGCACCAGACCGCCTGCAAAGTGTCCGACCTTTCCCTCGCCGATTGGGGCCGCAAGGAGATTTCGATCGCCGAGAGCGAGATGCCCGGTTTGATGGCCATTCGCCGCAAGTACGCCCGGGAGAGGCCTCTCGAGGGCGTGCGCGTGACCGGATCGCTGCACATGACCATCCAGACCGCGGTGCTGATCGAGACCCTCGCCGACCTGGGCGCTTCGGTGCGCTGGGCGAGCTGCAACATCTTTTCGACGCAGGACCACGCCGCGGCCGCCATTGCCCGCGCGGGCGTGCCGGTGTTCGCCTGGAAGGGCGAGACGCTCGAGGACTACTGGTGGTGCACCTACGAGGCGCTGAGCCATCCGGGCGGCCTGGGACCGCAGTTGGTGGTGGACGATGGCGGCGACGCCACGCTGCTCATCCACAAGGGATACGAACTGGAGCACGGCAGCCGCTGGGTGGATGCGCCCTCGGGCAGCCACGAGGAAGCCGTCATCAAGGATCTGCTGAAGCGGGTGTACGCCGAAAACCCGGCGCGCTGGCGCGGCATGGTGCAGGCGTGGCGCGGCGTTTCGGAAGAGACCACCACCGGCGTCCACCGCCTTTATAGGATGCAGGAGGCGGGAACGCTGCTGGTTCCCGCCATTAACGTGAACGACTCGGTCACCAAGTCGAAGTTCGACAACCTGTACGGCTGCCGCGAGTCGCTGGCCGACGGCATCAAGCGCGCCACCGACGTGATGGTGGCCGGCAAGGTCGCGGTGGTGTGCGGCTACGGCGACGTGGGCAAGGGCTCGGCGCACTCGCTGCGCGGCATGGGCGCGCGGGTGATCGTCACCGAAATCGACCCCATCAACGCCCTGCAGGCCGCCATGGAGGGCTTCGAGGTGACCACCCTCGAGGACACCCTGGGCCGCGGCGATATCTACGTGACCTGCACCGGCAACTGCGACATCGTCACGCTCGAGCACATGGAGAAGATGAAGGACCAGGCGATCGTCTGCAACATCGGACACTTCGACAACGAGATCCAGGTGGACCGCCTCAACCAGTCGGGCGCCCGCAAGACCAACATCAAGCCGCAGGTGGACATGTACACCTTCCCCGGCGGCCACGGCATCTTCATCCTGGCCGAAGGCCGCCTGGTGAACCTGGGCTGCGCCACCGGACATCCCAGCTTTGTGATGAGCAACAGCTTCTCCAACCAGACGCTGGCCCAGATGGACCTTTGGAAGAACCGCGACACTTACAAACCGGGTGTTTACACGCTTCCCAAGAAACTGGACGAGGAAGTGGCGCGTCTGCACCTGGAGAAGATCGGCGTCAAGCTGACCACGCTCACCGCCCGGCAGGCCGAGTACCTGGGCGTGGCCGTGGAAGGGCCGTACAAGCCCGATCATTACCGGTACTAAGTGAAAGTTATCGAAATCCATTCCACCTCGGGAGGTTAGTTTGTCGAACGCCAGAAAGTACCTTTTCACGTCGGAATCCGTCACGGAAGGTCATCCGGATAAGATCGCCGACCAGATTTCGGACGCCGTATTGGACGCCGTCCTCACGGACGATCCCACCGGCCGCGTGGCCTGCGAGGTTCTGGTTACCACCGGAACCTGCATCGTGGCCGGCGAGATCACCACCTCGACCTACGTGGACGTTCCGCGCATCGCGCGGGGCACCATCGACTACGTCGGTTACAACGACGCCACCTACGGATTCGATTGCCACACCTGCGGCGTGCACAACCTGATCCAGTCGCAGTCGCCCGACATCGCCATGGGCGTGGACACCGGCGGCGCCGGCGACCAGGGCCTGATGTTCGGCTTCGCCTGCGACGAAACCCCCGAACTCATGCCGCTGCCCATCATGATGGCGCACAAACTGGTGCAGCGGCTCTCGGCGGTCCGCCGCCAGGGCGGCCTCGATTTCCTCCGTCCCGACGGCAAGAGCCAGGTCAGCGTGGAGTACCTGGGCAACGTGCCCAGGCGCATCGAAGCCGTGGTCATCTCCACCCAGCACAGCCCCGAGGTTTCCACCGAAGAGCTGCGCCGCGAGGTGAAGAAGCACATCATCGACCCCGTCGTTCCCTCGGGCATGGTGGATTCCGGGACCAAGTACCACATCAATCCCACCGGCCGCTTCGTGGTGGGCGGGCCGCACGGCGATACCGGTCTCACCGGCCGCAAGATCATCGTCGACACCTACGGCGGCATGGGCCGTCACGGCGGCGGCGCGTTCTCCGGCAAGGACCCCTCGAAGGTGGACCGTTCGGCCTGTTACATGGCGCGTTACATCGCCAAGAACCTGCTGGCGGCCAAGCTGGCCACCCGTGTCGAAGTGCAGCTCGCCTACGCCATCGGCGTGGCCGATCCGGTTTCGGTGACGGTGGACACCTTCGGCACCGGAGTCATCCCCGACGAGCGGTTCACGGAGCTGGTTCGCGACAACTTCCTGCTGACCCCGCGCGGCATCATCGACACGCTGCATCTGCGGCGTCCCATCTACCGCAAGACCGCCGCCTTCGGCCATTTCGGCCGGACGGAAGAGGGCTTCACCTGGGAAGTGACCGACAAGACCGAGGCTCTGAAGGAACAGGCGGGCTTGGCGCAGGCCGCGGCAAGGTAAGCCGCGCCCTCGACGGCGCTCTGTGGGGCAGGTTTTCAACCTGCGGCGGGCTTGCAGCCCGCCTGTGCGGCATTGGCAAGCGCTCGCGGAAGGCCGGTTGCGGGCGCCCGCTGGGCGGGCCGCGGATTGAAAACCAGCCCCACAAGGGCGCGGCGGGCCTTGCGCACTGGCGGCGTGTGCGCAGGATCTGTATCATAAGTGGGTGTTCTGCGCGGCGGATTGGCGCGCCGCGCGGGCCCGGAGGCGCACATGTACACCGAGGTTCGCGTCGCCCTGGTGCTTCTGTCATTGGCGGTGACGGCGCTGGCCGCCTGGCTCGGCCTGCCGGCCGTGTTGGGCAACCTGGCCGCGCTGCGCTCGTGGACGCGCACCGAGGGACGGGTCTACAGCGTAAAGAACAACCGGGTGGAGATCGAATTCGGGACCGACCCCGACACGCGCCGCGTCTGGGTGCCGTCGGATCACCAGTACTTTCTGCCGGAGTACGGGGTGCAAGTCTACGTGGACCCGGCCGACCCGGCCCGCGCGCGGATGGCGGGCCCGTTGCAGATGTGGCTGCGGCCCGCCGCGCTGGCTTTGATTGTGGTGGCGTTCCTCGGCCTCGCGCTGGGGGCCGCGCGCGTGGGCCGCGGCGCCGTCCCGACCTTCTACGGCGCCAGTCGCTGGTCCTTGAGCGCGCCGCCCGCGCCGCTCATGACCGAGGTGCGCGTACACCGGCCGGCATCGGAATGGAAAGCGCCGCTGTTCTGGTCGGTGCTGGGGCTGGGAGCGGCCGCCCTGGGTCTGTTCGCCCCCGCCGTCACGCCCTTGGCGCGGATCGGCTATGTGCTCCTGGGCGGCCTCTGGGTGATGCTGACGGCGTCGCTATCCTTGTACAACGGCACCATCCAGGTGGCGGCCGATGCGCACGGCCTGCTCGAGACCTCGGCCTTCGGCTGGCGCGATCTTCGCTGGGAGGAGGTGGGCGGCGTCGAGACGCGGGAAGTGGTTCCGACTACCCGCTCCAAGGGTTTCTCGGACTCGATGGCTTTCCCCGGCGCCATCACCCGGCAGCTCGTCTTCACCCGCCCGGACGGCCGCGCGCTCATGCGCCTGAGCACGAACATGCAGCCCCGCGACAACATGCAGCGCATCCTGGACTTGTGCGCCGCGCACACGGGGCACCGGGGAGGGTTCCGCCAGTTCAGGGTGCCGGACCTCTAATCGCGAGGCTCCGCTACTTCACCACCGTCTTCTCGGTGGCCTGGTTGTCGTACTCGTCGTACACCCGCACGGCGATGGTGTGCTCTCCGGCCGCCGCCTCGAGGGTCAACTCGTAATCCAGGTCCATGGAATCCGATAGCCGGGTCACCGGCTGGGCGGTCAGCCAGTCGCCGCCATCCAGCGAGTACTCCGCCTGCACGATGTTATTCAGCGCGTCGGCGGCGTGCCAGCGAACCTTCAGTTTCCCGCCGGCCATCGTCCCCACCAGGCCGGTGATCCGCGGCGGCGTGTTGTCGATGGTGAAGGCATCGCTCTCCATGCGCGCCGTCAGCGCTTCGGCCGGTGGATTCGACGGCGCGTCGGAGACCGTGATGCGCAGCCTGTAATCGCCGTCCGGGAAGGCCGTCGAGTCCCACGAGTAGTACTTGTCGGCGAGCTTGTCCTTGAGCGGCTTCCACTCGGTCTCGTTCACGCCGCGGATCTCCACCGTGTAGACCAGCGCGTCCCCGTTCGGATCGCCGGCCACCCAGCGCGCGCCGATGAAACCCTTGGCGAACTGCATGGACGGCGTGACGGTGACCGGCTCCGCCGGCGCGGCCGTGGGCGCGGAAGGCGAAGTCCGGCGGCCCAGCGGCGCCAGGTTCAGCGTCTGCGGTTGATTCGGCCCCACCGGCGCCGCCGGCGGGGCGGGAAAGCGGTAATTCGGCGGCGTGATCTCGATCTGGTCGATGTGCGGCTCGATGTTTTTCGGCAGGTACGCCAGGTCCACCGACTCGAGTTCCGGCGATTGGCCGCCGCTCGAGGCCTCCAGCGTGGCCTTCCACTGCACGAAGCGCGCGCCCGGCACTTCCACCCGCGCGCCCTTGGTCGAGGTGACCGGCTGCGACCACGCGCTCCAGTCCTTGCGCGGCTGGTCCAGGTTCCCGCTGCGCGCAACTATCGAGATACGGCCGCCATTCGGGTGGCCCTCGAACGTCAGGCGTCCCCACTCCGAGTACACCGCGGAATCGAAGACGTCGCTCTCGAGGGTTCCCTCGCGCTCGCACTGCGGCCCGATCTCGTACACTTTGCCCACGTTGCCGGCGGCCGCGTAGAGGCGCCCGTCGCCCGCCGCCACCAGCGCCGTGACCTGCGCCACCGGAGCCGTCAGCAGCGAGGTCGACACCGTCGGCGATTCCACGCGGTACAGCGTTCCCTTGTTGCCGGTGCCCAGCAGGGCGCGGCCCTGGGCGTCCAAGGCGATGGCGTACACGATGTCCTGAGCGCTGCTCCACACCCGGCGCGGGTTGCCGCCGGGCGGGATGCGATAGACTTCGCTGCCGCCCGGAACCCCTGCCGGGCTTCCCGCCGCAACCGGCGGCGTGGTGTTGGGGCGGGCCACCGCCGGCGCGGGAGTTCCGGGAGCCGCTATGGCGGGAGCGGCCGCTGGCGCCGGCGCCGGCGCGGGCAACGAGGGCGGCGGAGTGGGCGCGCCGCCGGCCGGTTGCTTGTTTCCTACGCCCGCGGCGTAGATGGCGCCATCGCCCGCCACTGCCACGGCGGTAACCTCCCGCTTGGCGAACTGGTACAGCACGAAGCCCGCGCCGTCCGGCGAGATGCGCAACACCAGGCCGCCCGGATCGGTGCCCGCGATCAGGTTGCCAGCGGCGTCCAGGGCCAGCGACCGCACGTGGGTTTCGTCGGTCTGGAAAAACACCTGTCCCTGGCCGTCGGGCCGCACGCGGTGGATCTCGCCGTGGTCGCCGGTGGCGACGAACAGGTCGCCCTTGGAATCGAACGCCATGGCCCAGATGTATTTCGCCTTGGGATCGTAGAACGCTTCGGGCTGGCCGCCGGGCGCCAGCCGGTACACCTGGCCGTCCGGCGAAGTGGCGAAGTACACGCGGTCCCTGGCATCCACGGCCACGGCATGCACCTCGAGGGCGTCCAGTTCGGCCACCACTTTCCCCTTGCCGCCCGGCGGAATGGCGAACAGCTTGGCATTGGCGCCGCCGCCGGCGTAGAGGGTGCCCTGGGAATCCCGCGCCAGGCTCCACAGGTAGGGCGAGGCGGTGTCGAAGAGCTCGCGCGATTGGGGCGCCAGCGTCACCAGGCCGTCGCTGCGCAGCGAGAGATTCTTGAGATTGCCCTTCTCGAAGTCCGCCGAGTCGCTCTGCGACCAGGTGCGGGTCTCGCCCGCCACCAGCGCCAGGCAGGCCATCGCAGACAGAAGCGCCGCGGCGAGCGGCAGGGGACGGAGTAGGTTAGTCATGGAATCGTGTGCTTACTTCACGTGGATGCGCAGCGAGTAACTTCCGGTGACCACGGCATCGAAGGCGGCCGACATCTGTTCCGAGGTGGTTTCCCCGGTGGTGACCAGCGAGCGGCTGGTGGGCCGCCCGGCCTGCATCACGTTCAGAACCGAGGAAGGCAGGCTGGGCAGCGCCTTGTCGTCGTAGTAGGCCGTGGGCGCCGATTCCACCAGCGAAACGTAGAGCCGGTTGTTGGTGCGCTCCTGGTTGATCAGCGACACGGTCTCCGGAATGTCCAGGAAGCGGTTCATGGCCCCGGCCATGTTCTGCATGCGGTTGAGGGTTTCGGCGTCGCTCAGCAGCACGCGGTGGTCGCCCTTGGCCAGGCCCGCGGGGATGCGCACCTGGACATCGCGCTCGATGGGTTGGCCGCGGTACGGCCGCAGAAACACCTTCACCGGAACCACGTCGCCGGGCTGCACGTCGGGGTTCGCCACCCAGGCGGTCTCGATGGCCACCACGCGCCGCTCGGGCAGCAGGTCCACGGTGACGTCCACGCGCTTCACGTCGGGCGTCTTGACGTTGTTCAGGTACAGGCGGTTGAACTTGTCGCCGAACCAGCTTGCCAGCATCAGCGGAGCCGGCATGGGCACTTCGCCCGAAGCCTGCATGTTGGCCAGGGTGACGCTCGGCGGTCCGTTCATTTCCACCTTGGCGCTCAACCGGTAGGTGGTTTCGTCGGCGAATTCGTTCAGCTCCGAGACCGAGTTGTAGAGCGTCAGCATCATCAGGTAGGGCGTCCACTTCTGGTGCACGAACACGTCGAAGTGCAGGTCCTTCCGCCGCGTGACGGCTTCCTTGTCGTCGAGCGACCGCACCGTGACCGAGACCGGGATCATGGGCGATCGTTCGCCCAGCGCGCCCTGGATTCCATTGTGCCGGTCCTGGCGGAGCGCGCCCACCACCTCGGTGGCGTTGGCCAGCTTATTGGGCTGGTAGGAGGACGCCACGGTCATGAGCACTTCGCCCTTGGCCATGGGGATATTCACGGGGCCCAGGTTGAACAACGGGTGTCCGAATCCCAGAACCTTCTTGCCATCGTTGTAAGTGACCGTTCCGAGGCCGCTGACGCTCATGTCGCCGGTGACCAGCGCTCCCGCGATGGTTTCGCCGGGATTCAGCGCGCGCTCCCATCCGGCCGCCGGTTGACTCGAGCGCATGGTGGCCGCCGCTCCGCCCTGCACCGCGGCGATCCCCATCCGCTGGAACCGCGGGCCGAACTCGCCCAGCGCTTCTTCGGTGAAGCCCGACAGCACCAGCGGCGTCTCAATCGGAATCAGCATGGGCATCGGCTGCGGCGTGCCCCCCGCGGCGGCGCCCACACCGGCCGGCGCCAGCAGGCCGCCCGGCGCCGCAATCTCCCCCGCCTCCGCCCGGGCCGCGCCGGGCGCGCGGGCGTTGTCCGGCCGGGAGGCGTCGAACTCGTTGATCTCGAGCATCAGCTCGATGGGCGTGATGCCGCAAATGGCGTCGGGCGAGAACACGCTGATGCGGAACGCCACCGCGCCCACCAGCTTTCCATCCACGTAAACCGGGCTTCCGCTCATGCCGCCAGCCACGTTGGTGCGCACCGCCTTGCCGCCCATTTTGCCCAGGATGATGTCCTGCCGCGGCCCGTTGGCGTTCTTCAGCACGCCCACGATCTCGACCGGCACCGGTTCCGGCTCGGTTCCCTGGAACACGGTCCAGGCGGTGGCCTGCATGCCCGGCGTGACTTCGCTGAGGGGAAGGATCTCGACCTTCCCGGCCTGGGGGCGGGGAACCGGCGAGTCGCCCGCCAAACCGGGCAACCCGGCGGCCGCGAATCCGAGGAGGACCGCGGCAGTGCGCAGTTTCATGTGGATAACAGCTCCAGTTGCTTCTATTGTACTATGACGCGGCTGACCGGCTTTTCGGTGCGGGATAGGGGCTGCGGCGGCCGAAGGCCTAGTCCGCTCCGCGCTCACGGTACACGGTAAGGTCCCGGGTCGAGAACACCTTGTCGAAGTGCCCGAGCACGTCCTGGTCATGACGCCACACCACCGGCTCGTGCACGCGGAAATCCTGGAACGCATCGTCGTAGAACTTGTTGGTGACGATCCAGCGCGGACGCCAGCCGCTGTAGTATCCCAGCCGCATGTCGTCGAGCAAGGCGGCCCGCGGACCCAGGCCGAACCATAGTTCCGCCGGTCCTATGATGGGAGCCGGATCGCCGGCCTTGTTCGCCTTCAGAAACTCGATGACCGGCAGATAGTCCTTGTGATACGCATCGGCCCGGGCACGCTCGACGGCGGCCGCCACCTGCACCAGCAGAAACCCGCAACTCGCCAGAGCTAGCAACGCGGCGGTGGTCCGCCCCTCGAGGCTCAAACTCGCGGCGGCGCCCCACAACGCGGCAAAAACCGCGCACGTAACCAGCATGTAATGCGGCGATTTGGCGCCATCGATCACGGCCAGCGCCAGGAAGCTGACGGCGGCCATCGCCAGGAGTATCCGCACGCCACTCCGCTTCCGCAACGAGGGAAGCCCCAGAGCCAGGCCAAATCCGAGAATATACTCGGCCAGCATCAGCGCTTTCAGCTTACTCGCGCCTCGCTCCACGACGTAAAAATATCTCCAGTAGCGCTGTGCCGCATCGGTCACGATCGACCTGATCGGCGAAGCGATGCCGCCCGCGCGGTTTGCCCCATTCGCGCGGAGTTGCCCGGCGGCAACCTCCGGAGCCTTCAGGATATATAGTCCCCAACCCGACAGAAACAGAACGTACGGCAATGCGATAACGGGCAACGCCTTCCACCCCAGCGCGCGCCAGTCGAGGCACAGTATCAGAACCAGTAGTACGAGTATCTGCACCGCGCCCACCGGATGACTCAGGAGCGCCGCCGCGGTAAATGTGTTACCCGCAAGCAGGGCGAGGAATGGATGTTTCCCGCGCAGTCCCAGGTACGCCGCCGCGCCGCACGCGCCCAGAGCCGCCGTCATGCAGTCCATGCGCGTGTTGCTGGCGGCCGTGATCACGCTGAAATCGGCCGCCACGAACAGGGCGGCCACGATCCCCGCGAGCCGCGATCCGGTAAGGCGCCTTACGATGAGATACCACGCGACGGCCAGCACGTTACCAAACAGCACCGAGAGCATCCGCGTCGAGATAAGAGAGGCGCCGAAGAGGCGTATCCATCCGGCCAGCGTCAGCATATATACCGGCAACGCCCAGTAAGTATAACGATCGTATTGCGGGAACTCGAAACGGGAAGGATGACCCCTTCCGTGCTGGACCGTCGTGCCGAAGACGCCGTGACTTGCCAGATTGTACGCGGGGCTGACGTTGATGCCTTCATCCCACCAAGGCGCGCGCGTCACCGCGTTAGCCAGGCTCAAACCGGCGTTAGCCAGCAGGATGACGAAAAGGACGCACAGCGCCGCCCGGTGGGAGACGGTTAGACCTTTCGGAAACACTGATCGCCGAGTCTAGCATGTGGCGCCGCGGCATGGCAATTTCGATAGTTCCAATCGCCGCCGCGGCGGTTCATGGCTCCCGGCTCGCCGCGCCTCCGTAGTGACTTACCGGGCGGATTATGTACTCCGGCCGCCGGCCGGCGTTGTGCGGGCATGGCCAGACGCTATCGGGAATGTCCAAGCCAGCGGCGCCGGCGGCCGTGGAGGCCGGAACCTGAAGCCCCGGAGCCCTAACTGCAGCCGCTCGTCCCGCCGCAATTGCCGCACTTATAGCAGCTTCCGTTGCGCGTCATGATGGACCCGCACTCGGCGCACAGCGGAGCGTCCGCCACGACCTGCGAAAACGGCAACAGCTGCTGCGGATCGGCTTCCGTGGGCCGCAGATTGGGAGTCTCTCCGGCTTCCGTCACGGCGTATTCCGGACCCAGGAACTTCCCGCCCAGCCACCGGAAAATGTAATCCATGATGGACTTGGCGTAAGGAATCTGCTGGTTGCCCGTCCACCCGCTGGGCTCGAACCGCACGTGCGCGAACTTGTCCACCAGGAACTTGAGCGGCACGCCGTACTGCAGGTTGAAGCTCACCGCCGTGGCGAAGGCGTCCATCAGCCCGCTGATGGTCGAGCCCTCCTTGGCCATGGTGATGAAAATCTCGCCCGGAGCTCCCTCGTCGTACATGCCCACCGTGATGTACCCCTCGTGGCCGCCGATCGAAAACTTGTGGGTGATCGACCGCCGCTCGTCCGGCAGTTTCCGCCGCACCGGCCGGTACACCACCTTCTCCACCGGGGGCGCCGCAACGGCCACCGCCGCCTTCTTCTCGCTCTTCCCCGATCCCGAACTCAACGGCTGCACCCGCTTGGAATTGTCGCGGTAGATGGCCACCGACTTCAGCCCCAGCTTCCAGCTCTCGGTGTACGCCGTCATCACGTCCTCCACCGTGGACTCCTCGGGCATGTTGATGGTCTTCGAAATCGCGCCCGAAATGAACGGCTGCACCGCCGCCATCATGCGCACGTGGCCCATGTAGTGAATCGACCGCGTCCCGTTCTGGGGCCGGAAACTGCAATCGAACACCGGCAGGTGCTCCGGTTTCAGGTGCGGCGCGTCCTCGATGGTCCCCGTGGAATCGATGTGGCTTACGATCCGCTCCACCTGGTCGGGCGTGTACCCCAGCTTGATCAGCGCCGCCGGCACCGTGTTGTTGACGATCTTGATGGCTCCGCCGCCCACCAGCTTCTTGTACTTGATGAGCGCCAGGTCGGGCTCGATGCCCGTGGTGTCGCAGTCCATCATGAAGCCGATGGTCCCGGTGGGGGCGATCACGGTCACCTGCGCGTTGCGGTACCCGTGCCGGCGGCCGCTCCGGTACGCCTCGTCCCAGCACTGCTGCGCCCCCTGGTACAGCGCCGGCGGCACGTCGTTCCGGTCGATCCGGTTCACCGCCTCCCGGTGCATGCGCATTACTTCCAGGAACGGAGACTGGTTCTCCGCGTAGCCCTCGAACGGCCCCGTCGCCGCGGCGATCCGCGAGCTGGTCAGGTACGCCTGGCCGCACATCGCCGCCGTGATCGCCCCCGCGAAATTCCGCCCCTGGGCGCTGTCGTAGGGAATGCCCATCGACATCAGCAGCGCCCCCAGGTTGGCGAATCCCAACCCCAGCGGCCGGAAGTTGTGCGAGTTCGCCCCGATCTTCTCGGTCGGATAGCTGGCGTTGTCCACGACGATTTCCTGCGCCAGGATCATCGTATCCACCGCGTGCCGGAAAGCCTCCACGTCGAACTGCCCGTCCGGCCCCACGAACTTCATCAGGTTCAGCGACGACAGGTTGCACGCCGAATCGTCCAGAAACATGTACTCCGAGCAGGGGTTCGACGCGTTGATCCGCGCCGTGTTCCGGCACGTGTGCCAGCGGTTCACGGTGGTGTCGAACTGCATGCCCGGGTCGCCGCACTGGTGCGTGGCTTCGGCGATCTCGCGCAGCAGTTGCCGCGCCTTGTACCGCTTCACCGGCTGGCCCGTGGCCACCGATTTGGTCCACCAGTCGCCGTCCGCCGCCGCCGCTTCCATGAAACCGTCCGTCGCGCGCACGCTGTTGTTGGCGTTCTGGAAGAAGATCGAACTGTACGCTTCCCCGTCCAGCGAGGCGTCGTAGCCCGCCTCCACCAGCGTGTAGGCCTTCTTCTCTTCCTTGGCCTTGCACCAGATGAACGCCTGGATATCCGGATGGTCCACGTTCAGGATCACCATCTTGGCCGCCCGCCGCGTCTTCCCGCCGCTCTTGATCACGCCCGCGAACGCGTCGAATCCCTTCATGAACGACAGCGGACCCGAAGCGCGCCCGCCGCCCGAGAGAATGGCGTCTTCCTCGCGCAGCGGCGACAGGTTCGACCCCGTCCCCGAGCCCCACTTGAACAACATGCCTTCGGTCTTCGCCAGATCCAGAATGGACTCCAGCGAATCGCTCACCGAGACGATGAAGCACGCCGAGCACTGCGGTCGCGTCACGCCCTTCTCCAGCTTGGCGATCCGCCCCTCCTGCCGGTCGTAGATCCAGCCGTAGCCGCGCCCTTCCCTCACGCCCACGTTGAACCATACCGGCGAGTTGAAGCACGCCTTCTGCGTCAGCATCAGGTGCGCCAGTTCGTCGCGGAACGCTTCCCCGTCTTCCTCGGACTGGAAATACCCGTCCTTCCCGCCCCATCGGGCGATGGTGTCCACCACCCGCTCCACCAGTTGGGCCACGCTGGTTTCCCGCTCCGGCGATCCGAGTTTGCCATGGAAGTACTTGCTGGCCACGATGTTGGTGGCCGTCTGCGACCAGTCCACCGGAACTTCCACGTCGCGCTGCTCGAAGATGACGTTGCCCTTGTCGTTGGCGATCGAGGCCGTACGGGTCTCCCACTGCACGTCGTCGTAGGGTGTCTTGCCCGGCTCCAGCCGGGCTGTAAAGTAACGCGGGAAGGCTACTCCTGGTCCGTTCTCCGTCATCGCTTCGCTGTCCACTGGTTCCATCTTCCCACTCACGCCTACCGCCGGCTGTGCCATTCCTGATTCCTCCGGGGATTCCTGCTTGAAGAGACGCCTCCGTAATCTTGCCCCAATATGTAGTGTGAGGTCAAGATTTTTATCTATATGATGTGTCTTTAGGTTACGGATTGCGGGTGCTAAAACGCACACGTACCCCTGTCAAGTGGTGGCTTGAAAATCGTCCGTGGCGCCGGAATCCGGCATAAATCGCCTTCGAACACGCGCCGCGGAACCCCGAAACTCGCCCCCCTTGGCGAGCCGCGGCGGCTACGCTGCCGTCCCTGCCGCGACCCTCCGCGGTGGCCCGTCTCGCAGCGAGCGGAAGTGGCGCACCGCCCCGGCAATCACCCGCTCCACTTCGTCGCGATTGAGCGGCCGGGGCAGAACGTCGTATCCGCCCCGGTTCAGCACTTCGGCCCATAGGAAATCGTCCGCCGTGCGCGAAGTCACCACCAGTTGGGGCGGATCCGGCAAGGTCCGCAAGGCGTCCAGCAGCCTCTGCCATTCGGCGCCCACCGAACCGGCGTCGGCCATTACCACCTGCACCGCGTTGCGCTCGAGCCATGCCATCGCCCGGCGCCCGTCGCGCGCCTCGAACAGCCGCCATCCCTGCTTGCCGAAGACTTCGCGGACCACTGCCCGGTCGCTTTCGTATACGCCCACCAGCAAGCCGGAAACCGAACCTTCACGCGCGATCTCGTTCATAGCGACACGACTCCCCTATGTAACAATCGACCGTCTATGTCATTTGCGATAGATGCAAACCGCCAGGTTCGCGGGAATTCACCTCTACTGTGGCTCGTTCGGCCCCATATTCTCAACGATTTGTGGAGCAAGACCGGCCGGGATTGCACGCCACGCGCCCGATGGCATCGCGCCGGGCGGCTTCCCACGCGGGTTTCGGCGTCTACTCCCCACCCGCTTGCCGAAGCGGCGCGCCGGTCGCCGCGGCCTGGGCCTCGATGGCGCGGCCCAGCGCCACGGTCTTCTCCACCAGCGCGTCGATCTCGCCCCTGCCCGTCCGGTGATTGACGATGGCCGCGCGAATAGCCGTGCGCCCGCCGACGATGGTGCCGGATGGCGCCACCACCCCCGACTCCTGCAACCCGACGACGATCCTGGGATTAATCCCCTGGGCGTCCGCCGCGCGATACCCGAAGCACACGATGTTGAGTTCCACCGGCGCCAGCAGCTCCAGCTCCGGAGTTTCGGCGATCCGGCTCTCCAGATAGCGGGCCAGCGCGCAGGTGCGGGATATCGCCGCTCCCAGCGCCGCGGTGCCGTGCACCTTGAGCGTGAACCAGGTCTTCAGCGCCCGGAAGCCGCGCGAAAGATCCGGCCCGTAATCGCACGGCCAGAACGAGCCCCCCGCCAGACCCCGCGGTTCCTTCTTCAAATAAGGAGGCGACTCGGCAAACGTGTTGCGATGCAGCACGCCGTCGCGCACCAGAACGAACCCGGCGTCATAAGGCGTCTGACCCCATTTATGAAAATCGAACGCCAGCGAGTCCGCGCGCTCGATGCCCTTGAGCCGCGGCGCCAAGTCCGGAGCCAGAATCGCCAGCGCGCCGAACGCACCGTCCACGTGGAACCACAGCCGCTCGCGCCGGCAAATGCCGGCCACGGCGTCGAGTTGGTCGATCGCTCCGGTATCGACCGTGCCGGCGGTTCCCACCGCCAGGAACGGCGTCAGGCCCGCGCGGCGATCCGCTTGGATGGCCGTCTCCAGCGCGCCCAGTTCCATCCGATGGCGTCCGTCCACCGCGATCCGGCGCAGCGCATCCCTGCCGACGCCGGCGATGTCCATGGCTTTCCCGATGCTGCTGTGCGCCGCCTCCGAAGCGTAGGCCGCCAGCCGTTTCGAACTCCCCGCGACACCCGCGCTCCGCGTCTCGAAGCCGAGGGCGGCATCGCGGGCGATCAGCACCCCGATCAGGTTCGCCATCGAGGTCCCCGTGACAAACAGACCGCTGGCGCCCTCGGGAAACCCGAAAATCCGGCGCATCCACCGCACGATCTGGCGCTCCACCTCGATGGGAACGTGATCCCGTCCTCCCAGGTTGGCGTTCAGCCCCGCCGCCAGCATCTCCGCCAGCATGCCCACCGGTGTGCCGCCTCCATGCACCCAGCCCATGAAGCCGGGATGCACGTTGCCGGTGCCGTAGGGCAGGATGAAGCGCATGAACTCGTCGTGCACGGCCGCCAGATCGGACCCCGCCTCGGGAAGATCCCCGTCGAACCGCCGCCGCGCCTCGTCCGGAATCGGCTGCCAGACCGGACGCTCGCGGATGGTTTCGATGTAACCGAGAATGTCGTCCAGCATCCGGTGCGCCTGGGCACGGAGCTCCGGCCAATCGGCGGGGTCGAGCGTCCGGCCCTCGACCCGCGGCCACTCCGCGTTCGGATCCTCGTGGTTCATGGGTAGCGTTACTTCAATTATGCACGACCGGGCCAGCAGGGCGACGGAACCGGGATCTGGCTGCCAGTCCGTTCAGTCGAGGTCGAGCGCGGCCTTCAGCCCCTCTTCCACGCCCCTGAGCAGATCGGCAGGCAAAGAGCCGGCCCTCTTGGCGAGCTTCGAGCGGTATCTCGACAACCGTGAGGGCGCGCTTGCCCTGCGACGCGGAAGTCGATATCGGAACCACGATGGCCGGCCTCCAGGCGGGCGCCTGATTGAAGCCATCGTGGGACACCACGATCACGGGACGCCGTCCCGCCTGTTTGGATCCCGATCGCGGCGTCAGATCGGCCCAGTAAACCTCGCCCCGCGTCATCGCGGCTCCCTACCGGTTTTCGCCAAGTGCTCGATTCAGGCCGGCTCCAGAACAGGGTCGAGGTCGAGGTCCGTGCCCGCCATCTCCTCGGCATAGGCGGCGATGGCCCGGTGCCTGGCATTCCGCAGTTGCTGCCGCAACCAGGAATCGATGGCCTCGCGCGCCAGGGCCGTTGCGGGAACTCGCGACCGTTCCGCCTCCGCCCTGAGGCGGCCGTAGGTCCGCTCCGGCAACGGCAAATGGAAGTTCTTCACGCCCTGCTCCTGGCTCCTGCATGCGCGGATCGCCCCAGCAAGACCCGCCCTGCGCAATTCAGGATTCGTACGCGCTGAGGAAGAGCATTCGATCGTAATCGGTGATGGCGATGCGCAGGCGGTCAAGCCAACCGGATCGGCCCACGAAGTTCCTGGTGAATTCCGCGCCTTGGGCGAAGAACACTACCGCCGGAAACTCGATTCCAAGCGTCTGGATCGTGACTTCGTGTTCAAAGGCCGCAAACGTCCCAGCCACAGTCCGGAAGCGTTGAAGCCGGCCGGATTCGACGTCCAATCCCAGCATCTCGGCGTACTTGCGCTCGAAGATGCAGTGTGCAGCCCCCGTATCCAACTTGGCCATGAGTTCGACCGACTGGCTCCCGATACAAAGTGCAATTGGGATGTCAATGCCGCCGGTGCCCTCGGAATAATGATGCAGGGTCTCGAAGTCGAGCGTGTATGGCATTCTCACCAACCCGGGACAAACGGAAGCGAGTCCTCGGGAAGCACATGTACAACGAAGGGACTTCGGATGCGCTGGGCCTTTGCCGCGGCAAAGACCTTCAGCGGATCGGGGTCCGCGCCGACCAGCCGGTCGCCCTCGACGGCCACCCATTGGTTCGCATATGCGGCGCGATTCTCGTCGATCCACTTCATTTCCAGGGTCCGGTCACGGGACGGCACCGCTCTCGGCGTGGCACCGCGCTGCAACACGTCCGCGAAGCGCAGCACTTCCTCCTGCTTCGCCGGAGGAAGGCGGCGGACTTTGTCCAGAATAGCCTCTTCGAGACTCATGTTTGGCCCTACTTGATGATAGCGGAGTCGGCCGCGCGGGTGCGGGCGCAAGGGCGCCCTGTCGGCCCGAGCGAAGTTTTACTAAAAGTAATACGCTGAGAGGGACATGGCCGTTTTTGCGCCACAAGGAGATCCATGTTCAAGTTCCTGCACGCTGCCGACGTTCACCTCGACAGCCCGCTGCGGCCCTCCGCGCCTTGGCCGAATTGGCGCTGCACACCCAGGTGCTGCTGTTCACCCATCACAGGCACTTGGTTGATCTTGCTAGGGAGAACCTGAGTGCGAGCCGGCTTTCCGTTTCTGAAATTGCCTGTCAGATCGGTAGAGCCACGTCCACGGCTGCGACCTCGTAGTCGGCCGCGATCTTCGTTCGCTGTGGAGCGGGTTTATGCCAGCCCCCATTTCGCCGCCTCCCACCGCCCGCCCTTCCCCCTACTTCTTCACCCGGTAGTGGAACGTGTTCAGGTTCCGGTCGATATCGAACCCGCGCAGCATGGCCATCACCTCGGCGCCCGCCAACAGCACCGGTCCGTATCCCTGCGTCGCCCCCAGGCTGGTCGGCCGGTTGTAGTAGTACACCGCGTCGTAGGCCGCCGTGGTGCTCACGCAGATCCCTTCGATCCTGCCGTCGGCGCGCACCCGCGTGGCGATCGCCTGCCACCCGGTCTGCGCCACCGGCGCGTACACCGGCGACAGCCAGCCCCGGTTCACTCCGCGCGCGATGGCGAAGGTGAACATCGCCGTGGCGGAAGTCTCCAGGTAACTGTCGTCGCGATTCAGTAACTGGTGCCACATCCCCGTCCCGCCCTGCACCGCCGCCACGCCCTGCGCCGCCCGCCGGAAAATGTCCAGCACCCGCGCCCGGTCCTTATGGTCCTCCGGCAGCACGCTCAGCAACTCCGCCGTGGCCATCAGCGCCCATCCGCAGCCGCGGCCCCAGTAGAACTTCACGTCGTAGGGATTGCTCTCGAACCACGAGTGATCGAACAGCCCGCTGGTCTTGTCCTGCAAGTGCTCCGACATCCCGATCGCCTGCCGCGCGGCGTCGTCGAAGTACCGCCGGTCGCCCGTCAGCTTGCCCATCTGCGCCAGAAACGGCACCGACATGTAGATGTCGTCGATCCACAGCGACACCGGCTGCGGCCGCGCCCGCGCCAGGGTGCCGTCGGGCAATCGCAACTGCTTGTGCTCGATGTGCTCGGCAACCCGGTCGATCACCGGCCGGTACCGCGGATCGGGCTTCCGGTTGTACGCCTCGATCAGGGCCGCCCCGATCGAACCGCAATCGTCCAGCTCCTTGAAATTCAGCAGCCGCGGGTACCCGTGCGGTTGCGGCCCGAACATCTCCGCCTGCCTCTTGAAATAGTCCAGATGGTCGAAAATGAAGGCGAAATTCTTGAAGGTGTAGTCCGCATACCTGGCATCGCCGGTCACTTCGCTATCCAGCAGCATCCCCGCCAGCACCACGCCCATCGAGTAGTCCCAGGCGTTGAACGGGCTTTCCCGCTCGTCGATCCCGGCGGTCTTCACCGGCGTCGAGAAGTCCGCGATCGGCTGCCCCGTGGCGGTGTCGATGATGCGGTACGGCGTGGCCCGGATGAAGTAGTCCCGCACGCGGTCCAGGGTCGCCTTGATATCCGCCTCGGTGGGGACCGCGTAGTCCACCCCCGGCGGCAACGATGGTTGCCGGAACGACGGTTCGCTCTTGCCGGGCGGCTGCCCGAGCGCGTCCGGCACGGCTGCCAGCGCCATGGACACTGCCAGAAACATGGACGGAATAACGGGTGCTCGGCGATGCATGCAGAGGCTCCTACCCCCGGTGGGACCGGTACCAGTCGATGGTCTTCCGCAGGCCGGCATCGAGCGGCGTGGCCGCGCGGAAACCGAATTCCCGCTCGGCGCGGCTCACCTCCAGAGACCGGCGTGGCTGCCCATTGGGCTGGGCGGTATCCCATACCATCCGTCCCGCGAAGCCGGTGATGCCGGCAATCCTGGCCGCCAGGTCGCCAATCGAGATCTCCATGCCGCTTCCCAGGTTTACCGGCTCGGGCTTGTCATAGCGCTCGGCGGCCAGGACGATGCCAACGGCCGCGTCCTCGACGTAGAGAAACTCGCGCGTGGGCGTTCCGTCGCCCCACAGGACGATTTCGCCGCGGCCTCCCTCGACGGCCTCCAGACACTTGCGGATCAGCGCCGGTATGACGTGCGACGATTCCGGATCGAAGTTGTCGCCGGGTCCATACAGGTTGACCGGCAGCACGAAGACGGCGTTCATGCCGTACTGCTGGCGGTAGGCCTGGCACTGCGCCAGCAACGCCTTCTTGGCGATGCCGTAGGGCGCATTGGTCTCCTCGGGGTATCCGTTCCACAGGTCTTCTTCGCGAAACGGCACCGGCGTGAACTTGGGATACGCGCAGATGGTGCCCACCACCAGGGTCTTCTCCACTCCGTGGCGCCGCGCGGCCTCGATGAGCTGGATGCCCATGATGGCGTTGTCGTAAAAGAAGCGGCCGGGGTTGGCGCGATTGGCGCCGATTCCACCCACCACCGCCGCCAGGTGCAGCAGAACCTCGGGCCGATGTTCCACCATCAGGCGCTCCACGGCGTCCGCGCGCGTGAAATCGAAATCGGGGAAATTCGGAACGAACACCCGGCGGCAGCCCATCCCCTCGAGCCGCCGCACGACATGGCTTCCCAGAAACCCGGCGCCTCCCGTGACCACGATCCGCTTCTCCGCGAGACCGGTCACGATTGCCTCCCCTCGGCCCCCGCCACCACCTGGAGCGCCGCCACGCCGCCCTTGAGCCGGGCTTCGACGGCCGCCATGTCGGCATCCACCATGATCCGGACCAGTTCGTCGAAACCCACCGCCGGCTCCCAGCCCAGCACCCTCCGGGCCTTGGAGGCGTCCGCGCACAGGACATCCACCTCGGCCGGCCGGAAATACCGCGCGTCCACTTCCACGTGCTCCTTCCAATCCAAACCGGCGTGCGCAAAGGCGCGCTCGACGAATTCGCGGACCGAGTGGGCCTCGCCCGTGCCCACCACGAAATCGCCCGGCCCCTCCTGTTGCAGCATAAGCCACATGGCGCGAACATAGTCGGGAGCGTAGCCCCAGTCCCGCCGCGCCTCCAGGTTGCCCAGGAACAGCTTGTGTTGAACGCCGTGTTTGATGTGGGCCACCGCGCGCGTGATCTTGCGCGTCACGAAGGTCTCGCCGCGGCGCGGAGACTCGTGGTTGAACAGGATGCCGCTCGCGGCGAACAGCCCATAACTCTCGCGGTAGTTCACCGCGATGTGGTGTCCGAACGCCTTGGCGCAGGCATACGGGCTGCGCGGGTGGAACGGGGTGGCCTCGCTTTGCGGGGGCGGCGCGGCGCCGAACATCTCGCTCGACGAAGCCTGGTAAAACCGGCACTTCACGCCGGTGCGGCGCATGGCTTCCAGCAGGCGCAGCGTCCCGCAGGCGACCACGTCGGCGGTGAACTCGGGAATCTCGAAGCTCACCTTCACATGGCTCTGCGCGCCCAGATTGTAGATCTCCTCCGGGCGCAGATCGTAGAGCAGACTGGCCAGGGAACTGCCGTCGGTCAGGTCGGCGTAGTGGAGGAAGAAGCGGGTGCCGGCCTCGTGAAAGTCGTGATAGATGGGATCCAGCCGCTCCGTGTTGAATGCCGAAGCCCGCCGTTTGAGGCCGTGCACCTGGTAGCCTTTGGCGAGGAGGAACTCCGCCAGGAAAGAGCCGTCCTGGCCGGTGCAGCCGGTGATGAGAGCTTTGGGCATAAGCGATCCTTCCACCCAGGCGCCTGGCCGGGCGGAACAGCGTCACTGGGAGTCTTCATCCCGGGCTCCCGGGTTCCCGCCATTATATCGTACAGCCTCCGGCGCGCCGCCGTGCCGGGCGTTCACCGCGGCCGGCGTCCAAGCCGGGCCTGTCTTGCGGCCCCTATTTCGCGTCGCGCCAGTTGGTTCCCACGCCGATATCCACCACCAGCGGCACCTTCAGTTGCAGCACGCCTTCCATCTCGCGCTTCACCAGCGCGCGGAGCGCGTCAACCTCGTCCGGCGGGCACTCGAACACCAGCTCGTCGTGGACCTGCAGCAGCATCGCGCCGCGGTAGCCGCCGGCCTCCAGCGCCGCGTCGATGCGCACCATGGCCAGCTTGATCAAGTCCGCGGCGGTTCCCTGGAGCGGCGAATTCAGGGCCGTCCGCTCGGCGAAACCGCGCGCGCCCGCATTCGGGCTGTCCATGTCGGGGATGGGCCGCTCGCGCCCGAACAGCGTCCGCGCCACCCCCGTGCGCCGCACCTCCGCCAGGGTCTCGTCCAGGAACCGCCGCACCCCGGGATAGCGCGCGAAATAGCCGCGGATGTACTTCTCGGCCTCGGCGCGCGGGATGCCCAACTGCGCCGCCAGGCCGAAGCCGCTGATGCCGTAGACGATGCCGAAGTTCACCGCCTTGGCCTCGCGGCGCGCCTCGGGCGTAACCATCAGCGGCGGCACGCCCATCACCTCGGAGGCCGTCCGCGTGTGGATGTCCTCGCCGCGGCGGAAGGCATCCGTCAGCACCTCGTCGCCCGACATGTGCGCCAGCAGCCGCAGCTCGATCTGCGAGTAGTCCGCCACCATCAGCTTCCAGCCGTCGCGCGGGACGAACGCGGCGCGGATCTCGCGCCCCAGCGGGGTGCGGATGGGAATGTTCTGCAAGTTGGGATTGGAGGACGACAGCCGCCCGGTGGCCGCTCCCGCCTGGTTGAAACTGGTGTGCAGGCGCCCGGTGCCAGGGTCGATCAGCGCCGGCAGCGCGTCCACGTAGGTGCCTTTCAGCTTGGCGAGAGAGCGGTACTCGAGCACCTTGCGGACGATCTCGTGCTCCGGGGCCAGCAGCTCCAGCACGTCGGCGGCGGTCGAGACGCTCTTGCTTTTGCCGTGTTTCGCCGGGGCCGGCAACCCCAGGTCCTCGAAGAGCACCTTGCCAAGCTGCTGCGGCGAGTTGATGTTGAACGGCTTGCCGGCGAGCGCGTGGATTTCCGCCGTGAGCCGCGCAATCCCGGTTTCCATCAGGCCCGACAGCCGGCGCAGTTCCGCCGGATCGATCCGCACGCCCGCGCGCTCCATGCGCGCCAGCACCCGTGTCAAGGGCAGTTCGATGGTGGTGAACAGCTCCGCCATGCCGCGCCGCTGGACCTCCGGCCAGATCCGGGCGCACAGTTCCAGCGCGATATCGGCGCGCTGCTCGGGGGCCGCGCCGGGCTTCAGGTCCAGGCGGCGGCGGGCCAGTTCGTCCAGCGAGCAGCCCGCCGGATCGGCGTCCAGCAGGAAGGCCTCGAGCATCACGTCGTGGCGGAAACCGCGCGCCTCGACGCCCAGCCGCCCCAGCGCCAGCAGGACGGATTTCACGTCGCAGGCGATCTTGGGCGCGCGCTCGTCCTCGAGCCACGGCCGCAGCCCCGGAAGCAGGTCCGCCGCCACCGCGCGCGCCTCGCCCGGCCGCCATGCCAGGCCCATGGTGTCCAGCGCGAACCCACCCTCCGCGGATTGCGCAATGGCCACCGCCACGGGCGCCCCGGCGGCCTCGCGCAGCCAACCGGCGAGGTCCTCCGCATTGGCCGCCACGCGGTAGTCGCGCGCCCGTGTGTCCTCGCCCGGTCCCAGTTCCTTCAGCAGGCTATGGAACTCCATCTCCTTGTAAAACGCCTTCAGCAGCGCCTCATCCGGCGCTTGCGCGCGAATGGCGTCCAGCGAGAATTCCACGGGAACGTCGGTCGAGATGGTGGCCAGGCGCTTGCTCAGGCGCACCTGGTCCGCGTGGTTTTGCAGGCTCTCGCGGTAGGTCTTGCGCCCGATCCCGGCAGCCCCCTCGATGGCCGCCTCCACCGTTCCGAACCGCTCCAGAAGTTCCTGGGCGCCCTTTTCGCCGATTCCCGGCGCGCCGGGGATATTATCCACGGCGTCGCCCTTCAGCGCCAGCAGGTCCGCCACCTGGTCCGGACGCACGCCCATGAACTGGCGGACCTCTTGGGGGCCGTACCATTCGTCGTCCTTGGCCGGATTCAACATGCCGACGCGCCCGGTGACAAGCTGCAGCATGTCCTTGTCGCTGGAAACGATGGCCACCTCGCAGCCGGCCGCCTCGGCGCGCCGGGCCACCGTCCCGATGACGTCGTCGGCCTCGAATCCGGGGTACTCCAGTACCGCGATGCGCATGGCCTCGAGCAGCCTTCTCACCTGGGGAATCTGCGCGATCAGGTCGGGAGGCGTTTCCACGCGGTTGGCCTTGTACTGGGCGAATTCCAGCGACCGGAGGGTGGGCTCCTCGCTCTCGAAGACCGCCGCGATGTATGGCGGATCGAACTTCTTCAGCACCTTCCGCAACATGCTATTGAAAATGAAGACGGCCTCGGTGGATAAGCCGCCGCTGGTCCGCATGGGCGGCGCCCCCGACCGGGCGCGCGCGTGGTACGCCCGGAAAATGAACCCAAACGTGTCGATCAGGAATACCTTTTGAGCGGCCACTCCGGCCATCATACGATACTCCCGCCGCCGGAAACCGTCCGGGGCCGCGGGCGGATGGCTCGAAAGCGCGACAAAGTGTTGTAATTCAGCCACACTAGTACTTTTCCAACTCCTTTTGAATCAAAAACTTGAAGTCTCGGCCGCTACCTGCTGTAATGGATTGGGCAGATACTTTGGACTGGCGATTCGAAACCACTCTACAGCGTCCCGTGGAAGCCTCGGGGATCGGACTTCACAGCGGCGTTCCGGTGCGGATTCGCATGCTTCCGGCCCCCGTCCAGACCGGCATCGAGTTTCTGCGCACGGACCTGGGCAGCGCTCCGTTTCGCGTGACCGCCAGTTGGCAGCACGTGGCGCGCGTCGGTTACGCCACCAGCCTGATGCGGCAAGGCGTCCTCATCTCCACCACCGAGCACCTGCTGAGCGTGTTTTACTCGATGGGCATCGACAACGTCACGGTGGAGATCGACAACCTGGAGGTGCCCATTCTGGACGGCAGCGGGCTGCCGTTCGTGCGCCTGATCGAGGAAGCCGGCGTCCGCCAGTACCGCCGCAAGCGCCGCTATCTGCGCATCCGCCGTCCGGTTTTCGTGGAAGACCGGGGCAGGCGCATCGGCATCGTCCCCGGCGACGCCTTCCGCCTCACCTGCGACACGGATTACCCCGCGCCGGTGGGCCGCCAGTCCATCGAACTCGAGGTGACGCCCGAAAACTTCGCCCGCGAGCTGGCCTTCGCGCGCACCTTCGGGTGGGAAGCCGACCTGGACCAGATGCGCAACATGGGCCTCATTCGCGGCGCATCGCTCGAGAATGCGGTGTGCTTCACGCGTGACGGCGCGGTCAACCCCGAGGGCCTGCGCGCCCCCGACGAGTGCTGCCGCCACAAGGCGCTCGACCTGATCGGCGACCTGGCGCTGCTGGGGCGGCCGCTGCTGGGCCACGTGATCGCCGAACGCGCCGGCCACGCCATGCACGCCGCGCTGGTGAAGCGCATCATGAGCGACGCGTCCCTTTACGAGATTCTGACCTTCGACCAGTTGGAGCCGCGCGAGGTGCACGCCCTGGCCGGGTAGGGAGCCGCGGCGGAACTCCCCGGCGGCGCAGTGGGAGAGCGGCATAGAGGACCATGGCCTTAGCGGTGAAACTGCGGGATCTGCTCGCCTTCCTCGCGGAGGACGGATGGACCTACAAGAACACGGAGGGAGATCGTCATCACTACGTCCATCCCGTCAAACCCGGAAAACTGACGCTGGTGGGCGACCGCGGCGACGACATCACAACGGGTCTGCTAAACTCGGTATTGCGACAGGCGGGCTTGACCCAGAAGGAGTTGAGATCGTGGCTGAACCGCTGAAGTACACGGTCATCATTGAGCGCTCCGAAACAGGGTACGGAGCATACGTTCCGGATCTTCCGGGGTGCATTGCAACCGGGAGAACGGAGCTGGAAGTTCGCGAGCGCATCCGGACGGCCATCGAGATTCACCTTCGCAGCATGCGCGAGGATGGCGATCCGATTCCGCAGCCAACCTCCACTGCGGCCACGGTCGAGGTAGCCGCTTAAGGGCCGCTACTCCACCGTGAACGGCTGCTTGGCGGTGACGGTCTTGTTGCCCACCCCGTCGGTCGCTTTGATGCCGATGGCGTACGTCCCGGGCTTCACGGCGCTCTGCACGGCGATGGAAAACGCGCCCGATGCGTAGGGCCTGGGGTAGAACGATTCGCCCTGGTCCACCGCCGGTTCCGGCGACGTGAAGAGCGGGGTGCCGGCGGCGTCCAGCACGGAGAAGACGTAGCTCAGATCCACGCGGTTGTTCGGCCCGTATTGGAACCCGGTGACGTCGAAGCGCACCCACAGGGTGTCGCCGGCCTTGTAGACCGGCTTGTCGAGCGGCCGGGTATCGTCCTCGCCGCGGTAGTAGCGCATGTTCTGCACCGTCAGCGTGCCGGTCGCCGGCACCGCGCGGCCCCGCACCTGGAACGGAACGTCCAGCGACGCGGTGGTGTGCGCCACCGCGTCTTCCACGTTCACCGCGATCTTGTAAGCGCCGGTGGGCACGGCGGGCGGGATGGCGATCTCGGTCGAAATCTTGGGCAGCCAATCCTTGTCCTGCGGGGCCACCTCCTCGGCGATGGCGCCCTTGAAAACCTCCATCAGCGGCACGCCCTTGGGATCGAACGCCTGCACCGAGTACTCCAGGCTGACGCGCTGTTCCGGGGACCTGGCGTAGTGGGCGACGCGGCAGGAGAAGAACAGCGTATCGCCCCCGATGTTTTGCGACCCGGCCGGCTCGGCAACGCCGTCATCCGAACGGCTGAGCACCGGGTTGACGATTTGCAGGGCATCCGGGCCCGCGCCCAGAAGCGCGGGCAGCAAGGCGGCTAGCACGACGACCGCAAGATGCCGTTCCTTCGCCTCGGGCCGCTCGCTCACGCTCGCGGTTCCGGGAGGCGCACCCTGAACCGCGAGCGTGAGC
>Ga0326728_10007393_pt1 | contig 28246 bp, 28 predicted proteins | sample MB3enrmetagenome_FD_207602 | JGI IMG/M metagenome (GOLD analysis project Ga0326728, IMG submission 207602) | Lab enriched peat soil microbial communities from McLean, Ithaca, NY, United States - MB31MN | ecosystem: Environmental > Terrestrial > Soil > Wetlands > Peat | place: USA: New York... | reverse complement strand
TTCTATCTTGTCGTCGGTCTAGCTGTTGGTATCCTCGTGAGCGTCGTGACTCAGCCCGAATCGAGACACCTGTTAGACCGCTTTTATTCTACAATCAACACGCCTATCGGGCATGAGTTTGCCGTGAGTCCAATCGAAAGCGCAGACGCATCTGTTGATCGAGGATGACTTGGGCTTTAATGTTTGGGAAAGGTAAGAATCGTTAGAAAACATGGGCTTTCCCCAACACCGGGCGGAGGTATCGCAAGCGTCCAAACCCGATCGGCGGCTGGCGATTTCAGGAGGTGGTTACCATGAGTGTTCTCGATATGTTTCGTTTGAGTGGCAACGTCGCGATTGTGACGGGGGCGCACGCGTGGCTTGGATACGATATCGCCTGTGCCCTGGCGGAAGCGGGCAGCGAGGTTGTGGTCACCTCGCGTGAATCGTCGCGCGCCCGGGATACGGCTGCCAAAATCCACAACCAGTTCGGCGTGGACACCTTGGGACTGGAAATGGACCAGCGTCGCTTCGACTCCGTTAAGACCATGGCAGAAAAGGCTAACGCCTGGAAAGGCCACATCGATATTCTCGTCAACAACGCGGGGGGCGGCTCCGGGAAGAGTGAAGGCCATCTTCTGAAGCGCAACCCCGAGGATGAGATCGACATGATTACTACAAACCTGATCGGTGTGTTGTTCTGCTGTAAAGAAGCGGCGCGTGTCATGGTGAAACAAGGACACGGGAAAATCATCAACATTGCGTCCAATGCGGGATTGATTGGTCGCGACCGCCGCCTGTATCAGCGCAGCGAAATGAAGGGCCAGCCGGTCGACTATGCGGCCGCAAAGGGCGGGGTTATCGCTCTGACCCGTGATCTGGCGGGCTTGCTGTCCCCTAGTGGAGTGTACGTCAACTGCATTTCTCCGGGTGGATTCGACAAAGGAGGTTTGCCGGAGCTGTTTACACGAGAATTCGCCGATCGGGCCATGCTCGGTCGCTGGGGACGCATGGGAATTGACATCAAGGGAGCAGCGCTCTTTCTGGCTTCCCACGCTTCGGATTACGTCACCGGCCATAACCTGGTGGTGGACGGTGGATTTAGTATTTGGAAATGAAGAAAGGATATAGGACTGCTAACCAGCCTTGATTCTATTGGTCCCCAAATGGATTAGATGGGGCTTGAAATCAGGCGTGCGAGTAATCTGGCGATTGAAGGACTTCACGCATGCCTCGCTTAGCTTCGCCATGGGGCGGCTTCGGAGTTGCCTGGCGGCAGGGCGTTGAACTGATTTTGAATATCCGCCGTCGTTACGACGGCAAGAGGAGAAACCCGTGGGATGAGTCTGAATGTCGCCATCATTACACGCGGACCAGGGGCAAGCTGCGGGCAGATGCAGGGCTTAGTAGGTTTCGTTACCATGGCGCAGAAACGACCCCGCCGGAAAGTAGCCATTGGTCTTCCCAGAGGCTTTTTTCCTTGAAGAGGGCCAAGAACTCACGGTGGAACTTAGAGGCCCCTAAGTTCCGAACGTCTGACAAAACCGATAAATTGCAAACATTGGAGGGTGACAAAAAGGGCTCGGCTGGGGACAAAGGCAGCGAATTCACCCGACCTCACGCGGGGCGCTTGATTCATAATTTGCGTCTAACCCGGCGCTAGGGAGATGGTCTCCTTATGGAATACAACCTTCTAGGAAAGACCGGGATGAAGGTCTCGGGGCTGAGTTTCGGAGGTTCAGCTCTTGGGGGCGTTTTCCACCATGTCGACGAAGCCGAAGCGATCAAGGCTGTCCATGCGGCGTTCGAATGTGGAATCAACTATTTTGACGTAGCCCCCGCCTACGCCGGCACAGTCTCTGAAACAGTTCTGGGAAAGGCATTGCGGGGCGTTCCCCGCTCTCGGTATTTCCTCTCGACCAAAGTTGGCAAATATTCAAAGCCCGGAACGTACGGCGAGGGTACTCTCGACTACTCTCGCACTCGGATTCGCAAGTCGATCGAGGAAAGTGCCGAACGCCTGGGGACTCATTATTTCGACTTGATACATATCCACGACATTGAATATCAGGGGCGAAAGCACACCGAGTGGGCTCTTACTGAAGGCTATGAATCAGTGCTGGAATTGAAACGGGAAGGGCGAATTGGCGGCGTCAGTTTCGGAATTTACCCTATGGATCTATGGGTGAGAATCTTCTCTTCCCTTGAAGTGGATGCTGGCCTCGTCCATAACCACTATTGCCTTAACGACACGCGCATGATGGAACTCCTGCCTCTGGCGGAATCGAAGGGAATTGGTATCATCAATGCCGCTCCGTTCGCCAGTGCGTTGTTGACAGAACGCGGACCCGCTGACTGGCATCCTGCCAGTCCTGAGGATCGAACAGTCTTCAAGGCAGCCGCGGATTTCTGCCGAAAGCAAGGGTCTTGCATCGAAAAGGTGGCAATACAGTTTTCTAGCCAAAACCGCAGACTTCCGACTTGTCTTTTCAGCGCTACAGACTTTGAATTGGTGCGACGCAATGTCCAATGGCACGAAGAACCTTGCGACTTGCAGCTCGCCGCCGAAGTGCAGAAGATTCTAGAACCCGTGCGTGACAAGCAGTGGGACTACTAAGGTTGTGGTTGGCCTCACGGAAATTGGATGACAGTTCATGAGTTCGCAATTTAGCGAGTATCATTCATGAATGACTTCCTTGATCTCTTAAGGACAAATCGAAACTATCGCTATACTTGGATCGGACAAGTCGTAAGCGAGATGGGCGATCAAATTACGAGCGGACGTCTTCGATTTGTTATGTTATCCACGGAGGCGCTTATGTGTGCTTTAGCGAGGGTCAGACCTTCACGGTAGCTCTATTCTTTATTGCCCTTTCCCGCGTTGGTATGGCATGTTCCTAACGAATTCTACGAATTCCGTGGGAGAGTCTTTTCGACGGTGGACTCGATGGTTTGGTCGACCCACCAGCCGCCGTATGGCCCGTTCCGCATCGCGAAAGTCGTGCTTTCGCCCCCGCCGGACGAGATGCGGGTCAAGCTGTCCAGTGTCCCTCGGATGCAGGACGACAGCCCTCTGCAACCTTTCCAGCGTAATTTGTGCGTTTGTGTGACTGGCGCCGATCTGAAAAGGCAGGCCTGCTCGCTCGCACTTTTCCGCCAGCAGCCCCTGTATTCGGTCGAACTCGTCCTAGCTTTGTGCACGGAACTCGCCCGCGGTTCCGTTCGAGTAAATGCCGTCCACGCCGCTGGCGATCAGAACGTCGATCTCTTTCCCCAATCGGATATAGTCGACGCTGTCGTGAAGATTGATAGGCAACAACAGCGTCGCCCACGTGCCCATAATTTCTTCACTTCGGAGAGGTGTCATAGGCATGTCTTTGCAGCATGTTGGTAAACAAAGAACGTTCCTAATCCCTGGCGCCTGCCTCCCAGACTCTGTCCGATGGTAGCTCCCTCAGGTCTTCCAGGCAGGTGTATACGGCTTCTTCTCGGAAGGGGTATTTGGCCTCGATCTCGGGAGTGAGCTTTACTCCCAACCCGGGCGTCGCGGGGGCGATCAGATTGCCTCCTTCGATTCCAAGTGGCTCCGTCATCATGGCTTGGCGGAGGGCGAATTTCGGCAGGGGCCATTCAGCGAGCTGTCCGCCACCAGCAAACGCAGCATGATAATTGGCCATCATGCACACTGCTCCACCCCAACAGTGAACCACAGCCTGACTGCCGTGCTGCCGACATGCCGCGAAAACTTCCAGAACCTGGCCTATTCCCCCTATAACCGTAGCGTCGGGCTGCACGAAATCGTACACGCCGTGCTCCACACGCCGACACATTTCGGCCGCGGTGTTGACGATCTCTCCTCCACATATTTTGGTGTTTATCTTGGCTCGCAGGAGCGAATAATTGTCGACGTCCATTGGTCCAAGGGCCTCTTCCAGGAAAACGATCCTCTCCTCGGTTCGACAATAGACTTTTTCCAGAAAGCGAACCACGTCGCTGGCTGTTTGGGCCGGGTTGGCAAGGTTCTGGCACATGTCAACACCGACTCCGATTCCCACGGACGCCGCCCGCTCGAGTGTCCAGACAGTCTTAGATATCTCGCAGTTTTGCGCGCGTATTTTGAAGAGATTAATACCCATTGAACGAAGTTGCTCTAATTCGGCCTCCATTCCCTGAGGTGTGGCCGAGTCGCCACCACTACCATAGAGTCTGATGGATTCGACGCACTTTCCGCCAAGAATGGAGTAAGCAGGGACACCGAAAAACTTAGCTTTGGCATCCACCATGGCGATCTCACAAGCACCGACCACGTGCCGGGCCGCCCCCTGAAGGCTCCAATACCCAGTAACGGCGCAAAGGTCGTTATAACGGGCATTTATGTCCTCAACCTCTTTACCCAACAAGTACGGAGCGACCAACTTGACCATTTCTTCGAAAACATGTGCAGCAAAAACGGCCAAATAGGCCTCGCCCAATCCGGTGGTTCCATCTTCCAAGGTGATCTCCACCAACCCACAGGTCTTAAAGCCGCTCTTCAAGTTGATTCGAACTTCAAGAGATTCCTCACTGGAGTATGGAGCACTGATCAGTACGGGACGGATATGCGCAATCTTCGGCATCTTAGTACCCTCTTTTCCAGTTAACGACATTCTCTAATGCATCCCCTCGCCGATAGCGGCTGAGGTTTTGCTCGAAAAATTGCAACTTTCGCTCAAGTTCATCGAAGGTTCCGCCGGCCGTATGCTGGGTGAGGACAGCATTGGGTGCGTCCCAAAGTGGATGGTTGGGTGATATTGGCTCTTCTCTCGTGACGTCGATGACTGCACCCCTCAAATGACCGGAGCTGAGGGCATTAATTAACGCGGCTTCATCCACCAGACTGCCGCGGCCAACGTTGACGAATATCGCGCCTTTCTTGAGCATCACGAACCTTTGTTCCCCGAAAAGGCCGCGAGTTTTCGGAGTGTCGGGGAGGGCCGCCACAACGATGTCGGCTAGCGGGAGAAAACGATCCAACTCGTTAACCCCTTCCACATCAGGTGCCCGCTCGCTCTTGTCGACAGGTATGACAGTACAACCGAAAGGTCCAAGAAGGGAGTGGACCTTCTTCCCTGTGGCACCGTAGCCCAGGATGATGACTTTCGCTTCGCTGAGGGACCGCAACTGCGATCGTAATTCCAGTTTTTTCCAAGACCTGTCGGCTCTTAACTTCAATAATCTGTCTAGACCACGATACAGCGTAAGGATTCCCCCCAGAACGGTTTCCGCAACGGGCATGGCGAAAAAGCCACGCAGGTTGGTACAAGTCAGTCGCGTGCCAAGCTCATCCCAGTTGAGATGCGTGTATTCACCAACTCCAACGGAATCAAATTGCATCCAGCGAAGGCCGCGCGTGAGGGGGAGCCATTCCGGCGCGCAATTCCCAAGAGCGATCTCAGCCTTCAGAAAGGCATCCTTATCCTGCAAGGAAGGATTCTCCGGGTCAGCAAAATAAACCACATCTTCATCGGCCACTTCGCGCATGTGCTGACGTTGGGAGTCATTGAACTCGATGTTAGTGTATACAATCATAGATTGAACTCCTGATCCCTTGCTCGGTTGGCGTCTGCTCTATCATGAAACCGTCCGGGCGGCAGCTTGATCATATAGAGGCGAACACCAGAAAGGCCCTGCATGGAGTTGATGCACTCGCCTTTTTCCCAGAAGTCGACTATTACCTCCAGACCCATGAGGTCCCGACAAAAAATAAAGCACCTGTACACGTCCTGAACGATAATGGCCACATGCCCTGTGGCCGGTATCATGACAGCTCCCGAAAGGAAACCCGCGAGATCACGGTCGGGTGCTTCGCCATTTTCCGCGCCAACTACGTTCGACGACCGCGTTGAGACTGGGAAAGTTGTTTGGTGTCAGAACCTTAGTTTTTCGACCAGTCGGTCAAAGGGGGCAATACCATTTTGGGTGTCACAACGGCCAAAGACGAGGGCTCGGTGGACATCCAAGGCAGCGATATAGGTCCGGGCCCTGTAGCGGGAGTACTCGCGTTCGACGCGCATGGGTGTCCGCGGCCGACAGTTCTGCGCGGCGTGCCTCCGGCGGCGTGCCTGAAGCCTCGTCTTTTCGCCATCGGAGATGACGAACTCATGATCCTTCACCGGGCGGCTGAGGACCCCTGGGCTGGATTGCTGCTCAACTTCCCGCCACGTAGACAGCGTGGAGGGCAGCATCCTCAGGCCGACTTCCTTCAAAGCGAACATCAACGCGAATCGGGCTAGAGGAGTCAGGGAGGGCATCTCCTGCCTTCCAGCGAACAGGCAACCGTAAGCCGTCCTCTGCGATAGTCGCCGCGTCATCGTCGCTATAACCTGGAATCGGACGAAATCCTTCGGTTAGTAAGCCAACGCGCAAATGACTATTCTCGCCCAGCCCGCTGGAATTCACGAACACACGCGCCGGCCCCTTCATGACGTGGATGGGGCAGGATATTGCACGCGGATTCTCCGGAAGGAAGGGTCTCAACATACCCAGCCGGTCACGCGGCCACGTGACGAGTCGCACCCCGCTCCCCTCCGGGCCACGCCAAAGACTGTACCAGTAATATGTCTGTTCTCCCACGTTCTCCATGCCCTGGCCTTGCATCAGCGCGGGCCCCACGCCCAGGGGGCTGTCGGGCTGTTCACGCGCCGGGATCAAGCGAAATCCGGGGATTGGCTCGTAAAAGTGGAGCGCATCGTGGGAGAGGGCGAGACCCAGGTCCAGAACCACAAAACGGCGATCGCCGGAGAAATGACCGTGCCACTGACCGTAAATCCCCACCAGAACATTGCCTCGGTTCCACACCCCGGCGCCGAGATGAACTTCCTCCCACTGGTGTGCAGCATCGTCGGTCGAGGGGCCGACAAGCTGCGGCGCGCGTTCTAACCCTAGCGCCGGACATGGAGACCAATGTTCGAAATCGTCCGAGAGGTAGGCATCTAGCCGTCGTGCCGATAGCGGTGCATGCGTGTTGCCATCCGTCTGCCCGTACACATAATAGAGGCCGCGGAATTTGGTCACACCAGCCATTTCAAAGAATATTTTCCTGGGATTCTTTGCCGCGGGTTTCCAATGCAGGCCATCCGCGCTGAAGGCGACCGAAAACCACACTCCCTGCTCGAAGTGAGCTTCGTAAGCAATTTTGAAGCGCCGACTCGGATCCGGGTCATCAGGTTCGTGCAGAATGGCTGCCGTCATCCACAGCGTGGGCACAGGGAAATCGCAAATATTGTTATTTCTGGAGCCGTTGAATTCCACCAGACCCAGCGACGGCTTTTCCCAACTCACCCCGTCCTTACTCGTCGCATAACAAAGAACGCAGTTTTGACGTCCGCTGCCGACATTTAGCGTCGGTGGACCGTAGTTGCCGTTGTACCACATGTGGAAGGTGCCGCCCAAACGTATAACCGTTCCGTAATAAGTCAAGACCTCGTCGTAAGAACCCGGCGGCCCGTGAAGCAACGCAATTCTCGGGTCGCGCCCTGGGGTCAAACGCGTTTGGACGTGATTTTGAAAGGGAAAAGCGCAGTTGTCGAAACCGAAAAGCACTACTTCCGCCAGGGGAGTCGAGTGGGGCAGTGTGGGGAGCAGAATCGCAGTCGCATCGGGACTACTCGAAGGTGTCTCATAAGCTCGAGAGGCAGTACCCGTGAGTAGAGATGCCGTACCTATGCGGCTCATGAAGTCTCGTCTTTTCATAATCTCATCCCTCGCTGTGCCCGCCTAGCATCAGGCTTCTCAGCTTGGCATCCACCGCGTTGCTGGGTCTTGCCGTCTAACCGGAATGCGAGTCTGGAGCCTCACATCATTCTACCAAGCGGGTACACGCGAGCTTTTCCAGCCTCCTTTATAAGAAATAGAACTTCACAGCAAATTGCAGGATGGTCGGGTCTTCCCAGGACATGATTCGGCCGAATTGGCAGATTACATAGTCATCATCCGGAAGGCCAAGCCTCTTGCAATTAGCTAAATTGGACAGCTTCAAGCGCACTTCCTACTTCCTCTGTTCACCGATCGGGAAGAAATGACTCAATGTTTCATCAACTTGAACAAGACGTGGACCTACCAAGTCGTCATGACCCTCATTCCCAAGAGTGCCTACCGGACTAGGCACGAAGGGGGCTGGGTTAATGAATGGGAAGTAATCGGGTCCGTCGTTGATGACCATAAGTTGCAGTTTCGATGCTGATGAAGCTCGCCAAGTATTGTATACAAAGCTAAAGCAGCATTCATAGCATCGGGATATGCTTTTGTCAAGAAGAATCTAATACGTTCTGGAAATTAGTACCTTGTAGCAGCAACCACTCTTCCTATCGTTATGTGCAGGATTTTCATCGCAAGCTCTTTCGAACAATCCTTGACACTCCGACGCGCCAAGTGTACGCTGGATTGTATGCAACTAGCCAGTGCTAAGAATCGACCTGCGCCTGATATCGTCAGGGAACAAGCAAGGGAAAAGGCTTACAAAGCCATTCTTGCCAAGATCGTGAGCGCCGAACTGGCTCCCGGCCAACGACTAAGAGAGGAGCAGCTGGCACAGAGGTATAAGCTGAGTCGAACCCCGATCCGTGAAATCCTCATTGCGCTTGAAAAAGATGGATTCATCGAACGTAGTCGTAACCAGGGCGCGAAGGTGACTTCATTTACTCCCGACGACGTGGAGGAGCTTTATGACGTCCGGTGCGCCCTGGAATGCCTGGCTGTCCGTCGCGCAGTTCCGCATATACAATTGAGCCGGCTGCTCGAGTTTGAACAACGTCTGACGGCATTACTCAGGGCCGGGGCCGGGCCGAGATGGTCCCAGCGTCTGTCCGTCCTGGACCTTGAACTGCACCGATTCATCGTGTCCCAGTCTGGCAACCGCCGACTCATAACCTACCTCGAAAACGTCTCTCTCCTGCCCCAGTCATTGCGCTTGGCGGGGTACGGCGACGAAGGGCATGCCCGCGAGGCGGGACTGGAACATTTGACGCTCGTGCGAGCTCTCCTGCGCCGGGATACCCAGTTGGCCGAGCGACTTCTGGCGAGGCACATCGAGAATGGTAAGCGTAAGATGTTAGAGTTGATTTACAAACGGGACGAGACTCACAGCAAAATCGCCTGAGGGTTCAGGAGGGCCCTGACCCGATGTAGCCCAAGCTTCTCGCGCGACGAGGCTCAGGTGAAGTCAGTGGCTAACAATCAGTCTAGGCTATCGTTGAGCCTGCACTGCATTCCTGATCAAAACTGAGGCGGTTGGGAATTGCGATCCCTCACGATCTCCAGGGACGGCTGGAAAAGGTTGGGCTGGAACGCCACCTCGACAAGACGCGCCGGGTCGAGTTCGGGCGGCATGCCGAACAGCGCCAGAAACGAAGAGGGGAAGGCAAGGCCGAGACGTTCGACTTCCTGGGCTTCACGCACATCAGCGGGATGACTCGGAAGGGGCACTTCACCGTAAAGTGCAAGACGAGTGGCAAGCGTATGGGGCCGAAACTGCAGCAGATCAAGCGGCAACTTCGCTTGCGCATGCAATACCCGGTGGCGCAAACGGGCGAGTGGCTCAAGTCGGTCGTGCAAGGCTACTTCAACTTCCACGCGGCACCGGGAAATCTCGATCATCTGGGGGTCTTTCGGGAAAGGGTGACTCGACCTTGGCGGCGGGCTCTTATCGGCCGCAGCCCGAAGCACTGGCTCCCTTAGACCCGCACGCAGCTCTTGGCGGTCCGCTGGCTTCCCCAACCGCGCGTGCTCCATCCTTATCCCGAGGTCCGCTTTGCCGCTCGCTATCTGAGATAAGAGCCGTATGGTGCAGTGAAGCTAGTTGATGTTCTAGCGGGTGCAAGTCCCGCCAGTGCAAATTACCCGTTTGGCACTATAGTGATGTCCGGCGACGGGGCGGGTGACCAAACCGTCGGAAGCCCGGAAGTAAATGCTCTCGATGGCTGGATGCGAATCTGGTCTGCTCCGACAGGAGAGCAAGCAAAACAACGGGTCGCAGCGTGAGCGAACCGTAGTTGGGCCGCGAAAACTTATCCCTCACCAGAATCGGAGTGTGAGGACGAAGGGAACGCCGAAACTGTCATACGGAGTTGAAGGCTAGCGTCTTCGGTGAAGTACTGGGTATAGGCAGCCGAAGAGTTCCCCGTGCTCGTCGAGGGCGACATGTTGTGGAAGAGCGTCGATGAAAGCTCAGAACCAGTCGTGGGTCGCCAAGGCCTGTGTAAATCAGGCGCAGCGAAGATATCTCGTATAAGCCGCCAGGCGGCGAAGTCGGGATGTGCCTGCGAGCGGGGCGGATGGGGCCGAATAAGTGATGATGGGCCGGGACAGGACAACCCGGACTGGAGCGAGGGCCCCTGGGGTAGAGCGGCTGGGTCCGCTCGCACGGAGGTGTTCGTAAGCGCATCGTCCCTGACACAGAGCAGGGGAGTCACGGTGGCAGCAGAGAGCACGAAGGGCGATGGTAAACCCGTGTGCGGGGAAGGCCTCGTCTAATAGTCCGGCCTTGAAGCCGTACTGGGGAAAACCCACCGTACGGAATTTTACGGGAGGCGATGGAAACGTCGGCATCATTCGCAGCCCGGTCCGCGCCATTGCCTTACCCGACCGATAACGAGCGCCCGTACGGATCCGTGCGGGGGGTATCCGGCAACTGGTGTCCCAACCGCGACCGATCAGAGGTATAAAGACGGGAATTTTACGGAAAACAAAGGTGGTTATCTAACGTTATGGCAAATCTCAACGCACTGATCCCGAACCAAAAGGCGAAAGTCGAGTATCTAAAATCCAGAACCACTCTGGCATCTTGGAACTTAATAAGCCTTTTTGCCTTAGTTTCACTCGCTTTGACTACGAACGCCGCGCGGGCCGCAAGCGCATGGGCCGTGAAGTTGGCCGCCGATGGCCGTCATTTGGAGCTTGCTTATCGCGGCGTCACCTGGGTGAGTGGCTTGCGCATTCAGGCAAGCTCGGGCGCGCAGAAACTCGCGTCAGACGCAGCGGAGGCGAAACTGACGCTCGCGCCGGGCCAGCGGGCGGATGAAACAGTAATCAAGGTTGAGGGGAAGCATAGCTATGAACTGGTTTTTCGGGCGTCTGGTTCAAGCATCGCTTTGTCGCTGGCGGGGTTGGTGGCCAAAACGCCGGCAACAGCCATCGTCCTGGCTGACCTCAAGGCCGGGCCGGAACCGCTTCAGGCGCGCGTGGACGGTGTGGAGGACGACGTTCAGCAAATGGTGAGCGGCCGCGCAACGTCCACGCTGAACAATTGCGTCTACGACCGGTTCCGGGATCAGGCGCTGAAAGTTTTGGCGCGACAGGTGGGCTTCAGCGCCGGCGCGAGCGGATACAGCGTCTCGGCTGGCGGTGGATTGGGCGACGCGCCCATTTGCAGCTTCGAAATGCTGGAGCACGTGTATGCCAGGCGGTTGCCCTTCTACGCCCCGTTGGACAAAAAAAAGTGGCCGCACGTTCCTGTGGGCTGGTGTTCCTGGTACTTCTTCTACTCCCATGTCAACGAAGAGGACATCGTGCGGAACGCCGCTGCCTTGGCGCGCGAATACAAACCCTTCGGCCTCGAATACGTCCTGATCGACGCCGGCTGGCAGGTGGCGGGCGACGGCGAGAATGGAACGCCGATCGGAGGCAGTTGGACCGAAGCCAACGGGAAATTCCCACACGGTATGAAATGGCTTGCCGACCAGATACGCGCCCAGGGACTTAGGCCGGGTTTGTGGCTGGCGGTTTTTGGCAATGCTGACGAGAGTTCTTACAACGCCCACAAGGATTGGTTTCTCCACGATGAGCAAGGAAACGCCAAACTGGGCAGCTGGTTCGGGACCTATGTGGCGGATTACTCGAATCCCGCCCTGAAAAGGTTCCTCTACGAAACGTACCGGCAGCACACGCTGGATTGGGGCTACGACTACTTCAAGCTGGACGGTGAAGACGACACGCGCGACATTTGGGGACAAAACCGCGTGCGCGCTTACAATCCCGCGCTCGAGGCCGACGCCGGCTTTCGTGACACTCTGGGACTGATCCGGCAGGCGATGAACTCAAAGCCAAATGTCTTCTTCTCCGCCTGCGGCCCGGTTTATCCCACTGAGTCGATGGGCATAGCGCAAGCCGCCCGGCTGGGCGGAGATGTGGTAGGCGAAAAGGAGCCACCCTCCTTTCGCGGAGTGCGGACCGCCCTCGAGGCCATACGGCGCGGCTACTACACCCACAACATCGCTTGGTACGGCGATCCGGACGTGCTCGTGATCAGGCCGCCACTGACGCTCGAGGAGGCCCGCACCTGGACCTCGACTCTGGGGCTCTCGGGCCAACTCCTGATGCTCAGCGACGACACGCCGCAGCTGCCTGAGGACCGCCGTGATCTCCCTAAGAAGATCATTCCCGTGGCGGACATTACCCCCATGGAACTTTATCCTGCCGCCACCGACCGGCATATATGGGTGCTCCACGTCGCTCGCCCCTTCGGCTCCTGGGCCGTGGCGGGACTCTTTAATTGGGATAACGATGGGAAGGAAATATACCTGGGCAAGGATTCGAGTATTTTCGACGTTATCGAGAACAACGACCGCTTACTCGGGATACAGCGTGTTTACGGCGACTCCCTGGCGCTGGGTTCGGTGAACGAGAAGGCGACGGAGGAAAACAAGCGCCTCGAAGCCCTGCCTGATAAGCCAGCGGGGTTGCAGTTGATTCCCGTAACCACTTATCTCACTCCTCCTCCCCCGCGGCATTTCACCCTCCGCTTTGACAAGGTGGGGCTCGACCGCAACCGCGACTATCTGCTGTTTGACTTCTGGAACCAGAAACTCCTGGGCAAATTGCGCGGCGAATACTCGGTGGACCTTCCGCCTCATGCCTGTCAGGTGCTTTCGTTACGGCCTGCCCAGGATCATCCGCAACTGATTGGGACTGACCGCCACGTCACCATGGGAGCCGTGGAATTAAAGGACGAGAAGTGGGACGCAAGCAAGAAACAACTGCGATTGAAGATTGCGCTCGTCGAAAACTACCCCACCACTGTCAGCGTCTACAGGGCTGGCCGGACCTTCAGGGACGCCGAGGCGATAGGTGCAGAAGTGCAGGCCACCGGAGAAGCTGAGATTGTCCAGGTAAAGCTGCTGAGTGGGAAGTCCGGGGTCGCAGAGGTTACGCTGGATTTTGAATGATAGAACCGGGCGCCTGCCATTCGAGCGAAGCGAGGAATCCCGCTGGGGTTTGTCCGACACAAAGGATCGCAGTGAGATTCCTTGATTCGCGCGGAATAATATAAGATCGGCGGCGAAACATCTGCCATCGCGCCGACCGCCGCGATTCCAGAACCCAAAATTTGAAATCCAAAATCGTTAGAGGTTCCGCTTGAAGAAATCCAGTTAACTTGAGATGTGCACATTTGGCCAGGAGCGGTGCGGCTCCCAACAGGAGAACGAAAAAGCACGTAGCAGATCCATAAAGAACGTGGCGGAATATCCGCATAAGATTTCCTCCCATGAATTCTCGGTCGTTGCCACGATACGTTCATTCGGAAGAGAGAATGCGGGCGTATCCTCTCATACACGCGGTTTCCCAAGCAATCTGCTGCAGCACCCAAGAATCGCGATTCTTGGGTCGTAACAGGCCTCTTGACACGGCATCAAGAGCTGTGTGACCATTCTTAGGATGATCGATGGTGACATCATTGGAATTCAACGACATGCCAGCGGGATACGACCAAAGCCTGTGGACTCACATTCCTTTTTGAAGAAGACAAAGCCGGTTTCGGTTGCCTCTCAGGTTACGGAATCCATCCGCAATGCCATACTCTCCGGTCAGTTCAAGCCCGGCGAACGACTGGTTGAGCGCCGCCTAGCCGAGGCCGTGGGCAGCAGTCTAACTTCCATCCGGGATGCGCTGCAGCAATTAGATCGCGAAGGACTTGTAAGTCGGAAGGCCAACACCGGTACCTTCGTTACAGAACTCTCCCCGAAAAAGCTGGCGGACATGATTGAGGTGCGCCTTCTCCTCGAGCCTCGCGCGATGACATTGGCCAGCCGGAATATGACGCAAAATGACAGCCTTGAACTGCAACGGATGGCAGACGAGATCGAACGACTAGCAACGGATAACGATTTCTACCATGTATCTCGATCGGATTTTGCTTTCCACCAAAGAGTTTGGCAGATCTCAGGAAACGAGTCTTTAGAGAAACTGCTCTCGCAACTGTGCTCACCTATGTTTGCTTTTCTGATGATCCTGAATAGCGTAAAGCAGCAAAACCTCGCAGGCCACCTCATGTCTCATCATATTCTTGTGGATGCCCTCAACAGCCGTGACGAGAGGAAAGTGGACGCATGCGTTCGTGCGCATATACTAACTTCGAAACCTGTTTTGCTGAACCAGGCGTAGCGATTTACAAACTTGAGTTTCTATCACGACCGCGCGCTGAATGTATCAGGAGAGGCATGCCGATGCGGCTGATTGGAGGTAGGCTAGTTCGAACATAAGGCGATGGATTTGCCTCTCTAGTCGGTTGCTCCACGGCGCCTCGACGCAAACCTCGCCGGGGAGCGGTGGCCGCATGGAAGGCGGTGGCAAGTCACCGGACCTAAAGAACGTGCCGCCCGTTATAATCTAGGATCCGTCGATATCGAGGCAGGTATGAAGTTGGCGGCGCCAAGGATCTCAGCGGCTTTGATCATAGGATTACTCTTGGCGGCTCCCGGTAATGGGCTTAGCGAGCAATTATCAAACAACCCTTTGCAAGACGGAATGCAGGCTCTCAAAGCCGGCGATTTTGCGGCGGCCCAACGGATACTCTCCCCCCTGGTTGCGCATTTTCCTTCAGCTGAAAATACGAATTATCTGGCCATAGCCGAAGCAGGTGCTGGCAATGTGGTTCAGGCCATTGCCCACTTTCAAGAATCGATCCGGTTGGGAAACAATTCGGCTGCTGTGCACACCAATCTGGGGATGGTTTACCTCCAGTCGGGGCGACATGACAATGCGGTTCTCGAGTTCCGTGCCGCCATTGCCATCGACCCGAAGTCCGTTCCTTCGCTTTACCTACTCGGCGTGGCGCTCCTGGATGCGGGACTGCCTCGCGAGGCATTACCGCATCTCAGGAAGGCGCACAAGTTAGCGCCTGACAATGGGGAAATCCAGGTCAGCCTTGTGCGCGCTCAATTCCAGCTCGGAAACAATGCCGCTGCTCTCGAGCTTGCTGATCGGGCCTTGGGGGGCGACTCTAAGAATCCGAGCATGATTGTGGCCCTGGCGAGCCTTTGTGTGCTGCATGGTCAGGTCCAGAGGGCTCGCTACATGTTGGAAGTTGCGAACGCCAGGATGCCGCACGATTTCAACATTGAGTTGTCGCTGGCGCGAGTATGTCTACAAGCTGGAGAACCTAAGGAGGCGCTCAGCGCCTTGGAGGACCTGCCGTCCGAAGCGGCCAAACCGGGCGAAATAATGCTCCTCAAAGGCGAAGCGCGAACCCTAACCGGAGACTTCCTTCTAGCCGATGCAGACCTTGCGGCAGCCTTGGAGGCTGATCCGAGAAATCCTCGGTATTTGATAGCACACGCGTGGTTGAAACAAAGAGAAGGCCAACACAAGGAGGCACTGGGGATACTGAGCGAAGTCCATGAGTTGGAACCGCAAATGCCCGTTGTCTCGCTTCAGATGGCGGTAGCTTACTACCTTCTCCGCCTTCAATCGCAAGCCCGCCAGGCCTGCGAAGACGCTATCCGCCTTGACCCGCATTACGGCTTGGCATATTGCTTGCTAGGTGCCCTAGAACTTCGGGAAAAGAACTTCGCGGGAGCACAAGCGGCTTTTCAGCAAGCGATCAATTGGAAGCCTAATGTGGCGCAATTTCACACTCTGTCCGGGATTGCCCTTTACAAGGAAGGGAAGCTAACAGAAAGCCACAAGGAACTTGACCGGGCCTTAATGCTCAACCCTCAGTCGGCACAGGCCCACTTTTATCGAGGGCAGGTCTTCGCACGCCAGGGTAATACGGAAAAGGCGATTGTGGACCTCGAGACCGCAGTGGCACTACTACCAAATTACAGAAGTGCTTACGCTGAGCTAGCACAACTGTATGAAAAGAACGGACAACCTGCTAAGGCCATGGCTGCTGCAGCTAGGGAAAAGAGCGAGCAACAAGGCGAGGAAAGCTATAACGAACTTATGCTTCAACAGCTTGAGGAATCTGGCGATGAGATCGGTGTTCTCGGTTTGCCTGCCCCGAAATCCCCATAACTTGGACACGGAACAGCGAACGGACCCTCCAGATCGCCCTGACTTTGACCATCGACCGGGAATCTTTGCAGGAGGCCGTTGAAGTCATCGAGGAGTCGTAGGAGAGACGCTAGGATCATGACAAAACTAATGCAGGTCGACCTGGATGGGCGGCATGCACTTGTCACGGGCGGCGGGAGTGGGATTGGACAGGGTGTCGCCATCGCCCTTGCGCGCTGTGGGGCTACCGTGATCGTGAATTTCTGGCGCAGCGCCGACGGAGCTCGAGATACAGTCGCTCAGATTGAAAACTTGGGCGGCAAGGCGACGGCAGTTCGAGCCGATGTCACGGATGAAACCGAAGTGAGGCACCTAGTCCAGCGGGCTGTCAACGTTTATGGAGGGGTTGATCTGCTAGTGGCCAATGCCGGCTTCCCGACCGAGATTTGTCCTACTCACGAGCTTTCAAGTGAAGGCTGGGATCGAGGGCTTGGCCTGAATTGCAAGTCTGTTTTCTACTGTGTGAAACACGTGATTCCCTTGCTGCCGGATCACCACGGGAGAATCATCATCACTTCGTCAATTAGCGCCCGCAGCGGCGGCGGTCCGGGGATGATCACCTATGCAGCAGCCAAAGGCGCAGTTAACAACTTGGTTCGAGGGTGGGCCAAGGAGTTGGCTCCTCGGGGAATTACGGTCAATGCAATCGCTCCCGGGGTGATATGGACCCGCATTCACCAGGAAGTAACACATCCCGATGAGTACAATAAACTGGTAGAACGTATTCCACTTAGACGAGGCGGTTTGCCTGAAGATTGCGTGGGCGCGGTCTTGCTTCTGGCCGCTCCGGAGGGAAGCTACATCACGGGACAGATCATCGAAGTCAACGGTGGACTTCAAATGCCATAGGTGGCATTCGGTAACGGAGGCGGGAGACAAATCAAGAAAGTGAAGGCAAGGACCAGAACCGGCCTCCATGCCACGTTGAGAGGCCACTCAAGTCTGAACGGCTGTCTGAACTTGACGCGTGGGGATGACAGGCCCGCCATTTTGTCCGCAGGTCAAGTTGGAATCGGAGAATCAGGATGATACAAGCAACTCGCCACACTGGTATCGTGGTTCATGATATGCAGAAGTGCCTTTACTTCTGGCGCGATCTGATGGGGCTGAAGGTGACGGCAAACTTCCGTGAGGAAGGTGAATTCATCGATACAGTGCAGCATTTGAGCGGCGTAAAGCTGCACATGATAAAGTTGTCCGCCCCGGACGGCTCAATGATTGAACTACTGAAAGACGAATCACACCCAACTCCATCACCGGAACGGAACAGACTCTGCGACCGTGGGATTCGCCACGTTGCGTTCACCGTGGCAGACGTCGAAGCGTCGTGGCACCGTCTACGCGAAGGCGGTTGCCAGACGTTAAGCAAGCCGGTTACTTCTCCTGACGGGAAAGCGAGGCTGTTTTTCGCACGTGATCCCGAAGGTAACCTGCTCGAGATTGTCCAGATGCTCGCGAATAGCTGAGCAGATGGTTTACCTTGCTGCTTTGAAAAACTCGTATTGTAGATTGGCTTCCAGAACACGCCCGTGGTTTCCATCGCCACGCGGCTCACGCCTTGGGGTTTCAGCAACTCGACCGTCTCCAGTAGACCCTCTATCATGGTTCCATACTGCCGGATCTCCATCTCCACGGTTCCGCTTTGCTCCATCCCGCTGACCGCGCACTCCGCCGACTGCTTCTGCACATCCAGACAGGAACAACAATGAGATCTTTTGTAGAGCGCGCCGTACCATTTCCTACCAGAACTGCCAAAAGAGGCAAAAAACGGGGGGAAAGTGCCAAGAAAAGTGCCAAAAAAAGTGCCAAAAAAAGGTCTTGACAGACGAGAACGGAGCAGCTACCATGCGGGTAATTCAATGATCGATGCTTGGATCATCGATTCAAGGAGGGTGACAAAAAATGAAGACGAAAGCAGCCGCATTGTTGCTTGCGCTCGCACTTGGTGTTCCCCTGCAAATGTATGCTCAAGGAACAACCGGAAGGCTCTCTGGCGTCGTGACCGACGAGTCGGGAGCCTTGATTCCCGGCGCCACCGTCAAAATCACCAATATGAGTACGGCTGCGTCAAAAAGCTATGTAACTAACGCGGATGGAGTTTACGAATTTCCATTCCTGCCATTGGGACGGTATGAAGTTGAGGTCAGGAAGAGTGGCTTCTCGGCCTTTGTCCAGACCGGCGTGGAAATCACTGGGGCAGTGCCCGTCGAACTGTCAGTCAAATTGGAGATCGGTAAGGTGAGCGAGACTGTGGAAGTGCGCGATACCACACCAATGTTACAGACGGGTACGGCCTCCACCGGAAAAGTGGTAGAGACCATAGAGCTTGATGAACTACCCATATTCCAGCGAGACCCCCTTCTAATTCTCAATGTCATACCAGGATCGGCAGTGAATGAAACGACCGCAACCGGAAGCGGTGCGGCCATAAGGGTCAATGGTAGCCGCATGGGCACAAGTCAATTTTCTCTGGATGGCATAAGCATCAATACTGAGTATGAAGGTTATAGCGGCGGTCAGGATGTAGCGATGGCCCCAGATATAGAGGCTCTATCGGAGTACGGCGTCATTACCAACAACTTTTCCGCCGAATTTGGACGAGCGCAGGGAGCTGTCGTATTAATGAACATGAAGTCGGGAACCAACGCCTTTCACGGGGACATTTACGAATACTGGGAAAATGCTGCACTGAATGCGGCGAACATCCTCGAAACGACCGTCCCGAAGCCGCCAAATTTTGCCAACACATTTGGGGGCACGCTTGGCGGCCCGATCATTCGAAACAAGTTGTTCTTCTTCTTCGCCTACCAAGGCGTCAGAAACCTCGTTCCCGTCGAAGCGGAAGACTACCAAGTTCCGACCGCCAAAATGCGTGCGGGTGACTTCAGCGAGCTGGACACTCCAATCTTTGATCCTGCTACAACGCAACCTCAAGCGCCGTATGGCCGCCAGCAGTTTCCAGGAAACATTATCCCTACCGACAGACTTAATAAATCGGGAGTCCTGGCCGCTGCGACTTACCCGTTGCCGAATCTACCTGGCATCGGAGCCAATTGGCTTGTAACACCGGATAACAAGTCGCGGGAAGACCAAAGCCACCTGAAGATCGACTATAACATAGGGAGCAAGGATCATTTGTACGGCCGTTGGACCCGCGACCCCACGAATGGAAGTACCCAGCCCGTTTTCCCCGGCGTTGGGAATACGAGCGGGGCCACTTCGCTGGGCCACAATAATGCCCTACAATTCAATGAGGTGCACACCTTTAGTGCAAATTTCCTCAATGAGTTTCGGGTAGGCTATCAACACACAAACCTCCTGTATGGCGCCACTCTGGCGGATACTCAAGGGTATACTGGCACTCAAATCGGCATACCCTCGAACGACCCGCTGACCCTAGGATTCCCGGAAATCTTAATAACAGGATGTTATTCTTGCACCCTTGGCAACCCCAACCCCATTGTGAACTTTAAACAATCGGTCTACGAATTCGACGACGCGATGACTTTAATAAAGGGTCGGCAAAGCCTTAAGTTTGGAGCCACGGTTCGGCGGATCGAGGCGTTTGATGAATCTCTCAATTGTCCGGCAGGCTGCTACAGCTTCGACGCGAGTTTCGACGACAATCCTGCAAACTCAGCCGATGTGGGGAACGGCTTCGCCGATCTGCTGCTGGGAATGCCAATCAGTGTGACTCAGCAATTCATTACTCCGACCGATTTTCATTACACCGAAGTCGGGGCGTTTTTGCAAGACGACGTTAAGGTGAACCGAAAGCTCACACTCAATCTCGGTGTAAGGTGGGACTATTTTGGTGCTCTCCGTGAGGCGGAGGGGCGAGTAAGCGAATACGACCCGGCGCTGAATCTTATCGTAGAAAAGAACCCCCTTAGCACACCCAATAAACATCTCTTTGTGCCCCGCATCGGTCTCGCCTATCAAATCACTCCAAAAACTGTATTTCGTACCGCCTTCGGCATTTCCACTTCCCCACAACTGCAAGGCATAGGCCTTCAAATACAGGGCACCCCGCCGTACGCGCGGGCACAAACGATTCAAAACCTCGGGACGTATTACTCAACCTTAACCGTGCCCGCCTACCCCTTCGGGCAGGAGTTGCCAGCTCTGCCACAGCAACAATTCCCGCTCTCTCCCCAACCCACCGTGAGTGCACCATTTTTCCCTGATTTCATACCAACTCCTTATTGGCAAATGTGGAATGTAACTATACAGCATCAACTCAAAGATAACGTCACTGTGGGGCTGGGCTACGTTGGCACAAGGGGGGTTCACTTGGATTCTAGTAACGAGGTAAACTCCAACCTTCCGCCGGCGAGCGAATACGGACCCGATAATTTGTTCGGAGGACTGACGTTTCAGGAAAGAAAACCATACCCTGACATGGGGCCTCTCACCGAGTTTGGTAATCGGGCCAGTTCAGAGTACTCGGGGTTACAAGCAACCGCGGCTTGGCGTTATAAGAATGGCCTGTGGTTCTCTGCCGCCTACAGTTGGGAGAAGGCCATGACGGACATGCCGGGCCGTTGCTGTAATGAGGAGTTTCGCCAAGGGGTGGGAGGTACGTCACCTCAAAAGGACATAAGCAACTGGAGAACGCAATGGGCTCCAGACGGCTCGACACCCTATCATGTTTTTGTTTTGCAGGCCAACTACGAGCTGCCTTTTGGGCCGGGTAAGGAATTCCTGGGTCAGGGACGACTTGGGCGGGTCATCGGCGGTTGGCAGCTCGGCGGGTCGTTGTTGTTGCGAGATGGCGACCAGTTCGGGGTTAGCAGCGCTGACGCGCTCCAGCACGTACCCGACAGGATTTGTAATGGGAATATCCCCCGCAGCCAGCGAACGTTTCAGCGGTATTTTGATACCAGTTGCTTTGTTGACCCTAGTCCAATATACAGCCTTGGTAATGCCGGATTTGCAATTATCAATGGACCTAGGGATGACAACTTGGATGCCAGTCTCTTTAAGAATTTCAAGTTGGTTGAGAGGTTGAGAGCGCAGCTCCGGCTAGATGTGTACGACTTCACGAATACCCCCCATGAGTTTCTCGGAAGAGGCGTGACTCTGGGTACCACGACCTTTGGTACGTTCACGGAAGCCGGGAGTGGCGAGCGCGGCTTGACAATTCAGCCGCAGAGAACAATGCAGCTTTCTCTGAAGTTTATCTTCTAAGATCGAATGAGTGTGTGGATGCCGCCATGCTGGACAAAGCGCTGAACTGTTTCCAGTATAGTAAGCCGCCGCCAACAAGTTGGGAGTACCGGTTGCCTTGCGGGATTGACAGTGCACGTCACTATCGAACAGCTTCATCGAAACCTCGGCCTGGAGGTGGGATGGAGGGTTTCTGACATGCGCTTGACGACCGGTGGCTATGTTTCGCGCGAACATGAATCGAGACGCCCCGCCGGCCGCCCTTACGGTAAGCGTCAGTCCAGCCAGGGTCGAGCAAGAGTCGAGGTTGGATCTCCCGGGAAGCGGGTGTAACAGATAATCGCTTAATATGAAACCGGAAACGGATAGAAAGAGCTCTTGCAGGAGGCTGGTTAACTGGAGGAATTTCGAGGTCCCCGTTCCAGGGAAGGAAGCGATTGTTGGTTTTGCGATTGTATTGGGTGCATGCCTTCTACTCTACTTTCTGTTGTTATGGCTTTGCTCAAGGCTCGCGAATGGGTAGGTTCGGGTGCAATGACCGCCCGAAGGTCAGCCGGATTGGCATCTTGGACGGAAACGTGCCGGCCACTGGCTCTTTACGAGGTTCCCCGGTGGATTTGACCATGCCGCCGTGGGAAGAGGCGGAAACGCAGATTAATTCTGACGCAGTGCAGTGAAGCATATTTGAACAGAGTTGCCCAATGGAGCAGCATCCTAGGGCGTAAGGGTCGGTCTCCGCAAATAAGGGCACCAGATGAAAGTCACGGAATTATTCAAGCTGGACGGCAAGATCGCCATCGTGACCGGGGGTGCTCGAAATCTCGGCTTGGACATGGCGTTGGCGCTTGCGGAAGTTGGCGCCGATTTGGTCATCACGAGCAGACAGCTTGGTGATGCGCGGTCCTCTGCGGAGAGAATCAGCTCGTCCACAAACCGGAAGGTTCTGCCGGTCGAAGTTGATGTTACCGATGAAAAGCAGGTTGTGGCCATGGTCGACGCGGCCCTTCGAGAGTATGGTCGAATCGATATCCTTGTTAACAACGCTGGCAACGCAGGAAAGAGTACGCCCGAATCGGCGCCCTTTGAGAATCGAACGGTGGATTTCTGGCGGTTGGTCCTCGAAGTAAACCTGACTGGCGTCTTTCTGTGCTCAAAGCATGTTGTATCGCGAACGATGAAGCCCTCGAAATCCGGAGTGATTGTAAATGTCGCTTCCACGGCAGGGATCATCGGGAAGGACCGGCGGCAATATGAGGGGACCGATATGGGGGGAGCCACCCTAGATTACCACGCGTCGAAGGGCGGCGTGATCGCGATGACTAAAGATATGGCGGTCTACCTAGCATCGCATGGGATTCGCGTCAACTGCATCAGCCCCGGAGGCTTTCGGCGGAACCAGCCCGGAAGTTTTGTCCAACGATATTCGGCGAACGTTCCCATGGGGCGAATGGGAGAGGAAGGTAAAGAACTGAAGGGAGCCGTTGTGTTTCTGGCTTCAGAAGCTTCGTCCTATGTTACAGGGCACAACCTCGTCGTTGATGGCGGACTGACTGCTTGGTGACCTTAAAGATATGCGGACGGAGTTTCAAGATTTGCGGATTCTTTTGGTCGGTTGCGGCTCAATCGGCCAAAGACACGCCAGGGTGCTCCGGCTGTTGGGAGTGAAACACCTTTTTGCCTGCGATCCCATTCAGGAGCGGCTATCATTACTCTTGCGGCAAAATCCAGGTATAGATTCATGCGAGTCGTTATCTGAGGGGCTGCGTCGTAGGCCCGATGCTGCTTTCATTTTGACCCCACCAAAACTGCATGTGCCCATGGCCACCGAAGCAGTTAGAGCCGGGTGCCACGTGTTTGTGGAGAAACCGATTTCCGACACTCTTGAGGGCGTAGATAAGTTGGAGGCACTCGCCCGGGAGCGTGGGAAGCGCGTGATGATTGGTCTGTGCTTCCGCTTCCACGAGGGCATCCTTAAAGCCAAGGAATTGGTAGATCACGGTGCAATCGGGCGTGTTATCTCCATTCGAGCTCTGATGGGCGAACACCTTCCGGACGTCAGGCCGGATTTCAAGAACCTCTTTTCGTCACAGTACTCTGGCGCGTTTGACCTGATGCATGACTTGGATTTAGCGCTATGGTTTGCGGGACAGCCGGTGCGATCGGTTAAGGGTCTGTACGGCAGCTACAGTGACATTGGCATTCAGGCGCCCGATCTCGTGGAAATTTTGATCGACTTCGAAGACCGATGTATGGCTAATGTCCATCTGGATTTCTTTCAGCGTCCCCGCCGCAGAAAAATTGAACTGATCGGTACAAAGGGGATCGTATGTGTCGAGTTCGGAAAGTGGGATGAATGCACGGTCTCAATATTCAAGGAAAGCGGCGGAGGTTGGCAGAGCGACACTCAAAGGACTGCTCGCGACGATATGTTCATCGAGGAGGACAAAGCTTTCTTACTCTCGTTGCTGAATGGCACGGACCCAGGATGCGGGATCGAAGAGGCGTGCAAATCGCTCCGGGTCATCCTGGCCATCCACGGCGGTATGATCGAAGGCGATCAGGCTGATACTCGGTGACTGCTTAGAGCGACCCTTCGTACAGTAGAAAATCACGGATGTAGCGCGCAACCGTAGAATCCGAAACAGGTAGATTAGCGATAGGTGTTTTGAAAAACTCATTTGTCTGCGAGTAGAGGAGGTCTCATCATGAGCCTCAGCCGCCGGCGGTTTCTAGAATCGGCTTCAGCGGCAGTCCTCGGTACTGCGGCCAATCTTTCGGGGAGTGCGCGCTCGGCAGCGTCACAGGAAGGGGAAGTACTGTACAACGGAGTTCGCCTTCCCCGGCAATGGCCGCCCCGCCTGGAAGAGCTCAGCGGCGAGCCGATGGCCGTACCTGACTATCGGCCGGCAGTGATTCCTATTGATGTGGGTCGGCAGTTGTTCGTGGATGATTTTCTCATCGAACAAACCACCCTGGTGCGCAAGTTTCATACGGCGACGTACCATCCCAACTGCCCGGTGCTAAGGCCTGATGGCTACTGGGAAAAGGCCTGCGAACAGCGTCCTGCCGCAATGCCCTTCCCTGACGGGGTCTGGTATGACCCCGCGTATGGTCGATTCAGGATGTGGTACAGAGCAGCGTTTATGCCTTCCACAACCTGCTATGCCGAATCGCAAGACGGCGTCAAATGGGAGAAGCCCGCGCTCGACCTGCCAATTCAGTTCGACCCATCCTATGGGGGGGAGGCCGCACGACTGGGTTCGAATATCGTCCAACCGACCGACCGTGACGCGGCGACAGTGTGGCTTGACTTAAACGAGGCAGACCCCAAGAGGCGATACAAGTTCGCACGCATTCCGTGGATCAATGAGGACAGTGATGAGCGGCTTTGGCTGAACCTCTATTTTTCGCCTGACGGCATTCATTGGAGTAACCTGGTGGCACGCAGCGGCCCCTGTGGTGACTGGAGTGCTTTCTTTTACAATCCCTTTCGCAAGGTCTGGGTGTTCAATCTGCGCTCGTACTTCAAAGGAGTTGGCCGCTGTCGCAGGTACTGGGAGAGTGCTGACTTCGTGGCGGGCGCGAATTGGACAACGGGCCAGCCGACGCTTTGGGTCGGAGCCGACAGGCTCGATCCGCCAGAGCCTCCAGTACCGAACGGTATGTGCCAGTTGTACAGCTTGGTTGCCGTTGCATATGAGAGTGTTATGTTGGGATGTTTCAGCATCATGCGTGGTCAGAATTTGGCTTATTTCGCAGGTGAAGTGCGCAAGGGTAACGACATTGTCTTGGGATATAGCCGAGATGGTTTCTACTGGAACCGGCCGGACCGGCGTCCTTTTATTGCCAAATCCTCCAAGCCTGGGGATTGGAATTATGACTACCTTCACTCGGCGAGCGCTTGCTGCCTCATCGTAGGAGACAAGCTCTACTTCTACGTGTGCGGTCGCTCGGATTTGCACATTCACCCCGATGCATTTCATAGTACGGGCTTGGCCATCTTGCGCCGGGACGGGTTTGCCTCCATGCAAGCCGACGAGGCCGGGGGAACACTCACCACGCGGCCAGTTCGGTTTGGGGGTAATTACCTTTTTGTGAACGCTGATGCGGCCTCAGGGGAGTTACGAGCGGAGGTGCTGGACGAGCAGGGGCGAGTGGTGGAGCCCTTCACGCAGGCCCGGTGTGGACCTGTGGGTGGGGATAGTACGCTGACGCAGGTGAAATGGAAGGGAGTTTCTTCCTTGGCGGGGCTAGCGGGCAAGCCGGTGCGCTTTCGGTTTTTACTTCGTAAGGCGTCGCTTTATGCGTTTTGGGTGAGCCGTGAGGCCTCGGGAGCGAGCCAGGGGTATGTTGCGGCAGGGGGGCCGGGCTTTACGGGTGCGACAGACACCGTCGGCGCCGATGCCTATAAGGCAACCAAGTAAGGGGAGAGCCGGGAGCTCAGTTCATGCGAGAATCTTGGAGACGCTCAAGGTGTTGAAAAAAGTCTAACCGAAAGGAGATCCAGATGAAGGGCGAGGAAGATCACATTCAGTGCCAAGTGCTCGTGTATGGCGGAACAGTAGCGGGGATCGCAGCGGCATTAGCTGCAGCGCAAATGGGCTGTGAGACAGTTTTGATTGAGAGAGGGGACCATTTCGGTGGGATGATGGCTTCCGGGCTGGGTGCCCCCGATACACTTCGCGAAAAGGCGTTTGGCGGTATTTTTGCCGAATTTCTAAGGCAAACCCGCGAACACTATATCGAAAAATATGGACGCGAGTCCGACCAATATCGTCTGACCCACGATGGCCTTTTCATGGAACCCCATGTCGCAGAGAGCATACTGGATGAAATGATTCGATCACGGCGCTGCCTGCGGAGTATGAAGCGGCTTGAACTCATCGAGGTTGTTAAGCGGGAGAATCGCGTAACGGGTTCCGTTTATAGGAACAGGGATACGGGGGAGAAAATAAGTGTGTCCCATGAGGTGGCAATCGATGGGACCTATGAGGGGGATTTTGCCGCTGCTACAGGAGTCGAGTACCGCGTTGGGCGGGAGGGACGGGCCGAGTATGATGAAAAGCTCGCCGGAGTTATTTTCTTCGATCACCGATACCACAGGCAGGAAATCCTTCCTCAAAGCACAGGTGAGCCGAGCCCCTATATACAAGCTAATTGTTTTCGCCTCACCGTATCGGATAGTCCGGACCGGGTCAGATTTTCCAAGCCAGCAGGTTATGACGACCTCTACCGCCACTATTATAAATGGCTGCCCCACGACTTCGAGCGCGGGCGCATCCGGCATTTGCACGAGATCATATGGCTCACTCCCCTTTCCAACCGAAAGTACTGCGTCAATGGTCACATTGAGGCCTTGACCAGTCCGAACCTGGCGGAGTTTTCGGTGGAGTGGGCTGAGGGAGACTGGGCGACGCGGGACCGACTGTACAGGTATTACAAGGAGTATACCGAGGGCCTGTGGTATTTCCTGCAGAACGATTTGGCCACCCCGCTGGTTCCGAGAACTGATGCTTTTCGTTTTGGGTTACCTCCTGATGAATATGAAGCCGATGGTAACTTTCCTTGGCAACTCTACGTGCGACAAGCGCGGAGAATCAAGGGGGTCTACGTGATTACCGAGCACGATTCTATTCCTCCGGCGGGGCGCCAGCGCCCCCACATCCACAAAGACACCATCGGGGTTTCTGAACACGGCTTTGATTCTCACCCCTGTCGAGATAGAAACAGCAAAGATGCGGTGATTACTGCCGCCGATGGGTTCGAACTGCTGGAAGGAGTCATCTATTTCAAGAATAGGATGAAGACATGGAACCGGCCTACCACTATTCCTTATCGAGCTTTAGTGCCGGAAAAGGTGGATGGCCTCCTTGTTCCTGTTGCTTTATCTGCAACCAGCGTGGCCTATACTTCCATACGGATGGAGGCGGTTTGGATGACGACAGGGGAGGCGGCCGGAGTCGCGGCCGCCCAGGCCATCGCACAAAGAGTCCAAGTACGGAATGTCGATATTTTGGGGCTGCAAAAGGCCTTATTGAGACAAAAGCATGCCCTAACCTACTTCGAGAACCTCTCGGCCACAGATGCTGCCTTCGAATCGACACAACTGAGCTCCATTGAGGAAGACTGTCCCCATTATGATCTGGCAGCTTTCCGGGCAACGGCGTGATTGATCCCCTGGATGCCCTGGAATTCTTCTATGTCGGCACAAAGGTTATGCGCTGAAGAAGTGACGTAAGCATGCGGCAGGAGTGGAAATAGATGAGCTGTGTGAGCATAGTTCTCATAGATGATTCCATCAATGAATCACATCTTGAGACATCCAACCGTTCAGTTCTGGCAAAAAACTTTACCCCCAAAGGTCGTCTGCTCGGTGGAGTGGTGGTACCGCTGCCGACTCCGGTCACGAAGGGAGGAGGTGACGTGGATTTTGACGGGGTCGTACGTTTGGCTCAATGGATAGTCTCAAAGGGGGTCCAGGGAATTTTTGTAGCCGGTACTACCAGCCGCTTCTCGCACTTTACTCCGGAACAGAACGCCGATGTGTGCCGCGCAGTTGTGGGCGCAGTTGGCGACCAGGTTACAGTCTACGGCGGCATCTGTGACAGCGGAGTAAAACGGATGCTTTCCAACGCAGAAAAAATGAAACGCGCAGGGGCAGAGGTGGCGGTGACAACGGGTCCTTATTACCTACAAGATCGGGGGTTACTTCCGAGTGGGGAGAACTCCACCGCCACTTATTTCTTCTTCCTCAAGTTGGATTTTCGATGAGCCGCAGGCGCGAACCTCC
>Ga0326728_10007391_pt1 | contig 28255 bp, 29 predicted proteins | sample MB3enrmetagenome_FD_207602 | JGI IMG/M metagenome (GOLD analysis project Ga0326728, IMG submission 207602) | Lab enriched peat soil microbial communities from McLean, Ithaca, NY, United States - MB31MN | ecosystem: Environmental > Terrestrial > Soil > Wetlands > Peat | place: USA: New York... | reverse complement strand
TGTAACACTATTGCTCAAAATGTTGCGCGCCAAAGAAATGCATGATACCTATAGATTGTTCCAGGCAAGCAATCGCATGCGGGAACATTTTCAGGCGTGCAAGCCGTTGCGTTACAACCAGAAATCACGGTGAAACACTATGAGCAATTCTGTTGCACCGATCTGAAATGCAACCGGGACCTGCAACACACACCGCCGTCTCCCTCTACACCGCCCATGGCGAGCGCAAATATTTGAGCCGCTCGGAACGGTTTCGCGCGCTAGACGCCGCGGCGCGGCTTCCTGCCGATCGCGCCCTATTCTGTCTCACTCTGGCTTGGACCGGCGCGCGCATCAGCGAGGTTTTGGCACTGAGGCCGATTGACCTTCAGTTCGACGATTGCCTGATTTCGTTCAGGACACTCAAGCGCCGCCATCTTCACGTCCGGCAAGTTCCTGTACCTCCGCATCTCATGCGGGAGTTCGAACGGCATTATCATTTACGCCAGCGCCAGGCCGATCCCGACTTGTGCGACACGAGGCTTTGGCTGTTTCACCGTGTCACCGCCTGGCGTATCGTCAAATGCGTGATGGCGATCGCCGCGCTGCAGGGCGCCGCGGCTTGTCCGAAGGGGTTTCGTCACGGCTTTGGCGCCGGCAGCGTCCAAGCGGGCATCCCCATTACCCTTTTACAGCGCTGGCTCGGTCACGCGCGCCTGTCGACCACCGCGATCTACACCGAGGTGTCAGGCCCCGAGGAATTTCAGTTTGCAAAACGGTATTGGCGCTGGTCGATGAAGAGCAGGCGACGCTAACCGCCACGCCTCAAAACCGGCAATTAGCCCGAGGCTAACTCTCTGTAATCGCCTCGTCATACAGCCCCCTGAACATCGGTTCCTTAAAATACAGGAGCCGCTCCGCGACCGCCGGCACATCCTCGACATTGAATATCAGCACGCGCTCCTTGCCCTTGGCGAAAGCGAGCCGCAATTCGTGTTCGGCGAGCAGGGGCACATCATGCCGGTCGTCGCGAAAGGCCGATGCGCCGCTGAGAAGCGCCTGGCCGACAGCACCGCTTGGGCTTTGCTCGACGATGCTGGTCCTCCCCAACATATCGGACAGCACTTTGAGCGACTCCGAGTCGCTCACGCCAAAAGCAGTGATCACGCCGCAATTGGCGATGAATGTCTCCCAAGCCTTGTCGTAATGCTGCTTCAACTGTCCGACATTCTGGATAATGGTCCAGAGCTTCACGCCGAACCCCGCCATCAAGCCCGCCGCCGTCTCGATGGCCTGCATGTGGCCGAGGGCAGGGAACTCGTCGAGGACGAACAGCACCGGCAGTTTCGGCTTGCCGGGCGTGCGTTCCATGACCGACAGCGCTAGCGAGATCATCAGACGCAACCAGCGCGCATGTGTCGCCATGCGCGCTGCTGGCAGGCAAAGATAGATCGTCGTCCGTTTGCGTTTCAGATCGGCGAGCGTGAAATCGCTCTTGCTCAGAACGGGGTGGATCTTATCGCTGTCGAGCCATTGCGTCTGCGTGCGTGCCGCGGAAAGCACCGAGCCCCGTTCATTGTCGCCCATGGCTTTCAGCTGCTCGGCAATGCCGACGCAGATATAGCCATAGGGCTTTACGTCCTCCGCCATCAATATCTGGATCAGCGCTTCTTGCGCTTCGAGCTTGCCAAGAGAGGGCGGATGCTCAAATTGCCGGTCCCGGATCTTCTCATCGGTAAGCATGAGTAGCTTGCGCACCGTAACGAGGTTGCGCCGGGCGGGGTCCTCATCACCGGCTACGGTCAGGATCAGCGCGCGGAGCAAGGCTTGCGCCGATTCCGTCCAATGCCTCTCGCCGCGATCGGGATGAATGATAAGCGCGTCGGCGAACATGCCTGCATCCTCGATCAAATCCGCAGACGCCGTATCGAGCTCGCCAAGCGGATTGAAGGACGAGCAGGGGCCTCCGCTCACGCCGAAAGGATCGAGAACATAGACATCCTGGCCGAGGCCGTCCGATCCCTTGCCGCGCCGCCGCGCCGTGATCCTCGCATTCTCGCCCTTCGGATCGATCACAAGCGCCGAGCCTTCGTAGAGCAAGAGGTTCGGAATAATCAGCGAGACGCCTTTGCCGGCGCGGCTGCCGGCGATCGTCATCACGTGGCGGTCATCCTTCCAGCCGATGAGCCGCCCGCTGCGGCGGCCGAGCAGGAGGCCGCCTTCATGACGCCATTGGTCGCCAGACATTTCCGCTGCCGTCAGCCAGCGCGCGAACAGGCCTCGCTCCCGTCCGGTTGATTTTGCCTGAGCCGCATGCCCGCGCGGCAAGTCCTGGCGCAAACACTTCTCGAATTCGTCAGCCTGCATGACGCCCCGCCCTAATTCTGCGGCACCACGATCATCCTGGAATCGGCATACCGCATCGAACGGGATCTAGGGCTTAACACTGTCGAGCGCTAGCCCCCGCCCGAACCACGATACGCTATCAGCTGTGGGCCTCGGCCTAATCTCTTGTTTGCCGCCATGTAGGTTAAGAGCTACATTAAAGACGATTAAGTAGCTTATAACATACACGATTATTCTTGCAATTTTTGAATGTTGTCTATATTCTACACTAACCCTAATAAGGTAGCATATAATCACCACCCTTGGTTTGCGATGAGCAAGAAGAGTCACCTCCTGGAAGCGCTGCCGTTTCCCGTCGAAGAAGCGCTCAAGCGCCTTGGCGCAGACCTGCGCACTGCCCGTACAAGAAGGGGGCTAACCATTCAGGCAGCCGCCGACAAAGTGGGCGTTTCCCGCTTTGCGGTTATGGATGCCGAGCGGGGAAAGCCCTCAACCGGGATCGCCATCTATCTCGCGATGCTCTGGGCTTATGATCTGCTCGATAAGATTGCCGGAGTCATCGACCCTGCTTCGGACCACATAGGCCTCGCGCTCATGCGGGCCGATGAGAAAAAACGCGTTCGGCCAGCCGAGACCCTCAACGATGACTTCTAAGAACGCTGTCAAACAATGCTTTGTCTATATCACGCTGCCAGGACAAACCTCGGCTGTCACAGCGGCGCGCTATGAGCTCGCAAATCCGGAAACGAATCCGATCGGGAAATTTGTTTACGGCCGGAGCTACCTGGCGCGGCCAGACGCCGTCGAGATCGATCCCGTGGAATTACGCCTTGGAGCCAAGATAGAACCCACCACCAAGCTCAACGGCATGTATGGCGCCCTACGCGATTCTTCCCCCGACTACTGGGGCAGGCTAATCATTGAACGCGCCAAACGCGTCGCGCACTTGGATGAAATGGACTATCTGCTCGAATCATCCGACGCCCGCGCAGGCGCCTTGTCCTTTGGGCACAACAATACTCCACCTGCACCTGACAGAAGCTTCAACACGATCCTCGATCTCGAGGAGCTTCAAGAAGCCGCGCTCGCCGTCCTAGAGGACAAGAAGAAAGTCGACAACGCAACAGCCGAACAAGCGCGCCGTCTCTTGCTGGTCGGCACAGCCATGGGAGGAGCCCGGCCCAAAGCCGTTATCGAAGATGACGAAGGCCTATGGATAGCAAAATTCAACCGGCCGGAAGACCGATGGGACAACGCAAAAGTTGAGCACACAACGCTCCAGCTCGCCAAAGCTTCCGGGATCGCGGCCGCCCACAGTCGCGTGGGAACCATCGGCAATCGCAACGTGCTGCTGGTAAAGCGGTTTGACCGCGAGAAAGTCGAGGAAGGCTATCTTCGCGCGCGCATGATTAGCGCTTTGACGCTCCTTCGTTCGGAGGACACCATGGAAGCGCGTTCGCGCGGTGAATGGTCCTATCTTGCACTCGCCGAGACGCTCCGCCGCGTTTCTTCAGACCCAAAGCGTGACGCAAAAGAACTCTTTCGGCGCATGTGCTTCAATGCAGCGGCCTCGAATATCGACGACCATGCCCGCAACCATGCGGTTATCGCCATGGATCGGCAATGGAAGCTGTCACCGGCTTATGACCTAACCCCAACGCCTGCCGTCGGCTTGGAGCGGTTCCTGCAGATGATCGCCGGCGATCAAGGCACGCGCGCCACCGCCGAGAACTTGCTGAGCCAGGCCGCACGTTTCCTCCTCGATCCCGCCGAGGCGCAGGCCATTGTCGATGAAGTCTCAAAGTGCGTGCGCACCCAATGGTACGCTATCGCGCGTAGGGAACAGGTTACAGAGGCCGACTGCGAACTCATTCGTCCCGCATTTGAGAATGAAGGCTTCTCATTTGAAACCCAGCCAGCGCCCAAGAAACACGCTCCACGCAAAGCGAAGGCAAAACCGATAAAAGATGCAGAGGCCACTCCTGCAACACGCACCAAGCAACGCGGCCGTACTCGTTCCTGAAGGAACAGGACAGCTCTAAGCTTTGCAGGCCACTCGTCTTCAGACCGGGTTGGTTACACCCAAACAGCCACGCCACAGGGCAGGGGGACGGCACCGGGCGCAGGCTATTCGGAATTCGTCAGCCTGCATCGTGCTCCGCCACGTGTTTCTCCGGTACGACAATCATCCTCGAAAGCAGCTCGTGCATAAAGCAGAAATTGCCGCGCCAGTGCTTTTCAAGAAGCCGCTGTTTGAACGGTCAGAATGGCTTTGCCTCTTTCGCTCTGACGGCCTGACAAAAAGAAATCTGGAGCAGCGCTCATGACCTTGGCCCTTCTCCGGTTCAGCTAGCGCAACACGGCCTCTCAAGTTGCCTAATCCCTGCCACTCGGGACGGCGCGCGGACGGTCCGAAGAGCGGGCCTCAACGGAAAAGTTTTGGTTCCTCCCGGCTTTTGCGCTTGCGCACCTCGCGACAAGCGCGAGGGCTCCGCGCCGGCACATTTTTCTTTTTCGAAGCCTCAAGCGCAAAGCGCCGGGCCCCTCCAAAATTTTTCCGTTGCAGCGCGCCTAACCCCTCGTGGCGGACGGGAGGCAACGAGGCCGCGATTGGCGCAGCCTCACAAACAGAGAAGGAAACGTACCATGACCACCAACACTCCCGACTTCATCGTCTACGGCGTCACATCGCGCGACAAGGGCAAGAAAGACATCCTGACCCGCATCGGCGGGGCCTGGAAGCACCAGAAGGGCGACGGCATCAATCTCCAGGTTCAGGCGCTGCCGCTAAATTTCGAGGGAAAGATCGTGCTCTTCCCGCCGAAATCCGCCGAGGCGGCCGAAGCGCAGGCAACCGACGACAGCGTTCCGTTCTAATGCCAGGCCAAACCGCTCGCCCTCCGGGGCGGGCGGCAAGCTTGTTTGAGCACAAGATAGCCACGCCTATTTACGTTTCTTATGCCGCTATCCTCGACCATAACTCTGGCTAGCCCGCTGCATCGAACGGTTGGAAAGCCGTGTTCCGGCCGGAGCATGGAGCGTTTTCGCCCTCCGCTGCCGGAGCCAAAAAAACATTGAAAATTACTTTTTTCCAAGGCTAGCCTCTCCTGCATGATGGCTACCCGTTCCTAACATGTGCCCGTCCACGGCAAGAGCCCGAATAACCGCGCCGGTATTGCAGCCCATTCTCGACGCCCTGCGGTCGGGGCTTCCCCGGCTCGTCCTTGAAACAGGGCAGGAGCCCTTGATCCTCACTTACAGGAGGCGCGGCGAATTCATCTCCGATCCCGCTTGCCGGCAGAATTTCAGGATCAATGAGGATGGCATCTTTCGCTGCCGCGCCATTGAGCAGGGGGAGCAGCGCGGTCATCGCTGGACCCATTACGCTTCGCCGCGTGATTTCGCGAGGAGGCTGAAAGAGGATTTGGTGCATTTCACTCAAGGCCAGCTCGACGACGTCCTGCGCGACGTGGCGTGGCAAGCTGAGCATCACCTTGGAGTCAAGACCTGCGCCGCCAAGCCAAATCCAGACCCGCCGTTAAGCTCGACCGTGGCGCGGCAAAAAAGACGTGCGCGGGAAGCCCGCTGGCGTCCCAACAATGCACGCTTCATGCCGAGACTTCCAAGCGGCTGAACGCAAGGCGCGCTTCACAAGCCAAGCATCCCATCAGGCCTTCCGGCGTGTCCCGTCGCAGGGCAGGGACCCCGGAGCTGCCTTGAATTCCCGAGGGCACTCTTCGATGCACACAAGAACTGCACCATCGCGGGCAGGGCTTGATCGTGTTCTGTCTTCAAAGAAGGGCCAGGCCCCACAATGCCGTTTCGAATCTTGATACAAAAATAGCTTGCAATCTGTACGGTATTGCCGTACATTAAGGGCAGGAATGAAGATCATCTCAATCCGCCACAAGGGGCTCCGCCGCTTCCTTGAGAAAAACGATCCGAGCGGATTGCCTCAAGAACGGCTTGAGCGAATAAGGCGGATTCTGACCGCGCTAATAGTTGCCGCCAACTTAGAACAGGCGAACACCATGCCGGGATGGAAAGTGCATCCCCTGAAGGGGAACCGGGCCGGTACTTATGCCATCGCCGTTTCAGGAAACTGGCGGCTGACATTTTGGCTCAAGGACAATGAGATTTTTGATCTTGACCTGGAGGATTATCACTGATGACCGACGCACTTCTCTCTACAGGCATGATGCCGAGCCACCCCGGCGCGATCGTCCGCGAGGAAATTCTCGCGCCGCTTAATCTCACGGTTTCCAAGGCTGCCAAAGCCCTTGGCGTGCGGCGAGCCACCTTGTCCGATCTCCTGAATGAGAAGGCGGCGCTGTCGCCAGAAATGGCGCTGCGCATCGAGCTTGCCTTCGGTGTCAGCATGGAGATGATGCTCCGTATTCAAACCGCCTGGGATATTGCGACGACCCGGCAGCGTGAACCGGCCTTGCATGTCGCTCGATATCAGCCGGAAGAGCGGCCATAGTGACCACGAAATTCATCAAGGCCAGCGGACTTCATGGCTGCGTACGATTCTCGATGACCCCGTCGCCGTTCACGGCAGCCAATGTATTTACAGCGAATACAGCATCATTGGTACGATCGAGATGCGTTCTCACACAGAGGATATCCGCAAGCTATCCGGATGCGTCTTACCCCCAGCTAAACAGGATAGCCTCGCATAAAAAGCTAGCCCACCCGTGCGGACGAGGGGACATCGCCATCTCACATACGCGCGGTGGCTCGTCCTTGCTTTACGAGCCAATGACCGGCGCAAGAGTCCGCCATCCGCTCAGGCCTGACGGACTCTTGCGCTTCTGATCAGAATTGTAGACCCCGCTCAAAACCGGCCCACTTGTTGTGGCCGGGTGTCATCGGTGAGGAAAGGCCTGATGAACGCACTATACCATCCATCACCGGCGCCGATTTCCAACCGCGCAGCGCTGGCATGCCTGCCTGCACCACAAAGTAAGTTTAGCGAGCTTTTTCCAGCGCGTCCATCATCTGCCTGCGACTATCCACCGGGGTGCTTGGGCAGGGCGCTTCTACTGGAACCTCCGAAACTCTAGAAAGCAATAATTCTAGACAACGTGAACGCCAATTCCTCGGTTTATTCCGGCTAGGGCAGGGGACCATCCTCTGGCATGACCCCGAAAGGGCATCAGTGTCTGTATCGTCTTAATCTTCCCCTGAATTCCTTACGCCGATGTCTGCATCACGAAAACCCTGATGGCAGAAATATTTTTGGCACCCTGATTCCCTGGCTTGCCCGACTCGGGCGAATCTGAAAATCTCTGTAGAAAGACTGTCCTGAAGGTTAGGGCGCACTAATGGGGGTAAACCCCCGTGCGCCTCACGGAATTGCTTTGCCACGCCATTTGTCGTTTTTCCTTATTCAGTAGAAAACGCGCCCTGTCGGCAGTTTGGGCTCAAAATTTTTCCTTAACCTGTAGAAAATGGCCCAACACGCCACCGCCCCGCCTGCGGGGCGTGAAAAGGCGGATAAAGAGTAACCTTATTTCGTACTTCTTGCGTCCAGGATGCCGAACCGCCCTGCTCTGGTATCTGGCGTCTGCCTTCGACGATCCTGTTTCTTCCGACCGTTGCTATTCGCCGCAAGCGCGACGCCCCGGTTCACCACTGACGCTTTAGAACCGCGTCAACCCAATATTCGATATCCTGGCGCGGTAGCGTGTAGCCGTTGAACGCAATGAACAGGTCCCGCGTCGCTTCCTCGACATAGGGAGCGATCGCAGAGACCGCGGTATCTAGCGGGACATCCACAAACGTGTCGACCGTATCATCATGGGCGACATGGTTCCGAGGCACATGCGCTCTGGGATTTGCCCAGGGCATCAATAAGCGCCCATGGAGTTTTGTCCAACGAAACGCGAAGCCCAACCGCGCATCCTCATCCCATTTGAGAGCTTTGACGATGCTAAGACCGACGGCAATCGCTTCCGTAACCCGTCCAAGGGACAAAATCGGGTCAAGGACCGTGCCGCGCGCAACTCTTGGAGACAAGTCGTCAGGCAAGACCCGCCAGAGGTAAAATTCGCCTTTGGGGTCAAGCCGCATGAAGTCAGCATGATGCGACCATCCCTGAAGCGAAAGGATCAAAGCTTGCGGAGCCTTATCGACAACCTTCGGTGTCGATCTTTCGTCGAAATTGCGCGAATCCAGCCAGACCGGCCAGCCCGTATATTGAGGATTCGCTGCGGCGACAGCGTTCAAGAAATTCGTGTCGGCCATCGCATTCGCTTTGGGCGGATCGACGACCATACCGATGCTCCAGGCAAGGCCGCTGAGAATTGTTTCTTCGCCATCCGTCAGTTCGCGAGACGCTAGCGTCTCCTGCATGCGGCGAGCGCCATCCTCCAGCAGCGCTTGCGCCCTATCGCGCAACGTCGGCGCTTTTGGCATTCGGACTCCCGTAAGGGAATGCAAAAGCGTTTCAAGCTGGTCTCCGGCCAAATGACGCCTGAAAAAGCGCCCAATGTCGGCCTCCCGGTTTTGAAAGCAAATCTCCATAATATCAGGCCAATCATTCGGCCTCGCCCTCGCCGTGCTGGGAGTGCCGTTAGCTTGCAGCGTTCGAAAATATACCTCTCCTAGCCGGATAAGATAATTGCCGGCGGCCCCCTGCAAATCGCGGGTGGCGGCTACCGGGTAGACGACACCCTCAGGAATGCGAATGACGGGATAATCCTGTCCATCCCGGATGGCAAAGCCAACCGCAATCTCGAAAGGCTCAAACGAGAACCGTGACACAAGCGCCTGGATCTTATCGAGGTGAAATATGCTCCGAACCTGCGCAGGCCGGCCGGGATCGGGCAGCAGCGTTTTATTATCGAAGCCGAGGACGAGAAAACCGCCATTGCGATTACGGATCGCCTGCACGGCCTTAACGATTTTGGCCATCCCCTCGGGTTCGTCGGGATTGATCCAACATTTGATTTCAACATTCAAGCTTTCAGACGGGCGTGCGGCCAGATCGTCGATGCGGTCTTGATCAATCAGCACGGGAGCGCCTCAGTTCTTCTGAATTAGCCTGCCGATTTTGCATCGCGATTCGCTCGCCGCTGTATCAAGGCTCTGATCAGCGATCCTTGCTTCCTCCGTTCGCGCCGAACCGCGCCTCCCTTTAAAAACTAGACTCTAGAATCCACTATCTATTATTCTTGATTCTAGCTCTAATGCGGAGGCTCCTGTGGTCACAAAATCGCTTCCCACCTTCAAGCATACGAGCATCGGGGCTAAAACGCACAAGGCCCGCACGGCGACGGCACATCTGAGCTACATCATGCGCTCGGAAGCGATGACGAAATTTCAGGCCGAGAACATGCCGAACGGCGAGCGCGGCACGCGGGTGTTTTTCGACAAGCTCTGGGAAAAAGCCGGCATGCCGGACAATGCTCGCATCGCGGACAAGCTGATGCTCGCGCTACCCATCGAGCTTAATCAGGAGCAGCGCTACGAGCTGGTGAAAAGCTTCATGCACGAACTCGGCAAGGGCCGCATCGCCTGGTGCGCGGCGCATCACGATAGCGGCCAGGACGCGCATAATCCGCACGCGCATATCGTGTTCAAGGACGCCGATATCGACACCGGCCGCAAGGTAATTGGGACGACGACGAGCTCGCGCGACGTGCGCGAAGCCAAGGAGCATGGCTGGAAAGTGCCGCCGCGCACCACCACGGCGGATCTCCGCACCATGTGGTGCGATCATCTCAACCGCACGATGGAGCGCGCCGGTATCGATGTCCGCTACGATCCGCGCACACTGAAAGAGCAAGGCATCGAGCGAGACCCGCAAATTCACATCGGACCCAAGGCGCAAGCGCTCGATGAAAAGGGCTATCAGTTCGATAGCCAAGACTATCTCCGCGGCGAGCGCACCATTCCCTATACGATGCTCGATCAGCACAGCCGCGCCGCGCATAACAGCCACATCATTGAAGCCAATAAGCAAAAGGAGCGCGAACAAGCGGCCGCCACGAGCGTGAATGGCGCGCAAAGCCTCCGACCGCACTCATACATCCACGGGGCCACCCGCGAGGACCAGGAAAAGCGCGCGCTGCGCGAAACCCAAGGCCAAGCGCGCCGCGAAATGTACAAGGAGCAGCAACGCGACCGCAACGCGCTGCGGCAGTCCCAGGACCCAGCGAAGATCGAGCACCAGAAATGGGCGAAGAAGCTTTACGCCGCCGCGCGCAAAACCGCTTATGAGAAGGTCAATGAACAGTACGCCAAAAAGTGGCGAAAGGTGCGCGGCATCAAGAACCTCGATGAACGCCAAAAAGCGGCATCCGCGCTGAAACTCGCGCAAAAGAAATCCTACGAAGAAGAAGCCACGCGGCAGGTCAACCAATGCCGTCCCGAGAAAGACGCAGCCTGGAAAGCCTTGTGGACGCAACAGGAAAAAGAACGGCTTGATCTCCGTTCGGCGCACCGCAAAGAGACCTCCGCGCTCGCGCGACAACACATCGCCGAGCGCCTCGGCGTGCATGAAAAGTGGCGCGCCCGAAGTCTCGACAAGCAAGCCAATCGCATCGACGCGAGGCTCACCACCCATCAGGGCATGGCTGTCCAGCAAAAGGCCGCGCTCGACACCATAAAGCTTCATGCGCGGGCGCGGCAGGCCGCTAGGCCTGACGAAGACGCGGCCGCTTCTATCAATCCGCGCGAGGCGGCGCGGGCGCATTTCGAGATTGCGAGGGCCGAACAGGCAAAGCACGACGCTATCCGTCAAAGACTTCTCGAAGACCGAAGCAAGAATTTCGAACGTGCAGACGTTACGGCGGATCAGAGTCATGATCGATCTGGGCAGAGACATCTCGCAGGAGGTCGCGCGACCGGCGCCACAACCGGCAAAGGCTCGCCGCGCGAAATCATCGCGCCCGGCATCGATGCCGCGAGAGGAAATCGCGCCTCAACCCTACAACAGCGTCTGAGCGAGATTGACCCGCAACAACAAATTCGTCAGGCGCCAGCATCCGGGCGAACGCTTAGCAGCGACGAGCGCGCCACCGCCTCCCCTGAAATCAACGAGCAACTCGCGCGCAAGGATCGCCAGGCCCAGGACCGCTCCTTTTTGACGACCGAAAATTCCCGGCAGGAGGATCACGGCAAAGACGGACGCAACGGAGGTGCACGGGGCCGATAACCGACGCGCTGCACCGGCCTTCAACGCCGCACGTCGTTTCGTCCCTGGGCCAGAATTCGCCGTCTCCTTCCGGCCTCCCGATCATCACGTCCACGCGCGAATCGCGCCCCCGGTTTCAACCCCGTCTTTTTCCGCAGACGGCGCGCCATCATACCGTGCGCGCCAGACGTCCGGCTCCACGCATCCGTCGAGGAATACGGATGCATTCAGTTCTCCCCTTGACGACTCGCGCGCTTGTTGCCGATTATCTGGCTCTCTGCCGCAACCCGCTAAAGGACCTCAATCGTTGGGTCCTTGAAGGCGGCAAAAGGCATAAGGGGAGGAGCCCCTTCAGACAATCCATCTGGAGAAGCGCTCATGCACAAAGTCCATCCCCTCGCCTGGCAAGCCGATCCCACGGAATTCGCGACCACGCATTGCATGCAATGCCAGTATGGCTGGACCCGCTGCGGCGAGAACGGCGCCAAGATCGTCGTCTGTCTGCTCGACCGGGAGCCGGTGCTCACCAATATGACCAGCTGCGATCGCTACGAGCTGAGGTGGGAGGACCTTCCTCATCAGCAGAATTCGATGAAGGACAGGGCGAAGTAGCGCCGTCATCGAGCCTCGCGAGCGAAATTGGAGCAGTGAGAGGCTATTACGCGGCGCGCATCGCGGCAGCCCGTCAAACCCTGTCTCCGGCGGCGTTAGCCGTGGCGATCCGCGCGATCAAAAACGAACAAACCGCAGCTATCCGAGCCATTATTGAATGGTGGGAAGGGTATTTTCAGAACAGGAAGCGCGCGCCACGTCCTGAAAGACCCAGCGGCGCTACGCCTTTGTTGCGTTATCCCGGACTACGGAAGAATTGATATTGCGCTGGAGCCCTTTGGCGAATTTCCCAAGCACAGGGTTACGGCAGCGGTTCAAGGTCGGCTTCGATAGCAGCCCTGAACTCCGGGCTGATGACGGCCCAATCGACGACGTCGACTTTGAAAGACAACAGGCTCTACTCGAAAGCCTCAATTTAGACAGAATCATCGCAGGGACAGCGGTGGCGCGCCGCAGGCATAGATCGAGATCGGAATACGGCTTCTCCGACATCCGTCTGAAGACGAACATTGTAGATAGCGGCAGCGCGTTGATCTGGTTTGATAAAATCCGCATACGCGATTTCACTATTAAATCGACCGGCATTATCGCCCAGGAATTGCAACTTACGCATCCGGAACTTGTCCATTCCGCCCCGGAGGCCTTCTAACCGTTGACCAGCCGGACCTATGGCGCCTCGTCAAAGCTGTTCAGGAACTCGATATGCAGAACAAAAAACCTGACGGAACGATTGAAGGTCTCCGATGACAGCGAGGCCGCGCAAATCAAAGGCCTCCGCGATGAGTTCGAGGCCTACAAAGCGAGGCATCCATGGTGGTTACACACGTTCTCGCAATGGTTACTTTGCAACTCGTCCATTAATTGGCAACAAATACCATCGAAGCCTCGAAGAAAGCGCTTTCGCAAGGGTACGCGCCCTCGTTGCCGCAGGTCGCATTATTGGCCAATTTATAATCAATCAGATTTCCGGCGGATATCGATACGGTGTCGCTGGTATTGCTTGAGACATAGTCAACCGGACTGCCAGCCGGCACTGTCACCATCAAACCTGTGTTTTGGCCGTTTTTACGGGGAATGATGACGAGATCACCGCCGAATAACCAACTTGCTGGAGAAGACCTATGGATGATTCAGCCATAAAAGCTTCACTCGGCTTAGTTGGGCCCGGCAAGTCCATTTCGGACTACAGCTCCGTTAAAGTCGCGCACAAATCGACTTTCTTGTTCAGGAGTTTTTAATGCTTTTTCTAATTTAACGCCGCGAGCTTCTGCCGCCTGTGCAGACCCCCCATAACCAGCAATCCCATAAGCACCAGCCGCACGAATCCCAAAGGGCGGATCGCTTTTAAGATGGCCAAAATAACGATGATGACGTCGATTTCCCATAATGACTCTCCAAACTTTATAGTTATAGATAACGTGAACTCACACGATATATTTGCTACCTAATATTGTATATTTGTACCTGGAAAAAGTTAAAATGCGCTTAAACTTTACAACCATTTCCCGAAAACCACCCTGCCGCCTGCACCCATTCAACTGAAAAAAAACATATTTTTAACCAATCTGCCTCGCACGACAGATTTTCACACTTCCGCCCCTCGGGCCCCTGCGCGTCAGCGCCTCGGCAGCGACGAGCGGGATGTGATCGTGAGCAAGGAGCCACAATCGGGTCCGCAAAGGGAAGCGGCCATCACTTCGCTTTTGCAGGCTGCGGCGAAAGTGATGGAATGTCTGCCCTATAGCCAGGATCAGTTTGACACCAGATAACATCCGCATCGGGCTTATCGCGGGGATCGCTGTACGGCTTTGTTCCCTGCGGACAAGTATTCGAGCTACTTTTAGAAACAGGGAAAGCTTTACGCATAAAACGGCAATAGACGGCGCCGCTTTCTGCCGCTAACACCTGCCCCGGCCCCTTGAAGCGTTCCGAGCCGCCGGGGCAGATCTTGCCCGGATAGGCAAAGATAAAGATGTCCGATAAGCTATTTGTCGCGGTTTGAGGGGTAGCTGTTCCTGAGGGCGCTGCATCAAGCGGAAGCGAAATGAACAACATTGCCGAGATTGTGAGAAAAACTGTTTTTGGCAACATGGCGGTGTCTCCTTATGAGTGAGGGCAGAAAGAAGGCGCGCTTAGCGGCTTTCGCATTGTGTTTCCGTCATCATTTTGGGTTTTAGGGACTCGTTGGGTGCGTGCGCCACCATGTCCGACCAGTAGATTTTCAGGGTCTTTTGCGATTTGGTGCAGGGCGCAACGGGTTCAGTGGTCGGCACGGCAAGCGCAAAAAGGCTTCCATCGCGCGAAAGAAGGAGGGACGGCTTGCTGCTGCGCTCAGTCTCCTCAATCAGCATCGGGCGAATTTCATTCAGCGTGCCGCCAAAAACATGCTGCCGCAGCGGACCGTCGAGAAACCGCACAGAGGAGATGGCCGGCAAAAGCTCTTGGATTTTTTTGGGCAAACGCCTGGCGGCGTAGTCATGAAAACGCGCATCCGCGCCGGTAAAAACTGTTCGCGGCATCGGCGTCACGGCCTATCTGGAAAATGGCGGGACGCTCGAACGCGCTCAGTCGATGGCGAACCACGCCTCGACGCGGACGACGCAGCTTTATGACCGGCGCTCGGACAAGGCCACGCTCGATGATGTGGAGCGGATCAGGCTCGGCTAAGAGGATGACGTGCTGCGCCCTGACTGTGATAGTCAGCGCTTATCCTTCAACCGCAGCAGCGGATCGTTTCTGGCGAGCAACTCCAGCCCATCCGGCGACCCCTTCATTTTGACGACGATCTGGCGGATATGCGGCACGAGTTCGGTGGCAAAATCCGGATGGTTGCGCATGGTGTTGAGCTGATCGTGAGGGATGCTTCCCTGTGAGAGCAGGAAATTCTCTGCCCGCGTTTTAAGCTCGCCGAGCCATTCCTCGCGCTGCGCCGCTTCGTTGGCGGCGAGAAGCGAGAGGTGCGAGTATTTCCGAAGCGGTTCTAGCTCCGCCATGATGCGTTCGATGGTGGCGAGTTCGTCTTCGGCGGCGCGCAGATTCAGTTCGGCGATCGGCGCGGCGGCCTCGCATTCGATAATCTCGGCTTCCTTCTCCATGCGTTCATGCAAGGGCGCGTCGAGGTTGTTGGCCAAGAAATCCTTCGCCGCCATGATCTTCGCGTCGCGCCGCAGTTTTTGCGCGTGGGTGTGCTTGATCTTGCCCTCAATGTCGATTTTCTGGCCGTACATCAGCGCCCACGCCCCATCCGGCGTGTGGCACGACCCCGCGAGGAAATAGCGCAGCTGGAAATCGGAATTGGTGCGATGCGGTTTTGCGTTCATGGTTCTGTGCGCAGCGCCCTAGTGCTTCGACGTGTCGAGGCCGAGATGCCGCTCGATGCCGTCAAGGCGCTGTTCGATGGAATCGAGACGGGTGGTGTGGTGATCGACCGCCATGGCGACCGCGCGAAGATCGCTCGTCATAGTGGCGACCGCATCGGTCAGACTGTCGATTCGTTTGGTTTGGCGCACGATAGCCTCGGCAAGCGACCCGATTTGAGCTTGCGCCTTTTCGTCGCGCGCCGCGATTTCGGCGAATTGCGCAGCGTTCTCGGCGCGCATTTCTTGCAACTTGTGAAGAATCAGATTTTCGGGTTCGGTTGTCATGGACTGGTCGCGCTCATCAGGATTGCAGTGTGGGCGAACGGGCTTCCAGCGCATCCAAGCGATGCGAATGTTCGTCGACGGCAAGGGCGATCACTTGAACGTCGTTTTGCAGTTTATGCAAATCCTGGCGCATGGAATTAAGGTTTTCCGCGACGACGCCGAGTTTGCGATTGATAACGGATACTTCCCCGCGCAGCTCGGTTACCTCGGCGCGCAGCGCAGTTTGGCCGCTTTGCACCTCTTTCAAAACCTGAAAAATGAGTTCGTTTGTGATTTCGACCATAGGTTCATTATACCGTGTACGGAGTAATTTTGGAAGCGGAGATTGTGTACATCAGCGCCCGCGCCCCGTCCGGCGTGTGGCATGATCGCGCCAGAAAATAGCGCAATTGAAAATCGGAATTGGTGCGATGCGGTTTGGCGTTCATTACATCGTGACTCCCGCTGTGCCGTTGCTGGCGGCGGAACCCCAATATGACGCCGTCGAAGCCGCAGTAGCCGTAACATTCGTGTCGCCGGAATAGGTATATTTGTTGCGGGTGGAGAGGACTGTCCCTGAGAAGACTGCAGTCTCTCCAAGCGCAAAGATACCCTCGCTGCTGTTTCCGGCGGCGGAACCTTCACATGATGCCGTCGAAGCGACGGTGCCCGACGTCACTGTATCGCCGGAGTATGTGTATTTGTCGCGAGTCGTGCTAACTGCTGTTGTATCGCCGAGGGCGAAAATACCCTCGCTGCTGTTTCCGGCGGCGGAACCATAATATGATGCCGCTGAAGCGTTGGTCGCCGACGTCACCATATCGCCGGAATAGGTGTATTTGTCGCGGGTGGCGATGATCATGCTCGATGAATTTATTCCAAGCGCAAAAATACCCTCCGTGCTATTTCCGGCTGCGGAGCCACCATACGACGCCGTCGAAGCATTGGTCGCCGACGTCACCGTATCGCCGGAATAGGTGTATTTATCGCGGGTGGCGACGGCTGCGGGCGTTGAATTGCCGCCAAGCGCGAAAATACCCTCACTGCTATTTCCGGTCGCGGAACCGGCGGCTGATGCTGTCGAAGCTGCGGTGGCCGACGTCACCGTATCGCCGGAGTACGTGTATTTGTCACGGGTGGTGACGTATGTTGTTGTATAGCCAAGCGCGAAAATACCGTTCGTGCTGTTTCCGGTAACGGCGCCGAGTGCTGACGCCGTCGAAGCGGCAGTAGCCGACGTCACCATATCGCCGGAGTAGGTGTATTTGTCGCGGGTGCTCAGATAAGACGATCCATTGTTTCCAAGCGCGAAAATCGCCTCCGTCCCGTCGGTGGCGCCGCCGCTGCTGCCGCCGGTCGTCATCAACATCGCCGTTGGGTAGGGAAACATCGCGAAGGCGCGGCGGGACATCGCGATGGCCGCCATCCCGCCGAATACGAAAGATCGCCTGGTAAGTCCGAACATCTCAGAACCCCTTCGCGATCGCGGCGTAGAAGGTCGGGGTGCTGTTGACGCAGATCAGGGTGACGAGGTCGGTCTTGCTCGCGGTGGTGGTCAGGGTGGGCGTGCCGGCCATGCCCCAGTCGAAGGAGCCCGGCCAGGTCATCAGGCGCGAGCCGGTGCCGTCCTGCGTGACTTGCAGTGTGTAGGTTTGGCCGACCGAGTAATTGGTGGGAGCGGACAGCGTGGCGTTGCCGGTCATCGTCACCTGGGCGTTATAGCCCGAAGCCATGTTCCAGGAGATCGTCGAGCCGTAAGTGAGCGTCAAAATCGCGGCAGAACCGGACAGAGCGGCGGGCGTCACGACCTTGGTCGAGCTGGTGCCCGCCTGCACGTCGCTCGCCGCCGCCGTCGGCAAATAGCTGGCCGACACCGTGCCGCTACTGATATTGCTGCCGTTCAGGCTGGTAAGGTTAGAGCCGTTACCGCCGGTCGGAGTCCCAAGCGCGCCCGAATAAGTGACAAAACCGCCCGTGCCGTTCGTCGCGTTGCCGAGCGCGGTGACTACGCCCGTTCCCGCGGTTATGGACGTGCCCCACGCGCTGCCGGTCGATTGCGGAATACCTGCCCCCGGATACGTCATGCTGCCCGTGGATAGCGCCGTGCCGTTCCATGTGAGCGTGCCGCCGTTGTTGTAGAGCTGATAGGTGGTAGCGCCCGGCACCCCGCTGGCGATATGAATGCCTGTCCCGTTCACGTCCAGCGTATTCACCGGACTCGTCGAGCCGATGCCGACGCTGCCTTGCATAATGGAGGTAAGGCTTGCGATGATTTCCAGCGGTTGGGAACCGGTATAGGCGTCATTGGCCGACGCTAGAGTGACGCCGGAGGCCAAATCCGAATAGCCATTCACAAAAAAGCTTCCACTGCCCGATGGGCGCACTTGAAGAATGCGTTGGGGACTCGCAGTCCCGATGCCCACATTGCCGCCGAAATAGCTGCTGCCGGCGTTGACGTCGAGGGCAAGCGGGTTCGTGATCGTCACCGATCCCGCCGTCGCCGGGGCGTTGTCGATGTACAAGGTCGCCGCGTTGGTCACCGTCACCGCCGAGCTGTCCGTATAGGTCGGCTTGTACAAGCTGACCGCATTGAAGCCCTTCGCGTTGGTGATGCCGGTCGTGCCGGTGATGGTCGTCGTCGCCGCGGGCAAGGACACATAATCGAGCGTCGCGCTCGCCGCCGACGCCACCGTGCTCGCCCCATACACCGTCATCAACCCCTGCGGCGTCGCCGTGCCGAGGCCGACCTGGCTGCTGGAATAGACAAAGTTGCTGCCGCTCGTGATGCTCGTGCCGTTGTAGTAATTGACGCCGTTCGTGGTTTGCGACGTGGAGTTCGTGCCGCCATAGGCGATGCCGATGCCGTTGCCGTTCCAGGTGCCGCCCGAGAAAGTTCCGCCCGTGATCGTGCCGGAAAGGGTTGGCGAAGCTGAGAACACCACATTGCCGCTGCCGGTGGTCCCGCTCACCGTCGTGCCCTGAATTTTCGCCACCGTCGCGGCTACGCCGCCCGCCGACGTCGTCACATCGCCGGTCAAGGCCGGAAACAACGCCGTGTTGAAGTAGCTGCCGGATAGAATATTCGTGCCGTTGACCTTCAAGCAGGTAATCGCACCGGAGTTTGCAATCGTGCAGTCGCCGGAAAGCGCTACCGCCGTCGCCACGTTCGACGAGCTGCCGACCCAGATATCCGTGCTCGTCAAGGACGGCAGCGCGCCGGTCGTCAGCGATGTCCAGGTTCCATTACCGGCAAGGAAAGTCGTCGCGCTCGGCGTGCCGGTGACCGCCGTCAGGTTGCTCGTCCCGATGCTTGTCAGCGCCGAACCGTTGCCGGAAAAACTGCCGGAGAAAGTTCCACCCGTGATCGTGCCCGAGAGCGTCGGCGAGGCCGAAAGAACGACCGATCCCGTGCCGGTCGGAGCCGTGGTGCAGGAGATCGCCGTGCCGCTGGTCGCCGCGCAGAAATCGTTGGTGGTGAGCGTGCCGAAAGTGACGCTGCCGGTAACTGTGCCGAAGGTCACTTTCTGCCAGGTTTGGGCGGCGGCAGGAAAGGCAAGGGAAAGAGGAATGCAAAAGGCAAGCGCGGCGAGGAACGGCCCGAAGGCAATCCGTCGGGCGGATGGCGGGCTCGCCGCCGGATTGGGGTCTTTGCGGTTTTTTGCCGATGCTGGGAAAGTTTTATTTTGCGCACACATAGAGGATCCCCGTTTCGTCGAAAGTGAAAGCGCCTGGATTAAAGCCTGCGCAGCTCGAACCCGCGATGCTTGGCGTGGACGTATCGCAGACCAGAAGATCGCCGTTGGAATCGGTCGCCATCGCCCCCTGCGCCGCGCCCGAACAGGAGCCGCCGTTCGTGACCGCCTGCACCATGCCCATCTGGATGTTGCCGCCGGCTCCGTTCACCGAAAGCGCGACGGGATAGATGCTGCCGCTGATCGCGGTGGTGTTCAGAACCTGACCGATGGTTTGAAGGCCAAGCGTGCTGCGTGTTTTGCTGCCTGTGTCATGGCAATCGCCGTTTGTGGAACTGCTGATCGTGACGAAATCGCCCACGGCGCTCGGCGCGCTGTCGAACACGCAGCCTACCTGACCGCCAATCGCGATTTGCGCGTTGCCCGATGTGCCCGCATTGCCGACGACGACACCGATCATGCCGTCGGTATCGCCCGTCGTGCCGATGGTGACGGTATTGGCGCCGTACATCTTCGCGAGCTTGTTCAGCACGGTCGCCGACGAGCTGTTCGGAATTTCAGTGAGGTAGCCGTTATTGCTCCCCATCGCATCGATATTGCCGTTCACGGTCATCGTCTGCGTCATCACCGCCGTGCCGATGCCGACCTTCGAACCGCTTTCAAAAAGCAATCCGGTGCCGATACTGGTCGGGCTGGTCCAGATCGCGTCGTAGCCGGTCGAACCGGAACCCGTCACGCCGCCGCCGCCCCCACCGCTCGTCAACAGCGCATTGCCGTTCCAATACAAAGTTCCCGAGCTGTTATAGAGCTGATAAACGCTAGCGCCCGGCACCCCGCTGGCGATATGAATGCCGGTGCCGGTGACATCGAGCGTGTTGACCGGGCTTGTGGAGCCGATCCCGATATTTCCGTTCGGGAATGTGATGGAGCTGATCGAATTCCCGTTGCGCGTAACATACTGATAAACGGTAGCTGTGTTCAGGGCGTCATTGACTATAAAGCTAACCAGCTGATTGCTGGTATTGGTAGTGAGCGGACACCACCATTTGTTATCGGTGCCTGCGCTGGTGTTTTCGACAATAACAGCGGGGCTGGCCGACGCCGTTAGGATGTTGCCGTTTACGGTTTCTCCCGTATCCGTGACCGTGCCGTTGACCTGAAGGGCTGATGTCGGACTCGTCGTCCCAATCCCCACATTGCCGCCAACAATCTCAATCGTTGAAGTACCAACAACCGTGCTGCCGTTATTCTGATAATAAGCAACTTCCCCCGCCGTGCCGCTATTGACGATGCCGCTGCCGATGCCGGTTAATCCCGAACCGTTGCCGACGAAATTCGTGGCCGAAACCGTGCCGTTGACTTGCAGCGCGTTCGTGCCGGGATTGTTGGTGCCGATCCCGACATTGCCCTGCACGATCAGGCCGTTGGTCGGCGCGGTGTACACGCCGGCATAGCCGGTACCGATGGCCTGAGCGCCGTACACGTCGAGCTTGTTGACGGCGGCTTTGCTGCTGCCGATCATCAGGCCGGTCGTGGTCCAGTTGCCCTGGACGGAACCGCTGATCGTGTAGGTGATGCCGCTTGAGGTGCCGACGGCGACCGAGTCTCCCGAACCGTCGCTGATCGAATTCGCGGAGTTGGCGGATAAAGTACCTCCGGTGACGCGGCCATCCGGGCCGACATAGACGGTGCTCCAGGTACCCTGGCCGCCAGTGTTGCTCAGTTGCGATGTTTGGATGCAACAGGCCACGTCGGCGGCAGGGACAAGGCTCGCAATCGTCCCTGCCGTGCCGAAAAGGTTGCTCAGGGCGCTTGGGGCTGTCGTCTGGCCGGTGCCGCCGTTGGCGATGGGAAGGACACCGGTCATCGAGCCGCCGAACGAACCATTAAAAGTGCCGTTAAAGCTCGCGGCCTGCACGTTGCCGGAGAAAACCGCGCTGCTGCCGTTCAATTGCCCTGTGACGCTGAGCGTGCCGCCAAGAGCCGTATTGCCGCTGGCCGAGAGAGAAGTCGCCGAAACCGAACCGCCCGACTGGCTGCCGGTCAGGTTGCCGTTGAACGCGCCGGAGAACGTGCCGCCCGTCACGTTGCCATACTGGTCGATTGTGAGGGGATAGACGGCAGGCGTGCCGGCGCCCTTGCCGACGGTCAATAACGGCGCGGACGATCCCGTCGCCACAACCGCCGTGCCGATTTGAATTTCGCCGGTCGAGGTGTTCAGTCCTCCGGCGAAAAAGGACGAGTTGGACGTATCGGCGGTCGAGAAATCGCTGACGGAAGTCGAACCGAGCGTCGTTGCGCCCGTAACGCCCAGCGTGCCGCCGATGGCGGCGTTATTCGTGACGGTTGCGTAAGAGAGAGTCGAGGAACCCGCCGAGACTTGTCCCAACGTCGAGAGGCCGGTAATACCTAGCGTGCCGCCGGTATTGATGTTGCCGGATGTATCCACCGTCATCTGCCCCGCATTGCCAACCGCAATGGTTGTGAAGCTGCCGGTCGAACCGCTGATCGGCGTGTTGGTGATATCGCTCGCTGTCAGAGGACCGGTTATGGAGGTGGTCCCGAGCGTGGTCGTGCCGGTTACGCCCAATGTGCCCGGAATAGCAACACTACCGTTGGTGCCGATGCTGACCTGGCTGCCGGTCGCGCCGAATTGCGCCCCGGTCACCGAGGAGCCTGCTGTGGTCGTTTGCCACACTGCGGCGCGGTTCTGCGTGACGGCCGTGGACCAGACGATCATCAGATCGTCGCCGCCCGGCGTTGTGCTGCCGCAGGTGGTTTCGATCTTGCCGTTGGCTCCGCCCGAAATAACCGCGATGGCGGGCGATGCGCCGATGCCGTTCTCCCAGCGGCAATAGAGGTAGTAATGGCCCCAGGGATCGAGCACTTTCGCGCCGGAACCGGCTTTGAAGACGCCAATTTCGACGGGCGATCCCACGCCGCCGATCGAGTTGTAATTGGCGGGAAGGTTGGCGGCGTTGGCGTTGGCGAAGGATGTGCCGACGATCACGGCGCTGGCATTGGTGGAGCAATTTGCCGAGGGTGTTTGCGGGCTATCGCTGTTTATCAGCGGAGGGCAGAGAATGGTTTTGTCGTTCGAAAGCCAGGACGTTGCGGCAAGCGTGGTCGCCGTGCCTTGAAGATCGTTCTTCGCCGCCAGCGTATTCGTCATCGTCTGGTTGGAGCGAATGATCTGGCTGTAACTGCTGAAAAGAATGCCCGCGCCGACGCCGATCAGGCCGAGGAGATAGAGGATGGGAGCCAGGGCAATGCCGCGTTCGGCGCGGCGCTGCCGGGAAGTGAAGTTCGCTTCCCGCCTTTTCATGGCGAGGCGAACGGCCTGGCGCCGCCGCGGCGAAGCTTGCGCGGCGAAGGCCGCGAGAGCCAACGCCGCCGGAAATAAACCAAACCCAGTGAAACGATGACACCGGCAATAAAGCCGTGCCCCGAGCCCGAGACATACGCCGCCTTAAGGTCATCGATCATGTCAGCGGCGGCAGGCCGTGAGAACAGGAGAACGGAAATAAATAAATTAAGCCGGGGCGGGAAAGTCAGCAACGTCATGCCATGCGCGCCGCTCCTTTCCCTTGACCGTTGCCGGACGCCGCAAGCGAACCGGCGATGAACGGGGCCGCGTTTTGTGCATCCGGATGCAGCGCCCGCGGCGCGCCGGCAGGAGAGATGGGCATTGACTGGCCGTTGAGGCGTAAATGCGCTTTGGAGTGACGAAGCCGTTGCGCTGCGCTTGCAGCTTCAGCCTGTTTTTTCCTGAAGGCGGGATCGGCGTAGCGTTGCTTGAGACGCGCGGCCGAAGCCGCCCTAAATGCCGGGTCCCGATTGAGGCGAAGAAGGTTCTTGCGCGCGGCTTCCGTGGCTTTGCGATGAAAGCCGGCTTGCTCGTGCATTTTTCTAAGCCAGGCGCTCGCGCCGTCACGCGCTGCCTTTTTCTGTTTCGCGCGGAATACAGGATCGGCGAGCCGCTTGCGCTGATGTTCGGACAGTTCGACAAGCGCAATGTTTTCTCTCTTGGCGATGCGCCAGGCGCAGCTGTTGCTGACGCCCGTCTCTTCGGCAGCGCGTTTGGCGACGCGGTACTTATGGAGCGCGGTGACGACGAGCGCATAAAGATCGCGGTCGAGCGGCTTCATTGCGCCGGGTCCCGTTTCATAAGAAAGGCGCGCGAGTCCGGGAGGCCTGGCGCAATGATCGGAATAACGGCCAGGATGCCGGGCATTGTCATGAAGCCCGTCATCTTTCGCTCGCCGCCGGCGGAACGGAAAAAAGAGAAAAGAATAATTAAAAAACAACGCATGCGGCGATTGATCCTCCTTTCCCACAGCAGGAATAGCGCCACCAGATTTGCGCCTGGTGGGCTGGGAGTTGAGAAATCGCAGTCAGACGATTGCAATGGCCTTTGAGCCGTGAGGCTTTGGACATGCGCCACTGCCTCCCAGCCCAAAGGCCGGAGGCAGCTTTTTTGCGGCAACGCTCCGCTGCGTTGATTTCGACAATCAACGCCACGGGTCACATGAATACTGCGCACGAAAACAAAAACCCTGTTTTCGGACAGGCTACCTGCAACGAACCGCTAACTCACGAGGTTCTCACACCCCAAAGACAGGCTTTTACTGTCTTCACAAGGAGTATGAATCAAATTAATTAATATTTCCATAGCAATAAACATCTTAAGCAGGTGTAGCATTTTGCATGGCCTCGTCATGCTGTTTTAGAGTCACAGCTAAGCTTGATGCGGCTAGTCATATTTCAGTAATTTGTGGGATTTTTGCTAGAATTATTCGCCGCTGAGCTTTTTCGCGCCCGGTCATAACTCTTTCAACCAATAAGACTCGAAAATCCCTGCAATTCTTCCTCGCAATTCGTCCGTACACAAATTATTCTTGACTATAGCGGCGGTCCTGCCAATCTCGCTCCACGACCAGACCTCAACAACAATAACAACAACAAACTGGAGGCCTTATGGAAAATACTATCAAAATTGACAGCCGGCGGATGAACCGCCCTCTCGTCGCATTCGTCACGCCAGCCGAACCCGATCCCTCACGCAGCGACCAATTCCATTCCTGGGTCAACCTCACGAATGGCAGATTCTTTGGCGCCAAGGGCACCCCCGAAGAGATCGCCAAGGAACATGGACTGGCTTACTTGCCGGACGACCAAGTCGCCATCAATCGCGGCGCCGACATCCGCGTCCGCTCCTACACGCCCGCCGACGCTTCCGCAAACGGGGGCCGGCCTCTCAAAACCGAAATCTCCACCGGCAAGGGCGACGGCCGCCGCTGGCATTATCTCTCCGCCGATCCCGATTCGGTCGCAAGATCCGTCTTCCCCGACAATGAGATCATCACGATCCATCGCGACCGGATTCCAAAGAGCCAGATTGTCTTTTACGAGTCTTATGAACCTCGCGAGGACGACGCGATGCAAAATGCCCAAGGCTCGGCGCGGCTTCTGTCAGGCCGGTCGATCCGTTCCGAGCTCACGCCGGAAGAATTCGCCTTCGAACATGGCTTCAATCACCTGAAGACCGGACACGGCGACAACATCGCCTTCAATCCGTCACTGACCTACATCTCGGAAGCCGTTGATCCCGCAACCATTAATGCGAAAACCAACAGCGACAAAAACTGGCAATCACGCGTTTCCTGGGAGGGGCCCACCCGCCAAGAAAGCAAGCTCCTCCTCGCCCCCATCGAAGCCGCCGACCCGGTTGTGTTCAAGACCGCGCCCCAAGCCTCGCGCCGCCCGGCGCCAAAAGCGGATAAACCGGCCAGCCCTGCAAGCGGTCTGGACGACGGACCGATCTAAGACTCCCGGTCTCTCGGCCCGGCCCTTTATTTGATTCCTTGCTCAGGCGTCCATAGCCTCGAAGAGACAGAAGTGGGGAGGGGTATGGTCGATCCCTGTCCCGGAAAGGGACAGGGCGCGCTGTCGTGAACCGAGCCCCGCGCAAGCGCGGGGTCTCGGCCCTTCGGGCTTCGATCCCTTCTGTAACCCGATCCGTCCCGTCTATAGAGGGAACCGCGCCCCCTGTTTTCGCTGTCACAAGTTGAGCGGGAGAAATCACACGCGTGTCGAGCGCTGTTCGTGACTCCAACCGGTCCATGCGGCTTTTTGGACACGTGTGTGACGTAGCGCGGTCCTCAACCGTTTGCCGCGGGCGTGATGGGCTGCTGCCGCATGCGCGTATTCCCATTTCTGCTGGCCGCTTGCGGTAGCGGCAGGCGCCGGGCTACTAAAATTGACGTGAAATCTCCTTTTCTCGTGGTAAACGTCTGCAGACCCGACGTTGTTAAGGTGCAAGTCCGTGGTAACAAGCCTTGCCTTCCGAGCTGCCATTGTCATTACCGTCATAGCCTCTCCCTTTGTTGGGTGCTTCGCCGCTACTTTCATTCGCGCCAGCCTGACCGGAGAGCGTATTTTCTTGGGCCGCTCCCATTGCCCGGACTGCCGCCGCCAGTTGACGGGGCTGGACCTTGTTCCGCTTTTTTCTTGGCTCCTCAGCCTTGGAGCGTGCCGTCACTGCCGGACGCCGATCCCCCTTCTCTATCCTGGGCTGGAGCTCGCGTTCTTTGCCGCCACTCTTTGGGCAAGCCAGATCGAGCAAAATGAGCTCATTCTGCCGGCCATCGTCTTGGGCTGGGTTTTGATCGTGCTTTTCGCGTTCGACATCACCGCCTTTGTGCTTCCCAATTTCTTAACATATTCGCTTCTTGCTTGCGGGCTGGGACTTTCCTTGAGCGGCGGCCCCGATGCGGGCTTGGAAAGTGCCGCCGGAGCGTTGGGTGGAGGTGCCTGTCTCCTCCTCGTGAAATTTTCCTATCGCCTCGTGACACGGCGCGACGGGCTCGGGATGGGCGACGTCAAGCTGTTTGCAGCGGCCGGGGCTTGGGTTGGCATCGAGGGCCTGCCGCAGATTTTACTGATTGCATCAGTGCTGGGACTGATTTACGCGGCCCTCTACCTTCGCGGGCCGCTCGAGACGGTTTCGCTGGAGAGGGTCCCTTTTGGTGCTGGCCTATGTCTGGCCTTGTGGCTTACATGGATAGGCGGCCCCATGCTCCCTCCAGATTTTGAGCGCATTCAGCTTCCTGCCGCAATGCTAGGGGGGTAGCGGTGACAATTTTCGAAGCGCCGGGGAGAAGCGAGACTGGCGAACCCGGCGGCCAGCAGTTCCTTGAATTCCTCGTCAGTGAGGGTGTGCTTGGACCCGGCGACGTCAACAGGCTCATGAGAGCCATGGGCGAGACAAGGGAACCGGTTTGCCGGCTTATCCCGAAGCTTGGCTTACTGGAAGAAAGAATTCTGGCACACCACATCGCCAATTGGCTCGGCCTCCCTGTCCTATCCACAGAAGCGATCCCATCAGACGCCATCCTGAAAGAAAGGCTGAGCGGCAGCTTCCTTCGTGCACAGCGTTTGCTTCCCATCGCCATCAGGGATGGCCAGCTTATCGTGGCAACATCGGACCCGCTGTCCCCGTTTAACAAGCGGGCGCTAGAACTTGCCTCCGGGCTTTCTGTGTCTTTTGTTGTGGGGTCCGCCTCCGATGTCGAGAGTGCCTTTCGCCGCCTTTATGACGAAAGCGAACAGGTAGCGGACACATTCGCCGCCGGCAGCAATGGCGACGTAGGCCATGACGAGGATTTGCAGAGGCTCAAAGACATGGCAGCGGAAGCCCCGGTCATCCGCTATGTCAATCGGCTTCTGCAGCACGCAGTGGAGAAGCGAGCCTCCGATATTCATCTTGAACCCTTTCACAGCCTCTTACGCGTCAGGCTCCGGGTCGATGGCCATCTTATGGAGATCGAGGCTCCACCCGCTCAGCTGGCTGCGGCAATCCTTTCGCGCGTCAAGCTGCTTGCCAGGCTGAATATTGCCGAGCGGCGATTACCTCAAGATGGGCGCATCCGGACGGTCATCAAGGGCAAGACCATGGATGTGCGGATTTCGACGGCACCGACGCTCCATGGGGAGAGCGTGGTGCTGCGGCTTCTCGACAAGACCGCTGTCTCTTTCGACTTTTTGGATCTGGGCTTCCATGAAACCGATCTCAAACGCTTTCTCGATATCGTGAGCAAGCCCAATGGCATTGTGCTCGTGACGGGGCCCACAGGCAGCGGAAAAACCACCACCCTTTACGCTTGCCTGCTCCATCTCAACAGAATCGAAACCAAAATCCTCACCGTGGAAGACCCGGTCGAATATGAGCTGCCGGGCATCAACCAGATCCAGGTGAAACCTCAGATCGGCTTGACCTTCGCCAGCGCCCTTCGCTCTTTGGTGAGGCAGGACCCCGACATTATCCTGATCGGTGAAATCCGCGATCTCGAAACCGCCGAGATCGCAAGCCAGTCCGCTTTGACGGGCCACCGCGTGTTGTCGACGCTCCATACCAACGATGCCGCCAGCGCAGTGACACGCCTGATCGATATGGGGCTCGCCGAATTCCTGATCGCCGCAACCGTTCGCGGCATTGTTGCCCAGCGGCTCGTACGGCGCTTGTGCCCCTCCTGCAAAGTCAGAAGCCGGGTGCCAAGACACTTCGCCGAAGCGGACCGGCTTGCAGACCTCGGGGACGGTACAATGTTTGAACCTAAAGGGTGCGCAGCGTGCGAGGGAACAGGGTATCGCGGAAGGCTTGGGATTTACGAAGTGCTTCCCGTTTCGGCGCGCATCCGGGACATGATCGCAGCGCGAGCCTCTGCAAACGATATCGAAGCGGTGGCTCTGCAAGAGGGGATGACCTCGCTTTTCAATGACGGCCTTCGCAAAGTCGCGCATGGAATGACCTCGCTCGCCGAGACCTTGCGTGCGACAAAGGAGGTGTGATGTCTTCTTTT
>Ga0326728_10007390_pt1 | contig 28259 bp, 21 predicted proteins | sample MB3enrmetagenome_FD_207602 | JGI IMG/M metagenome (GOLD analysis project Ga0326728, IMG submission 207602) | Lab enriched peat soil microbial communities from McLean, Ithaca, NY, United States - MB31MN | ecosystem: Environmental > Terrestrial > Soil > Wetlands > Peat | place: USA: New York... | reverse complement strand
CGTTTCGCCTTGCTGCCGCTTCATAGGCCATGCGCTCGAAATGTGGAACAAAGGGTATCCATTCAATTGCCTGAACGGAAGGATTAATAGCTAAATGAGGCCCCACGAAGTCCCTGAATTCGGATCTGTCCACGTCTCCCGTACTGTCGAAGAAAGCCTTTAGCGACACCACTGCATTCAGGTTGGATTCAAGTTCTCTCTTTATGGTCTCAAAACGATTTTCCGCTTCCTTTTCAAATTCAGTCCGTATCATTTGCCGGTCAAGGCTCAATGCCAGTGTAAAACCAGCCAAAGAAATCATGGTGCCGACCAGAATAATCACTACCGGGGACAAATAGCGCTGCGCTTCAATTCCCCGGCTGATAATTTTCTTCCAATTCACCTTTGTCTCCCTCGAGAGGATTCAGCTCAAGACTTACCTGGCGGGGACATTGTTTGCCACGAAATCCACCTGCCGCAAACAGAGCACTTTTGACAATCAACGACTTGCGTGACTGGGGCATAAGTTAATCCTTGCTACGTCCCACGTCATCGAAGAAAAACCGGGGCAGTCTTTCACGGTCGCCACACCGAGCCGCGCAGCGGCGATGGGGGCGACAGCGGGAGGCCTCGTATGACAGACTTACCTATGTGTTATTTTTACAAGCCGCTGAACTACTCCGCCGCCTCCCTTTTACGCATGTGAGCGCGTAGCGGGGAGGCCGACGCATCGTGCGTCTATCTGGCGCGTTGGGCGACAGCGGGAGGCCCCGCATCCTTCGTGCCCTTCGTGTGCTTTTCGTGCTCTTCGTGACAAAGCATGTCCAGGACTCGTCATGTATTCAGTAAATTCAAAAACTTACCAGCTTATTTGAGCGCTTATGGCGGCCGTCCCCGCTCTTTTGGCTTTTCTAAAAGGAACGGGTTAATCATGAACGCTGCCTGGCATGAGTCATTTCCGGCTTTGGCCGACCCGTTCGCGTTGTGGCCTCCACGGGATTTTGCACCTTATAATTTGGTACAATATTTTATTAAGGGTGATAAAATTCGGCTCTGAATCTAATTTCAGAATCTCTCCAGGCATATGCTGAGACAAACTGATAGTATCCGGGAAAGGTTAGACACGCGGCCGACTGTTGCTATCACAATGGGAGACCCTTGCGGGGTCGGGCCGGAAATCATCGTTAAAGCGTTCGATTCTCCGGGGTTTGCGGGTGAGTGCGTTCCACTGGTCGTGGGGGACAGGCTCGCGCTCGAGCGCGCAATCAAACTTCTCGGTTCGCCCGCGGTGGTCCGGCCGATTACCGATGAAATGCTGCAGCCGTTTCGCTCTGGAACTTTCATCCTGGAGGCCGGCGCGATTCCGCTTTTGGCTCCGGCCGGCCGCGACGGCAGGGCGGCGGCGGGGCTTGCGCCCGCGGACATTGAATTCGGCAACCCGACATCTGCGGCATGCGAAACGGCGGTGTCCGGCATACGAACGGCGGTCAGGCTCGCTGTCTCCGGGTTGGCCGATGCCGTCTGCACCTGTCCCATAAACAAGGAGCAGCTTCACAGGCGGGGCTTTCCATTTCCCGGGCATACGGAGTTCCTGCGAGAACTCACCCGCGCCGAGGACGTGGTCATGATGCTTGCCGGCCCCAAGCTCAGGGTGGCGCTCGCGACGATTCACGTGCCCGTCTCCGAGGTGCCCGGTCTGCTCACAAAAGAACTGCTCCGAAAAGTTCTCCGCATCACGGCGGAGTCGATGGCGAGAGACTTCGCTTTGAGATCGCCCCGAATTGCGGTTGCCGGCCTGAATCCGCATGCGGGGGAAGCCGGAAGGTTCGGGCGCGAGGAGATTGAAGTCATCAGGCCGGCAGTCGAAGAATTCGAAGCCGCCCACTTACGGGCGGGCGGGCATAAGGACTGCCTTTTCCCCCGGATCAGCGGCCCATGGCCCCCTGACACCATATTCTATCGCGCTCTTTCCAATGAATTCGACGCGGTTGTCGCCATGTACCACGACCAGGGGCTTATTCCCGTAAAGCTCGCTCATTTCAACCAGGCCGTCAACGTAAGCCTCGGGCTTCCGATCGTGCGAACCTCGGTCGATCACGGGACCGCATACGACATTGCGGGTCTGGGAACAGCCGACCCCGGCAGCCTCATCGAAGCCGTGGGCCTAGCAGCTTTCATCGCCGGCAACAGGCGGCAGGGCCGCAGCTAAAATGGCCGCTGCCCAGCTTAGGGCTTGACACGTTGAAGCGGGGTTTGCGAATTGAACGAAAGACATCCGTGAACATGTTCTAAGTCGCTTTTCCATTTTTAATCCGGCATCGATATGGCAAACGAATCGATTTACATACGGGGAGCGCGCGAGCACAACCTCAAGAATATCGACCTGCTGGTCCCCCGAAACAGGTTCGTCGTAATTACGGGGGTAAGCGGCTCGGGCAAGTCTTCGCTCGCCTTCGATACTCTTTTCGCCGAAGGGCAAAGGCGTTACCTGGAGGCCCTTTCAACCTACGCCCGCCAGATGGCCGGAAGGCTCAACGCGCCCCTTGTCGATGAAATCCGGGGGCTGAGCCCAGCGATTGCAATCGAACAAAAAGGCTTGCCGCACAATCCCAGGTCCACGGTGGGAACGCTGACCGAGATCTACGATTACCTGCGGCTTCTCTTCGCCCGGCTGGGCACGATTTTCTGCCCGAACTGCGATTTGCCCGTGCGGGTCTGGACACTGCCCGAGATCCTGCGCGACGTGTCGGCGTCCCTGCCGCCGAAGAGCCGCATACTGGTCCTTGCTCCCCTTGGCGAGATCGGGGAAAAGGATCTGCCCGATCTTCTCAAAAAGCTGAGGCGGGATGGTTTCGGCAGGGTGCGGGTCAATGGATCGGTCCATGAACTGGACCCGTTTCCGTCGCTGTCCAGGAGGCCTGCCCACCGGATTGAAATAGTCGTCGACAGGCTCGTGCTGGATGAGGAAAAGCGCAGGCGCCTCGTCGATTCACTCGAACTTGCCCTGAGGGTTGGAAAAGGGACTGCTGGAATCGCTACGCCCGAAGGTACGGAGAAATTCTACTCGGAATCGGCCCGGTGCGGGTCCTGCGGATATATGGGCCCCGTGCTTACGCCCGGGCTTTTTTCTTTCCAGGGCGCCTTCGGGATGTGCCCCTTGTGCCGGGGATTGGGATATACCGGGACGAACGAAGACGGGGCCGTTTCCGAAGACCCGGTTTCCATCGCGGCCGATGACGAAGGGACCGAAACTCCCGTCTTCAGCTCAGAGCCGGCCCCCTGCCCCGCCTGCCTTGGAACGAGACTCAATGAAGCCGCCCGTTCGGTTCGGCTCGGCGATCTTTCGATAGACCGGGTCTGCCGAATGGTCCCCTCAGCGATAGTCGAGTGGATCGAAGGACTCGATTTCGACGAGTCCCGGCGGGAGATTCTGGATCGGCCCAAAAAAGAGGTCCTCAACCGGCTCGGCAACCTGATCGAACTGGGGCTTCCGTATCTTGCCCTGGACCGGACCTCCGGCACCCTTTCGGGAGGCGAGGCCCAGCGCGTGCGCCTCGGGCGTCAGCTCAGCTCGACACTCTCCGGCGTGCTCTATGTCCTGGATGAGCCGAGCGTGGGTCTGCACCCGCGCGATCACGGAAGGCTCCTGGACATCCTGATGCGCCTCCGGGACGCCGGGAACAGCCTCGTCGTGGTGGAACATGACAGGGCGACGATCCTTCGCGCCGATCACCTCATCGATATGGGACCGGGAGCGGGGACCCAAGGTGGAGAGGTAGTCTTTTCGGGGCCGGCCGACGAGATCGGCAATTGCCCGGACTCCCTTACCGGGCTCTATATCTCGGGAAAAAGACAAATCCCCGTCCCGAAGCGGCGGAGAAGAAGAGGAGATTTTTTTCGGCTCACCGGGGCAACCGGACACAACCTCAAGGATGTCTCCGCCGGTTTCCCCTACGGGTGCATGACATGCGTTACAGGCGTTTCCGGCTCGGGCAAGAGCACCCTGGTCCTGGACACCCTGCACCGGGCCCTGGCCAAAAAAATCTACAACATCGAAACCCATCCCGCCCCGTTCTCCCGTCTGGAAAACACGGAGCGGCTGAGAAAAGTGATCCTGGTCGATCAATCGCCTATCGGCAGGACGCCGCGCTCGATTCCCGCAACCTACACGGGGGTTTTCGGCCTCATAAGGCAGCTTTTCGCCCGAGTGCCTGAAGCCCGCGCCAGGGGATATTCGCCCGCCCGCTTCTCGTTCAATGCAAAAGGAGGCCGTTGCGAGCATTGCCGAGGCGAAGGCCTGCAACGAATCGAGATGTATTTCCTGCCCGATGTATACGTTACCTGCCCGGTTTGCGAGGGCGCCAGGTACAACCGCGAGACCCTGGACATTGTCTATCGGGGCTATACGATAGCTTCAGTCCTGGAGATGACGGTGTACGAGGCAGCGGCTTTTTTCGGAAATTTCCGAGCGATCCGCCACAAGCTCGATACTCTCATCGAAGTCGGGATGGGATACATACGGCTGGGTCAGCCGGCGACGACTTTTTCGGGAGGCGAGGCCCAGAGGATCAAACTTGCCGCGGAATTGAGCCGCCGCGGCCAGGGAAGCGCCCTCTACATTCTGGATGAACCTACCACGGGCCTGCATTTTGAAGACATCAGCAAGCTCCTGCACGTCCTCAATAGACTCGTGGACCAGCATAACACCATTATAATAATCGAACACAATCCGGATGTGATCAAATCCTCGGATTACGTAATAGATCTCGGCCCCGAAGGTGGAGAAGGAGGGGGAAGAATTGTCGCCGAGGGAACGCCGGAAGAGGTGGCCCGCTCGAAAAATTCCCATACGGCGGGGTATCTGCGGGAAGCCTTGGGGATGAACGGCCTCCGGGCGGCATTCTAATTCACGGTTTACTTCTTAGATTTTAGCATGTTAAGATCCTTTGCAGTTAAATTTTCAACTTTACTTCTCGCGAAGACGGCCTTTCTGGGGGACTTTGTATCGTTAGGATTATTTCTTAGTGAATCGAGCGCTCGCCGGACCTGGCCGGGGGGGGGGCTTTCTCCCCAAAACCGCCTGCCGTAAACAGGGTCTGAAATGACCAAGGATTAGCCATGAGACATGTTGTCATCGGCAATGGAATTTCGGGAATATCAGCGGTCGAGACAATTCGTGCCGTCGATCCTCAAGCCGGCATAACCCTGATTGCCGGGGAATCTTTTCCTCCGTACAGCCGGCCCATGATCAGCATGGTGCTCGAAGGCGCCGTGCGCGCCGACCGCCTCCCCTTGCGTCCGGAAAAGTTTTATGAATCCCTGCATATAGAACCGGCCATAGGGGAATGGGTCGCAAAAATCGATACCGGGAATCGCCTGGTTGAAACGGACCGCGGAAACAGGTTTCCCTACGATAGGCTGCTCATAGCGACCGGCGCCGATCCCCGCCCGCTGAAGGTGCCCGGGGCCAATCTGCCGAATGTGTTTTTCATGCGGACTCAGGCTCATGTGAAGGCAATGCTCGATGCCATAGAGGCAGGCGCGCGCAACGCAGTGGTGCTTGGCGGCGGGCTTGTCGGGCTCAAGGCCGCATACGGTCTTTTGCGCAGGGGACTCAATGTAAAAATGCTGATCCGCTCCGGTTATCCTCTTTCCATGCAAGTCGATGAATTCGCGGGAAAAATACTTCTACAGGAACTCGTGGACAGAGGGCTTGAAGTCCGGGTCGGGGCGGAGCCCGCTGCCTTCGAAGGAAACGGAAAAGTGAGGGAGGCCGTCCTGACGGACGGCACGAGGCTCCAGTGTGACATGGCGGTGATCGGAAAAGGGGTGAACCCCGCCGTATCTTTTTTGCCGAGGGACAAGATCAAGGTCGATCTCGGAATAGTGGTGGACGAACACCTGGAGACGAGTCTGCCTGGTGTTTTCGCAGCCGGGGACGTCGCCGAGCACTTCGATATTGCCAGGAAAACCCGCTGGGTCAATGCCATCTGGCCGGTTGCCGTCGAGCAGGGGCGCCTTGCCGGAATGAATATGGCCGGCAGGAAAGTCTCCTATCCTGGAAGTCTGGGCCGAAATGTGATCCGGATTTTCGGTACGGATGTCCTTACGGCCGGGCTGGTCAATCCTCCCGCGAACGGGGACTTCGAAAGCATACGTTCCTACGACGCCCACGCAAAGACTTACCGGAAGCTCGTTTTTCGAGGCGACAAACTTGCCGGCCTCGTGATGGTGAATCGTGTGGAACAGGGTGGCGTACTTATGTCCCTTATTCACAACGAAATACCTGTAAGGACCAGGGCGCCCCGCGAACGGTTGGTTGCCCCGTCCTTCAATTACTCTCAACTGCTGTTGAAGTGAGGTCCCCGGACCGATTCAGAGAAGCAAAGGAGGTCTTCCATGAAGGAAGTCGTTGTTCATCCGGAAAGATGCGTGGGCTGCAAGCTATGTATGCTGGCCTGCGCGACGGCCCATTCGAAAACGAAGAGCCTTTTGTCGGCGGTTTTGGAGGACCCGAAACCCCACCCCAGGGTTCACGTTGGAGCGGGAATTTACGGGGAAGGCTTCCCGAACCGATGCCGCCATTGCGATCCGGCCCCCTGTTTGCAAGGGTGCCTGCCAGGCGCCATCTATAGGTACGAACGCACGCAGTCGGTCCTGATCGATCCGGACCGGTGCATAAATTGCCTGTCGTGTGCGATGGCCTGCCCCTTCGGGGTCATCCGGTATCACCAGGACGCCCTGGCGATGCCCGGGAAAACCATTGCCATAAAGTGTGACAACTGCATGGAAAGACAGGCCAAGGGGATCATTCCGGCCTGCGTCGAGTCATGCATGACCGGGGCGCTGACCTTTGAGGAATGCAATGAATCGTTGCGCAAGAAGACGAAAGAGGTGGCAAGGCGGATGTCCCTCGGAGCCGAGGAGCGAACGTCCTCCGGGAGAGCCCCGGGATTTGCGCTGCTGAACGGCCTCAAGCAGGCCCAAACGGATGTTAACGAGCGTTTGCCACGGAGGGAGGCTCGACATGAGTAATATGGAAAAATTCGACATTCTGACAACCGCTGAAGATGCGAAACTGCTCCTCGCCAAGGCCGAGAAGGACGGAATCGAGACTGCCTGGGACAGGCATGAGGCCCAGTTGCCTCAATGCGCCTTCTGTGAAATGGGACTGAGCTGCCGGATCTGCTCCATGGGCCCATGCCGGGTGGACCCCTTCGGAGAGGGTCCGCAACGGGGGGTTTGCGGCGCCGATGCCGATATCATCGTATCCCGCAATCTCGTCAGGATGATAGCCGCTGGATCGGCTTCACATTCCGACCACGGCCGGGACCTCATAGAAGTGCTGTTAAAGGTTGCCGAAGGCAATGCCCCAGGGTATTCCATCCGGGATGCAGGCAAGCTCAAACTCCTTGCCGCGGAATATGGGGTCGCGGTTGACGGCAGGGATGTTCAGCAGATCGCCAAAGATCTCGCCTATTCCATGCAGGAAGATTTTGGAACCCGCCGGGAAGGCCTGACCCTGCTGGCACGCGCTCCCGCCAAACGCCGGGAGATATGGAAAAAACTCGGCATCACCCCGCGGGGCATAGACCGTGAGACTTCAGAGGCCATGCACCGAACCCACATGGGGGTCGATAACGACTGGGTCAACCTGCTGCTGCACGGAATGCGCAATGCCCTTTCCGACGGCTGGGGCGGTTCGCTCATAGCCTCCGAACTCTCGGACGTCCTTTTTGGCACCCCGCAACCGGCCATGAGCCAGGTAAATCTGGGGGTAATGAAGGAAGATCAGGTAAATATCCTGGTCCATGGGCACAACCCGATCGTTTCGGAGAGCATTCTCTGTGCGTGCGCCGAACCCGAACTCATCGAGTTCGCAAAAACCAGGGGCGCAAAGGGGATCAACCTGGCCGGACTATGCTGTACCGGAAACGAGCTTCTGGCGCGCCACGGTATCCCCATGGCGGGAAATCATCTGATGACGGAACTGGCCCTTGCCACCGGGGCCGTGGAAATGATGATCGTGGATTACCAGTGCATCATGCCTTCCGTGAGTACGGTCGCCAAATGCTACCACACACACATGATCTCGACGAGCAACAAGGCTAAGTTCCCTGGAATGGTCCACCGGGAGTTCAGCCCGGAAAACGCGTTCGAGACTTCCAGGGCGCTCGTCATGGAAGCCGTGGATAACTTCTCGAACCGCATTACCGATAAGGTCTACCTGCCGGTCAAGCCTGTCGAGTTCATGACCGGATTTTCCGTGGAATCTGTCCTGGGGGCGCTCGGAGGCAAGCTGGACCCGCTCATCGAAGCGATTAAGGCCGGGAAGATTCGGGGGGCCGCGGGCATCGTCGGCTGCAACAACCCCAAAATCCGGCAGGACTATGGGCACGTGGCGATGGCGCGCAAGCTGATTGAAAACGACATCCTGGTGATCGACACGGGATGCGCGGCTGTGGCAAACGCAAAGGCAGGCCTGGAAAGCTCGGACGCAATCCGCTTCGCAGGCCCCGGCTTGAGGGAAATCTGCGGGGCGCTGGGCATTCCACCCGTCCTTCACTTCGGAAGCTGCGTCGATAATGCCCGTATCCTGGTGCTCGCTGCAGCCCTCGCAAATGCGCTTGGGGTTGATATCAGCGATCTGCCGCTGGCAGGGGCGGCCCCTGAGTGGTATTCGGAAAAGGCCGTCGCAATCGGCGTCTACTTTGTTGCATCCGGTGTCTTTACCGTACTCGGTCCCACGCCTCCGGTGATGGGAAGCATGAACGTGGTGAAGCTCCTCACCCAGGGTCTTACGGATGTCGTCGGCGCTGCTTTTGCCGTGGAACCCGATCCCGAAAAGGCGGCCCTGCTGATGCAGCGGCACATCGAAACAAAACGAAAGGCCCTCGGATTGTCCCATCTCCCTGTGTAGCCGGCCTGCACGGGGAACGAAGATGGAAATACCAGGTTTCGCCGGAAGCACAAAGAGCGCGGAGAGTTTGCCCTGCTCACCACCTCCGTCCGGCGGAACCTGGAGACCGATGTCGCGCTGGGCGTCGCGGCACACGCACGTGCGTGCGCGCGCTTCGCGGAAACCCGCGTGTTTGTTTCGCTTGGTTGACAGTTTTGTACTTTTTTCTCTCAAAACCTTCTGATAATTCTGCTTAACGGCTTTTCAATTGTTTCTTTTTGCCTATAATGCCCATCAGCTTTCGATTGATTTAGGGCTCAAGGCATCACCAAACCGTTTCACCGCAGTTGCTTCTCTGTCTTTTTTTGCTGGAGGTCTTGCACGTGGCCAAATCTCGAACCTCAAATTCGCGGAAAGACAGCTCTCTTCCCGGCGTTTTCGCGAAGGGCCTTCCGGACGTAAATACTCTCGAGGCAGGCTTGCGCCAACTAACGGACATTATCGATTTTCTTCCCGACGCAACTTTCGTCATAGACTGCCGCGAAAAGGTGATCGCCTGGAATAAAGCCATAGAAAAAATGACCGGAATACCAAAAGAAGAAATTATCGGGAAAGGAGACCACGCCTACGCCGTCCCATTTTATGGCAAACCCGGGCCGATGTTGATCGATTTTGCCTTAAACCCCGGTGCAGCCGGCGCCGACGAGCGCGATTCCATTGTAAGAGATGCCGAAGTCCTCTTCATCGAAACATTTGTCCCAACGATCAATGGTGGACAGGGAGCTTACCTGTCGGGTACCTCCTCCCCTCTGTATGACAGCGGTAAAAACCTGATCGGTGCAATTGAATCCATCCGGGACATCACGAACCACAAGAAGCTGGAGCAAAAGCTCTATCAGAGGGAAAAAGATCTCGAGGACAAAGCCGGACAACTCGAGGAAACCAATACGGCCCTGAGAGTCCTTATCAGGAGCAGGGACGACGACCGCAAAAAGCTTGAAAACGATATTCAGGCAAATTTAAAGAAATTGATTCTGCCATACCTGGATAAAGTCAAAAAAGGCAGACTGGACCAGGATCAACAGACTTATCTGGAACTCATCGAGTCTTCTTTGCAAAAGATCTTTTCTCCATTCATCGCGAATATGAACTCTGCCTTCAATTTCCTTACCCCGATGGAAATCGACGTAGCCAATCTCATAAAGGAAGGAAAAACAGGCAAGGAAATAGCATCCCTGCTTGGTATAGCCTACAAAACCGTCGAGACCCACCGCTATAAACTCCGCAGGAAACTCGGTATCCAAAACGAGAAGGTAAACCTCCGATCTTTCCTCCTTTCAATTACGCAAAACACTTAGTACGGCATAAGTGATTACTAAGTGTTTTTCCAGTGTCAACCGTTGTCCCAATATTGCCGATATCATTTCAAACCAATAATTTTGATATCAATTTGTTGAGGGAGGCACACGTGGGTGCAATGGGAGCGTCACCGGATCAATCGGCAGCAGATTCACGTGAAGGAAAATACCTGACTTTTTCGGTTGGGGATGAGAGCTACGGAATAGGCATTCTTAAGGTCAAGGAAATCATCGGGGTTATGCGAATAACTCCGATTCCGCAGACTCCCCCGCATGTAAGGGGCGTCATAAACCTGCGAGGAAAGGTGATTCCGATTATTGATTTTCGCATTCGGTTCGCAATGGATGAAACAGACTACACGGAACGGACGTGCATCATCGTTGTGGAAATCGATTCCTGTTCGGGCAGGATCCATATCGGTATCATCGTTGATTCGGTCTCTGAGGTGATAAATATCAAAGGTCATGAAATAGAAGACACTCCGAGCTTTGGTGACACTTCGGATACGGATTACATTCTTGGAGTGGCCAAGACTGCTGGAAAGGTAACGATCCTGCTGGACATTGACAAATCCATGTGCACGGATCAATTCCTTATTTCCAGCGCTGCGTGATGCCGGGGCCGGAGGCTGGGCATTTCTAATCAAAATGGGCTTTTTTACTTTTCAGGGTTTCCAGTTGCCACAAGGTTCGGGAGAATTAGGATATGAAAAAACTCAGTATGGGGGTAGGAAGCAGAATCTTCATCGGCTCTATCGCTCTGATACTCATAGGGGCTGTAATAGGGGCTGCCGGGTTCTTGAGCTTGGGCAGGGTGACGACTGCCGGACATGTCAATGTGTCGTCCGAGGAGGTTAGAAGTAAAGTCCTTGAAGCAAGAGTCCTTGAGAAAGGATATATCAATAAAAAAGATGAAGAAAGCTATAACAAACTGATGCGATGCCTGGACGAACTCGCCTCTCTTACTTCAGCCCTGCAGGCCAGGACAGGACAGAGCGGCGCAGTGATGGAAATCGCCTCCGCTCAGCAGGACTATAAGCAGGCAATGGCTGAAATAAGAAGGCTGGAGGAAGATGATGCGAAAGCGCTGAAAGACCTCCAGAATGCGGGGAATGAAATTGCCGCCATCGCCGAAGATGAAGCCACAAAGGCAAATTCGGCCACAAAAAGTCAGGTCCTCGCGAACAACGAGAAAGAGCTCAAGGATTACTCGCAAAAAGAAATCATGAACATAGTTACGATTGGATACAATGTTCTCCAATTTTATCATGACCGGGGTATGTCCAAAGAGGACGCCCTTGAAACCATCCGCAATCTTCATTTCGATGGGGCCAATTACTACTTCGTCGTTCAGGAGGATTTGACCCTTGTAGCTCATGGAAGTGACCGGTCTTTTGAGGGGAAAGACTTTGGAGTCATCCAGGACAAGAAAACCGGCAAGACATTCATGAAGGATGTAGTGAAGGGAGCGATGGAAAACGGGGAATCCACTACCGAATACTTTTGGAACAAGCCGGGTATGGGAGATTCCGTCTTCCCGAAAGTCACCTGCGGAAAGTACTTTAAGCCCTGGGGCCTGGTTATTTGCGCCGGCGTATACGTCGACGATGTCGACAAACAGGTTGCCAAAACCGCGGAAACCATCGAGGCTGGTCTGAATAAGCTGCAACAGGCAAACGACATGACGGCCCTGATGCTGCGGGCCAGGCTGAATGCGACCTATTACTGTGCCTTTGGACTGAACTCGGATAAGGTGCCCGAAAACGTTGCAAAGTTGAAGGGACTTGCCGTATCCGATGATGGACTGAAACGAAAGGCCGATGCTTATCTGGAAGCCTTTAACCGCCGGGTGCGCAACAATGACGCCCGGCAAAAAGACATCAATCAGATCGATGGGCTGGCCGGGAAAACATTAAAAATCGCCGGTGAGATAGGCGGCAATGCAATTAGCGCGTTCACGGACAGCGTGACAACCGGGCGGCAGTTCATTATCGGCTTCGTACTGGCCGGCGCTCTTGTCGGACTGCTTTTCGCCTCCTTGCTGACAAGGGGAATCACCGCTCCTATCAAGCGAATTGTCAACGGGTTGACCGAATCCTCCGACCAGGTTTCGGCGGCATCCAGCCAGGTTTCAGGCGCCAGTCAGGAACTGGCGGAAGGGTCCTCGGAGCAGGCCGCCGCCATTGAGGAAACATCCTCATCTCTTGAAGAGATGTCCTCCATGACCAGGCAAAATGCCGATAACGCCCGTCAGGCCGAAGCCCTGATGGCTGAAACCGGCCATGTGGTCTCAAACGCTAACGACTCCATGGCCCAGCTTACGGCCTCCATGTCGGAAATCTCGAAGGCAAGCGAGGAGACCTCCAAGATAATCAAAACGATCGACGAAATTGCCTTTCAGACAAACTTGCTGGCGCTGAACGCGGCGGTGGAAGCTGCAAGGGCGGGCGAAGCCGGGTCCGGATTTGCCGTTGTGGCCGACGAGGTAAGAAACCTCGCCATGCGGGCCGCTGATGCCGCGAGGAATACGGCCGACCTTATCGAAGGCACCGTCAAAAAGATACAGGAAGGCTCCGAAATAGTTGAAAAGACGAGCACCGAGTTCGCGCGTGTGGCAGCCGGTTCGATAAAAATGAGCGAGTTGGTAGGGGAGATAGCTGCGGCATCCGGTGAACAGTCCCTGGGAATAGAACAACTCAATAAGGCCGTGAGCGAGATGGACCAGGTCGTCCAGCGCAATGCAGCCAATGCGGAAGAGTCTGCATCGGCTTCTCAGGAAATGAACGCCCAGGCCACCCAGATGAATGGATTCGTCAACGACCTTGTGTCCATAGTGGGCGGATCGAGCGGCGGCGCGCATGGAAGAAGCAAATCGATGTTGGGAAAAACGGGAACCGGAAAAACCACCCGAAGCCCAATCAACACTCTTGCGGCCAATAAGCAAAAAATGGGAGCCACTGTGCCCAAAAGCGAAGCAAAAGCCCCCAACCCTTTCAAAGTGGGAGAAGAAGCTGAGCCGGAGCCGTTGAGCCCCGGCATCTTCTAAATGCCGGAATCGGATATTTTTTCACTGGACCTCCCAAGGTTTTGTTTTCCACTTTGGGAGGTCTTTCTATCTCCGGAGCCCTCCCTGCAAAGCCTCGGGGGCAGCATTTGATTGCTGCCCGAAAATCCACCGCACTCCCCGATTAAAGGCTTTTCGCGGCAGTCGAAACCGGCCGGACGACCTTGAGCGGGCGTGACGCCCCGAAAAGGCCCTCGTTTTTATTGAAGGCGCGATTGGAAGGTTGCTCGTGAAAGTTGCCCTGACAAGTGTTATATGAACGAAAAACATGGTTGAGTCCCTCCTGCGCGGCTCGACATTTTCTTTGCAAAACAGTTTCGCCATGCCGGCAGGAACTTCTGCTGACATGCTTCGGAACCACGGCCGGCATGAGCGGGTCAACAGGGGGTTATGCAATGAGCCGAATTCTGCTGATAGATGATGATACTGAACTGTGTGACTTGTTAACCGACTACCTCAGACCTGAAGGGTTCGAGATCACCCCGGTTCATGACGGCGTGCAGGGATTGCAAACCGCGATAGCCCAGGCGGAGCAATACGATCTCATAGTGCTCGATATAATGCTTCCAGGTATGAATGGTTTCGAGGTCTTGCGGCGTCTGCGCTCTCAGTCCGACACGCCTGTCCTCATGCTGACGGCCCGCGATGAGGAAGTGGACCGCATTGTGGGGCTCGAAATGGGTGCGGATGACTATCTGGCAAAGCCGTTCAACCCGCGCGAACTCATTGCACGCGCCCGCGCCATTCTGCGCCGGACCAAAGACCTCCATGACAAGAGCGCCACCCATTTGGCGCCCACTAAGATCGCCGTCGGCGATATCGAACTGGATACCGGGACACGGGTCGTGCGCCGCAACGGCGAGCACCTCGAATTAACCTCCGTCGAGTTTAGCTTCCTCGAGATCCTGCTTAGGGCCGCCGGTCATGTCGTAACGCGCGAACGACTGGCCGAGGGCGTTCTCGGCCGCAGTCTCACCGCGTACGACAGAAGTGTGGACGTACATCTAAGCAGCCTTCGAAAGAAACTTGGACATAAATTCGGCGAAATTGAACGGATCAAAACAGTGCGCGGTGTCGGCTATATTTATGCAAACCCGTCTCAGCCGCTCAAGGATGCGATTTTGCAGTGATCCGGCCTTAAGTGCAGGGGACCTCGATGCGAAGCCTTTTTGTGAAAATTTTCCTCTGGTTCTGGGTTGGAATGGCGCTGGTCAGCTTCGTCTCACTGATATCGGCTGTGGCAACGGAGTCGTCCCCATTTCTGTCCGTGCCATGGCTCAAGTTTCTTGTGCGCCCGCCCGTCGAGGGCCAGATGAAAATGGAATCCGGCCTTTTCGCCGGTCATTCGATGGGCGTCATGGGCAATTGCGTCAGACTCTCAGGCCAAAGCGCAATTGAGATCTACGAACGTTACGGAAAAACGGCCCTGTTCGATTACCTCGATGGACTCGAAAAAGCGGTCCGAATCCACATTTTCCTGTTCGATGCACACAGGGACGAGATAACCGGGGGGCCGATTCCTGAAGAGGCAGGCGAGCTGACTTCCCATCCTCAGAGCGACGGATTGGATTTCAAAAGATCCGGCGACTCGATTTTTATGGCTCAACAGCTCACCGGTTCGCGGGGCGAAGAGTATGCACTCATCGCCAGGCTTCCTGCCCGACATTTTATCTCACGGAATTACAGCTTTCTGGCAATGAACCTGACTTTCATCCTTATCACCGCCGGAGCGGTCTGTTACTGGCTCGCAAGGTATATTTCCAACCCGATTTGCAGACTCGGCGCAGCCGCAAGGCGCCTGGCCGACGGGGACCTCAAGGTGCGTGTCGGGGCTCTTTTGTGCAAACGCCGTGACGAAATAGCAGACCTCGGCAAGGATTTCGACATGATGGCCGAGCGCATCGAGTCCTTGATGATCTCTCAAAAACGCCTGCTTCGCGATATCTCCCATGAGTTTCGCTCGCCGCTTACTCGGTTGACCCTTGCTCTGGAGATTGCGCGTCAGCGCGGAGGGCAGGATGCCGTCAACGCGCTGGCGCGAATCGAACTGGAGGCCCAGAGGCTTAATGCGCTTATCGGCAACCTGCTTATGCTGGCCCGCCTCGAAAGTGGTGTGGAGGAAGTGGACGGGGACCCGGTCAACATGAGCGAACTGATAGAAGAGTTGGTGACTGACGCCGCCTTCGAGGCCGGCGGACGTAATTGCTCCGTGCGGGTTGTCTCGACGGGGAATTGTTTCGTCTTGGGGACAAAAGAATTACTTCGCAGTGCCGTCGAAAACGTCTTGCGAAACGCGATCCACTACACGGCTGAAAACACCGAAGTAACGGTTGCACTGCGATGCAGGATGGAGGGGAACGCTCGGCGCGCAACAATCGAAGTGCGAGACAAGGGGCCGGGGGTCCCGGAAGAATCACTGCCCAATCTTTTCTACCCATTCTACCGGGTCGGGGACGCCCGTGACAGAAAGCAAGGGGGAACGGGTTTGGGGCTGGCTATCACAGAGCGGGCCGCCAGGCTGCACGGCGGTAATGTGAAGGCAGCTAACGCACCCGGTGGAGGACTTATCGTTACCTTCGATCTTCCTGCAAAGAGTTCAGGCTGATCGTCTGATGGAGTCCTGAAGAAGACTTGTCGATCTCCAGCATGTGCGCGGCGGCGGCGCCGCAACCGGGCATCCCGTTAAAGAGCTTTGCACATCAAATGGCGCCCCAGGAATTTATCCCCCATGTTGCTGTAGAAGGGCTGAAAACCAAAATCGACGAATCCCATTCTCTGATATAGAGAACGAGCCGGATTGCCTTCGAACACCTCGATCAATGCCAGACGCAACCCGTACCAGGCTTTTCCTCTCGCCAGCAGTGCCTGTAATAGCAAAGACCCTACACCCAAATTGCGGTGGGACTTGGCGACGATAATCGAAAACTCCGCTTGATGCATGATCTTGCGGTATTCCGGCAATACAAGACCGGCGATGCCGCAGGGTTGCCCGTCGCATTCAGCGGTAAGCACCACTTGTCGCCGCAGGAAACTGAACACGAACCGCGCTGCTTTGTCGATCTCATCTTCGGAACTCAATGGGAACCAGCGCAGTACCTCAGGGTCTGCGACCCAGCGTTTCCAATGCTCCATGTCTGCTTCGACGGAAAGTCGGATAGCTAATCCACCGATCATGCTCGTTTCCTCTAAAAAAGCGAGGGCTGGTTGATAAAATATGCAGGGTTAATTCGATTTCCTCCTGCTGAATCCCGGCCTCGGCACCCTCCCTCACATAGCTGACTCATGCTACGAGGTCAATCGAATTGCCTGAGGTCGAACTGTTCGACTCTGAGAATCAGTTCGATTCACACCGTTTGTCGAGGAAATGCCGGGTACTGACATGGGACTTTTCCTTTCCGTGTCGTTGTTATACGCAAACAGACAACAACGCTTGGGGCCTTTTCGAAACCCCGGCCATATTGGAGCAAGTATCGGCAAGTTCTCGTCAAAATGTGTGTAAAGTTTTGTCTATATTAGGCAAATTAATGTTAACCCAAAGAACGGAGGCGCAAAGGAAATCCGCGCCCCGTAAGGTTCGAAAATTGACGCCGGCGGCGCGGAAGGGGGCCGGCCCTGAAAGGAGTGCCGGGCCGACCCCGGTGGGGGGGTGGAGAGCTGGTCCGGATCTAAGTCAACGATCCATTCCGAGGCTCTCCCGGTTCGCAGAAACGAGAGCACGTGAGAAAAGGAGAAGGGCAAAGGATTCTCACGATACTCTCTCAAAGCTTAGTCGTTGTGGTGCCTGGATTCTTCCTCGTGGCGAGCTTTCCATGATTCACGAATTTGCTCGGCCTTGGCGCGCTGCTCCGGGGTCAGGACCGCATACATCATGGATTTCATGCGCTCCTTCTCCACGATCAGCTCGGTTATGGTATCGCTCTGCCCTTTCGCAACCGCCCTAACCTTGGCTTCGTCAAATTGACCGCTCTTTCTGAGAGTGCGGAGCTGATCGCGCCCCTCCATGAGTTTTTGGACAAGTGGTTTCATTTTTGCGCGTTCGTCGAGCCTGATGGAAAACATCTCTTTCTTTTGCGCGTCAGTCAAATTGAGCTTTTTCCACAAATGGTGATGCCCGCCATGATGTTTCCAATGCTCCCCGCACTGACATTTAGCGGCGCCTGTATCTTGCGCGCCGGCCGCAATGGAGTTGAAGAAAAACCATGATCCCATCATCCATACTGTCGCCACCAACGTTACGACAAACCCGGTAAATAATCTTTTCATATCGTTTCTCCTGTGTGTTTTAATGATCCATCGATGATGTATATATATCGTAGGCCTTCGGCAAGGTCGAGTTAATATTGGTTAATACTGGTAAAGTTTTGTAAAGTAATACTTGTTAAAACATAAATGCAAATTCTTACCATCACTATAAGCGCCTGTTTATTAATCGATACCTTATATTGCTTGCTTAAACAGGGGTTGGCCCGGTTAGGATACTATTGACCCAGGTCTTTCACAGAAGTGCGGTGGAAAGGCTTCTACCGCTTTCTACGATCAAAAACGCTCTTGACAAGTCCCTTTAATATTTATATTGTATGTATAATTCCTGAAAAGCCAAACCCGGTGCGAGCCGGGGACGGAAAGCCAACGGGTCTCGTGAGAGGCGGCCGGGTTGCCTGGAAAATGGCAGTAGGCCTTTTCAATTCTTTACGAATGACCTGCTTTGGCTCAGGATGCAGCATGTCGGATCTTGTCCGAATAACCAGGATTGATACGCCCTATTCAACCGGCGCCGACCCCTCCGGCCTGGCGCGAAGTATGCCCGGCAACCAGTTCGGGGATACGGTGCAGATCTCCAGGGAAGCATACGAAAAATCCAGAGAATATATGATGCGGCTGAAAGACGATGCATCCTCGGATCAATCCTCTTCGCAGCCTCAAACCGGAAATGACCTCGAAATACTTAGCCTGCCCCCTGACGCAACAAAGGACCAGATCCGCAAAGCATACCTGGGCGCCATCAAGATGTATCACCCCGATAAATTTGCGGGCCTCTCTTCGGAATTTCGAACACTCGCGGAAGAAAAGAGCAAACAGATCAACCTCGCCTATCAAAAACTGACGGGAATATAATCCAGGCGCCGGCCCACCCCCGGACAACAACCGCAACGGGCTCGGGCCCTTGCTGGATTTTTCTCATTCTGCCGGCATGCGCATTCGTGCACCGGCCAGCCGATCCATGAAAATTTACAATAGCAAATAATTTTATTTCAGTTTGACTCCACTTTTGCCGATTTCACTATAGCTTGGACTCATTTTAGAAAGAGTACCCGATCGGGACCGCCTGCGAGACGGTTTCCCGGGGCAAACGGCAGATTCGCTACATCAAAGGAGAATGCGGTGTCATCGACAACTTCTTCTACGTCCACCCTCAGCCTGAGCGGCCTTGGAACAGGCATTGATTGGCAGAGCATAGTGACCGAGATGGAAACGGCTGACGAGGCCGCCCTGACTCCTTACAACAATCAAATAACGACGGACCAAAACGAAATCTCCGCCTGGCAGAGCTTGGCGTCACAGTTGACCAGCCTCGACACTGCCTCGAGCACTCTCGATAGCGCTACGGCCATGGACCTGTATACCGCCACGGTGGGGTCCTCTTCAAGCACCAGCGCTTCATCGCTGCTTTCGGCCACTGCATCCTCTTCAGCCGGCACAGGCAGCTATAGTGTAGTGATCAACAACACCGCGCAGGCGGAAAAACTCGCCTCGGCCTCATTTTCATCAAACTCGTCCGCTCTTGGTATCTCCGGGACCATCCTGGTAAACGACCAGGCCGTTCAGATCCAGTCCACGGACACCCTGCAGGATTTAGAGTCGAACATCAACGCCCTGGATTCCGGCACTAACGCTTCGGGCGTAACGGCCAGCATCTTTCAGAGCTCTTCGAATACGTACCGGTTGGTGCTGACAAGTGATACTACGGGAGCCTCCGGGATTTCCCTCCAGAACGGCTCTGCTTTGGATACGCTGGGAAGCCTTGGATTCAACGGAACCGGGACAAGCATTAAAAACTCGATAACCGGAGGGGCCGAAAGCGACGCTTTCACCAGTTCTTCCACCGCGGTTGAGGCCCTGCTCGGAAATTCAGGTGAGGACCTCTCCGGCACTGTTACCATAAACGGAAAATCCGCTACTATCGACTTGAGCGACAGCCTGTCGACCATAAATTCCACCCTGCAGGCGGCCGGCATTTCCTCTTCCATCGTATCATCCACCAGTGGCTCAAATACGACCTATAGCCTTGAGATCGAGGGTATGACCAGTTGGGCGGACGACAACAATGTGCTGCAGTCCCTGGGCCTGATCCAGGGAAACAGGACCGATGAGGTCGGAGTTACCGGAAGCGCCGCCAATACGACGGACGGTTCGACCCCGATCACCTCTTCCACCCTGATCACTGATATATACGGATACAATCAATACACGTCCGGAGACAATATCGCCATTTCCGGAACGACCCACGACGGGAGCGCTGTTTCCGCCGATTTCGCAATAACTGACACTACGACCGTCGGGGACCTCCTTAGCGAGATTCAGAGCCAGTTCGGCAACGTCACCGCCTCGGTCAACTCCAGCGGGCAAATCCAGGTCGTAGACAATGCAACCGGGACAAGCCAGCTCTCCGTCAGTCTCAATGCTTCCCTCACGGGGGGCGCTAGTGCCGGGACGCTGAGTTTCGGGTCTTTCGGACAGGTCGGGACGATCTCCCAGGCCGTGCTGCAACAGGGTGCGAATGCCTCCTTCACGGTGGACGGCATGAGTATGACCAGTTCGACAAACAATGTTACGACCGCCATCTCCGGCGTTACGCTGAATCTGCTCGGAGCGGACCCGAAGACGACCCTGACCGTCAACGTCAACCACGACGTGTCGGGAATCGAAAGCGAGATCAATGGCATGATCAGCGCCTATAACGACGTCATGTCCTACATCAATACACAAATGTCCTACAATACGACCACCAATACGACGGGCGGCGTCCTATTCGGCAACAGCACCCTGACATCGATAAAACAGCAACTCCAGTCCTCGATATTGGATCAGGTGGGCACGGGGACTTTCCAGTATCTCAGTCAAATTGGAATCAGTCAGGCCGGTAATGCTCAACTCAGTCTCAATACGACCACGTTCGAAAGCGTGCTCTCGAGCAATTTCAATGATGTGGCCGGTATGTTTACGGACTCGGCCACCACCAGCAATAGCGCGTTCCAATACGTCTACAACAACGGCAGTACTCAATCGGGTACCTATACCATCAGTATCAGCCAGGCTGCGGGAACAAATCAAAGCGTCGCGGGTCAGATCGACGGATACGACGCCACCGGCAGTGGCAATATCCTCACTCTCGACAATGCTTTAAGCAATGCAAACGGCCTTCAGATCAGCTACTCCGGGACGACTGCGCCGGCAAGCGCAACCATTACGGTGAACCGCGGAATTGCGAGCCTTATTGACAGCCTTACTCAGGAATTTACCAATTCTACGAACGGGTCGATTACTACCCAGGAAAGTGGGCTCCAGACCAGCATAAGCCATATCAATCAGCAAATAAGTAGTATGCAGACCAATATCAACCTGCAGATCTCAAATCTCACATCAGAGTTCGAGAACATGGACGTCACTGTGGCCAAATTGGATGAGATGCAAAGTTACCTGACTACTCAATTTGCGGATTTGTCGACATCTTATTGATGGTGTTCCTATTCCGTTTGTATCGTTCCAAAAGAGTTATTGGAGCAAAAAATAAGGCGGCGCGAAGCCCGGCAGTCCTGCGGTTCATGCTTCCTTCAACAGGCCGGTCTTGTCCGTTTTCTCCCAGGGCAGGTCCAGGTCAAGCCGGCCTACATGCCCATAAACCGCGAGCTTCTGGTAGAACCCTCCCTTGCTCCTGGCCGGGAGCCTTCGAAGCTGGAAATCTCTCACTATGGCCGCCAGCCGGAAATCGAAATGTTTTTCGAGAAGCGATGTCAGTTCATCGTCCTGGATTTTGCCGGTCCCGAAAGTCTCCACCTGCACGCTCTCGGGGTTCGGCCGTGAAATCGAATAGCTCAACTGGACCTCGCACTCATCTGCCAGCCCCGCGGCCACCAGGTTCTTGGCGGCATACCTGGCGGCATATGCCCCCACCCTGTCGATGCGAAGCGGGTCTTTCCCGCTGAGAGCGGCGCCCCCGTGCCTCGAGTAGTCGCCATAGGTGTCTATGGCGTTTTTCCTGCCGGTCAGACCTGAATGGACCGACGGACCTCCGAGGTGAAAAACCCCCTCCGGGTTTATGAATATCCCCGTCCTGCCGTCAGGCCTCAGCGGCTCGTCCCGGAACACATGGTCGATGACGGCATCCCTCAGATCGGCCCTGAGCCTGTTAAGCTCGGGTTTTTCCAGTTCCTTCTGGCTGGCCGTGATGGTAATGCTGTGAATGCGGGCGGGTTTTCGGTCTCTGTATTCGACCCCCACATCGGTCTTAGCTTCCGGGCAAAGGTAGGGCAGCGTTTTTTCCTTTGCCAGCGCGGCCATGCGTCTCGACAGCTTGTGGGCAAGCCAGATGGGAAGAGGCATAAACGCATCGTTCTGCCGGCAGGCGAAGCCGAACGTCGTGACCTGGTTTCCTGCCGGTATCTTTCCCATCTCTGCGGCACTCAGCTTTCTTTCGTCGAACCGGTAGACCGGGTCAAGAGGTAGCTCTTTTATACTCGTCAGCACGCTCGAAGTTTTCGGGTTGAAATCGGCCCCCTCGTATCCGACCCTCCCGATCACCTTCCGGGCGATTTCGGAGAGACTGAAGGCGGCCTGTGAAGCAAACCTCGCTGCTATGAATACTATCGAGGCAGCGATAGAACACTCGGCGATCACCCTGGAGTAGGGGTCCTGCTCCAGGAAGTGGTCCACTATGGCATCGCTGATGATATCGCAGAGTTTGTCCGGGTTGCCCTCCGTTACCGATTCCGAAGTAAGCATGAAGTTTTTTTTCATCTCTTTTGCCCGTTGTTTTCCGAATTCGGACCAAACTTAAACCCCTTCGTCGCTTCGTTCACAAGGAGCGGCCAAATCGAGCTGATCGCGATTATGGCGCCATCGAACAGGCTTATCGGCGAAGTGCCGAGAAGGTTGCGCAGCCATGGGACCGTTAAAGTGAGCAGTTGCAGGCCGAAGGAGCCTCCAAGCGCAAGGGTGAGATACCTGTTAGGGGGGAGTTTCTCCTTATCATAGATGCCCACCACGTCGGAGCGGCAGCTTATCGCGTGGAGCAGTTGGGCAATGGTGAGACTCTGGAAAGCCAGGGTGGACGCCCTCGGTCCGATTCCGTAGCGGGCCAGGCCCACCCCGTAGGCGCCCAGGGCCGCAAGGCTGATTGTACCGGATTCGAACCCTATCCGCTTGAAATCCGACCTCTTGATGATCGGCTCTTTCGGATCTCGAGGAGGCCGGTCGAGTATCCCGGGCTCCGGGGCCTCCAAAGCCAGGGCGAGGCTGGGGAAGATATCCGACAGCAGGTTTATCCAAAGAAGCTGCATCGCCCCCAGAGGATAGCCCATGCCGGCCGCCCCCGCCACGAACATTACCAGGATTTCGCTGAAATTGGTCGAGAGGATGAAATGCAGCGATTTTTTTATGTTATCGTAGATTGTTCTGCCATGGCCGACCGCCAGGATCATCGTTTCCAGATTATCGTCCTGGAGCACTACGTCCGCCACTTCCCGCGCGACGTCGGTCCCGCCGCGGCCCATGGCGATCCCGATGTCGGCGGCCTTGAGCGCCGGCCCGTCGTTTATGCCGTCTCCGGTCATCGCCACTACTTTTCCGTCTTTCTGGAGCGCCTGGACTATCTGCAGCTTGTGGGCCGGACTCACCCTGGCAAATACGTGCACCCTTTGCGAAAGCCCCCTCAGGGCCTCCGGATCGAGGTCGGTAAGGCTCGTCGAATCCAGAATCTCCAGCGAACCCTCACGGCTCAAACCCAGCGCTTTGCCGATTGCATATGCCGTAGGGCTCTGGTCGCCGGTCAGCATGATGGTGTCTATCCCCGCGCGGTGGAAACGGCCCACAAGCTCCCTCATTCCGCAACGCAGCGGGTCCTCCATTCCAATAAGACCAAGCCATGTCAGGCCGCTGAGTCTTTCCAGAACTTCCTCGTCATTGTCCGTCTGGCATGCAAAGCCAAGAACGCGCAGCGCCTCGCCCGCCATGCGCTCGTTCTCGAGCTCTATTTTCGAGATGTCCTGATCGCTGATCGGGAGCCTTTGACCACCAACAAGTTGAGTGTCGCACATGGCGAGCACTTCCACCGGATTTCCCTTTACGGCCAGAAATCTCCTGGTCGCCCCGGCGGTATGCAGGGTAGCCATGAAATGGCGGTCTTCACTGCGGAACTTCGTCCGCAGCCAGGGATACTGCTCGCGGATAACCGTCGTGCCCAGACCGGCTCGAACCGCGAATTCGAGCAGTGCTTTTTCGGTCGACGATCCCTTTTCAGCCTCTTTTCCGCTGTCTTCCCCGCACAGGATACAGACCTTCGCCAGTTGCACAAGCTCGGGGCTGTTGCGCATACTGATTTTCCGGGCGCCGCGGAAAAGACCGCCCGATTTCAACTCTATAGCCCGATTTCCGGAAAATATCTTGGTTACCGACATGCGGTTTTCGGTTACGGTCCCCGTCTTGTCGAAGCAGATTGTCTGGACCTCTCCAAGCGTCTCCACGGCCTCCATGTCGCGAACAATCACCTGCTGTGCGTTCAATTTGCGGATACCCAGCGCAAGGGTCGTCGTGGCCACTGTCGGCAGCCCCTCCGGGACCGCGGCTACGGCAAGGGATATGGTCGTCTTGAGAATCGCCGTAAGGGCCGTCCGCCTGATCAGCCCCATCAGGAATACAAGCCCGCAAACAGTCCCACACACCAAAACCAGTTGATTGCCGACCGTGTTTAGCTGCCTTTCCATCGGGGTCTGGGGGGCCGTGGTCTCACCGATCATCGCCTGGAGCTTTCCGAATTGCGTAAAGCACCCCGTTGCGACCACCACCCCAAGCCCCTGTCCTCCGGTGACGAGCGTGCCCATATAGCAGATGTTTTTGCGGTCGGCCAGGGGGATGTCGGCTCCTTCGAGCGCTTGCGCTTCCTTGAACACGGCAACGCTCTCGCCGGTCAGGCTCGATTCATCGACACTCAGGCGGGTCGCCTCCAGGAGCCTGCAATCGGCCCCTACATAGGTCCCGGGCTCCAGGATCACCAGGTCTCCGGGGACGACGTTCCGGGCGGCGATACGCTTCCTGGCGCCCTCCCGGACTACTACGGCCGATGGATGCGTGAGGGTTTTGAGTGACGAGATCGTCGTCTCGGCCTCATTTTCGGTTACGAAGCCTATCGACGCATTGATTGCCACCACAGCCATTATCACGACGGCATCGGCCATGCCGCCGGTTAAAAGGGAAATGCCCGCGGCGACGCCGAGCAGAGCCACCGGCAGGGAATTCAACTGGCTGAGAAATATTTGTAATTTTGTTCTGAGCGGAGGTTCCGGGAGATGATTGGGGCCGTAGGCCGCAAGCTTTTCACGGGCAGCTTCGCTCGAAAGTCCGGCCTCCGCCGAGCTTCCCAGGGCTGCAACCACGGCATGAGCGCCGATTTCGTGCCAGGCATACTCCGGTTGGACCATCCGCAGGCCCGAAAAAGGCGCCTTGAATCTACCGGCGAGCGTTTTTCCTGATCGAGGGCCGGGATGGTGCTCTTCGGGCCCTGCGGGGCTTCGAGTCTCCGATCTTCGGCATCCATTGCCCCGATTGCGCCCCCCGCCTTGGGCCCCGCGCCGCCTCGAACCGGATGAATCTTTCTCGTTACACCGGTTGAACTCGGATACCGCCTCTTCGATAACAGACTGGAGCCGTCCCTGGGTAGCCCCGGAATCGAAGCGCACCAGTATCGCCGAGGTAAGGATGTTCGCGTTGGCGCTGATCACGGCAGGATCGGCGGCCAGGCTGCGCTCGAGATGTTTCCTCAAGGAGTCGCAACCGTAGAGTTCCTTTACCCTGAATCTGGCCCTGCCGGCTACGGCGGCATGCAAAGTCTCGACCACTGTGATTTCCTGCCGGGGATATTCTTACACGAGCATCTGCAGCCTGGATCAAAATCCACCAGGAAAAAGCGTGAATGCTGAAGGCTCAAAATTGAAGAATATCGATAAGAATATCGAAATCACTGGTCCTTGGGCTCATCCCGGCGCGGCAGGGCCGCCCCGGCCACATCCTTGACACCGGATACAGCGCCCATCAAAATCCCTCGCACAGCGCTTACGGCGTTTTCTCCGATGGTCCCGGCGGCCTCTATGGCCCCTCCTACGGCGGCCTTCGAGACTTCAGTGACGTTTCCACCAATCTCGCCGGCAGCCTCAACGATTCCATCAACGGCTTTCCTGGCAACGAGCGCGACATCGGCCCCGACGTCGGCCGCCCCCTTTACAGCTTCTCTGGCGGTTTGCCCGGCTGCGCTTACCACGTCACCGCCCACTTCGCTCACGCCGATGATGATCCCCTTGGCTATACTCCTGGTCCCGTCCAGAAGACCCGAGCCGGCTTCCCTGGCCGCAGCGACCACCCCCTTGACGACGTCGCCCGCCACCGAAACCGCCTCGTTTGCAACGGTCCCGGTCGCCTTGATCGTATCTGAGACTGTGGCCCTCGCAAGCTCCACAAGTCCCGCTTCGACCTGCCTTATAATGCCGAAGCCGTTGATAATGCCGTCTTTTATCGTCTTTTGCGCCCGTTCTTCCATTCCGGAAGCAGTCTCCGGTAGAGTCGATTCTTTATCGTTCATTTTTTTCTCCATGTTGTTTCCAGCACCAATCCGTGATCCTTCCGAGCATGGGCCGGAAAATACTGTATTCGTTTCGTACCGGGATGCCATGTGCCGGGCAGGAGCGGCACCGTTTCCAATACTGAGCTGAACGCCTCAGTAAACGTTTGAGTCATCAGCGGAGACCGGCGCAGAAGCCTCCTGTTGTCTTTGCTGAGCGAGTTCCGCGTGAGCTTCCGCAGCTAGGTCCTCCAGCGATTCCTTTGCCTCGGCAATCAACTCCCTGGCCTTCTCAAAAAGTATCATGCCGCTTTTTATCGTCGCCTTTGCCATCGGCCTCACCACGGCCGCCACCGCAGGGGCGACTACCGGCGCCAGGATCAGTACTCCGAGACCAATCGCCAAACCTGTTCCGAGCTTTAATCCATTATCATAAAGCGCCATTTACGACCTCCTCGACAGAACTCCGCACTTGCTTAACCCCACGATTCGCACGTAAACGTGCGCACCTGTTTCTGATAACTGCTCCCGCGAAACGATCCCGGTCGCTGTTTTTCCTATACTGGCTCTTGTTGCGGCGCACATTTTTCTTTTTCGTCCGCCCTGTTGAGTCTCGTGAAGGATTCAATCGCGAAATAGGCAAGTATATACCACGGCGCGCCTTCGATCTGAAAACCGCGTCTGACAAGTTGCACAACGGCAAGCGCGCCCAATCCGAGCGGCACCAACATCCTTAGATCCAGAAAGCCTTTCGTGGCCGCGCCCAGGCGTCCGTCGAGATCTGCGATCGCCTCCGTCAGCGATTCCCCCGGCATTTCGACCCCCGTCGCCGCCATCACTATGACGCCCATGTCCTTGAGCGTAGACCGGATGTCTGCCAGCGCCTCTTTCTTGTGGTGGACAATCAGGCTCCCAGTATGTAAATTAGCTTCGACGCTGCTGATCTCGGGAAATGCTTCGAGGGCCTTGGCAAGCCGAGCCATTTCCTTCGGATTTCGCCTTTTTCGGGATACCCTGATTCTCGTGCGCCTCGGAGTGCTCGATACAATCTCAGTATGGTCCGCCATTCCGGCTCAAACTCGGCTGAGTTGAATAGGCAAAAATACAAACGTTAAACGCTGTTCGTTACGATATGTAGTAGATCGTGTGGTGTCAAGTTAAGTTTCTGTTACATTTTAATGACATATATTCTGAAGCAGGCTCCGGACAGGACAAAAATGACACAGCAGACAAATGGAAAAGACGCTCTTATAGACCGCCTGATCGACTTGGCCGCCCAGACCGGTATCGTCCACCACATTCCGGGACGAATCAGGCTTAAAGTCAAGCTCTCCGGATTGCTCCTGGCGAGGGACCTCGATGCGGCGGACCTCATGAAATACTTCAACGGTATCCTGGATGCCAGGGCCAATGCCGCCGCCCGGTCCATAGTCATCGGCTACGATGAAAGGGTGATCGATCCGGACTTCTGGAACCTTCTGGTCAATTTGAAAAAGGACCCGGGGCTGAGATGCTCCGTCAGGGAACAACTTCAAAGACTTTCCAGGCCGGGACTCCCATAGCGTCTCCCAAACGGCCTTGCCGGTATCTCCGCCCGGGACGCGGGTGGTCGGCGAGGCATTAACCATTTATAACTCTTCGAGAAAACTTCCTGCAAGCTCCACAACCTCAAATCAACCATAAATGTCTGAGAATTGTACGGATATTGTCAACATTCCGTAACATCCCCGGTCTATGTTGACTTTGCGGCAGGAGGCCGGGGATTGAATGGGGACTCTCCGGCGCTTTCAGGGGACAAGACCTTTAGCAAAACAATCAAAGAGGTAGAATCATGAGCTGTTATTGCCACAGCACTCCAGGGAGGCTCAGAATCAAAACGCCGCTGATCAAGCGGAACCCGGCGGAAGTGGATAGGGCGCGCAGGCTGCTTCAGTCGCTCCGGGAAATCGATGCCTTTGATATTAATCTCGTAACGGGGAGCATCACCATCACCTATGCCGATCCTGCGACCGATCCGGAATCAATTTTGAATATTTTGAGAGAAAAGGGATATTTCAAAGTCTTCCAAAAGGAAGAGCAGCATCCTATCGAGGCCGCCGTGTCGAAGGCAGGGACGACCCTGGGCAAGGTGCT
>Ga0326728_10007387_pt1 | contig 28263 bp, 24 predicted proteins | sample MB3enrmetagenome_FD_207602 | JGI IMG/M metagenome (GOLD analysis project Ga0326728, IMG submission 207602) | Lab enriched peat soil microbial communities from McLean, Ithaca, NY, United States - MB31MN | ecosystem: Environmental > Terrestrial > Soil > Wetlands > Peat | place: USA: New York... | reverse complement strand
CAGACTGGCAACAGCGCGTGGATTTCGACCGCTTGCGTAGCGACCGCTTGCAGCGCCTGCGTGAAGCCATGACGGCCAAAGGTCTTGCCGCGCTGGTCCTGTTTGCCGGAGCCAACGTCCGTTATGCGACCGGGTCTTACCAGGGGAACTGGAAGTACAACATCAATATTCGCTATTGCGTGGTGCCGAACAATGGCGGCGAGCCGGTGCTGTTCGAAACCGCCGGCAGTGACTTGCACTGCGCTGAGATCGATATGCCCTGGTTGCAGGAAAAGGTAAAGCCGGCGATCACCTGGCAGTGGGCCGAGGGCGCGGTTCCGCACATGGCAGGCAGAATGGCCGAGAGCGTTATGGAAGTGCTGAAGAAGCACGGCCTGCAAAAGGAAAAGATCGGCGTGGACAACGTCGACATGGCTTCCCTGGCGGCCTTCCAAAAGGTCGGCGTAAACATTGTGGACGGCTGGCCGGCAGTCTCCATGGCGCGCGTGGTGAAAACCCCAGACGAGATCGAACTGCTGAAGCAGGCCTCGGCCATCGGCGATGCGGCCATGTGGAAGATCAAGTACGAGTGGCTCAAGCCGGGCGTGCGCGAGCGGGAAATTGAAGCCAAGGTACACGAATTCATGCTGGAGCGCGGCTGCGAGATTATCTATGACATCATCGTGGCCTCCGGCGGCAACACCAGCCCCTATCGCCGCTGGGCGACCGACAAGATGATCCGCCAAGGCGACCTGATAATCGTGGACATCAACGCCGTTGGTCCTTCCGGCTACTTTATCGACTTCGTGCGCTGCTTCAAGTGCGCACAGAAGATGAACCAGAAGGAAATCGATCTGTATCGCGAAGTCTACGACTCCATGTATGCCGGCTTGGAGAAGCTGCGTCCGGGCAACACCACCGCCGATGTGGCTGCGGCTTTCCCCGAGTACGATGACGATAAGTACGGCACCTGCACTTTGCAGCAGTTCGCCCACAGCATCGGCATCACGTTGTATGAAGGCATGTGGATCTCGCGGGCGTATTCGTTGAAGTATCCTGCCGAGATCAAGGAAAACATGTACTTCGCGATCGAAACCTTTGCCGGCCATCCCGGACTGCAGCAGACCACCCGTCTGGAAGAAAACGTACTGGTCTCGAAAGACGGTCCGGTGGTCTTCACCTTAATGGAGCACATGGAAGAAGCGATGAGGCGTTAATGGAAAAGCTACTGGTTGCAGTGAGCGATTCTGTTTTTCCAAACTTGGATGCGGCCCGCGCGGTCGTATCCAAGGTCGGAGCCGAGCTCCGGCTGGCCAAGGCGCCCACGCCGGAGGGCATCATGGAAGTCGCCGACGGTGCCGACGCCCTGCTGGTGACCTATGCCAAAATCACGGCGGACATGATCCGGCAGATGAAGCGCTGCCGCGTCATCTCGCGCTTTGGCATCGGCGTCGACAACGTGGATCTCCCGGTTGCCACCAGCAAGGGAATCGTGGTCACGAAAGTTCCCGATTATTGCCTGGATGAGGTTTCCGATCATGCTATGGCGCTGTTGCTGGCCCTCATCCGCAAAATTCCCTTCTCCAATACGCGCGTGCAGGCGGGGCGCTGGGAGATGCCCAGCGTGGTGCCGATCCACCGCATACGGGGAACGGTTCTGGGGCTGGTGGGTTTTGGCAGGATCCCGCAATTGGTGGCTCCCAAGGCCCAGGCTTTTGGCATGAAGGTTCAGGCGTCGGATCCCTTTGTCCCCGAAGAGGTCATGACGCGGGCCGGCGTGAAGCGCGTGGAATTTGACGAGTTGGTGCGCACCTCCGACTACCTTTCCATTCATGCTCCCCTGATGCCTGAGACCCATCACCTGTTCAATGCCGAGGTTTTCCGGCGCATGAAACCGACCGCGTATCTGATCAACACGGCGCGGGGACCGCTGGTGGACGAGGCTGCCCTGGCGCAGGCGCTCGACCAGCGGCAACTCGGCGGCGCGGCTCTCGACGTGGTGGAAAAGGAGCCTTTTTCCAATACTGCCCTGCTGGGCCGGGACAACTTGATTCTGACGCCCCATACGGGATTCTATTCCGAAGAGTCCCTCGTCGATCTGCAAACCAGGGCGGCGGAAGAAGTTGTGCGTGTGCTCAGCGGGCAGGCGCCCCGCAATCCGGTAAATCCCGAAGCTTTGCAAGCTGCGGCAGGGCAGCAATAATTTTTCGAAGGAGAACATAAAAGTATGGCCCAGGAACCCTGGAAAACCGATAAGTGGTTTGTCAGCCCGTGGAATTTTGAAGCATCCGTCCGCGAGCAGCTCCATTTTCCCAAGAAGGTTATTTTCCATGACGTCACCTTGCGCGACGGCGAGCAGCAGACCGGCATTATTTTGAGCAAGGACGACAAGGTTCGGATTGCCGAAGGCCTGGCGGAGGCCGGGGTGCAGCGGATCGAGGCCGGCATGCCGGTGGTTTCGCCCAGCGACGCCGCCGCCATACGGGAAATCGTGAAGCGCAACTTGGGACCGAAGATTTTTGGGTTTTCCCGTTGCATGGTAGACGACGTCAAGCGCGCCGTCGATTGCGGGGTTTCCGGGGTGGTGATGGAAGTGCCCTCCAGCACCCACATTATCGACAACGCCTATAAGTGGCCGCTGGAAAAGGCTATCGAACTGTCGATCGAGTCCACCGCGTTTGCCCACTCGCAGGGACTCGAGGTGGTGTTCTTCCCCATCGACTTCAGCCGCGCGGAAATCAACTGGGTACTCGACCTGATCACTCGCGTCGCCAACGAAGGTCACATGGATGGCCTGGCGCTGGTGGACACGTTCGGCGTCCTGGCTCCGCATGCTGTTCAATATTTGGTCCGGGAGACCAAGAAACGCATCAGCAAGCGGCTGGAAGCCCATTTCCACATGGACTTCGGCGCCGGTGTAGCCAATACCCTGATTGCCGTGGCGGAAGGGGTCGAGGTCATCCATTCCACCGTGCTGGGTATCGGCGAACGTGCCGGAAATGTGCCCATGGAAGAAACCGCGCTGGCGTTGCTCACTATGTACGGCGTGGACACCGGCCTGAAATACAACAAGTTCTACGAGCTGGCGCATCTGGTGGAGCGGCTCACCGGCCATCGCGTCGCCACCAACCGTCCCGTGGTGGGCGAGCAGTTGTTCGAGATCGAGTCCGGGATTATCGCCAGCTGGTGGATGAACTGCGGCAACGAGAACGCCACCGAGTTGTTCCCCTTCCGCTGGGATCTGGTCGGCCAGCGTCCGGCCAAGATCGTGATTGGCAAGGGCAGCGGCATCGATTCGGTAAAGATGAAGCTGAAAGAAATGGGCGTAAAAGCCACCGACGAAGAGGCCATGAAGGTACTGACGGCCGTCAAGGAGTACTCGCTGTCGACCAAGAGCCTCCTGACCGATGCGGAAGTTCGCAAAGTAGTCGCCACCGCGCTTCCGGGTGTGGCCAGCTCTGCCAAGGCGTAACTACTACGCCGGAAATCGGCTTGCCCCATCACGCGCCGCATGGACGCGTGGTGGGGATACAGCCTTTGGGCTCTCCATTTATAAGCAAGGAAGCTGCCGGCAAGCATGGCTGGCGCGCACGCTTTATTTTCCTCAGGGTGTGCTGCTGTTTTATTCGAGGGTGAGCGATGAAAGCAATGGTGTTGGCAGCTCCGCGCCAGTTGCGGTGGCAGGATATAGAGCGGGCCGTTCCGGGCGCCCATCAGGCACTAATCCGCCTGACCCACAGCGGCGTCTGCGGTACCGACTTGAAGATCTTCACGGGCGGTATTCCGGTCCGTTACCCCATGGTCATGGGCCACGAGATGTGCGGCGAAGTAGTGGAAGGCGGAGACGAACGCATCCGCCGCGGCGACCGGGTCCTGATTGATCCCGCTCTGTACTGCGGCATGTGCCCGGTGTGCGATGCCGGATTTCCCAATATATGTCCCAACGGCGGCTTGATTGGCCGCGATGTCAATGGCGGATTCGCCGAGTACATTGCCGCTCCGCGCCGCCAGCTTTTTCCCCTGCCCCCCACGGTCGATAGCTGCCAGGCCCCTCTCATTCAGGTCGCCACCACCTGTTTGCATGCCCAGCGGCGCGTGAATATATTTCCCGGCCAATGCGTGGTCGTTCTGGGTCTCGGAGTCAGCGGCCAAATCCATATGCAATTGGCCAAAGCCCGTGGCGCTCATCCCGTGATCGGGATTACCCGTAGCGCCTGGAAGCGCAGCCTGGCGGACAGCCTGGGCGCCGATATCACTTTACCCAGCGGGCCTGAGGCGGAAAAGGCAGTCCTGGAAGCAACCAACGGCCGCGGCGCCGACCTGGTGATCGATACGACCAGCAAATTGCCCGCCATTGCCAGCGCCATCAACCTTGCCCGCATGGGGGGTACACTCCTGCTCTTTGGCATTACCACAGCCACCGAAGGGGCATTGCCTTTTTATAAGCTCTATTTCAAAGAACTCACCCTGGTGAATGCACGCGTCGCCAAGAGTGAAGATTTTCCGGCGATGATCGATTTAGTTGCCCGCGGTACGGTGAATCTGAAGGCGCTGATCACTCATACCGTCCCGCTATCCGAATTAGGAAGTGCGCTCGGCATGCTGGATTCGGACGAAGACGGGCGCATGAAAATCATTCTTGACCATTCATGACCACGGAACCTATTATCCGGCCGTTTCTCGAAATGCGCGGGATCGTCAAGCAGTTCCCGGGCGTTCTTGCCCTAAATGGCGTAGACCTGGATGTGCGGCCCGGGGAAGTGCACGTTCTGCTGGGTGAAAACGGCGCCGGCAAGTCCACCCTGATCAAGGTCCTGTCCGGGGTCTATGCTCCCGAAGCGGGCGAAATCCTGTTCGACGGGCAAGCGGTGCGCATTCGCAACCCCCATGATGCGCAACGGCTCGGGGTCAGTACCATCTACCAGGAATTCAACCTCGTGCCCGACATGAATGTGGCGGAAAACATCTTCCTGGGGCGCGAACCGATGATCAGCCGTCTGCTGGGCCTCGTCGACCGCAAGAAACTGTTTGCGCAAACCCGCCAGGTCTTATCCACCTTCGACCTGCAAGTTGAACCCGGAGCTATCGTCAAACGCTTAGGGATAGCGCAGCAGCAGATGGTCGAAATCGCCAAGGCTTTGTCCCTGCAGTGCCGGGTCATCATTATGGACGAGCCCACCGCCGTCCTGACCACGCACGAAATCGACACTCTGTTCCGGACTATCCGGGATTTCAAGGCTCGCGGCATTGCCATCATCTACATCTCCCATCGTCTGGAAGAAGTGAAAACCATCGGCGATCGCGCCACCGTTCTGCGCGATGGGGCCAAGGTCGGCACCGTTGCCGTTGCCGATACGCCCGTTGAGCAACTTGTCCGCATGATGGTAGGGCGCGATTTGAAGGAGAAGTTCCCCAAGGTCAGCGTCGAGCCGGGCGAAGAAGTTCTGCGGGTCGAGAACTTGCAGCGCAAAGGTATACTCCACGGCATCAGTTTTAGTTTACGTCGAGGCGAGATCCTCGGGGTCGCCGGTCTGGTCGGCTCCAAGCGCACCGAGATGGCGCGCGCGATCTTCGGCGCCGACAAACTGGATAGCGGGCAGATCATCGTGCGCGGCAAGCGGGCCCGCATCATATGGCCCTTTCATGCCATCCGTGAGCGCATGGCGCTGGTTCCGGAAGACCGTAAGCGGCATGGCATCCTGGCCTGCCTGCCGGTACGGGCGAATATCACATTGGGCGCGCTCCGGCGGTTTTCCCGTGGCGGCCTGCTCGATCTGGGCAGGGAGAAAAAAGCCGCACAAGATTTTGCCACTTCTCTGCGGGTGGCCACCCCGAGCCTGGAGCGCTGGGCGATGTACCTGAGCGGCGGGAACCAGCAAAAGATCGTCATCGGCAAATGGCTGGGAACGGAGGCGGATATCTTCTTATTCGACGAGCCGACGCGCGGCATTGACGTCGGTGCGAAGGTCGAAGTTTATCAACTGATGGGCGAGTTGGTGCAGCGCGGCGCCGCCATCTTGATGATCTCTTCCGAACTGCCGGAGATTCTCGGCATGAGCGACCGCATCCTCGTTATGCGTGCGGGGCGCATTGCCGGCGAATTTACCCGCCAGGAAGCGGATCAGGAAAAGATCTTGCATTGTGCCTTGGGCAGCGCACCTTTGCCGGAGATCCCATCGCAGGGAGCAAACCTATGAGCGAGGCCGGCCTGAAACCGGTTCAGGCGGAAGTTTCCAACGGGAGTCAGGCAGCGGCTGCTCCGGTTCCGGCAGCAGCCTTTTGGCGGCGCATTCCTTGGGGCCGAATTGGCATGCCCTTGGTGCTGATCGTGCTTTGCCTGCTGTTCGGCACGATCAATCCGAACTTCTGGAGTACGACCAACCTGACCAATGTCTCGCGCCAGATCTCGATCCTCGCCCTTATCTCGATTGGCCAGACGTTCGCTATCTTGAGCGCCGGAATTGACCTCTCCGTGGGTTCGCTACTGGCTTTCGTCAGCGTGGTCGGCGCCCAGCAAATGCTCAATTTCGGGCTCTGGGGCGGAATTGCGGCAGGAATTCTCGCCGGCGCCTTGGCGGGACTGGTCAACGGGTTTCTAATCGCCAAAGCCAAGTTGCCGGCCTTTATCACTACGTTGGGCATGTTGATCGCCGCCCGCGGTTTGGCACTGACGTTGAGCGGCGGGTTGCCGGTGGTGGGCTTGCCACACAAGTTCCTGTTCCTGGGAGCGGGCGCGATTGCCGGGATCCCCCTGCCCGCGGTGATCGCGGCCGTGGCCTTCGTCATCGGTCACATCATTCTGAGCCGCACGCGTTTTGGGCGCTATGTGTACGCCATGGGCAGCAATGAAGAGGCGGCGATTCTGTCGGGCATCAATGTCGTCGGATACAAGATCCTGGTCTATGTTCTCAGCGGCACATGCGCGGGCATCGCCGGTATAGTGCTGACTTCGCGCGTGATCTCCGGACAACCGACCCTGGGCGAGGTGCAAGAACTGTACTCCATTGCCGCGGTGGTCATTGGTGGAGGCAAAATTACCGGTGGTGTCGGCAGCATGGGACGAACTTTGATGGGTGTTCTGGTTCTGGGCGTGCTTGCCAATGGGTTGAATCTTATCCAGGTATCATCGTACGTGCAAAACATCGTCATCGGCGCGATTATCATCCTGGCGGTCTACGTCGATTTGGCGCGGGAACGCCGGCGGTGATTGCTCTTCGTGCCGCGGCCCAAAGTTCGGAAATCAGCAATTGGCACTCAGCATTCAGCAGTCAGTCAAGGCACGGAAAGGACGCTTAGGCTGACTGGTGCAGGCTGCTGCCGCTTGCTCCTCTTGAGGGAGAAAACTGATGAAGAAACGACATGCGATAGTGCTCCTGGTCCCTGTCCTGCTCCTCTTCCTGGCCGCCACGTGGTTGCAAGCGGCCGAGCCTGCGCCCCAGGCGGGCAAGCCGGCGGCGCAGTCTGCGGCGCCTGCGAAGCCCGCCGCCAAGGCCAGCGAGCCGGGCGATGAATATCCCCGTCCCCCAAAGCCGGCCAAGCAGTACACCATTGGGGTGCTGCTCCCCCAGATGGCCAACCCGCATTTTATCGGTCAGGCATACGGGTACACGGATGAAGCCGCGAAACTCGGCGCCAAAATCATCCTCTACGATGCCGGCGGCTATCAGTACATCGAGAAGCAGGTCTCCCAAATGGAAGACTTGCTCGCCAGCAAAGTGGATGCGGTGGATCTGGTGGCCACCAATGGCGCCGGCACGGTATCCATGGTGGAGCGTGCGGCCGCGGCGGGTATCCCGGTCATCAACTGCAACGTGATGACCGACAGTAATAAGGTGGTGGCGCGCATCCGTTCCGATGACCGCGTGATCGGACAGATGCAGGCCGATTTCATGGCCAAAGCCCTGAACAACAAGGGCGGTGTGGTCATGCTGCGCGGTCCGGCCGGCACTTCCTGGGCCGAAATCCGCGGCGACTCTTTCCGCAAACGCATCGGTGAGATAGCTCCCGGCATCAAGATCCTCGGCCAGCAATATTCCCAGCCCACCCCCGCCGAAGGTTTGCGCTTAATGGAAGACTTCTTCCAGACTTTTCCCAACCAAATTAACGGTGTGTACAACGGCGCCGACATGACTGCGATCGGCGCATCCCAGACAATCCTGGCATCAGGTTTGAAGGGCAAGGTTGTCGAAACCGCTACCGACCTTCAACCGGACACCGAGAAGTTCATCCGCGAGGGGGTCATGACCGCGTCCGTGGTGCAGCAGACGGTCGTGATTGGCCGCTGGTGTATCCGGGCTACGGTGAATTATCTGGAAAAGCGCCCGGTGCCGAAAGAACTCTGGACGCCGCTGCTGCTGGTGACCAAAGACAATATCGATAAGATCGATTTTCGTGGCGTACGCGCTCCCCAAGGATGGAAGCCGCCGGCACGATAAAACCAGCCACAAGCAACAAGCCGCAAGCAGTTTAGTTGTTCCTCTTGCTTGTGGCTTGTCGCTTGCCTGACACTGTAGCGCTGGCGTCCTCGCCCGCGGCCTGCGGATACCTACGTCGCGTCCCCCAATACTGTTAAGTTTTAGCTGGGTGCCCCACCCACATCGCGCCTGCCTTTGGCGCGATGTGGGTGGGATTGGGTCGCCCTCAAGCTTCCCCAATATCCCGGGAAAGCCCCGCTTTGTGGCTTGCGGCTGTAGCTTGGTACTTGGTACTTGTTGCTTGCGGCTCGCCTTACAGCCCCACCGCCGCCAGCATCTCCGGATCAAACTGGCCGCGAACTTCCCTGTACAACGGCTTCACCGCCGCCACAAAGGCATCATGTTCGGCGGGCGTGAGTTCGATGATTTCCCCACCCTCTTTGCGGATAGCGATGGCCGCGTCTTCTTCCTCTTTGATATGGACGCCGCGCTGGAACTGGATCGCCTCCTGCACGGCTTCCCGCATGGCCTGCTGCAGCTCTACCGGCCAGGCATCGAAGGATGTCCGGTGCAGGAATATGGGACGGGAAAGATAGAAGTGGTTAGTGGCCGTATGGAAGTGATGGTATTTGTGGACGCCGTAGGTGACGGTGTTGGCAAATGGGTTTTCCTGCGCGTCGAGCGTGCCGGCAGGAATGCGCGCCAGGGCTTCCGTCAGATCCATGATGAGAGGCTCGGCCCCGAGAAGTTCGAAGGTGCGCGCCTGAATCCTGCTGGGCAGAACCCGGATGCGCATGCCTTTCAGGTCGGCAGGAAGGCGTACCGGCCGGAGGCGATTGGAGATATGCCGGAAGCCGTTCTCGTAGTAGCCGAGAATGCGATAGTTCATCCGCTCTTCGATTTTGCGGGTAACCAGGGTTCCGAACTTACCGTCGATAGCGCCCCGCGCGCTTTCGGTGCTGGCGAATATGAAGGGCAGATCGGCAACTCCGAGATCGGGAACCCGATCCGTGAAATAGCTGCTCGACTGGTACCCCAGGGTCAGGACGCCGTCTTCCACCAGCCATAGGATATCTTCTGCCCGGTAACCCAGGTCCATGATGTTGTAGACATACTTGATCTCCACATCCTTGCCGAACTTGGACTTGAGCCGGTCACCGATCATTTTCAACCCGACGCTGAAGCCGGTAGTGGGCGGGCCGTACCCGCCCATGCGAATCTGGATAGGCCTGGTTTTGGCGCTGGTCGGCACTTGCTGCCCGCTGGACGATGTCTTCACGTTGTCTGCTCCTGGCGTGGTATTTGCCCTCTGCGCCGCCATGGCGGCAGGATGGATCAGATCGGTGGCTAACGCACCAGCCCCGATGAGTGACGTTTTCAGAAACTTTCGCCTGAACATACTCCGTTCCCCGTTTCCCGTTGCCCGTTTCCCGTTATCAGTTTCCCCCTGAGCTCCCATTCGGGAAACGGATAACGGGGAACGGGGAACGTTATTTCGCCGGGTCTAGCGCCATGCGCTCGAGCACCTCATAGACAGCGGCGGTATCGTGTTCGGCATGGCCGGAGGCGGTGGCAGCGATATAGATCGGGATAGTCGAGGTAAACACCGGCGCGGGACAGCCGGCAGCCTGCAGGGCTTCCCCGATCAGTTTCATGTCCTTCTGCCACACCGCGTTTTTCATGGTGGCCTCATCCCAGGTGCGATTCACCATAGCGGGGCCACGAACCTGAAACATTCGCGAACCGCCCGCCCCATCGGCGACTACCTTCACAATCATTGCAGGATCGAGCCCGGACCGAACCCCCAGCAGGATGGCCTCGGCCGTGGCCACATTATGGACCGCCACCAGCAGATTGGCCACGAACTTCATCTTCGTGCCATTCCCAAACTCGCCCACTTCGTAACAGACACGGGCAAATCCCTCGATGACTGGCGCCACCGCCTTGATGGCCGCCGCATCCCCGCTGGCGTAGACCGCCAAATCGCGATTCTTGGCTTGGGCGCCGGTGCCCGACAACGTGCAGTCCAGCAACACGATGCCTTTCTCCGCCAGCCGTTCCCGTTCCTTCTGTTTGGTGGCCAGCGAAAGGGTGCCGGTTTCGATAATGATGGTTCCTTTGGCGCAGCTTTCGGCAAGCGCCGCGCACACCGAATGGAAGGCGGCCTCGCTGGCCAATGCCGTAATGATATGCGGGCAGCGCCGTCCCACGTCGCGCGCATCGGCCACCGCGGTCCCCCCGGCTTGGGTCAGCTCCGTACGCCGCTCCGCCAGAATGTCGGTCCCAATTACCACAAAACCGGACTTCACCAAATTGGCCGCCATGGCCGATCCCATGATGCCCAACCCGATTACTCCAACTGGCGATTTCTTGTCCATAATTATTCCTCCCCGCCCTGCTATTAACACCCAGCACAGAGCCGCAGAGACACAGAGAAAAACGAGAAACAATTTCTAAACAATCCTTCTCTGCGTCTCTGCGTCTCTGCGCTGGGTTTTGATTCTCGGCACAAATAGTAACCTACTTCTTCGGGATCACCGGCACCAGCACGTAAGACGCACGCTCTGGCTCGATATGCACGGTCGTGCGGCCGCCGAAAACACTGGCCGGACGATCGCGCGGTTCGTTATGCAGAAACGGGCCGCACCCCAGCAGTTCATTCTTGAAGTGCGGCAGCTTGATGCCGGTTTTCTTTTGCCACTCGTAATCCTTGCCCCGCACCGACAACGCGAGGCGATAGCCGGCGGGAACCACGATGCACGTCGGCCAGATCTCGACTTCCACTTCCACTGGAACACCAGGCTGAAGCGGCTGCACCTGATCGTGCGTGTGATAGGGGCGGAACGGCTGGGTCAGCGCCGGATCGAGCTTGCGGTGCGAAGCTCGCAGCCAGCCTTGGGCAATCGGAGTGTGGGGATCGATCGCGCCGTCGAAGACGATTTCGCGGAGGTCGGCAGTATACACCCGGAATACCAGGAAGAGATCGGCATCGGCGGTAGTGGAAGAAATGAACAGTTTGGCGGCGAGGGGTCCGGTAATCTCGGTCTCCTGCGCCAGCGGCTCCGAAAGGAAAGTCAAGCCGTCGCCCATGGCCTCAAATTCCATCTTGGCCGCCTGTTTGGCCGGTTCCTTACCCAGATATCCGCCCGGCTGGAGATAGAATTTGGTCCACTGCGTACGGGCGATGGGCCATTCGTTTTCGAATCGCTCCACGAATTTATCCAGGTGACGAACCTGTAGCTGCACTTTCGGGCGCCTATTCCAGCCGTTCTTCTCGCCTTTCAGGAAATAGTCGAAGAACTGCTTTTGCAGATTCACGCCGTAGTCGGTGTAAAAATGGGTCCAATGCTCCAGGCCATGGGCTTCCAGCCACTTATTGGGCGACGCGGCGTTGAAGAAAGCTTCGAAATTGCCTCGCGGATGAAGCCCCTGGCCGCCCCAATTAGCCGCCGACAGGAAGGGAACCTTCACCTTCTCCCATTGCGGAGACCGCTCGCGGTGGTAGGCATCGTCCAAGGGATGGGCGAGAATCTCGTCGCCGAAATCACACCGATTGGCGGCCAACTGCTTGTCGGAGAGAGTTTCGTCGCCACACACCAATTCTCCGGTCACCACGCTGCGCGGACCGCGCACCCCTAAGCCATATTGCACGCTCTTGACCTGAACGTCATACCAGGCCGCCCAGAAGGTCGAAACTATGCCGCCGTGATGCGTGGAATCGCGGTACCAGTCGGCCGCTCCCTCCCAGTTGCACATGGCCGCCAGGTGAGGCGGCTGCTGGGTGGCGATCTGCCACTGGTTCATGGCGTAATAGGAGATCCCGTTAATCCCCACTTTGCCATCGGACCAGGGCTGAACCGCCGCCCACTCGACACATTGGCACGCGTCTGCCGTCTCCCGGGCGGAGTAGTGGTTGACGTAACCGGGAGAGCGGCCGGTGCCGCGCGAGTCAACCCGGACCACCGCATATCCTTCGGGAACCCACTTCTCAGGGTCGACCACTTCCCAGTTCTGATACTTATTGGTCGAGCCGTACGGAACATCGGGATGTTTGGCGACCATAATATCCCACGCTCCGGGATAGCCCTGCTGAAACGACAACCCTTTGGCGTAGGGCCCGTAGGTTAGGATCACCGGATACTTGCCGCTGGCTGTAGGACGGAAAACATCGGCCTTGAGAACCAGGCCGTCGTCCATTTTGATGGAGACATCCCAGTCGATTTGCATCCCATCGCGAACTTCACTCCGGACAGCACTCATGCCTGCCTCCCTCAGAAGAAATTTCGAATGGTGAATTTTCAATTTTTATTGGGCCGCGCCGACACCCCAGACCTACCAAACCACCTGCCGGCTGGGTGCCCCACTCTAATCGCGCCTCTTTGGGCGCGATTAGGGTGGGGATTCTTGTCTTCTCCCGTACCGCCCGGAACTCCCGACTCCCCCTTATCGCACCGCGGCCGCCTGGTCGCCTTCTACCGCCACAATCTGCCGGCTCTCCGCAGCTTTGCAGATCGCTTCGAAAGCGGCGATATTGGCAACCATGTCCTCGTGAGGAACCGGGTAAGGAGCCCGGCCGGCAGCGGCGTCGGCGAAAGCTTCCAGGTTAGCGCGTACCATCGAGGTTGGCGGATACTCCACCGTCTGCCGTTTGCCCCCGTGCATGTAGGTGGTCAAAGTCCAGCCTTCCGGAGCCTGCGGGTGGGCGCGATCGTAGACCTCTGCCCATCCCTTGTTCCCCAGCACGGCAAACCGGATGGAAAAAGGCGGACCGAACATAGTCGCGATCACTGCATTCGCTCCGCTCTTAAAGCTCATCAACACGCCCAGCGTCTCGTTGTTGTTCGCGGTAACCAGAGAACGCATGTTGGCCACCACCGTGTCGGCCGGGCCGTTTACCGCTATGCACAGATCCAGTCCGTGGATGGCCAGCGCGGTCATCGAGGTGCCGCCGGGGGCCTCGGTCTTTTGCAGCCGCCAATTATCTGCCGCCAAGGGGCGCAGTTCGTGGGTAAGCGTAGCCTCGGTCGTCTGAATCGTACCCAGTTCTCCCGACTTCACCATGCGCAACAAGTCCTGCATCACCGGCTTGAAGCGGTGCTCGTGACCGACCCCAAGCACTACGCCATTGGCTTTACAGGCCTCGACGGAAGTGGCCGCATCGCGCCGCGTCATGGCCAGCGGCTTTTCGCAAAAAACATGTTTCTTGGCCGCGGCTGCCGCCAGGATCTGCTCGGTATGCAGCGAGTGCGGCGTGCACAAGACGACCCCGCCAATCTTTGGGTCCGCCAGCACAGCTTTAAAATCGGTGGTAAATTCCAGGCCCTGAGCCCGCGCCCAGTCGCCGGCCGCGGGAAGCGCGTCCACCGTCTTCACCACCTGAAGCTTAGGGTTATCCTTCAGCACCCCGATCATGGTTTTGCCCCACCAGCCAAGACCCGCGACAGCGATATTGAACTGGCCGCTTTCCGAAAAGCCCTTGCCTGCCATTACCATCCTCCCATCATTTTCAACCGCAAAATGGTCAACACCTACCACAGAGACACCGAGGCACAGAGAGGTATTCGGCATCGTGGATTTCGGATTTGGGATTCAGGCACTCTTCCAGGCGTCCGCAGGCTCCAGAGTGCGTACCCCGCTTGAGATCTTAAACCCATTCCTGCATTTCCCAGTTTTCTCTGTGTCTCTGTGTCTCTGTGGTAGATTCTGAGAACTTCGTCAGCTGTACCGCTTATCCGTTCCCGTTCCGTCGAACCAATCGAAAGTATCCGGGGTAGTCTTCACAATGATGTTCTTGACTTGCGTGTAGTCCTTGTAACAATCGATACCATTCTCCCGTCCTACTCCACTGTCCTTGTATCCGCCCCAGGGAGAGGTGGGACCGATGCGGTGATGGTCGTTGATCCAGATCACGCCGGCTTCCAGTTGTTCGGCCACGCGATGCGCCCGGCGGATGTCGCTGGTCCAGATCCCCATCGCCAGTCCGTACTTGGTGCCGTTGGCCAGAGCGATGGCATCGGCCTCGGACCCATATCGCAGGATACACACCACCGGGCCAAAGATCTCTTCCTGCGCAATCGTCATGTCGTTGGTCACATTGGTAAATACCGTCGGGCTCACATACCATCCCTGGCTGGGCACGGGCGCTTTGCCAAAGGCCAAGGTCGCCCCTTCGCGTATTCCGGTCTCGATAAATTTGAGAACCCGGTCACGCTGGCGTTCCGCTACCAGCGGACCGATATCGGTGCGATTGTCGAGCGGCGGCCCGACGCGCAGTTTGCTCACCTTTTCCACAAAAGCCGCCGCAAAGCGCTCATACATCGTTTCCGGGACCAGGATCCGGCCGCCCTGTACGCAAGTTTGGCCGCTGGCGATGTAGCCGGCGAACACCGCGCCGTTCACCGCGTCGGTAAAATCGGCATCCTCGAACACGATCAAGGAAGCTTTGCCACCCAGTTCGGCGGCCACTTTGGCCAGGTTCTGTCCCGCCGCCGCGGCCACGCAACGGCCCGTAGGCGTGCCTCCCGTCAGATCGACCTTGCGGAGTACCGGGTTCTCGGCCAGCGCCTTGCCGGCAATCGGCCCCAGTCCGTGGACCACGTTCGCGATTCCGTCGGGTATGCCGCTGTCGCGCATGAGTTCGGCAAGCATGTTGATCGTAACCGGCGCCAGCTCGGAAGGCTTGATCACGACCGCGTTGCCGGCCGCCAGCGCCGGAGCCAGCTTCTTGGTGAGTATGAGCAGCGGATGGTTCCAGGGAGTCAGCAAACCGACCACGCCCAGCGGTTCCCGCCGCGTGTAGTTCAGATAACCGCGGCCGAAGGGCGGCACGGTATCTTCCAGGGTTTCGGCAATGCTGGCGAAATAATCGTACCATTCCGGCAAGCGGCCGAGTTGCGCGCGCATTTCCCGGATGGGCCGGCCGGTTACCCGCGCTTCGGCTTCCACCAAAGCCGGCATATTCTGGCGCAGCTTGGCGGCCAGCGTCCGCAAGGCGGCGATGCGCGCGTCCGTGTGGGTACGCCAGCAGGAGTGCTTGAAGGCGTGACTCGCAGCCGCTACCGCGTTCTCCACATCCTGCGGGGTGCTATTGGCAACCTCGGCGCTGATTTGTCCGGTTTCCGGATTGAACAAGGGAAAATATTCGCCCGACACGCTGGGGATGAACTTGCCCCCAATAAATTGCTCGCAGCGTGGTACACCGGCGCTCACAAATAGCCTCCAAACAAACTCTGATAGGAATCGCCCAATCCTCCGGAAAGAGAGGACGCTCGAGTTCCCGTATTGCAGCCCGCGAAGCGGGCGGAAGGACCGTAGCCCACGGCGTAAGCCGTGGGAATACCGCCAACAGAATCTCACGCCCAGCCCCCGAACGGGGGCGTAAGACTGTTGCGAATACCTTGGTCAATTAGCAGCCGTGCTGGGTGCCCCACCTGGTGGCCCCACCCTCCGCCCTCCTGAGCAAAGCGAAGGATCAGGGCGTTGGGTGGGATTCTTCCCGAGAGCCGACGACCGAGAGCCGACATCTGCCCCTGAGCTAGCGACGCGAAGAAACCGTGGCCTTGGAAGCTCCCACTCCAAATATTCCGGCGGCATTGTCGCCCAACACGGCTTGCAGTTGGGCCGGTGTCAAGCCGGCGCCGGTGACGAAATCCACGGGTTTGAATTCCCCCATATCGAAGGCGTAGTCGGTTCCCATCATGACGTGGTCTGGACCGGCCCAGTCCACCAGAAAGCGGAGCTGTTTATCCATAAACACGATGGTGTCGAAATACAGCTGATGCAGGTACTTTTCCGGGGACTTGACGCCGTTCACTTTGGGCTCACTGCGAACTTCATAGCCGTGTTTCAGGCGTCCTAACTGATACGGGAAAAACCCGCCGCCGTGGGTAAACGCCACTTTCAATTTCGGGCAGTGGTCCAACACCCCGCCAAAAATCAGGCTGGCAATCACCATCGCCGTGTCCAGCGGATTCCCATATAAATTGGTAAGGTAATACTTGCCGAACATCCCCTTCGCGCCAACGTAATAGGGATGGAACAGGATGAAGACGCCCAGCTCCTCACATTCTTTGAAAAAGGACCGGAACTTAGGATCGTCGAATTGCACTCCTTCCACGTTGGAACCAATCTGAATCGACCTGAATCCCAGATCGCGCACGCAGCGCCGCAATTCCTGCTTGGCCAACTCGATATCCTGCATGGGCAGAGTTCCCATGCCCACGAACTTGTCGGGCCGCTCTTTCGTCAGGCCGTGAATAGCGTCGTTGGTCATCTTGGCAATATCCAGCGCCAGCTTGGGCTCAGCCCAGTAATAGAACAATGTGGGTGAGACGGAAACCGCACTCATCTCCACCTTGGTGCGAGCCATGTCAGCCAGACGCGCGCCGGTGTCATGGAATCCGGGGACCAGCGGATAGGTATAACCCTGATCGTGGACAATCCAGGGCTCCTCGCCCTTTTGCACCAGTTTGGCCTGCCACTTGGAATCGGACTGCTTGATAACCTCGACAAACTCACGCGGAATAAAGTGAGAATGCATATCAAAATTCATGGTCTAGTCTCCCGCGATTCCATGGCCCCAACTATGGCCTCGTCCGTGGAAATCGTACTCCACACAGATTAGCAGAGCTTGTAAGCCAGCAGCACCGCTTTTTGCGGCCTGCAGCGCGGTTTCCGGCATCTTGATTGATCTGTTTTGTTTATAAATAGAAAACTGTTACTTATCAGTTCTCCGGAAACCTGTAGCACTGACCTCTATGTCGGGGTCCCCCGCAAGCCCTGTTTTGGCTTGCTGGGGTGGGAGACTGGGGTCCCCGGCAAGCCCTGTTTTGGCTTGCTGGGGTGGGAGACTGGGGGGCCCCGGGTCCCGAACCGGATTTCGTAAGTATTGAAATCTACGGTTTTTGCTGATTTCTGTGGCTTTGTTTTGAATCGTTTGCAGCCCACGAGTTGAAACCTCCCGAAATTTGTTGCTTCTGGAGGATTCTCCCTCTACAAAATCATCTACAAGCAAATTGCCCGGGTGGCGAATGGGAGAAGCGATTTATGCGGCACACAAGAACGCCACCTGCGGTTTGCATCTCCAAGGATGATCAAGGACAGCGACCTGTTCCGACCCGGCAAGACTCAGGTTTCGGAGGCGAAACGGCTGCTCTTGCAAAAGCGGGTTCAAGCGTCACAGATAATCCACAAGGTTAGGGGATAAAGTAAATCGTGTCCGGGGATGCGGTGTAGCTTTGAACCGTATTGGCAAAAGCGCAGGATAGGCGGCGTTTGATCCTTTTCGGATCCACGATCTAGATCAAAGAAGAGGGGATGGTATGGAGGGTTATACGAACCGGCTGCTGGAATTCGATCTGACGGCCAACGAGGTTAAGATTTGTACTCCGGAAGAGGAACTTTACGACAAATATTTGGGTGGCAGGGGGTTCGGCGCCCGGCTGCTGTATGATCTTCTGCCTGCCGGAGTCGATCCGCTCAGCGGCGAGAACATCCTGCTGATCCTGGCCGGGCCGTTTACGGGCACGTTGGTGCCCGGGGCGGGCAAATATGTGGTGATAACCAAGTCTCCAGCCAGCCAAGGGTTTGTCGATGCTTACGCCAGCGGTCGAATAGCAGTGGAGCTGAAATTTGCCGGCTATGACGGCCTGATTGTCAGGGGGAAGGCCGCCAAGCCTTCCTACCTTTACATCCAGGATGACAAGGTCGAAATAAGAGATGCCGCCTTTATATGGGGCAAAGATACCTTTGAAACCGAGGATCTAATCCGCGAGGCTCTGGGAGACCACGAGGTTGGCATCTGCTGTATTGGTCCTGCCGGCGAACGCCTGGTAAAGTTCGCCACTATCAATAGCGACTACTATCGTCAGGCTGGGCGTGGCGGGGTGGGCGCCGTCATGGGCGCCAAGAACATCAAAGCCGTCGTGGTCAAAGGCAGCCGGGGGGTTAAGAGCCATGACCCCATCAAACTGCTCTCGCTAGTGCGTGATAGTATCGCCAAGATTCCCGACAGCCCGGTAGCCAAAGCCAGGATCCAGTATGGCACGCCGCTGACCCTCAATATCACCAACGCCGCAGGCATGTTGCCAACCAGCAATTTTCGCAAGGGGCAATTCGCAGCAGCCGAGAAAATCAATGCCGAAGCCTGTCAGGCCGCGACCATAAAGAGCCGGGCCTGCTATGGCTGCAGCGTCGGCTGCGGCAAGATCATGGAGGCCAAGGAAGGCAAGTACAAGGGCAACCTCGTCGAGGGACCGGAGTACGAGACCCTGGGACTGCTGGGCTCCAATCTGGAGATTGACGAACTGCCGGCGGTGATTCAGGCCAACATTCTGTGCGACCGGCTAGGGATCGACACTATTTCTACTGGCTGTGTGCTCGGGTTTGTCATGGAGTGCATGGAACGGGGGTATTTGAAGCCGGAGGACGTTAACGGCCTGCCGATGCAATTCGGCAGCGCCGAGCCGGCCCTGCAGTTGATTCACGATATCGCCTATCGCCAGGGGGCAGGAGATTGGCTGGCAGAAGGAGTTCAGGCCGCTGCCGGAAAGATCGGCAACAACTCTATCGATTTTGCCATGCAGGTAAAGGGCCTGGAGTTTCCGGCCTATGATCCCCGAATCGGCTACGGAACCGCCCTGGCGTATGCCGTCAATTCTCGCGGCGCCTGCCACCGCAGGGCCTGGCCGCCGGCGGTCGAGGTGCTGGGTAAAGAAAAACCCTGTGAAACGGAAGGCAAAGCCGCAACCGTCAAGCGTCTTTATGATGAGAATTCCATTCTTCATTCCCTGCTGGTCTGTGATATGCCGGCCAAGTTCATACCCCTGAAGCCGGCCGATTATGCCGGCTACTATGAGGCGGTAACCGGGAAATCCATGACCGTCGAGGAGTTAATGACGATCGCCGACCGGGTGGAGACGATGATCCGGCTGTTCAATAACCGGGAAGGTTTTAGCCGGGCCGACGATACGTTACCGCCGCGCGCCTTCAACGAGGGTCTATTAAACGGTCCGGCCCAAGGGCGATTCATCCCACGGGAAGCGTTGAACATAATCATGACAGAGTTCTATGCACTGAGGGGCTGGGACGACCACGGCATACCGCCGGCGGAAACGCTGACCAGGCTTCAAGTGTCACGGGAGAGGGGAAATCCATTATGCGGTTGTCAGTAGACAAACAGAAATGTACCGGCTGCGAAACGTGCGAAATTGTTTGCGCCGTGGTTCATACCGGAGAGTTCAATCCCCGCAGAGCCAACATCCGTGTCCCCTTTACCCATCCCTTGCCCAGTGTTCCCGTTATCTGCCCGCAGTGCCCAAAGCCGGCCTGTGTCGGCGCTTGTCCCGAGAACGCCCTCGAACTAAACGAGGAATCCGGCATCGTCGCGCTGGATTCGACCAAATGCAACGGCTGCGGCCAATGTGTGGACGCCTGCCGGTTTCACGCCATTTTTCTTGACCCCGAGGCCCATAAGGCACGAAAGTGCGACGTCTGTAATGGGAGCCCCAGGTGTATCGAGTTTTGCCAAAAGGGAGCCCTCTCTGTAAAGCAGATAAAACCAGTGGTATAGATATTGATGGGTCATGCTGAGCGAAGCGAAGCATCTGCTGTTGCTTCCGGCAGGACATAGCCAGGGGGCCTAAAAGCAGATCCTCCGCTCCGCTCCTAATGACCGGGTCGAGGGATTTTGATTCTAAATGGTTTCGACCTGGGTCATTTCATGTCCCAACTCGCGCTTGCGCGAGTTGCGCTGCTCAGGATGACCCAACAAGGAGGAGAAAGAAAGCAGGAGTTACATTTCGTAGCGAGATCCGGGACGGAATGTAAAGCGATTTAAGGAATTTTCGACTGTTGGGAATGTAGGTCGATAGCATGATCATTTCGGTAAAAAGTATTGGTGCATTCCGTGAACAGTTCGGCTTGGGAGTGACGGTGGAGTTGAGCCATCCCCCTTTTACTGCTGGACAACTGCTGAAGGTCCTGCAGCAACGCTACGGGTTGGATTTTGCCCGGCAGGTATTGCCCGCAGAGGGGCGGGAGAATGTGATGGCTTTGCTGGTTGATGGAAGAAATATCACCAGCCAGCAAGGATTGGACACCCCATTGAAAGAAGGGGGAGAGGTATATTTTGCGGTGATGGTCGCTGGTGGTTCCTGAGCGCAGCGATGAGGGGTCATCCTGAGCACCCGACCCGCGTTGCGGGTTAAGACTGAAATGACACGGCGCCTAAACTCAATCGAATCACCAACACTGTCCGCCGTGTCATTAGGAGCGCAGCGATGAGGGGTCATCCTGAGCGCAGCGAAGGATCTGCTTTCCTCTGTGCCCTCAACAACATCGATAGACAGTTAAGAACGGCAGGCGGCTACGAACGAAAAACCTTATGCGGCGAATTGCGAGATCCGGGTCATGCTGAGCGAAGCGAAGCATCTGCTGTTTATTTCGTCTGGTTAGCGCCGGCACATTGCGGGACAAGTTTTCCGCTACTATGGACCCGCGCGCGCCGGCTGGCCATTCTGTCTGGCTTGCCTTTTGGACGGAACTTCCCGGGCGTGCCATAATTTCCGAGCTGCATATCTCATCGCAACGGAGAACCGCATTATGACTGCCCAAAACGGTGGGGCCAAAATCCCCCGGAATCGCCTGCCTTACTCAGCCATCGTCGATCGTCCCCGGCGCAAACTGCCCGGCGGGGCGCGGGTAGTAGTTTGGACCATTGTGAACGTCGAGGATTGGGACATCGGCCGGCCTATGCCCCGCCAGGTTCTACCCGTCCCTACCGGCGCAGCGGTGCTGCCGGATATCGCCAACTGGGGATGGCACGAATACGGTATGCGGGTGGGCTTCTGGCGAATGAAGCAGGCCCTCGAGAGCCGCGGTATCCCCGCCTCGCTCTCGATTAACGGGCGCGTATGCGAGTCGTACCCGGTGGTGGCGCGGGCTGCGCTCGACGCCAGGTGGGAGTTTATGGGGCATAACTATATACAAATGCCCATGCACCAGGTGTGGGATCAACCCACCATGATCCGCCAGACGGTGGAGGCGCTGGAGCGCTTTACCGGTGTGCGTCCCAAAGGCTGGCTGAGCCCCGGCTTGGGCGAGACCCTGGATACGGTCGATAATCTCACCGCCGCCGGCATTCGCTATATCGGCGACTGGGCTGTGGATGACCAGCCGTGCGACATCGCCACCGCCAACGGTCCGCTCGTCGCCATGCCCTACCCCATCGAAGTGAATGACGTTGTGGTCATGGCCGTTCAACAGCATCGTTCCGAGGCCTTCTTGGAAAGGATTCGCGATACCTTCGACCGCCTTTATATGGAAGGGGCCGACCAGCCGCGCGTTATGGGCATCGCCATCCACCCCTATCTCTCGGGCGTTCCCCACCGCATTAAGTATCTGGAGCAGGGGTTGGATTACGTTCGCGGACACAAAGACGTGCTGTTCTGGACGGGCGAGCAGATTCTCGAATGGCACCTGGCCCAGTCCGCAGCCGCAGCACGGTGATCAAGAACCTCTTGCCGCGAATAAGCGGGAGAATTTTGATTTAACACCCAACCCAGAAGCGCAGAACCGCAGAAAGAACCAGGTGTGGAACCGTTCTGTTATGCTCTGCGTTTCTGCGGTTCTGTGTTGGGTGTTGGGACAAGGCCTTGCGCACGCTATTTCGTCGCAACCGACTTGACGACTAAGTACAAGAAGTTTCCCTTCACTTCCGAAAACCAATGCGGCACCCCGGCGGGTATCACAACCACATCGCCTTTTTTGAGGTGATGGACTTCCCCGCCCACAATCTTGCTGCCGCGGAACTGGCCTGCTTCGGTGGCCTTCAGGTCGGGCACCGTACCGCCGGTCACAAAGGTGGCAGTGCCATCCACGATGTAGTCGATATCGGTTTCGTAGGTGTGGACTTCCGCCAGTCCGGGCTGGTCCCGGCGGCCTGCCTGAACCCGATAGGCCGGGGTGACCACCAGGTTCTCTCCCTTGGCAAACGCCGCCGCAACTTTTGCGCTGTCGAAATAAGAAGCCTTGGCGGAAGTCACCGGCGGAGCCGGCGCTTGCGCTGCCGGTGTTTGTGCTTGCGCCACGCATACCGCCAGTGCGAGCAGTCCCAGGGTAACGATCATTTTCATGCTTCTGTCCTCTCCTCCTGAATGATTAAGCGGCGAGTGTAGTCCGCAGCATAGCTCGGGGCAAGATTTATTTGCCCCAGCGGCCAGGCGAGCCGCAAGGCGGTACAGATGCTTCTGTTCTACTCTGCGGTTCTGCGTCTCTGCGCTGGGTGTTGGGTTTTTTCGACAATCTAGCGGCAAGAAATTCCCATTACTATCAGGCGTGATTCCGTCCTTTGGTCGCTCTCAAGATCGGTCTTCCGTCTGCTATGATTGAAGGCGCGCCGGACGCTCCGCTCCGGGGCGATCGGCGCTAGCCAGGTCCAACAATTCGATTCCGAACCCGGAGGCCGCTCCGGGATTCGCGGCGCGGAGAGGTGCGTGAGCGGTTGAAACGACCCGCCTCGAAAGCGGGCATACGGGGAACCGTATCGAGAGTTCGAATCTCTCCCTCTCCGCCAGTTTTTTTTTCAACAACTTACCTCTGACAAATTAAAATCGCGGGCAATGGCGGGCAATAGCAAGCATGGCTTGTCACCTGCGACGGGTGCTTGCACCTCAAACCCTCGCGGGGTGGCGGTGTTAGAACGTCACATTGTCACGGCTGTACGTTTCAGCTATTCTGAAGCCAGGACCAACAGGAAAAATTCACCTAGACACGCTGATAGCGGCCGGAGGAGTGCTCAAAATGCCTGAGGCAAAGGTTGAAGTGAAGATCGGCTCGTTTTCCTTCTGCGGCGAAGGTGATGAAAAATGGGTGGCGACACAACTGGACAAGGTGCTGGACCGCGCACCCGGTATATTAACTATTGTGCCGCCGGAGCCCACGCGCAATGCAAACGGCGGTGGAAGCGGGGGAGGCGGTTCGTCACGCTCAAAATCTGCCGGCCCGCTCGCCGCATTCCTCAAATCCGCTAAGGTCGGAGGAAACCAGACAAAACTATACCTGGCTACTGCGGAATGGCTGCATCTGCAGGGCAAAGACCACCTCCGCACCGCTGACGTCACCAAGGCCATTTCGGACAACAAGCAAGGGAAGCTTGGGAATCCAGCCCAGTGCCTAGTCAACAACGTTAGCGCAGGGTACTGCGTCCGCGAGGGCAAGGACTTCTACGTCTCTCCGCAAGGCCGCCAGTCTTTGGGGGTGAATGCTGAAGAATGATTGCGCCCGGGGCAGCATTGTCCGTCATACCGGCAGGTCTCCGGGACCCGCTTCTCGGCGAATACCGAAGCATCGTCCAGAATTTCATGGAGCGGCGATGGACACCGTCTGAGTTGAGCGGCGGAAAATTCTGCGAAATCGTCTATACAATTCTGGATGGGCACGCAAAAGGCGCGTATGCGGCTTCCCCTTCAAAGCCGACGAGTTTTGTTAACGCCTGCCGTGCCCTGGAAAGCAACACAGCCGTACCACGCAGCTTCCAAATCCTAATTCCCCGGATGCTGCCTGCTCTGTACGAGATTCGTAACAATCGAAACGTTGGTCACGTAGGCGGCGATGTCAATCCCGATTACATGGATTCGAGCGCCGTCCTGTCGATGTGTAGCTGGATTACGGCGGAACTGGTGCGAGTGTTTCATGGTCTAACCACCGCCGAAGCTCAGCAGCTGGTCGATTCGCTGGCGGAACGCCGTATTCCGCTGGTCTGGAAACAAGGCGATATCACGAAAGTTCTAGACCCAGGTATCAAGCTCGGGAATCAGATGCTTTTGCTGATCGCGTCATCTTCTACTCCCGTTGCCACAGAACAACTGCTTTCTTGGCTCGAATACAAGGATCGAAAATACTTCTTCCGCACGCTACGTCAGCTTCATAAGCGGCGGCTTGTCCACCTCTCGAAGGACGAAGCTACCGTTCAGTTACTCCCGCCAGGAGCGAAATACGTTGAGCACTTCCTGGCGCAAAGAAAGACGTAAGTGAAAAGCACCTGAAGCTACAAGGAAATCCCTGTAGGCTTTAAGATTTTTCGTCTTCGTCTACGTGGGCAGCTATCTTTTGTAGTTCGTCCGGCATTGCCGACCTCACTCTGGCATCACGAAGAAGGCCCTGGTCCACCCACCAGTCCAGTTCGGCAAGGGGGCGCCGCACGAAACGTTGGAGCAACGGTTTTAGGTCTTCGTCCGTTGCGCCAAGAGATTTCGCTATCTTAATTTGCTCCTGGATAAGCTTTGCTTCTTTAAGATCGTTGTCCAGAATGAGACCGCGTTCCTCAGCGTCTTCCCGGTACTTCTTATCTTTGCGCCGCTCATGTCGATCCTGCAGGTATAATCGAATCTGCTCAAGTGAGAAAATACTACCTAGAAACTCTAGAAATCCGGGTGAACTTAAGTTGGCTGACTTCAAAATCAGCCGGTCTCGACGTGGCACCCAGCTACCATACCGCCTGGGAGTTTCGCTATCGCCAATATACGTCCACCGTCCCTCCCCGGGTGGGGTGTTCATCAGGAGTTGAGCGACGTACAAGTAGTTGTAGGCGTACTCGACAGCAGCGAGCATTTCCCGGAAGACGTATACTGGAATGACTGCGCGGGACTCAACCCTGAGGACCCCATAAAAGCCAAGCTCCACCATACCGCCTCCATACTCGACTGAACGTCGAATTTCAAAACAGCTTTTCGCCTCGGCGTTCCTCGCCCGGTACATTACCGCTTAATGTCGCTTTGAGCAATTCTGTTTTCTGCCGCTATACTACGTAGCAGCTTACGCAGAGGCACAACTTGGCCCGCAAGAGAGACCCAGCCGCCGTATCGCTGGGCCTCAAGGGGGGCAAGGAGATCGCAAAGCGCGGCTCCGAATACTCTAGGCAGCTGCAGGCGAAACAGAAAACGCGCAGCTGCGGTCGTCCCCCAAGAAGAAGCCCGGATCCTCGCCCGTGGCCTTAACTCTGAAATTTCACAAACCCTGCCGGCAATGGATAACGGGAAAGGTGGCATTTCTGGCATTCACGGCAACGAGAAATCTGTAAGTTACACATCCTTCGGGGTATGTTTGGTTCCGAATCTCTCCCTCTCCGCCATTTCTTTTCTACCGACCCCGCGCTCCGCTCGGGATTTCGCCTGCGGGCTCAGCCCTTCGCTCTGCTCAGGGTCACGTCCGCAAACCGGCTCAAATTCGAATCTCTCCCTGAGGGCCGCGGGGAAAAAACCGGGCGTAACTGGCCTACATCGTGGCGGGTGGCGAGGGGTTCCGTCTGTGCCGCCCTTCCGATCTTGCTATCATGTTCGGCACATTCTGAAGCGGCATATTGGTATGGACAAAATCCTAAAGTTTAACGGCATTCCCTTCCGTATAAAGTATGAGGGAAGCATTCTGACCACCTGCAACCCACTGTGCCCGAATTGCCAATCGGCGCTGGTAAAACAAGTGGCCGAAGACGGCAGGGCTGCGTACGTTTGCAATGCCCAAGGTAAGGGCTGTGAGAATCTACTCGAAAGTTTTTCCTGTGCGGAGGAGATGGCCGAATTTGAAAGGGCGGTTGCCATCGAAATCGAAAGATATCTCCATCAAGGTGCCGATACCGAGCTGACGTATGATCTGACCCGCAAGCGTGCGGACAGCCAATTGAATTAATCCTACTCGTCATTCTGGTGTGACGCAGATGCGGTATCCTATTTGGTGTGTAAGGGAGCAACCCAACAAGCGCGGAGGAAAGATCAAGGCTCCTCTCTCATAGGGGACGTATGTCTTTCAAATTGATATCACGCTCGCTGCTGTTCCTAGTCGGGACAATCGTTTTGGCCGGCGCCATATTTGCCCAGCAGACGCCCACCTACTCGGCCGATGTGAAGGTAAATATCCTGGCAACCGTCCGAGACAAGCACGGTAAGATCGTTAACAACCTCTCCCCAGATGATTTTGTCCTCGATGAAGATGGCCGTCCACAGGCTATTCGCTACTTCGCCCGCGAGGCCGATCTTCCCCTTACGCTGGGTCTGTTGGTTGACACCAGCTCCAGCCAGCGGCGGGTGCTGGACCAGGAACGCTCCGCCAGCGGCAGCTTTGTAAGTCAGGTGCTCCGGGAGGGTAAGGACAAAGCTTTCTTGATTCACTTTGACCGTGAAGTCGAACTGCTTCAAGACCTCACCCCATCGCCGCAGAAGCTGACTGACGCCCTTCGTTCGCTCCAGACGGCGCAACCCAACCTGGGCTCTGGCGGCGGCAATTCTGCCGACGACAGTAGCTATCCAGGTTCGGGACGACGTGGGGCAGGGCCTTCGCTGCGCCGGGGCGGAACCTCGTTGCTATACGACTCCATTTTCCTGGCGTCGAACGACCTGATGCAGAAACAAACTGGCCGCAAGGCTATGGTCGTTCTCTCCGATGGCGTAGACCGGGGTAGCAAAGAGAGCATCGAGCAAGCCATTGAGTCCGCCCAACGGGCCAACACGGTCTTGTACTCGATCTTGTTTGCCGATCGGGAAGGCCAGGGCGGTGAGGATGGGTGGCCATCGAGAGGAGGAACGGGCGGACCCTGGGGTGGGGGCGGTCCTTGGGGACGTCGTGGCGGAGGTTATCCGCCTAACCCCCAGCCTCAGCAAGAACGCCCCGACGGCAAAAGGGTTTTGGAGCGCATTTCCAAACAGACCGGGGGCCGCATGTTCGAAGTCTCGAAGAAGGAAACAGTCGATCAGATTTACCGGCAGATTCAGGATGAACTGCGGAACCAATACAATCTCGGCTATACGCCAGATCCTACGGGTGGGGCCGCTGGCTACCATAAAATCCATCTCGCCACAAAACAGAAGGATTTAACCGTGCAGGCGAGAGACGGATATTATTTGTCAAAGTAGTTCGAAGTAAAGGCGGGTGAGGCAAATGGGCCGAGAATGTCGCTCCACACAAGGAACCCGCCTTTGATTTCTTTGTTCTCAGGTGGGTCAGCGGCGGATTCCCTTCCCAACCCTGCCAAGCACGACGAAGTAGAGCGCCACGACCGTCATTACCAGCCAGATCAGATATACCGCTAGCATTTCTTCCTCTTTGCTTTTAGTCAGCTACCCAAAGCCAGCCCAATGACATTGGTGTTCCCTTTATGGTTGGCCGAAACGCTACCCTAACCCCCTATTCAAAATAACCCAGATAACAACCGAGAGCAGCATAGACCCAATGGCTATCGTATAAAGAACTTCTGCGGTCATAATTCTGTTGACCACCTAAAAATCTCGTTTGCATGCACCCAAACTTTAGAACCCAAAAAGAGGCGGCCTTCAGCGTACATCCGTGAGATATCTGCGACCGTAAAGAAATCGTCAAGATTTGGCAAAGATTTGTAAACGTAGAGTGGCAGGTTGCCGGTCTGCAAAACCTCAGTTAATGTGGATTTACAATTATTTGCCCAGGCGTGCATATTTTTTACCAAACGTTCCTCACTTTGGGCGGTCAAATAAACTAGGTGCTGTATATTCAGCATGTGAGTCTAGTACGGGCCGGAAGGAATAGGAGAAACTGGAATGCAAAATCGTATCGCAGTTGTTGTTTTGATGCTCATGCTCGGTTTGCCACTTGTGTTTGCGCAGGATACGGCATCCGGAGCCCAGCCAGGGCAGCCAGTGGAAAAAGATAAACCTGCCATGCATGATCGCATGCATCGGCCTCCGATGGGTAACCAAGGCCAGTTGGGCAAAATGGGCGCGCGCTGGGGCCGAAATCGCCGGATGGGAATGCATCGGCAATTTATGCTGGCACGGCTGGTGAGCAATCCCTCTTTTCGCGAGCGGCTCGGTATCACGCCGGAACAAGCGCTAAAAATCCGCACCCA